>Ga0182013_10002029_pt1 | contig 26941 bp, 25 predicted proteins | sample 612S2MmetaG_FD_120487 | JGI IMG/M metagenome (GOLD analysis project Ga0182013, IMG submission 120487) | Permafrost microbial communities from Stordalen Mire, Sweden - 612S2M metaG | ecosystem: Environmental > Terrestrial > Soil > Wetlands > Permafrost | place: Sweden: Stordalen | collected...
CACCCTTGAGCCGCTCCAGCCGGTTGCCTGGCGGCAAAGCCAGGTCGCCGAGCCCTCCGGCTGCGTTCAGCATCTGCAATTTCTTCAGCGCGGCGCGATGAAGACTTGCCGGAATCCGACGGCTGCGCTCTTCCTTCCAAAGCCGCTCCGTCTCGGCATCCCGGAAAGTTTTAATCACTAAGCGATACTATCGCGACGCGTTACTAATGTCAAGCGTAACTATGGCGTATTTTTCATAAAGCTCCGCGGGCGACGGCGGCTTGTGCCCGCTCCCGGTCACCTCGCCCCTGTGACATGCCTCATAGCCCAGGGCAACGGTCTGTGATACACAGGTATGTACCGCTAAGCTGGCCGAAGAGCTGGCCCGCGAGCTAACTATGAGCCATTCCGTTTCGTGGAGCATGTGCTCCGCCCTTCTGTCCCGCCGGCTGAAGCCGGCTCAAGAACAAAATAGTCCGTTTGGACCCTGGCCTGAAGGCCAGATCTACCCGCTCTTCATTCATCCGGGCGCTCTTCATCCGGGCGCTGCGGCGGACCGGGACGCCGCGCCGCTGCGGGCCCATTCCCAGGAGGCCGCATGTTAAGGTCGCTCTTCATCGGGCTCTCCGAAAGCAAAGGCCTGCGCAACTTCGCCGAGAAGTCGGTTTTGGGAATGCGTTTTTCCCAGCGCTTCGTCGCCGGCACTCAACTGCCTGACGTGATTCGCGCCGCCCAGGTGGTGAATGAGTGGGGCGCGGGCGTCAGCATCGACAACCTCGGCGAGAACGTCACCAACGCCGACGAGGCCAAGCACAGCGCCGAGCTTTATCACGGTATGCTCGACGAGATCCACCAACGCAAGCTGAACGCCAACATCAGCCTCAAGCTCACCCACATGGGGTTCGACGTGAGCGAAGACCTGGCATTCGGCCTGGTTACTGAGCTCGTCGATCACGCCGTGCGCATCAACAACTTTGTTCGCGTCGACATGGAAGGCTCGCCCTACACCCAGCGCACCCTCGACTTCGTACGCGGGCTGCATCGCGAGCCGGGACACGCCGGCCGGGTGGGCACGGTCATCCAGTCTTACATGTACCGCAGCGAGAAAGACGTGGACGACCTGCTGTCGCAGCGCATCCGCATCCGGTTGTGCAAGGGCGCTTATAAAGAACCGCCCGACATCGCCTTCCCCAAAAAGGAAGCCGTGGATGCTAATTACCTGAAGCTGGCGCGCACCCTGATGAAAAGCGGCGTCTTTCACGGCATCGCTACCCACGACGAGAAAATCGTCACCGAGCTGAAGCAATTTGCGCGGGCGGAGAACATTCCGCCGTCGGCCTACGAGTTTCAGATGCTCTATGGCGTTCGCCGCGACCTGCAGCAGCAACTGGTGCGCGAAGGCTATGGGCTGCGGGTCTACATTCCGTTTGGATCGGAGTGGTATCCGTACTTCATGCGCCGTCTGGCCGAGCGCCCGGCGAACGTGCTGTTCATCGCGAAAAACATGTTCCGGCAATAGCGGGTTTGAAGGGACGCACCTTTAGGGGCGCCGCTAGGAGACTTACTTTCTGTTTGTCTGCGAGCCGGCTGAAGTCGGCTCGCAGACATTGCTAAGTAGCTTGCTATGGCGCAGCTGAAGCTGCACCCCTTCAAAACCGGACGCTATCTAGACCGCGACCTCATCCGGCTGCCGCATAAAGCTGCGTCCGCGCTTCTCGGATCCAAGAACTAACATCAGGGACAGGGCCGCGATCACTACCAACTCGAACGCGGTCAGCGCCCAGGCGTAACCCAGGTGATCGCGCAGCGCGAACTCGACCCTGGGCGTAGCGGAGGCGAACAGAATGCCGACCTGGTAGGTGAAGCCCGGCAACAGTCCGCGCACCGCATCCGGCGACAGCTCGTTGAGGTGCACCGGAATGATTCCCCACGCGCCTTGCACGCCCATCTGCATAACGAACGCGCCACAGGCCAGGACCGCCAGCGTGCTGCCGAACGCCCAGGCCGGAATCACAGCCAGAGTCACCGCTAATGCCGCCAACATGCTGTAGCGGCGTCCGATCCGTTCGGAAAGCAGCCCGAAGATGACAGCTCCCACCACAGCCCCCACATTGTAAGACATAGCGATGTAGGCCACGGTATTGGCCGCAACGCCATGCGCGTGCTTGAGAAAGTCGGGATAGAGGTCCTGAGTTCCATGGGACAGGCAGTTCATCAGAAACATGAGTGCGACGAGGTACAGCGAAAGCCATTTGTGTTGCCAGGCGATGCGCGGTCCGTCGATGGTGCGCGCCACGCGGTGTTGTTTCCAGGCTTCCGATTCCGGAACCTTGGTACGGATGTACAGCGCCAGCAGTGCGGGCACGCCTCCAACCCAGAACATGGCGCGCCATCCCCAGTTCGGCAACACCAAGCGCGCGGCCAACGCGGCCAGCAGGTAGCCAACGGAATATCCGCTCTGCAGGATTCCGGAGAGCACGCCTCGCCAGCGCACCGGTGCATGTTCCATGGCCAAGGACGCGCCTACGCCCCACTCGCCGCCCATGCCGATGCCGAACAGCATCCGCAGAATGAAAAATACGGCGTAGTTGGGCGCGAAGCCGCACAGCAGTTCGATCGCTGAGAAGAACAACACGTTGACCATCAGCGGCCGGCGTCGGCCGTAGCGGTCGGCCATCATGCCGAACAGCAACGCGCCCAGCGGACGCATGGCCAGCGTGGCAGTGATGGTCAGGACGATGTCGCTCTTGGGAACGCGAAAATGTTCGGCCAGCGTGTCGAGAAGAAAGATGACGACAAAAAAATCGAAGGCGTCGAGTGTCCATCCCAGAAGGCCGGCGGCCATTGCGTGCCAGCGATCGGAGTTTTCTCCTGAGACCTCTCTCGGCAGCTCACTCATCATGTTCGAGTGAAGGTATCAGATCGGAAGCACCCAGGCAAAGCTGGCGCGCCATTGAGCTTTACACAAGGCGACTTTGCGTCACACGGTCCTCGCGCAACCCAGTGACGAGTAGCGTTTGCCTTGTCGGCACGAGCGCTGTGAGATATCTGCTATTGCTAATAATCAATGGCTAACGGCTAATTGCTGTTTTCAATTCCCCGGCTCGAAACGGTATCCCACCCATGGCTCGGTAAGAATGTATTTCGGTGCACTGGCCTCGGGCTCCAGCTTCTTGCGCAACTGGCCGACGAAGACCCGCAGATACTCGTTCTGCTCGACACTATTACTTCCCCACACGGCATTCAAGATTGCGCGATGGGTCAGCACCTTTCGCGGATGCTGCGCCATGTACAGCAGCACGTCGAACTCCTTCGGCGTGAGATGCACGTCACGCCCGGCTACGCTGACGGAATGGGCATCGAGGTCGACTTGGAAGTCGCCAGCCTCAATCTTCGTCTGTGGCGGGCTGGCATTGGGAGGCGATCGCCGCAGCGCCGCGCGAACTCGAGCCAGCAGCTCGCCCGTACTGAACGGCTTGGTGATGTAGTCGTCGGCGCCTGAATCCAGGGCTTCGATCTTGCTGCGCTCCTCGCCGCGCACCGACAGCACCAGGATCGGCACTTGCGAGATCTGGCGCAAGTTCCGGCACAGTTCGATGCCGTTCATGTTCGGCATGGCGAGATCGGTGATCACCAGGTCGGCCGCGAAGTCTTTCAAAATCTCCAGCGCGGTCTCGCCGTCATTGGCTACGCGGATTTCGTAGCCTTGGGCGTTCAGGCTGGTGCGCAGCACCCGCGTGATCTGCGGCTCGTCGTCGACAACCAGGATGTGCGGTCGGCTATGCATTGTTAGAGCAGTTTCGAGTTTCCAGTTTCCAGAACCTAACCAGTTTCGAGTTTCTAGTTTCGAGTTTCTAGTTTTGAGTTAGAACATTGGCGTAGGTCCGGTTTGTATCAGGGCACGGCTAAGAGTCGTGCCCTGATACAACCCAAAGTCATTATGAAATGAGTTCTTTTCCTATTGTTTCGAAACTCGAAACTGGAAACTCGAAACTGGAAACTGTCTTCACGCTTCCTGCTTCACGATGTGGACATCCACCGCGGGAGCATCGCGCAGAAAACGATGTATCGCCGAGAGAAACAGGTAGCGGCGCCAGCCGCTGGTCGCGGAATGCCCAAAGATCACCTGGGTGATGTGTTTTTCGCGAACGAACTCCGCCATGGCGTGCGCCACTGCTTTCGCCTTCAGCTTTACTACTTGCGCGCCCAGGTTTTCCGCGAAGTGAAAGTTGGCCTGCAACGAACGCTGGCGCTCCGGATCCTCATCCGCACCGATATCGACGTACACCGCGAAAAGTTCTCCGTTGATGGCTTGTGCCATGCGCGATGCGCGTGCCACCAGGTACTGGCCCGCCGGGTTCGAGCTGATCCCGACAGCAATGCGTTCCCCAACCTGCAGGTCCCGTCCGGAGGCGGTGGTTTCCCGGTCCATGTACGGTTCCAGGCTGCGATCCACCACTTGGGCGACGTGGCGCAAGGCAATCTCCCGCAAAGCGATCAGATTGCTGGGCCGAAAGAAGCTTCCCAGCGCGCGATCCACCCGTTCCATAGGATAGATATCGCCACGGCGCATGCGGGTCTGCAGCGCCTCCGGCGTCACGTCGGCCAACACGATCTCATCCACCCGCTTCAGCACCCAGTCGGGAACGGTCTCGCGCACCACCACTCCCGTGATCTTGTGCACCATGGGGGTGACGCTCTCCAGGTGCTGCACATTCATGGTCGAGACCACGTCGATCTTGGCCTCCAGCAGCTCGAAAACATCCTCGTAGCGCTTGTGGTGTTTGCTGCCTTCAATGTTGGTGTGCGCCAGTTCGTCCACCAGCACCACTTGGGGACGGCGTTCGAGGATGGCATCGACATCCATCTCCTCGAAGATGGTGCCTTTGTAGTTGATCTTCTTGCGCGGCACGGTCTCCATCCGGGCGGCGAGCTCCTGCGTGGCCTTGCGGCCATGCGTCTCTATCACTCCGACCACCACGTCTTCACCCCGGCTCTGGCGGCGAATGGCCTCGCTCAGCATGGAATAGGTTTTGCCGACCCCGGGCGCATATCCGAGAAAGAGCTTGAAGACGCCGCTCTTCTTCTCTACCGCGGTCTCCTCCAGCCATTGCTCGGGCGTCTTTTGCATGAGCACTTATTCTGCGGCAGAGGACGAGAAAAGTCGATTCTGTACAATCATGCCGTGCATGCGCAGCAGCAGGCCGGAGGCGAGCAGGGCCGTAGGTCGTGGTTCGCGGTCTCACCCGCGCACCTGAGAGCCGCTTTGTACCGGTATGCGGTCGCAATTGGGACCATCGCCATCGTGGTGATCGTCTACCTTCGTCTGCCGGTGAATCCCACCACCGTAGCGCTGACCTTCCTGCTGGTGGTGCTCGGGATCGCCAGCCGCTGGGGTTTGACCATCGCCACCACCACCGCAGTCGTCGCTGCGCTCGCGCTGAACTACTTCTTCCTACCGCCGGTCCGGACTTTTACCATCGCCGATCCTCAAAACTGGATTGCCTTGCTGGCGTTTCTGGCCAGCGCGATTCTGGCTAGCAGGCTGTCGGAGCGCGCCCGCCGCGAAGCCGAGAATGCCACTCGCCGGCGCAAGGAAGTCGAGCGCCTCTACTTCCTCAGCCAGCAATTGCTGGCCACGGAAAACGTGATGGAGTTGCTTAACTCCATTCCTCAATACGTGCGCGATGCCTTCGGATTGCAGGCCGCCGCCATGTACCTGCCCAAGCGCAAAGAAGTTTATCGCACTGGTCCGGACCATCCTGAGCTCAGCGAGGACCAACTGGAGTCGGTGAGTGGCCGGGGCGAACTGGTGGTCGACGAAGAGCGGCAATTATGCTTTGTGCCCCTGCGCATCGGAGTGCGGCCGGTGGGCAGCCTCGGTCTGGAGGGCGCTGTGCTCTCGCGTGAGACCCTGGAAGCGGTCGGCAGTCTTATCGCCATCTCCATCGAGCGCGCCGGAGCGGTCGAGACGCTGACCCGCGCCGAGGCCGCTCGCGAAAGTGAAAAGCTGCGCTCGGCATTGCTGGATAGCGTCACCCACGAATTCCGTACACCGCTTACGGCCATCAAGCTTTCTGTCACCACGCTGCTTTCGCCGGATCCTGTTACGTCGGACGCAAGGCAGGAGTTGCTCACCGTCATCAACGAAGAAACCGACCGGCTGAACCGGCTGGTAGGCGAGGCGGCGGAGATGGCCCAGCTCGATGCCCAGCAGGTTGAATTGCGGCGCGAGTCTCACAATGTCAGAGATATGGTCGATGAGGCGCTCGAAAAATCGAAGCAAGGGCTCGCCGGACGCCAGGTGAACATCGAGATCCCACAACAGTTGCCCCCGGTGCGGGTTGACCTGGAGCGGGTTGCCGAAGTGCTGGTGCAACTCCTGGAAAATGCTGTTAAGTATTCGCCGGGCGGAACGCCGCTTACCATTACCGCCGAGCAGAAGGGGAAAATGGTGAGCATCAGCGTGGCCGACCGGGGACCCGGAATCGATGACATGGAGCAGCCGCTGGTCTTCGAGAAGTTCTATCGCGGCCGCGATCAGCGTTACCGCGTCCAAGGTACCGGCATGGGGCTGGCAATTGCTAAAGCCATCGTTGAGGCCCACGGCGGAACGATTGGCGTGACTTCACAACTGGGCAGCGGCTCGGTGTTTTACTTTACCGTACCGGTGGGGTGAGAAGCTTTTCGCTTTTCGCTTTTCGCTTTTCGGCCTTTCGCTTTTCGGCCTTTCGCTTTTTGGCCTTTCGCCTTCGCCTTAGCTTTGGTCTTCGTTGCTGAGAGCTAGCAATTGCCAGGACCTTTGTAAAGCGGCCTAAACCTCTTACTCACCGACGAACTATGAGGGCCCACTCTTCGCGGCCTCTCTTGTCGATCCGCAAACAAACGTCGAATTCGCCAGTGGAATGTGCCAGCCGACAATCGAGCCCGTAGGGCGGATCCGATTTTAGCCCAGGACGTAGCCGCAGGCGGAGTCCTGGGTGGGCGAAAAATAGAACCGAGTCCCGTAGGGACGGCACCCGTTTTCCCGATACCAGGGTAAACTCTCATCTCCCGGCCAATTCGGAAGCGAAGCGCGAATCGCCACGAGCGGCTTCAATATCCCCGCTCTTTGTCTACCACCCACGCCAGCGGCTCGCCCATCAAGAACCGGCGCAGGTTTTCCGTGTAGTGTCCGTAGTGGCGTTCCCACATAAACTCGGTCAGCCCGGCAATGTGCGGCGTGATCAGAACATTGTCCATCTCCCACAGCGGAGATTCCGGCGGCAGCGGCTCTTCGCTGGTGACATCGAGTGCGGCGCCGGCAAAAGTCTTGGCCCGCAGCCCACTCACCAGCGCTTCTTCATCGATGAGAACACCGCGGCCGACATTGATCAGGTAAGCCTCCGGCCGCAGTCGCGCCAGCCGCTCGGCGTTCATCAGATGATGCGTCTTCGGCGTCACCGGCAGCGCCAGCACCGCGAAGTCGGCTTCGCTCAGCGCCTCGTCGAGCGCGTCTAAGCCGTACGTAACGTCCACACCTGCGCACTCCCGCTCGGGATGCTCGCGCACCCCAACCACTCTCATGCCCAATGAACTCGCGAGCGTGGCCAGCGGTCTTCCGATTCCGCCTAGCCCCACAATTGTCATGGTAGCGCCGTTCAACTCGCGCGGGCGAGGACTTGCCTCCCAGAGATCGTGCTGCGCCCAATGCTTCTGCTGCTGATACCGCACCGCCTGCGGCAGCCGCTTGGCCAGCGCGAACGCCAGAGCCATGGCATGTTCGGCCACGACCGGGCCGTGGACATCGCGCGCGTTGGTGACCACGATATCGCTGGTGCGTAACTCAGGTGACATGAGCGCGTGGACCGCAGTGGCCGTCGAGTGGATCCACTGCAGCTTTTTGGCGGCATTGATCTGCTCTCCGCGGAGCGACCATGCGATTGCGCTATCGGCATCGGCGATCTCTTCCGTCACCCGGTCATAGTTGGGAAGGTGTACGACTTCGAGCTGCGGAAAATCGTGCCGCAAGCGCGCGGTAAACCACTCTGGCGCCTGCCAAAGTCCAAAGCGGTGATGGAGTGCGATGAGAAGTTTCACTCGACCAGTTTCGAGTTTCAAGTTTCAAGTTTCAAGTGAAAACCCCAATGCTCCCTTTACGAGCACTGGGAATAGGCACGAAGGAGTAGGAGTTGAATGGGGGTCCTCGACACTTAGTAGCTACTTCTTGGCTTCTTCCGCAAAGACGCGCAGATCGTGACCTGTCATCTCTTTGGGCTGAGCGACGCCCAGCATGCCGAGCATGGTGGGCGCGATGTCTTGCAACGCGCCATCGGGCCGCAAGGTGAAGCGGCGCGGGTCACCCTTGAAATTCGCCGGCGTGACTGCGTGCTCGGCGACGACAATGAACGGTACAGGGTTCGTCGTATGCGCGGTCTGGGGACCGCCGGTCGCGGGGTCGATCATCTGCTCGGCGTTGCCGTGATCAGCGGTGATGATCATCGCTCCCCCGTTTTGCTGCAGCGCCTGGTAAATCTGGCCGAGGCAGGCGTCCACAGTTTCGACCGCCGTGATGGTTGGCGGAATCTTCCCCGAATGTCCCACCATGTCGGCATTGGCGAAGTTCACCACCATCACGTCGAAGCTCTTGCCGGCGATGGCCTTCACCACCGCGTCGGCAATTCCCTGCGCTGACATCTCCGGCTTCAGGTCGTACGTGGCGACCTGAGGCGACTGCACCAGCACGCGCTCTTCACCCGGAAAAGGTTTTTCCACGCCGCCGTTGAAGAAGTAGGTGACGTGCGCATACTTCTCGGTCTCGGCCACGCGCAAGTTGCGCATGCTGCGGTCGGCCATCACGTTGGCCAGGATGTTGGTCAGCGACTCCGGCGGCGAAATCACCGGCAGCGTGAAATGCTTGTCGTACTGCGTCATGCAGATGTAGGTGAGATCTTTGGGAACGCGGTCGCGCGGAATCTCGCGGTCCAAGTCTTCAGCGCCTTCCAGTTCACGGCCATCCTGGGGAGTGAAGTGGCTGTTGCGCGCCAGGCAGCGCGTGATCTGCCGGGCGCGGTCGGCGCGGAAGTCGAAATTGATGCAGACATCGCCATCGCGAATGTTGCCCAGAGGCTCGCCGCGATTGTCGGTCAGGACGAAGGGAATGATGAACTCGTCGGTCACTCCCCGGTTGTAGGAGTCCTTCACGCCCTGCCCGGCGTCGATGCAGCGCCCGCCCTCGGCGTCGCCGAACACCATCGCGTCGAATGCCTTTTTCTCGCGGTCCCATTTCTTATCGCGGTCCATGGCATAGTAGCGGCCGCTGACCGTGGCAATCTTGCCGACGCCGTACTCGCGCATCTTCTGCTGCAACTGTTCAAGGTAGCCGGCGCCGTTGGTGGGGAGCGTGTCGCGCCCATCCATAAAGCAATGCACGAAAACGCGGTCCACGCCGTGTTGTTTTGCCATGCGCAAAATCGCGTACAGATGATTCTGGTGTGAATGTACCCCACCGTCAGACAACAGCCCGAACAGATGCAGCCGCCGGCCACCGGTGCGCGCCTGCTTGATCGCGTCCACCAGCACCGGATTGGAGTAGAACTCACCATTCTCGATCATCAGATCGATCTTGGTGATGTCCATGTAGACCACGCGCCCGGCGCCGATGTTGAGATGTCCCACCTCGCTGTTTCCCATCTGCCCGGTGGGCAGGCCAACGTAACGTCCGCTGGTGTGGATCAGCGTGTTGGGATACTCGGCGAGCAGGCGATCATAGGTGGGCTTGCGCGCCAGCGAGATAGCGTTGGCTGGAGACGGCGGAGCATAGCCCCAGCCATCGAGGATGATGAGGACGAGCGGTTTGGGAGGAGTCATAAAGTTGTGAGCGATTCGATTAACTGGCGTATCCGATTTTCGAGCTCTCGCAATTCTGGACAGCGATCGGTAAGGCCGCGATAGTTGCCGAGCGTCTCCTTCATCAATATGTCCCTTCCGCCACCAGCCCTCTTCGGGTCGCCGTACCTCTCCAGAAATGGGATGAACACGTTCTCTTTTACTGACACATCATTGCGTACTTCGCTCCATGGTCGATCTAGTTTTTCCGTATGGCCCGCCAACAACCATGTTTCAACCTCTTGTACAGCCGCACAGCACAGCAAATCGACGGCTGTTTGATCTGCCACTGCCGCTAGTTCCTCGAACGCTTGGGATCGATCCTTGCCGTCGGCATCTGGCAGGAACAAGACCAAATCTTGATGGCTGTATATCGCAAGGACCTGGTCTTTAAGAAGTTGCTTTGCGTGCTCATATCCTTGGGCTCTCGGGTTTGTGAGCACTGTGACACGAGCGTTCGGTTTCCCACATTCCGCGAGTATCCGAACAACTAAAGGATCTAAGATATATCCGTTATTGCGCGGGTCTTCGGGGACGACCAAAACTCTGAAGCTCAAAGAGTGGCCTCCAGCCAGCCCTCCGCAAACAAATCGCTTATTGGCTGTTTCGCCAAGATCTCGTGAAATTTGGGAATTTTGCTTAAAGGCGTTATGGTCGAAGCCCCTGTCTGTTCATCCCGCTTACAATAGAACGTCGTTTTGTAGTCTTTATCTTCTAGCCAGGCAAGCACCACCGGAGAATGCGTCGTCGCCATCACCTGTGTCCAGTCCAGAGAGGATTGAGTCTGAGTCTTCAGCAGTTCCACCAGAAGCCGCAGCCGAGAGGCATGAATGCCATTCTCGATTTCTTCGATCGTGAGGATGTCTGGCATGTCTTCCTGAAAGAAAGCGGCGGCAATTGCCGCAAATCGAAGTGTGCCGTCCGATAACACGGGAGCCGGATAATCGATTCCGCCTTCTCTCAGAGCAAAGAGCGGTTCACCCACGGCGCCGGACAGAATCACGACATCTTCAAATTCTATGGGAGTCAATTGTTTAAGCCAGGACAAGTATCGATCCCGATTCACAGAATTTCGGAGTATCGTTTTCACCAACGCAGCGAAGTTTTCACCGTGTTCTCCCATGCGTCGAACCCAGGACTGCGCGCTGGAATATTCGCGTAACACGGAAGGAGAGGGATCAATCCTCTGAGTGTTGCTCAGCGCACGAATGCAAATCTTTACAGATTCTCGATCTTCGACTTCAATTTCAGATTTTTGCAGTATTTGATGAAGGACAGGTTTGGACTTTTCGAACGAGAAGTGGGGCTGCCGTCCCACCGTACCGCGATAATATTTCACCTGAAAATAAGGCTGACTAATATCGTTGGAGAGGTTTCTGCTGTCATAGATTTCTTGACCGTCCGCAGAGAGGTGTTCTTCCCGAACGCAACCCTGCGCCGCGGAAATTCCGATGCCGTAGTCGAATACTTCACCCGAACCTCCGCTCGACAATTTGACCCGAAACCGAATCACCCCCTCAACGGTGTCTGTGCGTTCAGCGGATTTGTCTACAAAAGTGGCCCTAGAACTTCCCCCTCTGATCTGCTCCCAAATGTCACTATTGGCAGTCTTAGGTTTTCCGTTGAGCACTTCATCCACGGTAAAGCCGTAGCCGATGCCCTGAAGGACGCGCAGCGCATCAAAAAAGTTAGATTTCCCGCTGGCATTGGTCCCTAAGAACAAGTTCAGGCTACCCAATTCCAGGGATACGTCCGCCAAGCTCTTGAAATTCTCGATCCTGATAGAAAAGATCAATAAAACCCCCACCACCGACGACAGAGATTTTACGCCTTCGCCTTCCCCACCAGCTCCCCGCGATAATTCAGCGCCTTCAATCCCAGGTACCGCGCCGCCGGGCCAAGCTCTTCTTCGATCCGCAGCAACTGGTTGTACTTGGCGATGCGATCGGTGCGCGAGGCCGAGCCGGTTTTGATTTGCCCTGCTCCAGTCGCCACGGCGAAGTCGGCGATGAAGGTATCTTCGGTTTCGCCTGAACGGTGCGATATCACCGTGGTGTAGCGGTTCTGGTGCGCCAGATTGATGGCGTCCAGGGTCTCGCTGACCGAGCCAATCTGGTTAAGCTTGATGAGAATCGAATTGGCAATGCCGGCGTCGATGCCACGCTGGAAAATCTCAATGTTGGTGACGAAAATGTCGTCGCCCACCAACTGAATTTTGCTGCCCAGTTCATCGGTCTGCAGCTTCCAGCCTTCCCAGTCGTCCTCGGCGAAAGCGTCTTCGAGAGAGACGATGGGATACTGCCGCACCCAGTCGGCCCAGAACTTCACCATGTCTTCGCTGGAGTGCTCGCTCTTGTCCGACTTCTTGAAGACATATTTCTTCTTGGCGCTGTCGTAAAATTCGCTGGCCGCTGGATCGAGCGCAATGGCGATCTGCTCGCCCGGCTTGTAGCCGGCCTGGGTGATGGCCTCGAGTATCGCTTCGATGGCTTCGACATTCGACTTCAGCGACGGCGCGAAGCCGCCCTCATCGCCGACGGACGTGTTATAGCCCCGCTTCTTCAGCACACCTTTCAGCACATGGAAGGTCTCAACGCCCCAACGCAGTCCCTCGCTGAATGAGGTTGCGCCTACCGGCATGATCAGAAATTCCTGGAAGTCGACGTTGTTGTCGGCGTGGGCACCGCCGTTCAAGATGTTCATCTGCGGCGTGGGCAGCAGCCCGGCGGTGAAGCCGCCGAGGTATTGGTAAAGCTCGATGCCTAGATGGTCGGCCATGGCGCGGGCCGCGGCCATCGAAACCGCCAGAATCGCATTCGCGCCCAGCTTGCTCTTGGTGGGCGTGCCGTCGAGGGCAAGCATGGTGTTGTCAAGCTCGCGTTGCTCGCTGGCATCCATGCCTTCGAGTTCGGGCGCGATCACTTCGTTCACGTTGCCGACCGCTTTCAGCACGCCTTTGCCGGCATAGCGCGACTTGTCGCCATCGCGCAGTTCCAGCGCTTCGTGCTCGCCGGTCGAGGCCCCGCTGGGCACGGCAGCGCGGCCGCGGGCACCACTCTCCAGGATGACATCGGCTTCGATGGTGGGATTTCCGCGGGAGTCCAGAATTTGACGGGCAACAATCAGCTCAATTTGAGTCATAAAAATCCTCGGTCTCTCGCCGGGGATTTGCTTGCGCGAGGCGGGAGCGGTAGGAAACCAGTCATTATACGGGAGCCCCGGCGGTATATCGGTGACGGCCAACCCGACCCCGGAAGCGCCTCGGCCTACAGCCTTGGTTACCCAGGAAGTCATGGCAAATTCACAATGCGCTTGGAAAAGAGTTTGCGGCTACGCGCGGGGTTGGGTATCCTTTTCGGAGCGGTTTAGATGCACCCGGAAAGGTGCGTCGCTGACGTCTGCTGGCCGGCGCTGCTACCGCCTGACGGAGTGCAACCCATGTGGAAGCGGAAGGAAGACGAATACACCACCCCTAGCGAGCCCATCACTGCTGGCTCGTCATCGATCCCGGTCACGCTTGCGCCAACGCGTCCGGCCGAACCCATGCGCGGCGACTCTTTGCGCAGCAACGAAATCGCGACCATCGGCAAGTCCGTGGTGGTTAAAGGCGAGCTTTCCGGCAGTGAAGACTTGATTGTGGACGGCGAAGTGGAAGGCTCCATTACGCTACGTGGCCAAAGCCTGACGATTGGCCCTAATGGGCGGGTCCGCGCCAATATTGAGGCCCGCAACGTAATTGTGCACGGCCGGGTGGACGGCGACATCCATGCCAGCGAGCGGGTTGAGCTGCGCAAGAGCGCTTCGTTGTCAGGAGATATAACAACCGCACGGATCTCCATCGAGGATGGCGCCTTCTTCAAGGGCGGCATCGATATTCAGAAGACAGAACCTGCTCCGAAGATTGAGGCCAAGCCGCCAGCGGTCGCCGCCGCTCCGGCGCCCATCGTGACCCAGGGTACGTTGCTGGAACCCAAGAAGCTGTAAGCGGCAATGCTTGTTCCTGCCCGGGCGCATCGCGCGATGCGCCCCCAGGCTTTCTACCTTGCGCCTGCCCTTCATGTGCTTCACCATCTCGAAACATTAATTGATGGTCGCGGCCCTCTACCCATACAATGGTGCCCTGTGGCTCCCGGCATATTCAGCAGATTATTCGGTGGCTCTGGCCGGCGGGGTGTAGACGGAGAAGTCGTTTCCGGACAGAAGATCAGCCGTCGTTCGACGGGCTTCAACGAATTCATCCGCGCCATCTCGCGCGAGGAAGGCTTGAAGATCCTCGACCTGGGCTCCACCTCGCCTGCCAATATCACCTTCATGACCGGCTTGGGACACAGGTTCCATCAGGAAGACGTGCTGCGCCTGTCCAGCGACAAGTCCCTGATCATCCCCAATGGCGACAACGGAACCACCATCGACGTGCAGCGTTTCCTGCGCGAGAACCTTAACTTTGGCCGCGAAGAATTCGATGCTGTCATGTTTTGGGACCTCGCCGACTTCTTGCCCGAGCCGCTGGTGAAACCGCTCATCGAACGCATTCATGTGGCGATGAAGCCCGGCGGCATCATGCTGGCGTTCTTCCACACCAAGGATGCTGGGCCCGAGGCGCCGTTCTACCGCTACAACATCGCCGCTAAGGACACGCTGGAACTTCAGCCTATCCGCGCCTTCCGGCTGCAACGCGTCTTCAACAACCGCCACGTCGAAAATCTCTTTCGCGATTACTCCTCCATTAAGTTTTTCCTGGGACGAGACAATATTCGCGAAATGTTGGTCATCCGGTAGAACTCGCTGTTCGCTGTTCGCCCCTGCGACCGGTGCGGTTTCGCCTGCGAGTGCTCCAGCATGGGTTGCTACACGTCCTGACTGAAAGTACAGACATGCGTAACCTAGCAAAACCCGGGAGGCGAAGCTCTGCCCACCGAAAGACGCAGGGCGCGGACTACGCGAACGGCGAAGAGCGAACCGCGTGTTCCCTCACCCCGCTCGGCGGGTCTTGCGGATGACGAAGGGCATCACGCCTGGAAATCGTAGGAGTTCAAAAGCGGCGGCCTTGGCGAGTACCGGCAGCGACAGCAAAGAGCGTACCCACGATGCGGCGGACAACAGCGGCGCAAACTGGCGGGCATACTCGCGTCCATAGGCGGCAACCGATTCTGTCAACGTCGTCTCACCAGCTAGGAACTGGCCGACACATCGTCCCGCCGCTTGCCCGCTGCGCAGAGCAATGGAAATTCCGTCGCCGGCAAAGGGGTCGATAAATGCCGCGGCATCACCGATGAGGATGACATGTCCTCGAACCGGCTGCGGTTGACGATAAATCAAGGGCGCGGTGCTGACCGGGGATGACGCAACTTTCCACGCGGCGGACCGCTTTGCCAGCAGGGGATGCAGCGCGAACACCGCTTGCAGGGAAGTCGCGGTATCGGAGCGCACCATGGCGCAGGCATTCACCATTTCCTTCGCGACCGGTTGAACGCCGCAATAGCCATGGTCGAAAAAATAGAGGTCCGTCGAACGCGCGGGGTCAGCTTCGTGAAAGTGCGCCTTCAGCCCAATCCACTTGGGACCGGGCGGAACGGTTCGATCGGAAGTGAATTGCGACCATCGCCCCGCCGCGATAATCAAGGCTTTCGCAGCGAACTTTCCCGAAGAAGTTTGCAACTGAAAGGGGCCATCGCCCCGGTTCGCGAGTACTTCGCAGTTCGCGTGAGTCTCGACACCGGCGGCTTGAGCTGCTTTCCACAGATGCGCATCGAGATCATACCGGGTAATGCTGAGCGCGGCCGGTGAAACTGGTGCCTCCACCACTCGCGTCCCCAACAACAGACGTGTGCGATCGATGGCTAGCGCGTCAACGAACAGTGACTTGGACGACGGTACGTCCCGCAGGAGTCCGGCGAGAACTTCGAGCGCCTCGGCCGAAACGAATTCTCCGCAAACTTTATGGCGTGGGAAATCGCGCGCCTCTAACAGGAGCACGCGCACGCCCAAGCGTGCTGCGGTGATAGCAGCGGAGCTGCCTGCAGGACCGGCTCCGACAATCGCCAGATCGAATTGGCCAGTAGCACTTGGCATTTGGTACTTAGCACTTGGCAGGGCACTTGGCAGGGCACTTGGCAACTCACCCGCCAGCACCGCAGCCGTTCAACTGCCGACCCTATCCAGACCGCTCAAGCCTTAACCAAATGCTAAGCGCCAAATGCTAATTGCTAACCGCTAATTGCCGCCTTTCCACAACAACACCCCCATGCGATACAGACAGTGCCGCGATATCTCAATCTTCCGGACTGATAACCCTTCCAGCATGTGCCGCATTTCGTTACGAGTGTAAGCCCTTCGCACGGACGCCGGCGCATCATGCCAGGTAATCGGGCTGCGAAACAGCGGCAAGCCGGCATAGATCAAAGCCAGATGCAGCCGGCTGCGAATCAGGTCGTTGATCAGCACCGCTCGCCGGCACACACGCAACGCTTCGCAGGCAAAATGCTGCAGCTCGTCGGGGGCGAAGTGGTGGGCGAGGAGTGAACAGCTCACCACGTCGAAAGCATCGTCGCAGAACGGCAGCTTCAGGGCGTCTCCTGAAACTGCCGCCGTGCCGTTGGCGGGCAAGTGCGACCACATGCGATCCAGTAGAGTTACGCTCAGCTCGGTCCCAAGCCGGGCCAGCACGCGACGCGCCGCGAAAGGCACATCGCCGGCTCCGCAGCCGACCTCCAGCAGAGACAGTTGCCGGGAATTAGCGTCGCAGGCCACCCGCCCAAGCAGATCGATTGTGGTCCGCGTTCCTCCGAACCAATGGTTGATGTGCTTCAGATCGATGAGCGAGGCAGCCACCTCAGCGGGGCTACCCTCGTCGTCGTCAAGCATCTCGGCGATGACTTTGCGTTGCATCCTGGCGACCTGCAGCAGAACTCGTGACCACATTCCGGCTGACCCTTCGATGGTATCAACGGTCCGCGGTAACGGAAAATCAGCTCGCAAGGCGGACCGCAACCACGGCAAACCTCTAACTGCGCACGACTGCTTAATGTAGAGAGTCTTTCGCAGGCCATTCTGGTGGAACCTCTTACCACGCAAAGTTGGAATTGCCCTGGAGGCGGAGCGCGCCGCCTGTTCAGGAGCAAGGTCTTGCCGAAAAAGCAACTGAAACATTCGGTTGCTCGTCTAAGATGGTAGAAGCTGCAGTTTTAGGTCTCCAAGAGGTGCTGTGGATTTGCCGGTACATCATCATTTGCGGCGGGCAATGGCGACAACCTTCGCTTTACTCCTGTTGGCCTCCGTCGGGCATGCTCAGCAAAAACTGGACATCGATCCGCTGGAGTTGGTGCGCCGGGCCGCGCGCAATGAGATCACGGCCAACGACGTAGAACAGTACTTCTTGTTCCGGGACAACACGGAGTACAAGGACCACTCCGTAAGCAAGGAAGTTGTCCGCACCAAGCAGGGTGGCCTAACGACGACGCTTCTAATCAACGGCCGGCCTCTGACCGCCGAAGAGCGGCAGAAGGACAACGAAAAACTGGAGAAGTTCGCCAACGATCCAGCGGCCCGCCGCAAGCGGCGGGAGTCCAACAAGCAAGACGACCAGCGCTCGGAGCTAATGTTGAGCAGTCTTCCAGACGCATTCCTTTACACGTACGTGGGCACCGATCACGGACCCAATGGTGAGGACCTCGTCCGCCTAAAGTTTAAGCCGAATCCCAGCTTCAATCCTCCTAACCATGAAACTGCGGTCTATCAGGGTATGGAGGGCGATATGATCGTCGATCGCAAGGCCGCGCGTATCGCCAAGATCGACGGGACCCTGTTCAAGGACGTCGATTTCGGCTGGGGAATTCTGGGCAAGCTCTTTAAGGGGGGAAAGTTCATCGTCGTGCAGCGAGATGTCGGCGGCGGCGATTGGGAAGAGGTGCAGGAAACTCTGCAGTTCAATGGCAAGATTCTCCTGGTCAAATCAATGACCATCTGGTCGTCGGAGACGATGACCGACTTCCGCCCCGTACCGGCTGACCTTACCACCGCCCAGGCGCTCGATTTATTGCATAAGAGCGACCAAGTGATTGCCGAAAATGGCGGCAGCGTCAAGGAAGCGCACCGCAAGTAGAGTGGAAGGCTTGATTTGACGCCGGCGTGGAGCGATCTGCGCCGTTTGCTGGTCAGGCTCTCAGAACTTCCTTCTGCACCGTCAGCTCTTCGATCAAAGCGGGGCGCAAGTCATATCCTCGACCCGGCTTGTCGCTGATGGCGATTGTTCCCTGCGGCGAGACCGCGACTTCCGGTTCGATAATGTCTTCCTTCCAGTAGCGCTTCGAGGCCGAGACATCGCCGGGCAGCTTGAAATTGGGCAGCGTCGAAAGTGCCACATTGTGGGAGCGGCCGATACCTGACTCCAGCATGCCTCCACACCACACGGGAATACCGAATCGCTGGGCAACGTGGTGAACGGCGATCGCTTCGGAGAAGCCCCCAACTCGTCCTACTTTGATGTTGATGATGCGGCAAGCGCCCAATTCCACCGCGGCTTCGGCGTCACGGGCGCTGCGGATGGCTTCGTCGAGGCAGAGCGAAGTGTGTAACTGTCGTTGCAGGCGAGCATGGAAGTAGAAGTCGTCGCTCCACAGCGGCTGTTCGATCATCAGCAGTTGGAAGCGGTCGAAAGCCCTCAGATGCTGTTCGTCGGCCAGGGTGTAAGCGGAGTTGGCATCGCAACTCAGCGTGATATTGGGCCAGCGGGTGCGGATTTTCTCCAGCACCTCGACGTCCCAGCCGGGCTTCACCTTGATCTTGATGCGCTGATAGCCGGCCGCCAACTCAGTTTCGATCTTCTGCAACAGTTGGTCATGCGAATCCTGAATGCCGATGCTGACGCCGCAAGCGATTTCGCGCCGTGAGCCGCCCAGCAGCTTCCAGAGGGGAATTCCCTTCTGCTGCGCCTCGGCATCCCAGGCGGCGTTCTCCAGTGCCGCCTTGGCCATGCGATGCTCCCGCACGCGCGCCAGCAACGCTGGAACCTCGCGACCTGCCTGCAGCGTCTCGCCGATCAGCGCCGGAGCGAGGTAGCGCTTGGTCACGTCCCAGGCACCCTCGATGTACTCTTCGCTGTAATAAGGACCCTCGCCGGCAACACACTCGCCCCAGCCTTCCAAGCCATCGGAATGCAGGGTGAAGAGCAGGACCCGGCGCGTGTAGGTGCGTCCGAAGCTGGTCTCGAAAAAATGAACGAGAGGTATTTTCAGCTCGCGAAGAGTGATGGCTTCAATCTTCATAAAGTAGTTAGGTCACGCATTTCAGGGCTAACCAGACTGGGTCGGAACGCGGGCCTGAAGGGCCGCTCTACCTGATCACTTGCCGGCATACGACCGGCCCTCATCCCAATTTCCCAGCAGAAACGCTCCGTTGCCCTTCTCGTCGCGCTGGTAGCCGAGGCACGCCAGGCCGCGCGAGAATGCCTTCAGAAATTGCTCCCGATTGTGCAGTTGAGTATCGGACGCTTTCTGCCGGGTCTCGGCTGCCGCCTTCCAGCCGTAGATTTCAGCCGGCACTTCGATCTGTGATTCTTCTTGGAATGCCGGTCTCTTGCCGCTTGCGAGCAGCGTCTCCACTCGCTTCGACTTCAGCCACCACTCTGCCACCAGGCGGTCGCTGGGAAGAAACCCTTGCAGCGGCGACGATGTGATGCCGTACTGATTGATGTTGTAGCGGCGGGCGAGCGCGCCCAACCGTTCCAGGTTGAAGTAGGAATTCTTGATCTCTAGCGGATCGAAGGTCCACTCCATCAGCTCGTAGCCGTGGGCGATGGCGTCCTCGCGTTGAAACAGCTTGATGCGCCGGCCGAGACCGCGGTTGCGGTAATCGTTCTTCACTCCCAGCATGTGCGAGTGCAGATAGGAATGCCTATTGCGGGTGCCAGGAATCGAAAACGCGAAGCCGACCAATTTTTCGCCGTCCCAGGCGCCAATCACCTGTCCACCAATTTTCGGCGCCAGGGAAAAAATTCGCAGCGGCACCAGTTCGTTGTCGGCGAATCCCCACACTTCTTTCTGCAGGGCGACGCAGGCGCGAAACTCTTCCAGCGCGGTACAATTGCGCAATTGGAGGGCGTCGTCGCTCACGGCTTTTCCTGCTGCTTGGATTCCTGCCACAGCGTCTCCATTTCGTCGAGCGAGGCCTCGGCCGGCTTGCGGCCCCGCTCCCGCAGCTTCTCTTCGAGATACTCAAAGCGGCGGCGGAATTTGCGATTGGTCTGGCGCAGGGCCGACTCCGGATCGAGCGAAAGATAGCGCGCCAGGTTCACCAGCACGAAGAACAGGTCGCCTACTTCGTCTTCCAGCCGGGAACGCAGTTCGGGAGAAATCTTGGCGCCGCGCGCCCCGGCAACGCCTGCCGCCGACTGCGGCTGCGGACCGGGCGCGGGATACTCCTCAAGGTTCTTACGAAGCTCTTGCGTTTCCTCGTCCAACTTCTCGAAGAGACCTTCGATGTTCGGCCAATCGAATCCCACGTGCGCCACTCGCGAGCTGATCTTGTAGGCCTCCATCAGCGACGGCATGGCGGTAGAAACTCCGGCCAATACGGACTCGGGATGATCCGGCTGCTTTCCATTTTCTGCAGACTCCTGGTGCCGCTTCTTCTTCTCCTCGGCCTTGAGCGCCTGCCAGTTGCGCAGCACTTCTCCCGGCGTATCAGCCTTCACATCGCCGAAGACGTGAGGATGGCGATGGACCAGCTTGTCCGCGAGGCGATCGAGGACGTCGTCGATGGAAAAGCGTTTCTCCTCGGCCGCCATTTCCGAGTAGAAGAGCACCTGCAGCAACAAGTCGCCCAGCTCGCCGGTCAGCTCGTCCCAATCGCGGGCGTCGATGGCTTCCACGACCTCGTAAGCTTCTTCCAGGGTGTAGGGCTTGATGGTGTCGAAGGTCTGTTCACGGTCCCAGGGACATCCGCCCGGGGCGCGCAGCCGCGCCATGATGGAGACGGCGCGCTCAAATCGTTCACCTGTAGTCGCCATTACAGACAATCTAAATGACGGTTGGCGGCGGGCGCAAAAGGTTGGCCGATGGTATTTGTGATTAGCGGCTAGGACGCAGCGCCCGGTTGCCGCGGAAAGGTGCGCACCAACAATCGCGGATCGTCGGAGATCAGACCGTCAACTCCCCAGCGGGCGAGGCGCAACAGGTCCTGCGCGTCGTTCACCGTCCAGGTGAGCAGTTTCATCCCGCGAGCTTGAACCTCATCGATCAAGCGCTGGGAGACCAGTGAGTGGTGTGGGATGAACGCGGCGATCGGTAGCTCTGTCCAACGCTCCGCGTCTTCCGCGTGTTCGCAGATGTAAGCCAGCGAAAGTGAAGGTTCGAGATGGTGGAGTCGCAGCAACACGTCAGGAAGAAAAGATGACACCACATATCCGCGAAGGGGCGGATTTGCGCGCAGCGCAGCAACCACGGTTGCTTCGTTGCCGGCCACTTTGAGCTCGACATCGAGATATGCCGCGCTGCCGAACTGCGCCAGCACATCTTCCAGGCAAGCGAGATTGTAGCCGCGGCGACGTTCCAGTCCCGCGTATTCGACAGCCGCGACTTCGATGCGATTGAACTTCGGATCGTGGGAAAGGACGGAGCGGCGATCGCGGGTGTAGCGCACGTCGAACTCGAAGCCGTCGCAGCCGTTGACCATAGCATAGTCGAAGGCAGCCAGCGTATTTTCGGCGGGAAAACCAGGCTTGCGCCAGCGCAGGCCGAGGCAAGGCAGCGGCCTGACGCCGCGATGCCCCAGCAGCAGCGGACGGGGCTGCGGATTTACCACAAAGGCCGCTTTGCGCTTTTCGCGTTTGGCATTCAGAAGCCCAGAGTGGCGTTTTGCCCGGCAAGCTCAAGGGGCAAAAAGCCAGGAGAAATCTAGTCTCATGATAAGCACACGAACTGAAAAAAGCAGTGACGCCGTGGTCCGCCGAGGGCAAGGACGCCCGTCCGCCTCAGATCCGGGTAGCGATTTCACCGTTTGCGTACTGCTTCGCTTCAGCTAAGGGGAGCAGCAGACGAAACGTGGTGCCCCGGCCCATCTCGGTCACAAAGTCGAGGGCCCCGTTGTGAAGCTGAAGAACACGGTAGCTCATGGCCAAGCCAATGCCGCTGCCGGTCTTCTTAGTCGTGAAGTACAGGTTGAAAATCTTGTCGCGAACATCAGGCGGGATGCCGCCTCCCTGGTCGTGCACTTCGATGGTCGCGGCCATCTCATGCTGGCGGGCGACAATTAGAAGGACACCGCCGTTGCTCATGGCCTGTACGCCGTTGAGAACCACGTTGAGCAGCGCCTGCTTGATCAGGTCGGCGTCGGCCCTCACCGGGAGCGGCGCTGGGACCAACTGGGTTTCGACTTTCACCCCCTGGCGCGCCGCTTCTGGGGAGGCCAGCAAAGCTACGTCTTCGACTAGGCGTCGCAAGTCGAATTCCGTCAACCGTAATTCCACCGGCCGGTTGAAATCCACCAGGGTCTGCACCACCCGGTCGAGCCGGTGAATTTCGCGGTCAATGATGTCCATGTGGCGGCGGGTGTCGGGATCGACCTGGCGCATTTTTTCGCGCAGCAGCTCCAGATGGACCACGATGGCGTTGATGGGATTCTTGACCTCGTGGGCGACGCCCGAAGTAAGCCGGCCAATCGCGGCCAGGCGGCGGGAGAGCTCGATCTCGTTCTCGATGCGACGAACCGACTCGGCATCGCGCATGGTGAGCAGGGCCCCGATTCGTTCACCGCGTTCGGCGATAAAATCCAACGCGATCTGGATGCGGCGCCCATTCTCGAATTCGATTTCGCGCTGCGGGATCGGCTGATGCAGCGCGAAGGCATCGAGAACGATGCGACCCAGCTTGTTGGCGTCGGTGAAAACCTCTTCCACCAGGCTGCCCAGGATCTCTCCCCGCGGACGGCCGACAAAACGTTCCGCCGAAGCGCTCACCAGGACGACGCGGGTGTCGCGGGTGAAGAGCACCAAGCCGTCTTGCAGCGTCCCCATGATCTGGTCGAGGTTTTCTTTTAGCGCGCTGAATACCTCTTTCACGTCGCGAATCTGGCGGCCTAGGCGGTCGATTTTGGTATTGACCAGCCCGTATTCGTCGGTGGCTTTAGGATCGGGTTCGGGCGCGCTGTCGGGAACCCCAGCCGTCATCTGATCGAGCCGGCGGCCGATCGCCTCCAGCGGACGCAGCGCAATGTTGGACACGCCGGCCGCCAAGGCCAGCGACACCAGAATCGCGATGATCGAGAAGGTGAGGGCACGATTCAGTTGGGGCTGCACTTCGCTCTTGAGGAAAACCGTCGAAATGCCGACGCGGATATCTCCGAAGGGCTGGCCCTCGCGCTGAATGGGAAGATATACGTCGTAAACCCGCGGAGCGCCATATACCACTTCCAGCTGGCGCAGGAAACTGCCATTGCGCACATGCGAGAAATCCTCCCGCTGCTCCAGCTGCGTACCGTTGGCGGCGGGATCGGTGTGTACGATGGCGCGGCCGTTTACGTGTGCGATGGCGGCATCGGAAATGGTTGGGGAGTAACCGACAATCGACTGCAGGAGGGTGTTCAGCCCGGGATCGGTCTTTAACGCCTCGTCCAGTACCGCCTCAACCTGCTTTGGGTCGCTCTCATTGGCAAAGGTGCTACTGAGATCGATTTGGGTAGCTTCGCGAGCGCTCTCCCGGATTTCCTTGGCAACAAAAGCGGCGCTGTCATAGGCTTCCGCAGCGCGCTGTCTCACCAGATGCGATACGTACAGGTAGGAGAACACGGCGACCAGCGCGAAAACCATGCTGCTGATGGCAAGCACCAGCTTTGTTTTTAAGCGCATTCGGCTCATCGGAAGATACCCACACCGCGGGGTTGTTGCCGGAATGATATCAGCCTCATGGACCCGGCGGAAACAGGCCGTCCCGTTCCGACGCTGACCGCCTGTTGGAGGCCTGTAGCTGAGGGAAGTTGCGCAGGTACAGCAAATGACCTTGAGCGGGAGGCGACGCGGTACTGCACTGCGCTTGCCAGACAGCTTCTGCCCCGGGCAACAAGAATTGCCGATTCTGCGTCTCAGCTAAAGGTGAGCTTTCGTCCGTCAACAAGAGCGAGTAGTGTATTGGCAGGAGAAAAAGGTGGCCCAGCCCGCAACCCAAGACAACAACCAATTGCGCAGCGAGACGGTTGCCCAGCTACGCAGCTTGTCCCACGATCTCAGCAACTACATTGAAACGATCATGCAGGCTTCTTATCTTCTGGCCCAAGCCCAACTTGATGACAATAACCAAAAGTGGCTGGGGTTGATCGACAAAGCGTCACAAGACGCAGCCCGCGTGAATCGCGAGATCCGCGAGATCTTGCGCGCTCAAAACTGAGGCTGGTTCGTGGGCGCCGGGCCCCGCGATCCAAAGTTGAGCGAGTTGGAGCCGGTATCAGCCCCAACTCGCGGCCTGCATCTGGACCAAATGACCCGACTACATCCGCTTGGGGGTAAGTTTCTCCAGCAAATTTACCAGCGCCTTGCCGGCGGGCGGCACTGGTACTGCACCATCGCGAATGATCTGCGTGGCATCCACACTCTTACCGTAGAGCTCCTTATTGGCGTCACTGTCGCTGCCCATCGACGCGCTGCCGAGCGAAGCCCCAGCGAACAGGCCCTTCGACTGGGAATAAGAGAGGATGTCGACGTTGGGATCGTTGAACCCGGCGGCATTAGCTCCTGAAGGGCCGGCTACGGCGGACGCACCGGCGCCCAGTTTCAGTTTGCCCGAGAGGACTTTATCCGCCCCTTTTTCGGTCATAACCAAAAGGACATAGTCGGTTGCGGTGCTGCCCAACTGAACCCCCAGACTGCCGGTGTCCAGCGTGTACATCGCCGGAGCGCTCCAGTGTCCATTCATCTTCGCGCCCGTGCGACAGACCAGGACGCCTCGTCCGTAACTGACGCCCAGGCCAATACCAACTTTCTTGACGCTGGGGTAGATAAGGACACAGGCCGCCTTATCCAGAATGTTTTGTGGTATCTCGCTCTTGTCGAGAATGGTTTGCAGGACAGCGGTCGAGTCGGCTAGGCGCTTCGCTGGCTTGCTCTGGGCAAATAGCGGCAGCGAAACTGCCACGCACATCAGCAACAGGGTAATTCGCTTGGTCATGAGAAATCCTTTCTGCAATCGGGTGTGATCAGAAAACAGCCTTACGGGGAACGAATAAGGCTATCACAATCCAAAGCTTGCACCTACTTATGCGGGGATCGGGGTAAAGTGCGCTACTCCGCCACGGTCTTCAGGATATGAGTTGAGCGTCCATGGTAATGGTGGCATTCAGCACGCGCGATACCGGACATCCCTTCTTGGCGTTCTGCGCTGCCTCATCGAATTTCGCTGGGTCGGCACCGGGGATTTTGACCTTCACCTCAAGGTGCACGGCGGTGATGCTGAAGCCGGCGTCCGTCTTGTCCAGAGTTAAGGAGGCGTTGGTGTCGATGCTTTCCGCGGTCATGCCGGCGTTTCCCAGCTGGGCGGAGAGCGCCATCGAAAAGCAGCCCGCGTGGGCGGCCGCGATCAGCTCCTCCGGATTGGTTCCGACGCCGTTTTCAAAACGCGTGCTAAAAGAATACTGGGTTTGGCTGAGCACCCCACTCTGGGTGGATACGGTTCCCTTTCCGTCTTTCAAACCACCTGACCAGTGAGCACTGGCTGTACGTTGCATACTGCCCTCCGAAAACGAGAATTCATTCCTGCTTCACGTTACACGAATGTGGTAAATATTGCGTCACTCGGCAGCGCGAGTTTCCTGAACGCAGATAAGAAAACGGTTAGAAATAATGGTGACCAGGTTGCTTATCAACTCGTAATCCGAGCGACTGAGGTGGTATCTGCATCTAGTAATCAGAGCCCCGGAGGAAGTATCTGCATCGCGGGACAGACCAGCTTGCAATGGGCTTGGCGAAGCGCTGCGGAGCAGTTGGGACACGGTTGCAAAGCGGGCCGCCGCATTACGCACGGCTGTCGCTGCAGGTTTATCGGCTCGCGCCAGGCTTGAGCTGGCGGTTGATTGGTCAGGCATTGCCGGGCTGGTGGAGAGGGCGTGCCTTGCCAAAATAAACGAGCTTGCAGGCTACCGCCGAGCGAAAGAGAATGATGCAGAGAAGACTGGCCAAAGCAACTCCCCCAATGGTACATGTACCTTTGTGGCAAGAATGCTGGAAAATTGGCTAGAATTTTGTCGGCCGGTCTCTATAATGCGAACTGGGGCAGTTTGCTTAAACGGCCCTAAGGAATGGCGCAAGTCTTCGAAAGGGCATTTTTTGAAGGGGTTGCGGCCTAGCCCGGAGGGGTGAGATAGCCCTGTTTACTATTTAGTTAAGACACCTAGTTACGGCAAGCTAGTGCCTCTTGGTGCTAGCTTACCCAATGTAGAATTGGCCTTAAAGTGCTTTTGCGAATGCTGCGGTGGCTGTGGAAGTCCCGCCGAAGAGTAACGCCGAGAAGCACGGTGGCGTGCGCGCAGCAAATACGAAGTATTTGCCCAGTAGAGGTTGGAATTTAGGAGGTTGTAATCCATGAAGAAAATGACGATCGCCGCCCTTGCCGCCCTTGCGCTAGCCGGAGCGCTCAGCGCCGCTAGCGACGCAACCTGCATCATTTCGTTGCACTCCGTCGCCGTTGTCAGCGAAGGGCCATTGCCCTTTCCGGTCCCGTTAGTGCAGTCTCCCGATACCTCCAATAGCGACACCACTTCACTCGGCACCCACTTCTAAGAATTTCAGGTCGTCAACGACCGGGGAGAATCTCCATGAAAAACATTCTGATTGCAACGTTTGCTAGCTTGATGCTTGCCACCTTCGCTGGCGCCGCCACGAACTCGCTGCCGGCTGCCATGGCCGCCCCTGCCATTCATCACCAAGCCGCCTCGTCGGTAAAGCCTTGCAATGGCCCAGCGCCCTGCACCGCGAACCAAGCTGCGCTCGCTCCCGGCGAAGGCTCGCCCATGCCCGTTTGCCAGCCCGGCCAGCAGTGCAATGACGATCTTCGCCTTACTGCCGGCGAAGGCTCGCCCATGCCCGTTTGCCAGCCCGGCCAGCAGTGCAATGACG
>Ga0182013_10002030_pt1 | contig 26938 bp, 22 predicted proteins | sample 612S2MmetaG_FD_120487 | JGI IMG/M metagenome (GOLD analysis project Ga0182013, IMG submission 120487) | Permafrost microbial communities from Stordalen Mire, Sweden - 612S2M metaG | ecosystem: Environmental > Terrestrial > Soil > Wetlands > Permafrost | place: Sweden: Stordalen | collected...
ACGGACCAATCCCCGCCGGTGATCATGCGCGGCGTCACCGGGTTTGCGACGGTGCCGACGATCCGGGTCGATACGCTCACGGTGGGCGACCTGTCGGTGGATTCTCCCATACTCCCCATCGTGCCGGACGCGCTCGGCGGCGCGCAGGGAATACTCGGTGCGGAGGGCTTGGTGGGCAAGCGCATCTTCATCGACTTTCATCACGATAAAATCTCCATCACTTTTTCGCGCAACGAGAAATCGGGACGCGATTTCGTCGACATCCCGTTTCACGCGCTCAGGGGCACGCTGGTCGTCGTCGATGCGAAGGTGGGCGACGTATACGCCAAAGCCATCATCGACACCGGCGGCCAGACCACGATCGCGAACCTGGCGCTTCGCGACGCGCTGCATCAGCACAGCGCGCGCTTGGCGGGCGTGGCTGATGAGATCACCGGGGCCACCAAGGACGTTGAGCGGGGAGAAATCATTCCCACACCCGCGATCCGGCTGGGCAGCATCGAGATCCAGGATGCGGGAGTCACCTTTGCCGACGTGTACATCTTCAAGCAATGGAAGCTGACCGGGCAGCCGGCGATATTGATCGGGATGGATGCGCTCGGCATACTCGATACGCTGGTCATCGACTATCGCCGGCATGAACTGCAGATGCGCATGACGAGGGGACGAGGGTGATCAACAAGCCGATGATCGGGGTAGCGGCTGCGGTGGTCGCCGCCGCTGCCGGCACGTGGTACTACCTGCATAGCCGCCATACGGTGCCGCCCGCCCCGCCCGCGATGCAGCAGCCGGTTGCGCAATCTTCCGCCGAACCGGCGATCGAACACCCGTTGCCGGAGGGGCAAGGCGAGGCCGCATCCAAGGGACCGCTGCCGGCGCTCGCCGACAGCGATGCCGCGATGGGCGATGCCTTGACCCAGCTCGTCGGCGCATCAGCCGTGAAGGATTATTTGAACCCGGAAAGCATCGTCCGTCATTTGGTCGTGACCGTGGACAATTTGCCGAGACAAAAGGTCGCCGTCGACAAACGGCCGGTCGGCCCCATGGCGGGGTCCTTCATGGCCAACGGCGATGAGCTGCACGCGACTCTCGATCCGCAAAATTATGCCCGATATCAGCCCGTCGTTGCGGTGGTCGACAAGCTCGATGTGCGCCAGCTGGTTCAAATGTATGTTCGCTTCTATCCTCTATTCCAGCAGGCCTACCAGGGACTCGGGTATCCGAACGGGTATTTCAACGACAGGTTGGTGCAGGTGATCGACAGCCTGTTGGCCGCTCCGCAGCCCGCGGAGCCCATCGAGCTGGTGCGGCCGAACGTCATGTATACGTTCGCGGATCCGGCCTTGGAGGCGCGCCCGGCTGGGCAGAAATTGCTGATCCGCATGGGTCCCGCGAACTCGGCCATCGTCAAGGCGAAGCTGAAGGAACTGCGGGCCGCCATCACCGCCGCGCCGCTGAAGCGCTGAAGCGCTGAAGCGCTGAGGTGCGGACGCCTCAGCCCGGGTCCGCCGGGATGGGCGATGCCGCCTGCGTTACAATCGCTTCACAGAGCTAGCCCGTGTTCAAAGTGTGACGTTATATGCTCAATGGACGGCGTAAGGCTGCGTACGCTGATGCACAAAACACCACAGGTGGGTACCCATGAGCACATCACGGAAAAATTTCGATCGATCTACATTGCCTCTGGCGAGCCTCGCGCTCGCCCTGTCTGCTACTGCGCTGGTCGGCGGCTGTGTCGTTGCGCCGCCCCCTCCGCCGCCCCGCAGAGTCTACGTGGCGCCGCCGCCACCGCCGGCGCCGGCCTACGCTCAGCCCGCCGTCGATGTGGAGGTGCAGGCGACCGAAGCCCCGCCGCCGTTGCCGGACTATGATCAACCGCCGTGCCCTGAAGACGGGTATCTGTGGACTCCGGGCTATTGGGCCTGGGGCGGCGGAGGATATTACTGGGTTCCCGGCACCTGGGTTCAGCCGCCGCGGGTCGGCGTGCTTTGGACTCCCGGTTACTGGGGCTTCGTGGGCGGAGTGTATGCATTTCACGGCGGCTACTGGGGGCCGCACGTCGGGTTCTACGGCGGCGTGAATTATGGATATGGGTATGCCGGCACGGGCTTCGTCGGCGGGCGCTGGGCCGGCAATTCATTTGCCTACAACCGCACCGTCAACAATGTGAACGTGACCAATGTTCACAACACTTACAACGAAACCGTGATCAACAACGTGACCATCAACAAGGTGAGCTACAACGGCGGATCGGGCGGCATCGTTGCCGCGCCCACCGCCCAGGAGCGGGCGGCCGCGCAGGAGCCGCACGTGGCGCCGACGTCCGTGCAGCGCCAGCACGTGCAGGAAGCGGTCAGGAACCCCGCTCTGGCCGCGCGGGCCAATGGGGGACATCCTCCCATTGCAGCGACGCCGCGGCCCGCCGCATTCAACGCGCCCGGAGTGGTCGGCGCGCGCGGTGCCGCGACGCCTCCGCTCAGAGCGCCGAGTGCGGCATCGCCGGGTACCGCGCACGTCAACGGAGCGGCACAGACCAATGGAACGGTGCCGGCGAATGGAGCCGCGCATGTGAATGGACAGGCGCACGTCAACGCCAGCGCCGCAACTCAGCCGAACGGCGCGCATGCGCCGGCGGCAGGAGCAAGGCCGGCGGCTGCAAAGCCGCAGCCGGCGAAACCGGCGAAAGCGCAGCCGCCGAAGAAGGAAAAGCGCGAACCCGAGAACAAGTAGCGCTCTTCAGGTATTCACTCCCGCGCCGGTGCGAAATCGGCGCGGGCGTGCCTCATCGCGGAGGCCGCCCTGCCGGTTCAGCGTCCTTGATGGACCACCGGTAAATCCACGAAACTGCCGCTCGATCCACCGTCGAATATCTTGATGCTGGCCTTCTTGTAGTCGGACGGCTTGGCGAAAAAGATATTATCGACGTAGCTTTGCGGATTGCGGTCGTACACCGGGAACCAGCTCGACTGCACTTGTACCATGATGCGATGGCCGGGCAGGAAGACATGATTGGCGGTGGGCAGCGCGAAACGGTAGACCTGCTTTTGATCCGCCGGGATGGCCTTGGGAGTGCTGAAAGAGTCGCGATATCGGCCGCGCAATATGTCGGCTGAAATCATCAACTGATACCCGCCCATTTTGGGTTCGCGTCCGACTTCGTCCGGATACACGTCGATGAGTTTCACCACGAAATCTCCGTCGGTGCCGCTGGTCGAGGCGACGAGGTTGGCAAGGGGCTGGCCGCTGATCTTGACGGGATCCGTGAGCACCGGCGTTGCGAAGCTGAGAACGTCGGTACGCGAGGCGGCGTCGCGCTGATCGCCGACCAACCAGGTCTGCCAGTTGGTTTCGCCTTCCTCGCCGCCGATGTGGATGGGGCGCGGCAAATACGGGACGGGCTTGGCCGGATCGGAGACATAGGCATCGAAATCGGCGGCCGCACCGGCGGCCGTGCCGAAGTGCAGGTTGCCGCCGGCCTGAAGATATAGATTTTCGTGATCGATGCCGCAGCCGCTTGCGCAGCCGCTCGGCCAAGTCGGCAGTTCCTGCCAGCGATTCGTGCCCGTCTCGAAGGCGGTGACCGCGGGTAATTTCAGGGGAGCCGGATCGTCCTTGAGATAATGATCCAGGAACGGCCGCAGCACGTGCAATCGAAAATACTGTGCGGTGTCGCTGCCGAAACGAATCGGTCCGACGGCGCCGCCATCGAGTCTTTCCTGATGGTGAAACCAAGGTCCGATGACGAGATATAGATCGGGATTGTCCGAGCCCCGCGCCTTGAGCGCTTTGTAGAGCGCGATGTTGCCGTAGATATCCTCTTGGTCCCACAGGCTGTGGACCAGCATGACCGGGACGGCCACGCCTTGCTTGGCGAGGATCTTATCCAGGGCCTGGTCCTGCCAGAAAGCGTCATAGGCCGGGTGACTCATGACCTTGGCGGCGAAACCCACTTGTTCGAGGCCGTGCAGCCGCGCCATGTCGCTCGCCGATCCGGCGCTCAGCCAGGTGTCGTAGTCGTCGTAGTGATTGGTCCACCACGCCACGTCGCTGGCGCGGGTCGCTTCCTGGCCATGGAAATAGGTGAGGCTGTCGAGGCGGAATGCGCCGTTGTGGAACCAGTCATCGCCTCTCCAGCCGTCGACCATCGCATTGATGGGCACCGCTGCCCGCAGCGCCGGATGCGGATTGACCAGCGCCATCAGGGAAGTGAAGCCGTCGTAGGAAATGCCGAGAATGCCGACCTTGCCGTTCGACTCGGGAATGTTCTTCACCAGCCAATCGATGGTGTCGTAGGTGTCGGTCGAGTGATCGACGGAGGTGGGATTCTGAGGGCCGCGCAAGGGCCGGGTCATGACGTACTCGCCTTCCGATCCATGCTTGCCGCGGATGTCTTGCATCACGCGGATGTAGCCCCCATTAACGACCGCGTCGTCCGCGACATCGGTGCTGTCGATGAGCGCGCTCAGATGCGCGCTGGTGTTCTTGGTGATGCGTTCGGTCGCTCCGTAGGGAGTACGCGTCAATAAGATCGGCGCACGCCGCGCTCCGCGCGGAATCAGGATGACCGTCTCCAGCTTGACGCCGTCGCGCATGGGAATCATCACTTCGCGCTTCACGTAGTCGAAGCTGTCGACGCGCGGCACGAATGCCGCAGGCGTTTCGCTCGGGAGAGTATCCGCGGCGGATGCGGGTGCAGCCGCCAACATCAGCAGGAAGGCGGCGCACGCCAGCAGCAGGCCGGCGCTTCGGCGCCCCGCGCGTCCCCGGCCGGCGCATTCGCAGCCACGGTTGATCGTCATGGTCATTCTCCGGTTTTCGGGCCGCTCATGCGGTGCGGAAGTTTGCTTTATAGGGCGCCGCCGCGCAACGGAGCGGCAGGCCGGGGCGGGATGCCTTGCGGCGGGGGTTGGCAGGGGGCATGATCGGAGGCCTGGCATCCGATTACGAGGCGGCTTAACAATATAAGCGAATACTGCAGTCCGGCGATCAGGAGGGGGGCGCATGAATACTTTATCGTTCACGGTATCCGACGGGGTTGCAACCTTGAGCATCCAACGCTCCGCGGTCAGCAACGCAATCGACATCAGCATCATCCGTGCCATGCACTTGGCGCTCGATCAAATTCAAAAAGGCGAAAGCGGCGCGAGAGCCGTCGTCATCACCGGCAGCAACGATGTCTTTTGCAGCGGCCTCGATCTGCATTCGGTCGACCTCAAGACCCAGGAGGCGCGGCAGCGGGCGCACTTCGAAATGCGCCGCTTCATGGACCCATTGATCCTGCGCTTGAGCGGTTTCCGCTTTCCCATCGTGGCCGCCGTGAACGGCGCGGCGGTGGGAGCGGGGATGAGTCTCGCGCTGGCGAGCGACATCATCATCGCCGGCGACAATGCGTATTTTCTCCCGTCCTTCGCGCGCCTCGGCCTGGTGCCGGACGCGGGCATCACCTTCCACCTGGCGCGCCGCATCGGTGCGGGACGATCGCTGTCCTCGTTGATGCTGGCGGAACGCATCGACGCCAAGACGGCGCTCGAATGGGGACTCGCCTACGCCGTCGTACCCGCCGCCGAAGTGGTGCTGCGGGCGCAAACCGTGGCGCATCGGCTGGCCACGGGGCCGTGTGCGGTACTGGGTCAAATCCGCTCGCTGCATGCGTCGACGTTCGACAATTCGCTTCAGGAGCAATTGCGGGCCGAACGCAGTGCGCAGGAGATGACTCTGGAAACGCACGACTGCGTGGAAGGGGTGCGGGCGTTTTTCGAGAAGCGCGAGCCGAATTTTTCGGAGCACTAACGCCTGGCGCCGGCCTCAACGGCGATCGACCGGCCTCGCGGTGATGGCGATGCGAACCGCGGCGAGCGGCGCGCGATCGTCGAAGGGCTGGGATTTCGGGTCTTCGGGTACGCCGAGACGGCTCCATAACAGGTCGAGATCCGGCGTCATCGCCGTGTCCTTGATCCGCTGGTAGAGATCTTCGAGCACCCCCGTTCCGACGGCGCTGTCGCCGATGCGCAGTACCTCATCGATGCCGCGGTCGGATCGATAACCTCCGGTCTCATTCAGGATCGCGCGCAGAGCCGCCTGCAGGCCGATCCTATTGCCGGTGCGTTCACGGATTGCCACGTCGCTCTGCAGGCAGTACAGGGCGCCGCCCCAGTACGTGCGTCCCCAGCTGCGGGTTTGATCCATGCCGCCTTCGCCGGCCTGCGGCAGACCGCGCGGCATCGACCTGCGGTATTCCGCCCAGACGTCGGCCACGTCGCGATTGCCGGATTGCGCGCGGGCGATCCCTTCGACGTACGTTGCCAGCCCTTCCGCCAGCCAATCGTGCCGGCGGCCCAGTTCCGGAAGCGCCAGGTGAATCATTTCGTGGACCAGCACCCAATCGGCCGTCAACTGGCCGGCCGTGACGTCGTGGCCCACGCTCACCTGAATCTCGAGCTGCGATTCATTGGTGGTGCGGCCTCCATGCACGCCCTCGCCGGCGGTGCCCTGGATTCTCAGCACGACCAGGGGTGCGGGAAACCGCGCATAGTAGTCGGCGACTATCCCCGCCGAACGCTCGATCCATTCGCGCAGCAGCGCTTGCTTGCCGGCGAGATCCGCATCGTCGATCGACGCGCACAGAGTTGCGCCTCGGGCGGCGAGCACGAGGGTGGTGCCGTGCGGGCAGGGATCGGCAACAGTGCGCGGGGCGTGCCCGGACACCGCCGCGCGGACCGCGGTCGGCGAAATTCCCGCGGCGGCCGCCAGCAGGACGAACGCCAGGCTTGCCCGCCGGGGCGCATTCAGCCGCTGACGCGTACCCAGCCGCTGAGGCGTACCCACCCGGCGCGGTGCGTTCAGACGCGGGGGCGCACGCATTGCCTCACTGCATGAATGTCTTGGGGACCGGTGCGGCAGCAGCCGCCGATCAGGCGCGCGCCCTGCTCGTACCAATCGCTCGCGCATTCACCGAACTGCATCGCGGAGGACTCTCCGCTCCATTGCTTGGCAGACGCGTCGTAGCGCTCGCCCGAATTCGGATAGACCAGGAGAGGCTTGCGGGTTTCGCCGCGCATTTTTTGCAGCAAGGAAGTGATGTACTGCGGCGGCGTGCAATTGACTCCGACGGCGGCGACTTGGGGGTATTTGCGCAAGGCCGCCGCACAAGATCCGATGTCCTCGCCCTGGCAATTGCGTTCGCCGTCGGCGCAGGAAAAACTGATCCACGCGGTCAGCGAAGGAAATTCGCCGAGCAGCTCGGCCAAAACGACCGCCTCGCGCAGACAGGGAATCGTTTCGCAGGCCAGAAGGTCGGCTCCGCTTGCGGCCAGCACGCGCATGCGCGGCCGATGAAAATCCGCGAGACCGCCGTCGCCGAGCGCGTAGTGGCCGCGGTATTCGGAGCCGTCCGCCAGCATCGCGCCGTAGGGGCCCACGGACGCGGCGACGAGGGGCCGCAATCGCCCGGTATCCGCAGGTTCCGCTGCCCAAAATTCATCCCGCGCCGCAACCGCGAGAGCGACGGCTTCACGCATCAAGGCCGCCGCCGCGGCGCCGTCGATGCCGCGTTGCGCGAAACCTGCGAAAGTGGCCTGGTAGGTCACGGTGGTCGCGACGTCGGCTCCGGCGCGAAAATAGTCGAGATGCACGCCGCGGATCAGGTCCGGACTCTCCAGCAGGCACTTTGCAGACCAAAGTGGATCGTCGAGATCCGCGCCGCGGCGCTCGAGCTCTGTGGCCATGGCGCCGTCCAGCACCACGAGGGGCCGCCGGGCAAGGAAGTTGCCGATCGGGTCTTGCATTGATTGTTCGCGCCTGGCCTGAATTACGATCATACTCCGCGTGGCGTACGCCCGCAGATCGGTAACGGAAAGCATCATGCTCAGCGCTCAGACCATCCAGGATCGGCATTCGGATGTCTTCACCTTTTTGCACGGAAATCTGGAGGTAGTCGCAAGCCACTGCCACATTCCGGAAGAAGCGCTGCTCGGCAGCCTGGTCTACGTGAGCAATGCGGCGCAGCTCGCCGAAGCGCGCACCCACCGGCCCGCCATTCTCATCGTCCCGGCGCGGATGATGGACTGCGTCAGCGGCGCCGTCGACGCCGATTCCTGCTGCTTTTCAGTGCAAAGCATATCGATGGGCATGGCGATTCTGCTCAAATACTTCGATCGAAAATGCTATCGATTCACCCAGTGGGGCGAACGGCATGCGACGGCGGTGGTGCATCCGGAGGCCGTCATCGGCGCCCGGGTCTTCCTCGGACCTTATTGCGTGGTCGGCGCGAAGGCGGCCATCGGCAACGACTGCATGGTGGGCGCCCATTCGGTGATCGAGAACGGAGCCGTCCTCGGCGAGAGGACGGTGCTCCACCCCCATGTTTTCGTCGGCGCCGGCTGCCAGATCGGCAACGACTGCGAAGTCCATCCCCATACCAGCATCGGCAGCGACGGGTTCGGCTATGCCGTGGACCCGGACGGCCGGGCGCGGAAGATCGCCCACCTGGGCAATGTGAAAATCGGCGACCGGGTCGAAATCGGCAGCAATTGCGCGATCGACCGCGCCACGCTCACCTCCACGTACATCAGGTCCGGGACCAAGCTCGACAACATTTGTCATATCGCGCACAACTGCGACCTCGGCGAGGATGGATTTTTCACCGCCGGCTTCATGATGGGTGGGTCGACGAAGATCGGGCGCCAATTCGTCACAGGCGGCAACAGCGTGGTCACCGCGCACATCACGCTGGGGGACAATGTGGTTCTCGCCGGCCGATCGTCGGTCACCAACGATGTTCCGGACGCGGGCTCTTACGGCGGCTACCCCCTGCAGCCCTTGAAGGAGGCGATGAAGACCGTCGTCAACATCAGGAACCTGAATGAGATCCGCAAGAATCTCAATCGCGTGATGAAGCATCTGCATCTTCTCGACAAGGTGCCGGCCGACAGTCCCGACGCTTGAGGCTCAAAGCCGACAACGTGGCATTGCCGATCGCCGTGCTGATCGCGGCGATGGTCTGCTTCCAGGTGGGCGTGGCGTCGGCCAAGGGGTTGTTCCCGATCGTCGGCGCCGCCGGCACCACTGCGCTGCGGATGGCCTGGGCCTCGCTCATGCTGTTGGCCGTGTGGCGCCCGTGGCGGATGCGCCTGAGGCGCAGCGATGCATGGGTCATCGTCGCCTACGGCCTTGCGATGGGGTGCATGAATCTGTTCTTCTACCTGTCGCTGCGCACGATTCCGCTCGGCGTCGCGGTGGCTTTGGAGTTCAGCGGACCACTGGCACTCGCCATGGCGGCATCGCGGCGCGCGATCGATTTCGCGTGGATCGTGATGGCGGCGTTGGGGCTGCTGGCACTGCTGCCGCTGGGGCTGGGATCCAAGCCGCTCGATGCCGGCGGCGTCGGCTGCGGGCTGGTCGCCGGCATCTGCTGGGCTCTTTACATTCATTTCGGGCGCAAGGCGGGAGCCGCGCACGGCGGCCAGATCACCGCGCTCGGCATGGTGATCGGCTCCATCGTGATCGTGCCCATCGGAGTCGCGGAGGCAGGTACGCAGCTGTTCTCGCCGGCGATTCTGCCGGCGGCGCTCATCGTCGCGCTGCTGTCGAGCGCGCTGCCTTACTCGCTGGAAATGCTGGCCATGCCCCTGCTGCCGACGCGGACAGTCGGCGTGCTCATGAGCCTGGACCCGGCCTTGGGCGCCCTGTCGGGCCTGTATTTTCTCGGCGAAAAACTGACGCTGATCCAGTGGGCGGCCATTGCCAGCATCATGGCGGCGTCGGCCGGCAGTGCGGCGACCAGCCGCCCCGCTGCTGCGCCGTTATTGCCCGATTAGCGCGATTGCGGCGTACAGCACGGCGGCGCCTGCGAGGGTCATCGCAGTGGTCAGGAATTTCGGATGCGCGTGGTAGCTCTCCGGAATCAGGTCGCTCGCGCCGATGTAAAGAAAGAACCCGGCAAACAGCGCGAGCGCGGTTCCGAATGCTTCTCCGGGCAGGGCGAAGAAATGCGTCGAGGCGATTCCAAGCACGGGTGCGGCCGCGTCCACCAGCAGCCAGCGAAAGGCGTTCGAGCCGCGTCCCTCACCCTTGAGCACGATATTCATGGTGTTGACGCCGTCGGAGAAATCGTGCGTCACGACCGCGATGGCCACCACGATTCCCACCTGATGGGAAGCCTGGAACGCAAGTCCGATGGCGATGCCGTCGAGCAGGCTGTGGATGCACAGCACCCCGGCCGCGAAACGCCCGCGGAGTCCGGCATCGCGGTGAAACATCAAAATCCGGTCCAATACCAGATATGACAGGAAGCCGAGCGCGGTGAACGACAAAATGGCCGCGGGAGCATGAAATTTCTCGCCGAAACCGACGGCTTCGGGCAGCAAATCGAAAAACGCGACGCCGATCACGGCGCCTGCGCTGAATCCCAAAATGAGATGCAGCTTGTCGCGCAATTTCAGCGCCAGCAAGCCGCCGAAAAGCGTGCTCAGAAACGCCGCACCGGCAATGGCTAGGAGCAACACGGTTGATTCATTCCACGCCTCGGGGCCGACAGGTTATATTGCGCTTCAAATATCGACTGATGGGGGAAGCGTGAGTTACGACTCTTATCATAAACGCAAAATCGGTAAACACGTGCTCAAGCCCGAAACCCAGATGATGGGTTATGGCTATGATCCGAGTTTATCGGAAGGTTCGCTCAAGCCGCCGATCTTCCTGACTTCGACATTCGTGTTCAAGACCGCGCAGGACGGCAAGGATTTCTTCGACTACACCTCGGGACGGCGTGAACTGCTCGCCGGGCAGTCCTCCGGCCTCGTCTACTCGCGCTTCAACAACCCCAATCTCGAGGTCCTGGAAGATCGCCTCGCCTTGTGGGAAGAGGGCGAAGCGGCGGCCGTGTTCTCGAGCGGCATGTCGGCGATCTCCACGGTCATCTGGACGCACGTGCGGCCGGGGGACGTGATTCTGATGAGCCAGCCCCTGTACGGCGGCACGGAAACCCTCATCGAGAGGACATTGCCCGGCTTCGGCGTCAGCGCCGTGGGATTTACGCTGGGCCATGATAGAGCCGCGGTGACCGAGGCCGCGGAACGCGCATCCCTACGCGCCGCCGAGACCGGCGGGCGTGTCTGCCTGGTGATGGTCGAGACCCCGGCGAATCCCACCAACAGCCTGGTCGATCTCGCGCTGCTGCGCGACATTTCCGAACAGATCGGCGCGCGGCAAAAGGGCGGCCGGCCTCCGGTGGCGGTCGACAACACCTTTCTGGGGCCGGTATTCCAGCGCCCGCTGGGACACGGCGCCGACCTCGTCATGTATTCGCTGACGAAATACGTGGGCGGACATTCGGACCTGGTTGCCGGCGGCGTGGTCGGATCGCGCGAGGCCGTGGGCCCGGTGAAGAAACTACGCGGCGCGCTCGGCACTCAACTCGATCCCAACACCGCATGGATGATCATGCGGTCCATGGAAACCCTGTCGCTGCGAATGCACAAGTCGGCGGAGAACGCAGCCTTGGTGGCGAATTTTCTGCGCGACCATCCGAAGATCGCGGGCGTCAACTATCTGGGCTTCCTGGCTCCGGAGGATCCGCGCTTCGGCGTGTTCCGCAGACAATGCCAGAGCGCGGGCTCGACTTTCGGTTTTTCCGTCAAGGGCGGCGAGGCGGAGGCGTTCCGGCTGCTCGACGCGTTGCAGGTGATCAAACTCGCGGTCAGCCTGGGCGGCACGGAGACTTTGATTTCCCATCCGGCGAGCACGACCCATTCCGGCGTGATCAAGCAAACGCGCGACCGTCTCGGCATCACGGACGGCTTGATCCGGATTTCGGTGGGCATCGAAGATGCCGACGATCTGATTGCAGATTTGGGAGGAGCGCTCGATGCGATCTGAATGGTTTCGCGAGGCGGCGTTGCCGGCGATGTTCCTTCTGGCCGGCACGTGCGCCCTTTCCGTGCGAGCCGCCCCGGCACTTGGCGCAGCAGCCGCCGAAGCGCCCGTGCCGGCGGCCGCGCCCGCGTCTGCGCCCGCATCCGCCGCCGCGGATACGGTATACCGGCACGGCGTCGTTTATACGGTCGATGCAAAGGACAGCACGCAGCAGGCGCTGGCGATCCGCTCGGGCCGGATCGTCTATGTGGGCAACGACGCCGGCGCGGCAAGTTTCATCGGCCCCAAAACCACGGTGGTGGATTTGCGGGGGCGCATGGTGATGCCCGGCCTGGTGGACGGACACTCGCATCCCCTGCAGGGCGGCAGCACCCTGCTCAAGTGCAATTTGAACTATGAGCAACTGCGCATTGCCGAGATGCAGGCAAAGATCCAGGCCTGCCTGGATCAATCGCGGGCGCGCGAGCCCGATGGCTGGCTTGAAGTGGTGAATTGGTTTCAGGAGGGCATGCTGCCCGCCGGCACGGTGGCCAGCAAGGCGGCCCTCGACGTATTGAAGACACGGCGGCCGATTTTCGTCATGTCGTCGTTCGGCCATACGGGTCTGGTCAATTCGCGCGGCTTGCGCCTCGCAGGGATCGATGCGAAGACCCGGGATCCGCTGGGCGGCAAGGTGGGTCGCGACGGCTCCGGCAATCCATCGGGTATCCTCGAGGACGCGGCCCAGGAAGAGGTCGCCAGGAAGATTCCGGCGCCCACGCCCGCAGAGAATGTGAAAGCGGCCTCCGCCGCGCTCGATGCGCTGCGCAAACAGGGCGTCACCACTTTCCTGGATGCGATGGCGGATGCATCGACCCTCGAGGCTTTTGCGGCCCTGCAGCGCACCGGCCAGCTCACGGCGCGGGCCCACTTTGCCGTTTTGATCCCTCCGCCGCAGGGCCCCGATCCGAAGCGGGCCATTGCGATGGTGAAGGCGCTGGCGCAGCGCTACGACCAGGGCGACGTGGCGGCCGAGCCCACACTCACCGTGCGCAACATCAAACTGTTCCTGGACGGCGTGATCACCGCGCCGGCATCGACGGGCGCCATGCTGACGCCTTACCTGAGCTTGCAGGGCGCGCCCGCGAACCCGCATTGGGCCCCCTCCAAGAGCCGCGGTCCGGACGTGTATTTTCCGGCGCCGGTTTTGAGCGCGCTGCTGATCGAAGCCGCGGCCGCCGGTTTCGAGCCGCACATGCACGCGGACGGCGATCGGGCGGTGCGGGAAGGCTTGGACGGAGTCGCGGCGATGCGGCGTCAATTTCCGGACCGCGACATCAGGGCCGCCATCGCCCACAACGAGATCGTCGATCCCGCCGATTTTCCGCGCTACAAGCAATTGAACGTGATTCCCGTGCTGTCGTTTCAATGGGAGAAACAGGCGCCGGATACCATTGAAGGCGCGGAGCAATACTTGGGTCCGGCGCGGTTCAAATACATGGAACCGGCGGGCTTTCTCGCCGAGGCGGGCGCACGCATCGCGTACGGAAGCGATTGGCCCGTCGATCCGCTCAACGAATGGTTTGCGCTCAAGGTCGGGGTGACGAGGACCAATGCGCCGCAGCCTGATCACAAGTACGCGGGCCGTTTGAGCGAGGACAAGGGACTCACGCGCAGCGAAGCGCTGCGCGCGATCACCATGAATTCGTCCTATGAACTGCACCAGGATCTGAAGACCGGTTCGCTCGAAGTGGGCAAGCTCGCCGATCTCATCGTGCTCGACCGCAACTTCTTCGCCATTCCCCCGGAGCAGATCGCCGACATCAAGGTCCTGCAGACGGTGGTCGGCGGCCGTGTGGTCTACCGCTCCGATCAGCTATAGGGATTTGGTCAGGCCGACGAAGTATCCGCGCCGGGGTCCGAATCGCGGCGCGCCGACGCCCGTGCCGTCGCGAAGGATGCCCCGCAAATGCCAGCACTCTCCGCGCGCACATTAATGATTATCTCTGGGACTTGAGACGCGGCTTGCGGTTACGCTGAGCGCATATCGTGGCGGATTCCATCGCCGCCAATAAACAACCCGAGGGATCCATGATGATGAGCGGACGGATTTGTGTGTGGCTCGCGGGCATGATGCTGGCTTCGACCTCGCTCGCCCCGGGCGCGCGGGCGCAGGCCGCGCGGGCAGGAGACGTGCCGGCCGCGGCCGCGCCGGCGGCGGCGCCTGCACCGGCGGCGGGCGCGGCGCAGCTGGCTGCGATCGTTGTGACGGCCACCCGAATCGCCGAATCGAGCGCGGATTTGCCGGTGTCGGTCGATCGGGTCGAGTCATGGACCCTGCACAGCGGCCAGCTGCAGGTCAATCTTTCCGAGTCGTTGATCACGGTGCCCGGAGTCTCGGTGCAGAGCCGCCAGAACTACGCGCAGGATCTGCAGCTTTCCATCCGCGGGTTCGGCGCGCGATCCAGTTTCGGGGTGCGCGGCATTCGCCTGTACTCGGACGGCATACCCGGCACCATGCCCGACGGGCAGGGTCAGTTCTCGCAATTCGATCTGGGATCCGCCGATCACATCGAGGTCCTGCGGGGGCCGTTCTCGGCGCTGTACGGCAACTCGTCGGGGGGCGTGATTGCGGTCTTCACCGAAGATGCCAAGCCCGGCCACGAGACGGGCGGCACGGCGGAGTACGGTACCTTCAATACGCAGCGCTACGCGGTGAAAACCGAGGGCGACGATGGGACCGTGAACTATGTGGTGGATGCGGCGCATTTCCAGACCGACGGCTATCGGTTTCACAGCGACGCCGAACGCAACAATTTCAATGCAAAGCTGCGCTTCGCCACCAGCGATTCGGCGACGCTGACGTTCGTGGCCAATGTGGTCGATACGCCGAGCGTGCAGGACCCCCTGGGCCTCACTCGTGCGCAGCTCGCCGCCAATCCGCGCCAAGCCGGCGTCGGCGCAATTCCGTACAACACCCGCAAGTCCCTGGAGCAGGAACAGGTCGGCACGGTGTACGAGAATAAATTGAGTGCCAACGACGATTTCTCCGCCACGCTCTATACAGGCCATCGCGCCACCACCCAGTTCCAGGCCATTCCGCAGGCAACTCAGCAAAACGCGCCTTTGTACCCGGGCGGTGTCATCGATTTGGACCGGGCCTATTGGGGTATCGACGCGCACGTCACGGATGCGCGGGACTTGGCCGGCTCGTCTCTGCAAACGGTCGCCGGAGTCAACTATGACGATCTGGCGGAGGCGCGCAAAGGTTATCTCAACTATGTCGGCTCGCAGCTCGGTGTCGCCGGCGACGTGCGGCGCGACGAAGCGAATCATGTGTACGATTTCGACCAGTATCTGCAGGCCCAATGGGATCCGACGCTGCGCTGGCGCATGATCGCCGGCGTTCGCAACAACCTGGTGGAAGTCACTTCGCACGGCCACCTGCCGGTGCTCGACGGCGCCGACAGCAGCGTGCGCTACTCGGCGGTCAATCCGGTCGCCGGCATCACCTTCCGCGCCACGTCCTCGGTCAATCTCTACGGCTCGTACGGCAAGGGATTCGAAACACCGACCTTGAACGACCTGGCCTACCGGTCCGTGGACGGAAGCCTGCCGGGGTTGAACCTCGGATTGAAGCCGGCGCGCAGCGACAACTACGAGGCCGGCGTGAAGGCGGGCAACGACAGCGTGCGCGGCACGCTCGCCGCGTTCTATATCAAGACCGAAGACGAACTGGCCGTGCTGCAGAATTCCGGCGGCAGAACCGTGGATCAAAACATCGGCGAAACGAACCGCCGCGGCGTGGAGCTCGATCTCGATGCCACCATGCCGGGCGGCTTCAGCGGCAAGCTGGCGTATACCTATATCCGGGCGGTGGTCGGGCAGGCCTATGCGACCTGTATCGCCGCGCCCTGCAACCCGCTCGCGAATCCCGGCGGCCCATTGCCGGCCAATTACAAGACCGTGAAGGCCGGCAGCTACCTGCCGGCCGTTCCGATGAATACCCTCTATGCCGGCCTCACGTGGCGCTACCTGCCGCTCGGCTTTTCGAGCACTCTGGAGGCGCTGGGACGGGCACGGATCTACGCCGATGATCGCAATTCCGACGCCGCGGCCGGCTATTGGTCCGCAAACCTGCGCGCCGGGTTCGAACAGGAAACGCGACACTGGCGGTTCAGCGAATTCGCCCGCCTTGATAACCTGGCAAATAGGGCCTATGTCGGTTCCGTGATCGTGAACGAAACGAATTCCAGGTTTTTCGAGGCGGCGCCCGGACGAACGGCCTATATTATGTTCAATGCTGCGGTGCGGAATTGATGTCGCCTCTGTGCACCAAAGACCTTGAACCGCGTTGTATGTATTAGTGTCTTATTGAGTACGGTTGGAAATGGTCGTGTGTCGGCGCGGCCGGTAACGGAAGGTGACAGTCATGAGTATCAAGGGCGGACGCTTTCTCCTGGCAGTCGGTGTTGTCGGTGCCGCGCTGATGGGCGCGGGGCCGGTGCTGGCGCAATCGCACGGCGGCGGTGGCGGGGGCGGTGGTCACGCCTCGGGCGGCGGCGGGCACGGGGCGGGAGGTGGACATATGGGCGGGCATGCGGCCGGGGCTGGACACTTCGGCGGCGGGGGGCACTACGCCGCGGGCGGTCACTTCGCGACCGGCGGCGGCTATGGACATGGCTACTCGGCGGGTTTCCGCGGCTCGGCCTACGGCGGCCGCGGCGGATACGGGCGCCCGGGCGGCTTCTACGGGCACGGATACTCCACGGGTGCGTACTGGCGGGGCGGCTATTGGCACGGCGGCTACTGGCCGCGCGCCTACTACGGCCTGGGGTTCTCCTGGTTCCTCCCCATTTTGCCTTTGGCTTACGCGACCTATTGGTATGGTGGGGTGCCGTATTACTACGCCAATGACGTGTATTACACCTACAACCCGTCCTACGAGGGCTATACGGCCACCGATCCGCCGCCGATCGCCGATTCTTCGACGGCGGGAGCGGACGGCGGCGCACCGGGCGCCAATGCCGCGCCGGGACCGGCGCCGGGCGATGGCGGTGGGGCAGCCTCAGGCCAGATCTTCATGTACCCGAAGAATGGCCAGAGCGCCGAGCAGACGGCGACCGACAAAGCCGAGTGCCAGCAGTGGGCTTCACAACAGGCAGGCCAGGTGGCCCAAAACGGTTCTGACTATCAGCGCGCGATGATGGCCTGCGTCGAGGGGCGGGGGTATAGCGCGAGGTAGCCTAGAGGCCTCGTTGCCGAAGTGAAAAAGCCGCGCTCCGCGCGGCTTTTTTTGTGGGCCCGGGGTGTTACTACGCAACTGACTCCATTCCCTCTGGCATCAAAAACTTAGGTAGGTGCTCGGCACCGTGCGCAGGCGCTCGAGGCCGAGGCCGACGCCGAGGCGCTCAAAGATGGGTATGTCATTCACTTTGCCCAGGCGCACCAGGCATCGCGGGCAGAATTGACTGAGATAGCACCCAGTGCTACATTAAGTAATGGTCGATGTGCCGCCTAAGATCCCGCGGGTTTTCAAAACAGCGTGGTTTGCCAAGGTGGCAAAAAAGGCCCTGATTAAAGATACGGAGCTGTGCGCGGCCTTCGCGGAAATGCAAAAAGGCCAGTGCGAGGATCTCGGTGGGGGCGTTTATAAGAAGCGCCTCGACAAAAACAGGCACCGGAGCATTGTGCTTGCGAAGGGCGGTTTGCATTGGATTTATCAATATCTCTTTGCGAAAAAGGACCGCGACAATATTGATGAAAAGGAACTCGAGGGTTTTCGAAAACTCGCCAAGAACTACGAGGCTCTCACTCCAGCGCAGCTATCGAAGCTCTTGGAGGCCAAAGATCTAACGGAGATTTGCAATGTCGACGAAGCGAAAGTTCAAAAGTGATGCGTTTGAATCGATCCACGCCTCCGCAACCGCGTTGCATAGGGTGGGCACCATCGATAAGGCGACGATGAAGGACTTCGACGCGTTGGCGTTTGTGGAGCTGCCTGCGATCAAGCCTGCACAGATTAAGCAGTTGCGCGAAAAAAACCGGGTCAGCCAGCCTGTGTTTGCACGCTATTTGAACACCAGTGAGAGCACCGTCGAGAAATGGGAGACCGGGGCTAAAAAGCCGAGCGGTATGGCCCTGAAACTTCTAAAGATCGTCGAGAAGCACGGTCTTAGTGTCTTGACCTAGCCGGAATAGCGCCCTTGCTTCAGTAAGCCACCTTGAACGTGGGGCTGAGCTTATTTCCAGCAGTTGGCAGCGTCGGTGCCGGTCGCGCCCTGCACACCCGTGGAGTCGATCGTAAAGGAGGCACAACCGAGATCCTTGGCTTGATCGGTGCCCGGTACCGGCGTTGCCGTGAAAAGGAAGTACGCGGGAGTACCGGCCGGGATTGCCGCGGTTGCTCCGACCGCAGCCGTGAAGGTGGTCTGGGCGATCGAATAGTATCCGCTCGCCGTATTGAAGGGCAGCGTGCTGTAGCCGAGTTGCGAGGGAGTCGAGGTGTACGAATTGTTCGTGGTGTAGAACCGCTCTTCGAGGCTGGTCAGATCCAAGAGTACGGTCTTGGCTTCGGTCCGCCGCGACTTGCGCACATAGTTCGAATAGGACGGAATGGCGATCGCCGCCAGTATTGCGGCAATCACCATGGCGACGACCAGCTCGATCAGGGTGAAGCCGTGGTGCCGCCGGCGCGAAGCCGCGGAGTATCGGCCCGGGGATGCGTTTTTCATCATGCGTGTGCCTTTAGCGCTTCTGTATCCAAGTCAGACGTTTGCCCTGGGTGTTTCCCTGCGGGAAATTGCGGATGAGGGCGCCCACACCGGACACCGTCTGCGTAATGACATAACTCTGCGTACCGGACTGCACCAGCGACGGGCTGCCGGTTCCTCCCAGCGCCACGCCGCTCACCGCGACGGCCGACGTGCCGATGCCGGTGGTCAGGAAGTTGCCGTTGGCATCGCCGAAGAACGCATTGGTGAACGATCCGCCGGTTGCGGGATTGAGCGCCATCGTCCATCCCGAAGCCTGGCTGGAGAAACACATGGTCGGTGCACTGGAAGGCGGAATAGTCGTGTTGACGAGGAAGGCGCCCGCCTCGACCACGGGGCTGAAAATGACCTGTTCATACACCAAGGGATTGGTGGCGTAGGTGGAGTCGATGCTGTCGGGCACAGCGGGATCGTTCGAGACATTGCCCGAGGCCAACGTCATGTACCAGCCGAACTGCGAGCAGCCCGTGATGTCCGCATAGCATACGGGCGCCGAGGTCACGGTACGGTAGTCGGTACCCGTGCCCGCCGCCGCCGCCGTTCCGGGCGCAGCGACCGTGGTCAGAATCGATTGCTGCTGCAGCGTGGTATAGCCTGCGACAGCCCCGTGCGATGCCAGGGTGGCGTACTTCTGGTTCGAGGGCATTGCATTCCATGCGCTCATGTTCCAGTCCCAGATGCCGTACAGCGCCTGGGTCCCCAGCGTATAGGTGGCGCCCGAAGAATTGGTCAACGGAAGCTGCTGCCCCGTACCGAATTCGATGAGGACGCGGGGATTGGCCGATCCGGTTCCCGACATCGAGATGACGCTGACCTTGGTGGTGATTGGCTGGTTGCTGGCCGGCGTCGTCGCGTTCGCGCCCGCCGCAGTCAAATTCGGACCGGTGCTGAAGACGGGCGTCGATGTCACCTGCCACGCGCTCGGAGTGGTGCTGGTCAGGTCGAATCGCCACACATTGCCGAGCAGGTCGCCGGCGTACACATAGTCGGTGATGTGGTCGCCGTCCAGGTCCGCGGGGGTGACATAGGCGATTCCGTTCGGATTGGAGGCGCTGCCGCGCGCGGTGCTCAAATAATAGAACGTGACCGCCCCGGTGGCGCTCGAGGGATTGACGAGCATCACGAAGATGCCGGCGTCGCCGCTGACGCTGCCCAGACCGTTGCCGAACACCGCACCCCAGCTGCCGTTGTGAAAGCGGCGGATCTGCGGAATGCCGTAGGTATTGCCCAGGCTGTTGCCGCAGGGGGTCGAGGTGTCGTTCAAGCAATTCATGGTGGTGCTGACCAGAGACTGAGTCGTCGTGGTCACGCCGGCCGTGGTGGTGGTCGTCGAGGAAGTAATCGTGCTCCACTCGCCCTTGACCACGCCGGTGGAGCCCGTGGCATTGCCCTCCGTGAACATGCTGTCCGGATCGGTGATGTCGAGCGCATAGATGGCTTTGCCGCCCGCGCCGAGTCCGCCGATCAGCCAGGTATGCCAGAGACCGTTGTAGAACAGGTCGCCGGTGCCCGGAGGCGCGTCCACGTCGAATCTATGCCCGTACTGCGGGTCCGAATAGTTCAACGTGGTGTCGGTGGCGTTTTGAATATTGCTGACCACGTACGCGGGAACGTAGGCGAGGACCTCGTGGCCGTCGTTGTTGGTCGCGACGAAGGTATTGGTCGAACTGAAGGAGCCGGACCTGAAGCCGTGCAGCATGCCGTCGTTGGCTCCGGCGTACACCACGTTGGTGCGCTGCTGTTCCTTGTTGTTCGCGGCCGTGCCTGAGGTGTAGGTCGACGTGCCGGAGGTGCTGAAAGTCGTATACGACTGGCCGGAGTTCTCCGACATGGTATCGCCCGTGGAGTGCAGGCTATCCACCCACGTGGTCGGAAAAATCGCGTTCGGCGGTCCCACCCACGTCGGGCTCGAATCGATGATGTCGCCGAGCACGCTGGCGCGGTCGCGGTACAAGCCGGTGAATGTGGTCGCGGTGTTCGGCACCTGCTCCTGGGTGCGGTCGCCGCGCAGATAATTGAGCCGGTAAGCGGCGGTCGGCAGGGTGAGCGGCGTGGGATCGCCGGAGTCGAGCGCAGCTTTCTGAGTGCCGGTGAGATTGGCCCACTGGAACGGAATACCCGAGCCCGGTCCCGGACTGCTGCCGCTGCTCGCGGTGCCGCTGGGAGCGAACGACAGAATGGTGCGGTTGGCCGATGTCTGAGGGTTGATCAAACCGGCCGGTCCCGTGCTGTCGCAATTGGTGCCGGCCGGTACGCCCGTCAGCACGCAGGACCCGTCCCAATTGATGGTCGGGCTAATGCTGAGCGCGGTCGGATCCGAGACGCTTTGGACCAGGTACTGGGAGGTCAGCGACCCGGCCAGCGTGACCGGATTGTAGAACGCGAAGTACACCTGCGTACCGGTTTGAACTTTGGCGGTCTGTTTCTGGTTCAGGCCCGCCGAGCTCTGGGCGGTGATCGAGGGCGTGGCCTGGAAGCACATGACCTCGTGGATATTCCGGCTGCCGCCGGTCGATCCTGCAAAGCCGAAGCGGACACTCGTCGGCAGAGGATTGGCGCCGCCTTGAGTGATGTCCACCGACGAGATGACGTTCTGGTTCGCGCCGCCGTTGTAGCTGTAGGAGAAGCTCAACAAACCCGTGGCGGTGATTTTCAAGTTATAGGTGATGGGCGTCGCCTGGCTGCGCACGGTGGCGGCTTCGTTCGCGATCGGCTGGGTCGCGGAAGGCAGTATCTTGAAGGCGGTCGGGATCGCCGGGTAATTCTTCAGCGGCAATTCAGGATGAGCCACCGGGCTCGACTGCGACCAGTCCCAGACATAGCCGGTCTGGCAGGCCTGCTGCACCGCGCTCGCGCGCTGCGAAGTGCTGAGCGAGGACGGATACTGTGTCGCATAGGTCGCGTTCAAATAGCTCCACAACGTGCTCCCCGGCCCGCGCAGGCCGATGCGGCCGGGCTGAAATTGACCGCTGCCCGACGCCGCGGTATCTCCAGTCGAAGTATTGTCGCCCGAATTCAGGAAGTTGCCGTATTCATCGATGCCGAGTCCGATGTAGCCGCCCGCCAGACCGTCATAACCGCGCTGCAGTCCGGTGCTGGCGCGAAGCGTGGTGTCGTTGTTGGTGTTCGAACAGGTGTAGCCCAAGCTGCCGCCGAACGCGCCGACGTCGGGGGTATAGATGGCATTTTGCAGAAAGAAACTGATGCCGTCGGCGCCGTCTCCGCCGCTGCCGCCGCTGTCGCCTTCGTAGGTCACGGTGGTGAACGACACCGCGAGGCCCGAGGAGCTCAAAGGAAAATTGAAATTGGAGAGAATGGCGCCGTTTTCATTGCCGCGATTGGTGAAGCGCAGCGCTCCGCCGCCGTTGGCGGCGGTGTCGGGCAGTGTGCCGGTGTCGCCGCCGAACAGGGTGTCGCCCTTGGCGGTGTAGTAGGGCAGGCCCTGACAGGCGGGATTCGTGGCGGTGGTGCTGGTCGAGGTGCCGGCGGTGAGGCAGGCGCCGTTCAAGAAGAACCAGGAATTATTGGTGGACGTGCCGGTGAAGTTTTCGCTGTATGTCGTTTGCGCACGCACTGCCGGAGCGAGCGCGGCAAGACTCAAGATCGACGCTGCGACCAGGTATTTCATAGTGTTCACTGACCTTCTCCCAAATTCTTGGTCGACGCCTGCACTTGATAGGTGGCTTCGACCACCGCGGCGGCATTGCCGCTGCCGCCGTAGCCGACGGCGTCGATCTGATAAATCGTCGTACTCACTCCGTTCACCATCGCGGTGTTGAGGAAGCCGATATAAAAGGCCGGGTTGGTGTAATAGGTGCCCTGGCCGCCGGTGTTGTTGTTCTGCAGCGCCATCGGAGTCGGAGTCTGGGGCACGTAGTTCACGCCTTGCGGCCACGGAAGATTGGCCGGATTGATTCCCTGGGCCTGCAGGGTGCTCGTGCATACCTGCCCGGCGTTGGAACTGACGAAGATAGTGCAGGCGATCGCCGAGCTGCCGTTGCCCTGAGACAGCCAGGTCTCGGCGAATTGCTCGGCGGTTTCGGCGGCATTCAGGGCGCGCTGTTTCTCGCGCACATTGCCCGCGATTCTTTCGTCGAGTCCGAAGCTGCGAAACATGGCAATGGCGAGAATGGTGACGACCACCAGCAGCAGCAGGCTGGTGACCAGCACCAAGCCGCGCTGCGCGGCGGCGGCGGTTCTGCGTTGCATGCTCATGAATCGACCCCGGTCTTGTTCATTAGAGTGATCACCCGGGTAAAGGGAATCGTCGTCCCTACGGGAGGCTGGCCGGGCTGGCCCGCCAGCGGATGGACGAAGCTCAGGGTCACCTTGACCGACAGCACCTTGCTCCAGTAGTTACCGGCCGTGACGGCGGCGGCGTCCAGGTAGGTGTCGACCGAGTTATTGTTGACGTTCGGATTGCTCTGTACGCCGTAGTAGATCTGCAGGTTGGTCACGCCGTTCACCAGCTGCACCGTCGTCGTCACGGCGCCGACCACCAGGACGCATTGCAGGTTGCCGTTGGCATCGATGCTGAATGTATTGGTAAACGTCGTCTGGACGGTGCGGGTATTGCCGGTGCAATCCATGACGCCATCGTTGCCGGCGGGCGCGACGTTGCCGGCGGTGGTGTACCTGACGGAAATCGTGTCGCCCGGTGCGGCGGCCGAGTAGGTGCCGGTGCCCGTGATCACCTGGCCGGCGGCAAAAATCGGCGCCACGGCGGTGACGACGAAAAACGTGCTGGGAGTATTCGCCACCGGGTTGGGGTAATAGCCCGCCGATTGAATGATGTCGGTCAACAGGCTCATGGCAATGCGCTCATTGTCCTGAAGCTGCGACAGGCCGGTCTGCGCCGTCGATGTGCGCTTCATCGCGCCGACGAGGGTCAGTACGCCGGCGGTCAGGAACAGACCGATGAGCAGCGCGATCATCAACTCGACCATGGTAAAGCCGTGCTGCGCCCGGCGCCCTGCGAATGCCGGATTGGAGATCTTGGTTTTCATGGTTCGACATACACCGTGTAGGTGGGAGCCTGCAGGCTGGCCAGGTTCGTCTGCTGCCCGTTGGCGGCGACCGCGTTTTCCACCCATTGCAATTGAATGGTGCAATTGACGGGGAATCCCGTGGTGGAACAGGTAATGGTGGCGCTGTAGCCCGGCAGCACGGCTTGCACGGCCTGCCCCCACTGCCACAAGTCGTAGTACGCCATATTGTCCGGCGTGCAGGCGGAGGCGCCGGCGGTAAGGCAGGGAGTCGAAGCGGCGCTCGAATAGTTGTTGGCGCCGGCATCCACGGTGTAGCTGGCGAGCGCTCCGCCGGCGCCCCAGTAGGCGCGGTTCGCATGCATGGCGGCCGCGAGACTCGACGCTTGGATGGCCGCGAGGGAGCGCGAATTGGCCACGCCAGTACTAGACAATGCGAGCGATTCCATCTTGGCCAATCCCAAGAGACCGATCGCGCAGACGACGAGGGCCACCAAGACTTCGACCAGGCTGAATCCGCGCGAACGCCTCCGGTGCGAATTCCCCGCAGGAGTCGAATCAGCGGCGGGAGTTGAATTGTTCACGAGCATGAGGGCCCCGTCCCGAATTTGACGTCGCCGTATTTCTCGACGAGCAGTGCGCCCACGGCGCTCACGGCCAAGCATCGGGTCCATTGATTGTTCACCGGAACGCTGTGCAAGGCCAGGTTGACGACCGCCGCCACCCCCGTCACCGCAAATCCTTCGCGATTGAATCTGACCGCCTGGAATGCGGCGTTGGTGGGCGTCAGGGTGTCGGTGCTGCCTGCGGCACTGAACGCCTTTTGCCAGCGCAGGACTTTTTCACCCGCGGCCGCGTCGACGGTATTGTTGCCGTTCGAGTCGGTGAAGACTATCCAGCCCGATGCCCAGGCGCTATTGCCGGCCGCGCAGGTCGCGCCGTCGGTCGATACGCAAACGGTGATGGGCACGCCTTCCTTGACCGCTTCGCTGCGTGCGAATTGCAGGTCGCCGACCAGCCCATTCAGCTCGCTGGAGATGCGGTTGGACGCGGTCACGTATTTGAAGGACGGCAGGCCGATGGCGGCCAAAATGGCCACGATCACCATGACGATCACCAGCTCAAACATGGTGAAGCCCGACGAACGATTCTTGAATGACATCCCACTCATGGGCGGCGAGCTTAAAGAGGGAAACTTGCTCGAAGCTGACGGCGCGCGGCGGACTTGCCCGGAATGAGACGCCGGTCGCAGATGGGTCCGAAGAGATATCATGTAAACCTCGCTTCCTGAAGGTCAGGGAAACTGGATCAAGACCTTGGTTCCGACTCCTTTGGCCCCGGTTGCGATGATCATCGACGCTCCGTACAGCCGTGCGATCTCATCCACGATCGCCAGGCCCAAACCGCTGCCGTGTCCCGGAGAGTTCGGCAAGCGGTAGAATCTCTGCCGCACCCGCTGGCGCTCGGATTCCGGTATGCCCGGCCCCGTGTCCTCGACCGCGAGAAACGGCTTGCCGTTGTGCCTGCCGGCCATGGCCGTGACGCTGCCGCCGGCCGCAGTGTACTTCAATGCATTGTCCACCAGATTGCTCAACAGGTCGTCGAGCAGCGACGGATCTGCGTGGATGCTCACAGGCACGGCTTCCACGCCCAGGTCGATGCCGGCCTGCAGTGCGCGATCGAAGAATCTGGCGACCACCTCGCCGACGATGGCGTTCAAATCGACGGGCTGGTTCTTGGCCGCGATGTTCGCGGCCGGATCGGCGCGCGCCAGCGTGAGCAGTTGATTGGCAGAGTGCGCCAATTGGCGTACCCCTTCCTGCAGGGTCAGCAAGCGGTCCCTGATCGGCTGAGCATCGGCTTCCGCGGCCAGCAGCGCCAATTGCGCCTGCATTCCGGTGATCGGCGTGCGCAATTGATGCGCCGTATTGGCGATGAATTGCTGCTGCGATTGCACCGAGGTGCGCAGCATGTCGAAGAGGCGGTTGAGGGTCACCACCACGGGCGCGAGTTCCCGCGGTATCGAAGACTCGACGATGGGACGCAGGTCGAGCGGCGAGCGCTCGGCGATCTCGTCGCGCAACTTCTTGACGGGCCGCAGGCCGAGTTGAATACCGACCCAGACCAGCACGAGCGTGATATCGAGTTCGACGAAATCCCAGAGCAGGGTGCTCATGAACCCATAGCGCGCCGCGCGCGCCGTATTCGCCCTGACGTCGGCCACCGTGATCAGCATCACCCCGGCCCGTGTGTCGAACCGCGTGGTAAGCGTGCGCAGGCTGCGACCATCGACCTGCGCCATCGCGAAGAGCTGCGCATTGGCGCTGTTCATCGCCACGAACGGAATCCGAGGATCGCCGAGCAGCAGGCGCCCTTGAGGGCTGCGGACCGCGTAGCGGACCGAATCCGGCGAGGGCAATTCGTCCCGCCCGTTGGGATTCGCATCGAGCGTGACCCGGCCCTCGCCCGTCAGCATGCGCGCCATGAGCGCATTCGACGCCTCCCGGAGCCGCCGGTCGCTGTCGAGCACACCCGGCGCGATATTGTTGAGGTAGTGAACCAATGCGCCGCACAACGCCAGGACCATGAGCGGCACGGCCAGCCAAATCACCAACCGCCGGCTGATGGAGGAAGTCATGCGCTGAAAGGCCAAATCATGCGAGGGACGACATCATGGCGGTTTCGCCTCTTCGAGGCGGTAGCCCAGGCCGCGCAGGCTGCGTACGACCACGGCCGTGCCCAGTTTGGCGCGCAGCCGCGAGACTTGGACTTCCACGGCGTTGGGGGTGATGTCGTGTTCCTGGTTCGACATGGCTTGCTGAAGACGCTCCTTGGTGACGATCAATCCGATGCGCCTCAACAGGCAATCGAGCACCGACCATTCGCGCGCCGTGAGTTCGACTTCCGTATCGTCGATACGCAGGCGCTTGCCCGCAAGATCGACGCTCATGCGATTGAGTTTGATGAGGGCGCCCGACGCCCCGCTGGAGCGGCGCATCAGTGCACGGCAGCGCGCCACCAATTCGGCCGCTTCGAACGGCTTGCCGAGGAAATCGTCGGCGCCGAGATCCAGCGCCTTGACCTTGTCGTTCAATGTGCAGCGCGCGGTGAGAATCAGCGCAGGCATGGATTTGCCCGCGCTGCGCAGCCGGCGCACCAGGCTCAAGCCGTCCGCACCCGGCAGCCCGACATCGATGACGGCCATCGCAAATTCCTCGCCGGCGAGCGCGGCGAGCGCGGCTTCGGCGCTGTTGACCTTGAGCACCGCATAGTTGGCCGCGGCGAGGGCGCGCGTGATGCCGTCGGCGACGCACAGCGCGACCCAGAACG
>Ga0182013_10002031_pt1 | contig 26937 bp, 23 predicted proteins | sample 612S2MmetaG_FD_120487 | JGI IMG/M metagenome (GOLD analysis project Ga0182013, IMG submission 120487) | Permafrost microbial communities from Stordalen Mire, Sweden - 612S2M metaG | ecosystem: Environmental > Terrestrial > Soil > Wetlands > Permafrost | place: Sweden: Stordalen | collected...
ACTGGCGAACCAGGCTCTATCGCCGCATCATGACGCCGCTGATCCGCTCCCCGCGCAACCGCATTCTGTTTTTTATCGGAGTGGCTGTGCTTCTCCTGATCTCAGTGGCGTTGGTGCCTACTGGGCTGGTGCGCGTGAAGATGCTTCCGTTCGACAACAAGAGCGAGTTGCAGGTCATCATCAATATGCCCGATGGAACGCCGCTAGAGCAGACGGCGCGGGTCGTCGAGGCCCTCGGTAACGAGCTTGCACGGCAGCCCGATGTCTTGAACTACCAGACGTATACCGGCACGTCGGGCCCCTATAACTTCAACGGACTGGTGCGCCACTACTACATGCGCCGCCAGCCCAACCAGGCCGATATCCAGGTCAACCTCCTGCCTGCAAAACAGCGGAGCGTGCAAAGCCATGCGATAGCAAAGCGGCTTCGTCCATTGATGGATGCCATCGGCAATCAGTACGGCGCACGCATCCAGGTGAGCGAGGTTCCGCCCGGGCCGCCCGTCGTGCAGACGCTGGTGGCGGAGGTCTACGGCCCTGACCTGGCTGGTCAGACTCACGTCGCCCAGCAGATCAAGTCGATTTTCCAGAACACTCCGGGTGTCGTCGACACCGACTGGTACGTCGAAGACCCTCAACCGAGAATGGTAATGCGCGTAGATGAGGTCAAGGCCGCACAGCATGGCATCGCCGTCTCCGATGTCGCCCAGGCACTCGCGCTTGCTATTTCGGGAACGCAGGTTGGCCTGATCCACGATCAGGCCTCGCGAGAGCCTGTGCCCACAATCGTCGAACTGGACCGTGCCGATCGATCCTCCGAACAAGGACTGGAGAATATCCGCCTGCCCGGCGCAGACGGCGGCATGGTTTCCCTTCGGGAGTTGGTCATCGTCGAACACAAGACGATCGAACCCAGTATCTATCACAAGAATCTGCGCCGCGTCGTTTACGTCACGGGAGACGTAGCCGGCGCGGAAGAGAGTCCTGTCTACGCCATCCTGAAGATGAACAAGGACCTCGACCACCTCACTCTGCCCGGCGGATACACGCTCGCCCGCTACAACGCCGTGATGCCCGACTCTACCGACCATTACTCGATGAAGTGGGACGGAGAGTGGCACATCACCATCGAGGTCTTCCGCGATCTGGGCCTTGCGTTCGCCGCAGTGCTGGTTCTCATCTACGTCCTCGTAGTGGGCTGGTTCCGGTCCTTCATCGTGCCGCTGATCATCATGGCGCCAATCCCGCTGACGCTGGTGGGCATCTTGCCAGCCCATGCGATTCTGGGCGCGTTCTTCACCGCCACCTCGATGATCGGCTTTATCGCCGGCGCTGGAATCATCGTGCGTAACTCAATCATCCTTGTCGACTTCATCGAGCTTCGCCGCCGCCAGGGAATGCCTCTGGCAGAAGCGGTGATCGATGCCGGCGCGGTCCGCTTCCGGCCCATGCTCCTCACCGCCGCAGCCGTTGTCGTCGGAGCGTGTGTGATTCTCTCTGACCCCATCTTTCAGGGCCTTGCAATATCGCTGATTGCCGGAGCAGTTGCCTCAACCTTCCTCTCGTGGCCTACCATTCCAGTGCTCTACTTTATGGTCCACTCAAGGCGCCAGTCCGAACCAGATCCTCAACCCAACACCGATCAAGGAGATTCCCTATGACAGTCGAACGCGGCGTGCGCCTGATGGCAGGCGTGATGGTGCTCCTATCGCTTGCACTTGCCCATTTTCTCTCTCCCAACTGGCTGTGGCTTACGGTATTCGTCGGACTCAACCTGTTGCAATCTGCATTCACCAACTGGTGCCCAGCCATGGCGATCCTGCGCGGCATCGGTTTGAAGGACGCCAACTGCGGCGCGACGAAGTAGGAGCGAGATGCATAACAGGCGATTCCCCTCTTCCGAAGCATATAGGCTTGACCTCCCCGCACGAAGGCTATGGCTTCCACCTGTGGATGTGCTCGGGGCAATTGCTGTGCATTCCGGTCAAACAATAGCTGACGTAGGCGCGGGAACTGGCTACTTCTCGCTGCCATTGGCTGACGCTGTTGGACTCCAGGGCAAGGTCTACGCGGTCGACTCCCAGAACGAGATGCTCGCGCTTCTGAGACATAAGCTGGACGATGCCGCGATACTAAACGTGGAACTGATCCACGCAGAAGCTAGCAACACAAACCTCCCGCGATGCAGTTGCGATCTCTTCTTCGCTGCAAATGTCTGGCATGAATTCGAAGACCGCAGTGCCGTCCTCAAAGAGGCCGCCCGCGTTCTCAAGGCTGGCGGCCAAGTCGCGATCCTCGACTGGCGAACTGATGCTCCGCCTGAACCTGGACCGCCCCTCGACCATCGCCTCGATTCATCTAATGCCGCAGACGCACTCCGCTCACAAGGGTTCCAGAATATAGCCGTTGCACGTGTTGGTCTTTATTCGTGGCTCGTTAAAGGAGAAGTGAAGCGATGACCGTACGAGATGCTTCGACCCGGCCGAACAATCCTCGCCGAACCCACGACGAACGGCTGAAGGATAAGGTCTATCGCCACATGTTCCGGCTTGAGGGAAACCGTCCAGGAGCCGCCCTGGATCTCGCAGTTGCCTTGGTGCGCGGATGGCTCGACGCGAATTCCGGGCGCGGACGGCCCGCAATGCGCGATTGGCTCAAGAAGATCTGCCCGATCTGCCTGTCCATGATCGAAGCAAGTCAACAAACGAGCGGCACTGACCAACGGTGCATTCAGTAGGCAGGAGCCTGCACTTATGGCGTCGCAAGTGCCCAATATCCTGCAAAACGAGGCATCCCCAGATGACACTGGCATCGTTGGCGGGAGAATATACTGGGCTTGCTCCTAAGAACCCCAACGATGCGACCCGAACTGATCCAGGCTACCGAACTCCTGCATCGCAATACACCTGAAGCCGTTGAAGAGGCGATCGGTTTGCTGCAGAATACGGTCTATTCCTTCAGTATGAAGGTCTGCGGCCACAGGCAAGATGCGGAAGATACCATGCAGGAGGTTCTCTCCCGATCCCTGGCGCATCTGGCTAAGATTCAAGATGCCCAAGCTCTCGCGGTCTGGCTCTATACCGTAACCAGAAACCGCTGCTGGCGGATGCGCCGTAAAGTAGCCTCTGCTCCGAGGCATATCCTGTCGCTGGATGAATTGATGCCCGACGAGGGCGAACTGGGGCGGTTGTTGCAGGATGCTGCCGAGAGTCCTGAAGGCAATCTACTCTACGCCGAGCGGCACTACCTATTGCATCAGGCTGTCTTGCATATCCCCGTCCAATTGCGCATGGTTCTTGTGCTCCACGACATGGAGGAGCTGACAACCGAACAAGTCGCACAGATTCTTGACTTACAGTCTGGTACCGTCAGGGTTCGGCTCCATCGGGCACGCCTCTCTGTACGCAAAGAGATGAACAGGATGCTGGAAGACGCACCAGATCAGCCGGCTGACCGAGAGCGCTCCAAGACGAAGTCTAAGCGTAACCAGACCAAGGGCGGACAGCGCCCCGCCGAGTGCCGTGAACTATTCTCGAATCTCTCGGAATACTTAGATGGTCGAGTTGAACCCCTTACCTGCGAAGAGATGCGCGGACACATCGAGGCGTGTCCAGCTTGCGTTGCCTTCCTCCGAAACCTGCGAGTTGCCATCGACCGTTGCCGCTCGCTGGAGATTCCGTGCGACTCTGCCATCGCACCCCGCTTGCGGTCCATCCTCACCCAGGAGTACCTGCGCCTGCTGAATCTGCCAACCACAGAAAAAATGTCCGCATTGGTGTAACGAATTGCCTCTCACGTGTCTTTATCTCTATGAGAGGTAATGTCTGCCATGCAGGTAACGATCAAACATCTTGAACGAGTAAAGTTCTCCATTCAGGCGCGGTCCAACACAATCTTTTGCGACCAACCGATTGAAAATGAAGGCGATGACACCGGAATGACGCCTCCGGAGTTGATGCTCGCGTCATTGGGCTCCTGTGCCGCGTTCTATGCCGTGCAGTATCTAAAGGCCCGCAATCTCGCGGATACAGGTGTGGAAGTCTCGGTGACCGCCGATAAGCTGATGCAGCCTCCCCGGCTCGGCAACTTCAAAGTCAACGTCGTATGCCCAATCTCCCTCACCGAAGACCAGAACGCAGGGATGATGCGCGCTGTACATCGCTGTCTCATCCACAACACGCTGTTGTCGCCACCTGAGATCCTGATTGAACTGACAACGAGCGAAACGGCCGTCCAACATGCCTGAGCGGATAGATCGTCCAGGCACCCTCCGATGGGATGGGGCGACTCGCCTTGTGTGCCATGCAGCGATGTTCTAATCGTTCCATGGCGAGTCTCGACAACTTCCGCTTGGTCGTCTTCAGGGCGGTTGCAGAACAGCTTAGCTTTCGCAAGGCTGCGGAAGAACTGTACCTGACGCAGCCCGCGGTCAGCCTACAGGTCAAGGCGCTGGAGGAAGATATTGGCGTCCAACTCTTCGATCGCACCGGAGTACGTATCGCGTTGACGGAGGCGGGCAAGATTCTCCTCGGATATTCTCGACAGGCGAATGCCCTCTTCGTTCAGGCTGAACACGAGATTGCTGCGCTGAGCGGAGACCACGCCGGACAACTCTCTCTTGGCGCCTCCTCGACCATCGCCCAGTATGTCTTGCCCCGTCTGCTGGGCGAGTTTTCGCGAGAGCATCCGCGCGTTCACCCCACCATGATCAGCGGCAATACAGAACAGATCGTCGAGGCCTTGGAAGAACTGAAGATCGACCTGGCCCTGATCGAGGGGCCGGCACGAAGCCGCGACGTAAAGGCAGAGCCGTTTCTGGAAGATGAACTGCTCTTGATCGTAGCCGCCGCGCACGAGTGGGCCGAACTCAAATCTATTCCGTGTACTGAACTCGCCACCGCTCCGTTGCTCATGCGCGAACGCGGCAGCGGCACGCGCCGGGTGGTTGAGATGGCGCTGGCGCGACACGGCGTCAAAGGCAGTTCATTGCGGATTGTGATGGAACTAGATTCAACTGAAGCTATCAAGTCCGCCGTCGAGGCGGGACTCGGAGTTGGATTCGTCTCGCGTTGGGCGATCGCCAAGGATCTGCGACTGGACGCCAGTTTCAAGATTGTCGAGGTGGAGGGGCTCAGCATCAAACGGGAGTTACTGCTCGCATACCCCGCCGGTCCAGAGCCGCAGGGGCTGGCTCAGGAGTTCCGCAGGTTCCTGTTCTCACGCGCAGGCACACAACGGTCATCGGTCAGAACCAAGCGGTCATAGCTATCCCCCATAAGTTACGCAAATGCGGCATGAGAACTACTGCTTGGACGAGCGCAGTTTCAGCGGAAACACTGTATGCATGTCCAAGAACGTGTTCTTCATCGGAATGATCCTCGCGGCGAGCGGTCTCGTGTCGCCTCCCATTGCCCTCATAGGCGGCATCATCTACGGATTCTCCTTCATCCATCCATTTCATCTCGCGGCGAGACAGCTCTCCAAGCTTCTTCTGCAAGCATCCGTGGTAGGCCTCGGGTTCGGCATGGATCTGCAGCAGGTTCTTCACGCTGGCCGCTCCGGGTTTGTCTACACCGCCTGCAGCATCAGCTTCTCGATGCTGTTGGGCTGGGGCCTGGGAAGACTGCTGGTTGTAAAACAAGGAACCTCATTTCTCATTACGGCTGGTACGGCGATCTGCGGCGGCAGCGCCATTGCCGCGATCGCCCCCATCACCAACGCCAGCGAAGAGGGGATTGCCGTGTCTCTCGGGACCGTATTCCTGCTCAACTCGGTCGCCTTGCTCGCGTTCCCTGCGATTGGAACGGCGCTGCATCTGACCCAAACGCAGTTCGGTCTCTGGGCGGCGCTCGCCATTCACGACACAAGTTCCGTCGTTGGCGCGGCAGCGAAGTTTGGCGCCGTGGCGCTTACCGTCGGCACTACCGTCAAGCTCGCACGCGCTCTATGGATTGTGCCTCTGTCGATCGGAACCGCTATGGCCACGAGGAGCAAGGCGCGTATTCAGTGGCCCTGGTTCATCCTGTTCTTTTGTCTGGCGGCAGTGGCCAATACCTACGTCCACGCATTCAACATGTTCTATCCAAGTCTCAAGCATCTCGGTGTCATCGGCTTGACGGTAACGCTCTTCCTTATCGGAACGGACCTTTCCAAGAGAACGCTTCAAGAGGTCGGCGTTCGGCCGCTGCTGCAAGGAATAGTTCTATGGATCGTTGTCGCGGTGGGATCTCTGTCGCTTATCCGTGCTGGATGGATTCACCTTTAGCGGACGTCGGGGTCATCGGCGGCATCAACAACTACCCGGGAGACCAGGATGCGGAATGGGTTCGCGACCCCGATTATCTGGCGCAGGCTCGAATATTCGCGGCCGGTCGAGCGGGCACACTGGACGAGGTGGGGACTGTTGGAGCTCTGCTGATGTGTCCCTCCGGCGCGCCTATGACCGGAAGTGACTTCCTTATGTATGGCGGAGTCTCAGCGGCGTATCGGTTCGGCGACCTCGCTTCACAGTGACAACGTGGCACGCTAGGCCGCAGTTGTTGCCGCGCTAGGATTGGCCCCCTGCACCTATGTGAATGTCTCTGGATTTATGCAAAATCGCGAATGCGCTCATTAAGCACGCCTGCCTCCTAGCGCCGGCGAACGCCGCATGCAGTCTCCGTCAATCTGAGAAACCTCCGGTCTATGGTTGCGTTCCACATGATTCCTCTTCGGGAGGTGCCCTCTGACCTGCCCACGGAAAACTCTACTGGTGGGAGATGGAGTTTTCGCAAACCAACTTGATGTAGTCGACTTTGTAGACGGGTTCGCATCCGAGGCAACGCGAAAGGCCAGTATTGACGGTGCCTTTCAGTGCTAGCGCATCTGCACTAATAAGCGGATGGTCCAGTCTGCCAATTTGTAAAGCACTCAAAACATTGGTCGGGGCGGTCAGATTCGAACTGACGACCCTCTGCTCCCAAAGCAGGTCACACAGCTTGTGGAAATCTGTTGAAGCTGAGTGGAAATAAGTGGTTTCTATAGAATAAGTTACTGCTTCTTCGCCCACGCATGTTGAACTTTGTAGCTCTTTGGTGCTTTGACCGTCACAAAATCGACTACATCAATCGCGACTGGCCCCGGTCTTTTCATTCGCGAATCTGGTGTCTTTCAGGCACATGTGGCTGGAGTATTTCCAAAGTCCGCTGGGGTTGACCGAGCTCGGACAAGCGCTATGGTCGGTTCTTGCCGATTGACACCCGCTCTCGGATCGTCCAATTGGACCGGATGATTTTCAAATGGGATTCTCTCTGTGACCGTCATCACACCGGCGAGAGAGTAACTCCAAATAGTCTCTTAGTACGTTTCGATGGCGTCCGACTACCGGGCATGCGGTCGGAATCGCCATCCGTGTCTTCGGGCCCCACTCGAATTGCGGATTGGAGAGACCATGTTCTACAAGGTTCCGGAAAACCTCGCGTCGGAGTTGGAAGAGCTCGATTTCTACATCGAGCGCTATCGCAGCGGCAAGATTGACGCCGCCACGCTGAAGGTGCGCCGCGTTCCCTTCGGCTGCTACGAGCAGCGCACCGACGGCACCTATATGGTGCGGATACGGACGACCGGTGGAGCGCTGACTCCGCGCCAGTTGCGAACGATTGCCGAGGTCTCCGCGCGCTACGGAAACCCTGCAATTCACGTGACCACGCGGCAGGAGTTCCAGATCCACGACATTGCGCTGGAGAACGTTTTGCCGGTGATGCGCGAGCTGTTGCAGGTGGGCCTGGCTGCACGCGGGGGAGGCGGCAACACCGTCCGCAACGTGTTGGTCTCGCCGGATGCGGGGGTTGGGCTGGACGAGGTATTCGATCCGAGCCCCTATGCGTTTGCGCTGACGAGCAGGCTGATAGCCGAGGCTGACTCCTGGATGCTGCCAAGGAAGTTTAAGATTGCTTTCTCTAATTCGCCTGCGGATAGCTCTTATGCGGAATTCAATGACCTGGGATTCGTCGCGCAGCTTCGCGATGGCGAGAAGGGGTTCCGAGTGTATGCGGCCGGTGGCTTGGGCACCAAGCCGGAGGTGGGGCATCTGCTGCGTGACTTCATCCAAACGGCGGATGTTTATGTCGTGACGACGGCGGCCAAACGGCTCTTTGATAAGCATGGCAACCGCAAGAACCGCCATGCGGCCCGGCTGCGCTTCCTCTGGAATTCACTTGGAGAAGGCCGGTTCCGCGAGTTGTACGAGGAGCAATTGGAGCAGGTGCGTTCGGAGAATCTTCCTGCGTTGCAGATCGAAGAGGTGCCCCAGACCTGCACGATTCCTGCCTTTTCGCCTGAGGTAGATGAGACGCCCGAGTTTGAACGGTGGCGAGCCCGATATGTCGAGCCGCAGAGGCAACCGGGGCTAGTCTCAGTGCTGGTGCCGATCTTTCTCGGCAATCTGAAGAACGAAGATGCGATTTTGTTGGCGAACTTCCTTGAGCCGTTTGGCGACTATGTAATACGTGCTGCGTTTGGCCAGAATCTCCGCCTGCGCAATATCCCGGCGAGCTACCTGCCCAATGTCTTCCATCTGGTACGAGAAATTACGGAGCTTGCGTCGGGTCCGCGGCTGCTGGGAAATTCCATCTCCTGCACCGGCGCGGACACCTGCAAGTTGGGCATCTGCCTCTCGAAGGGAGCACTGGCTGCGACCGCGGAAAGGCTGAGCAACTCCGACCTGGACCTCAACCAGATTCCAGAGTTTCGCCTGAATCTATCGGGCTGCCCGAACACCTGCGGACAACACATGCTCGCCGACCTTGGGTTCTTTGGCAACGTGGGACGCAAAGAGCAGCAGATGTTCCCGGCGTACATGGTGGTAGCCGGCGCTGAGATCGGCGAAGGGAAAGCGCGGCTGGCGCGCCAGATCGACCGGGTGAGTGCGCGCGATCTGCCTGAGTTTGTGCACGAGGTCCTGAAAACCTGGGTGACCAAGAAGGACAGCTACGCATCGTTCGCGGCCTATGTCGATGGCGAGGGAACTCAGGACATTCGCACCATTGCCGATCGCTTCCGTGCGATTCCTGAGTTCAGCGTGGACAAGACCTACTACTACGACTGGGGCGCGAAGGACACGTTTTCGCTGGTTGGGAAGGGGCTGGGCGAGTGCTCGGCCGGCCTGTTCGATCTGATCGAGGTCGACCTGAAGAGTGCCCGCCATCTGCGCGAAGAGATTCGCTCCGGCGACTCGCAGGACGAAGATGCGCTGTACGCCATTACACTGCGCGGTGCGCGGGCTCTGCTGATCACGCGCGGCATTGAGGCGCCGACCGACGCTGCAGTCTTTGAAACCTTCCGCAAACACTTCATTCAAGCTGGGCTGATCGGGACGAGTTTTGAGCCGGTGATCGTGGCTGCTCAGGGAAAAAACACGGAAGCTTTGAACCAATCTGAGGAGGAAGTCTTTGCGTTGCTGGATGCGGTCGAAGCGCTCTATCGCAGCATGGACAATTCGCTGCGTTTTGCGTCCGAAGCTAAGGCCTGACGAGATCCCCAGGCGAAGTTGGACGGGCGACACCATTCTCCCATCGGTCGATCACTGCCGATGCCAGGCAGTTGCCAATGACATTCAGGCCGGTCCTTCCCATGTCGATGAGTGCATCGACGCCCAGAATCATCATCACCGCGGCGGTGGAGAGGTGAAACGAGGCGGCGGTCGCCAGCAGAATCGCCAGCACAGCCCGCGGCACACCGGCAATGCCTTTGCTGGTCACCATCAAGGTCACGACCATCACCGCCTCGCCGCCCAGCGACAGATGAATGCCAGATGCTTGTGCCGCAAAGATCGCTGCGATGGATAGGTAAATGCTCGACCCATCCATATTGAAGCTGTAGCCGGACGGAATCACAAACGAGACGATCCATCGCGGTACGCCGAACTCTTCCATGCGTTCCATAGCCAGCGGCAGCGCGGCTTCAGAGGTGCTGGTGGCGAAGGCGATTGCGGCCGGCTCGCTTACTGCATCGATGAATCTGCGTAGCGGAATACGATTTAGCAGGACGATGGGCAGAAGAACAAGCAGCACGAACGCAATTGCGGCTCCGTAAAACGTAGCCACTAATTTGCCGAGCGACAACAACGTGCTGAGTCCCATGCTGCCGACGGTATAGCTCATGGCAGCACCCGCCGCAATTGGTGCGAAGTACATAATCAGCTTGGTGAACTGAAACATCGTATCGGTCAGCGAGGTGAGCAGCGCCAGCATTGGGGCCCTCTTCTGCTCGGGCAGAAGCGCCAGGGAGATGCCGAAGAGTATTGCAAAGATCGCAACCTGTAGGATCTGGTTCTGGGAGACGGCCAAAGCGACGTTTTCGGGAAACATATTGAGAAGGAAGCTCTCGACTCCCGGATGCGTGACCATGGTGGCCACGCTGTCGTTCGCGGAGATTGTTGCGGGCAAAGTGATGCCTTCGCCCGCGCGCGAAATGTGGATCGCGATTGCACCCAGCACCAGCGCGAATGTGGTTACAATCTCGAAGTAGAGAAGCGTCTTCCATGCGATGCGGCCAAGGCTGCGCAGGTGCCCGTGGCTTGCGATTCCTGTGGCCAGCGTGCCCAGGACCAATGGGGCGACAATCACCCGCACCAGCCGCAGGAAAATTTCCGCCAGGACATGTAGGTGAACTGCAACCTTGGGAGCGTCTGCACCAAGCTCGGTCCCTGCCAGGATCGCGAAGAACATCCAGGTTGTGATGGAGCGTCGTTTGAACGCGACGTACGCCAGAAGCGCCAGCCCCATTAACCTGAGGATCAGGCCCAGAGGATGATATCGGGCAAGACAAATCCCCATGCCATAGATCGCGAGACCTGCGAGAGTGACCACGCTAAGAGAATGTCTGCCGCGCGATGCCAGGGGATCTGAAGACATAGCAACTTTCAAAACTGGAGTGAGAATTAGCAGCCTTCAGCTTAGTGCTGTATCGGCAACCATGTGCATTCATGTCGAATGATATATAAGATATTACGGGATGCCACAGATCACTTATCTTGAATGCTCGCGCTGTAATACTCGTCTCGATCCTTTTACTCCTCAGTCAGTCTGCACACAATGTGCTGGATCGCTTTACGTTCGCTACGATCTCAGTTCTGCGAAGGGTACGGCGGCGCGCGATGCAATTGGCACGACCAAGGCAGACCGTTCGTGGTCGGGCATGTGGCGCTACCGTTCGGTGCTGCCGTCGGTAGAGCCAGTCACATTGGGCGAAGGTTGGACGCCGATGCTGCCCAGCCGGCGTTACGAGAGTGTTTTTCTAAAAGAAGAGGGCGCGAATCCCACCGGCACCTTCAAGGCGCGCGGCCTGGCGCTGGCGATTACGATGGCACGCCACTATGGAATCAAGAAGGTTGCCGTTCCTTCCGCCGGCAACGCGGGGGGCGCGGTCGCAGCCTATGCCGCGGCAGCTGGTATGGAAGCGCACATCTTTATGCCGAAGGATGTACCGCTGGCGAACCAGGTTGAATGCATCGCTTATGGCGCGCATATGACCCTGGTGGATGGATTGATCTCGGACTGCGCTCGCATTGTCGGCGAGCGGAAGGAGAAGGAAGGGTGGTTCGATCTGTCCACTCTTAAGGAGCCCTTCCGCGTCGAGGGCAAGAAGACCATGGGATACGAACTCGTCGAGCAGCTGGGGTGGGAGTATCCCGATGCGGTCTTCTATCCCACCGGTGGCGGAGTTGGCCTGATTGGCATGTGGAAGGCGTTCCAAGAGCTCGAGGACCTGGGTTGGGTCACCGGTAAGCGGCCTAAGATGATTGCCGTTCAGGCCGCAGGATGTGCTCCGGTAGCGAGAGCCTATGACCGAGGCGAGGCCGCGAGCCAGATGTGGCAAGATGCCGCGACCTTTGCGTCCGGCCTGCGCGTGCCCAAGCCCTACGGCGACTACATCATCCTGGACGCAGTGCGGCAGTCGCAGGGCACTGTGGTCGCGCTGACGGACGAGCAAATCTTTGCCTCGCTCAAGGATTGGGCAACGCAGGAGGGCATCCTTATGTCGCCCGAGGGTGCGGCGGCGACCGCGGCTTACGATCACCTTATTGGAACCGGATTCCTGACGCCGTCCGATCGCGTGGTGATCTTCAACACCGGCTCGGGCAACAAGTACACGGACGTTCTCGGGCAAGCGCTGGGGCTCACACATAGCATCTGACGCTGCCCGGCATGCGCCTCGTAGTAGAATCTGCCTTACGCGCAACAGGGGCATCTGTCGGCGTGATCTAGGCGGCGAACCAAGACGACAGAGGCGATGCAGAAGCTATCCGCTCCACAGAACCTGACTGCTCTCGCCTACGAGAGCATCAAGAAAAGTATCCTGGAAGGGAATCTTGGTCCCGATGTTCGGCTGACCGAGGAGTCGCTCTCCCAGCAGCTTGGCATCAGCAAGTCGCCCATCCGCGAGGCGCTTAATGGCCTGCAGAATGAGGGCCTGATTCGTATCGAGCCGCGGCGCGGGGCGTATCTTCGGCGTTTCTCGATCAAGGAGGTCGAAGATCTTTATAACCTGCGCGAGGCGCTCGAGGTTTATGCAGTCTCGGTCGCAAGGATAACTCCGGAACTCATCGAGGAGTTGAAGTCCAGCGTAGAGCGCACGAAAAAGTATCTGATATCGCACGACAAAATTCGCCACATTGAAGAAGACACGCGATTTCACGGGATCATCGCGAAGGCAACGGACAATCAGGAGCTTTGTCGAGTTCTGGGGAATATTCAGAACCAGATATGGTTGCTTCGCTGTCAGACGTACAATCTATCTTCCAGCTCCGCACCCAGGACCCATGCGGCGATCCTGCACGCCTTTGAACAGGGAGATCGTGAGAAGGCGCAGATTGCGATGCGAGAGCACATTAACCTGGTGCGTGAGCGCCTTCTAGAATTCCTAAGGGCAGCTCAAGGCGCGATTAACATCTCATCGGAAGATCGGAATGGGCACTCAGGCTAAAAAATCCTCGAAAAGCTTGATAAAACCACTTGACAGCTCTCTGATATCTGATATATTTCCGACTATGCACCGAAGCGATTCCACCTTCGATCGTCGCCCGCTTGCGAATTGCGCATGCAGCTTTCGCTGTCGATGTTGCTAACGCACGCCCAGTGCGAATCCCCACGCTAACTCAATAGTCGCCCTTTAGAAGTGCGCCAGCGGTTGTGTATCTGCTGCGCCGTGCATTCCTAACTGAACTCGACCCGCGTCTTCTCGTGGACTCTTTGTCTTCGTGAACCAGATGCGCCGATGCGACGCACCCGTGTATCCGCGTGCCGCAGCACGTCTCGAGCGCTAAGTCTCGCGCAATAGGAACGTCATGAATTCACCTAAGTTTCGCAGGCTAGCGCTTGCATTGCTCCTTTCCTCCTTGCCAGTGTCGCAACTGATCGCTCAAACCCTTACCAGTGCCACGGTAGTTGGCACGGTAAAGGACGCTACCGGCGCGGTGGTGCCGAACGCCACTGTTCGCATCCGTCAGCCGGAGACGGACGCCATCAGCACGACCGTAACCGGCGCGTCCGGTCGCTACCGCTTCCCGTTCCTCAAGCCGGCGGACTACGATATTACCGCAGAGGCGGGGGCGCTGCAGGCCGCTCCAGTGCAGATCCACCTGCTGGTTGGGCAGGAGCAGTCAGTCAACCTGACCGTGGCCGTGAAGGCGGTACAGCAGACCGTTGAGGTGGATACGTCTGCGGGGATTCTGCAGACGGAAAACGGCAACGACCTTACCGACTATAGCCAGCAGTACATCGAAAATACTCCGGTGAACGGCGGCGATATCACCAATATTGCCTTTTCCACTCCGGGAGTCCGACTGAATGTTGGCGGAGGCAACGCTAACTTCAATGTGAATGGCCTTCCTTTCAATTCGGTGCTGTTCACGGTAAATGGCGCCGATATTGTCGAGCCATATAACAACAACAACAAGTCCGGCTCCAGCAACAACACACTGGGCGCGAACGACGTGGCCGAAGCTTCGGTAATTACAAATGCCTACAGCGCGCAGTACGGACGGGAAGCGGGCGCGCAGGTGAACTACATCAGCAAGTCCGGCACCAGCCACTTCCACGGCAACTTGGTTGAGAACTACAACGGCGATATCCTGAATGCAAACGATTGGTTCAGCAATCTAAAGGGAACGCCACGAGGAAAGGCTGTCGCCAATCAATTTGCCGGTTCGATCGGCGGGCCAGTCATTCTTCCGAAACTGGGCAATCTGAAGGATAGGTTTACCTTCTTCTTCAACTATGAAGGCCTGCGTTATTCGCTACCCACGGGCGGTACCGTATCGCTTCCATCGCAGGCATTACAAACGTATGTGCTGGCAAATGTTCCGGCGAGCGCGCTGCCTTACTATCAGGCCATATTCAACCTTTATAACCAAGCTCCAGGACTAAGCCGAGCTGTGCCGGTGACGAATACCGGACTCTATGCGGACCCCAATCAAGGTTGCGGCAAGGCTGCAACGAACGGCCTAAGCGGCAAGTATCTATCCGGGACTAGTGGTCAGTTCTTCGGTATGCAGACGGTCGGCGGACAACCGGTCTACGGGGTCTCTTGCGCGGTTGCGTACGGAACAAATACCTCCAGTATCAATACCGAGTACTACGTCGACGGGCGCGTCGACTGGAATATCAATGCCAAGCAGAAGGCATATTTCCGTATCAGCCGGGACGCGGGTATTCAGGCAAGCAGCACCAGCCCCATCAACCCTCTCTTCAACGGAAGAAGCCCCCAGCCGTGGGTAATTCCGCAGATCAACCATACCTATACGATTACGCCGAGCCTGGTAAACAACTTTATCTTGAATGGCAACTATTACTCTGTTGTCGGCGGGGCGAATACTCCGGCGCAGCTTGCGTTGATTCCGTTATCGATCAGCGTATCCGGCGCTGGGGCCAGCAGTGGAGGCTTTCCGACCCTGTCCCCGTCTCTCAATACGGGCCGAATTGGTCAACAACTTGGGATCATCGACGATATTTCATGGGAACACGGGCATCACACGCTGCAATTCGGTGTGAATAACCGGGAAAACCGCATCAGCAGTACCGCCAATCTCTCCGGAACGCTTCCGAGTTACTCCTTTGGCAACCTAACCGATTGGGCCACCGGGACGGTTACGGATGCCGCATACAACAGCCCCAACTCATTCTCACAGGCTTTCCCGCTTCAGCCACACGTTCACATCCGCGTCGATTCGCTTGGCTTTTATGGCCAAGACGAGTGGAAGATTCTGAAGAACCTGAATCTGACCTATGGCGCTCGCTTCGAATACCAGGGAAATCCGTGGTGCAAGGAAAACTGCTATTCACGGGCAAACGCTCCGTTCCTGTCTTCCAGTTATCAGGCAGGGTCAGCCGTTCCCTACAATGCCACCCTCCAGAATGGGTTCAATAAAGACTTCGTGCAACTGGAAGGCATAGTCACGGAACCTCGCTTTGGGTTTGCTTATTCCCCGTTGGGTGAAGGCAAGACCGTGGTGCGCGGCGGCATCGGGCTCTTTGCCAACACCTTTACGGCGAGTATCACCTCCAACCTCTACGGCAATTCCCCGAATAAGTTCACGCCCACAGTTAAGACGGGCACTGTTGGGCTTGCGCCAACGGTCGGAAGCTCGCAGGTGACTGCAATTGCCTCCAACACTGCCTTTCAAGCCGGATTTGCCAATGGCGATACGCTCGCTCAATTGCAGGCGGCAGTTGGAGCCGGGGTTACTTTCGCGACTCCCTCGCTCTATGTGAATCCGACGAGGTTCCATACCAATAAGGTCCTGGAATGGAGTCTGGAGGTCGAGCAGCCACTCACGAAGCACGATGTGGCTACCCTCTCCTATGCGGGAAACCACAGTTATAACTATTTTCTTACGAACTCATCCGCTAACGGATATGCGTCCACCGGTTACGGCGGGCTGCCGACCACGATTCCCGATTCACGTTTTGCCAGCGTGACCCAGGGTTTCGACACCGGCTATAGCAACTATGACGGGCTTACCTTTGTGGAGCGCCACGCGTTTGCACACGGATTCCAGGCTTCGGGTAGCTATACCTGGAGCAAATCGCTGGCCTTGACATCGATCTACAATCCGACCTTATACTCTCTCGGCGCGCCTGGGACCATCAGAAAGAAGTCCGATAGCTATGGTCCGACGGCCTTCGATACGCGGCACAACCTCTCAGCGGATTTCGTGTATTCGACTCCCAAATTCTCAAAGGCGCTTTACCAGAATACTTTGGGCGGATGGAAGCTGGGCGGAAAGATATACCTCTACAGCGGGCGTCCCTTCTCGGTGACGGATAGTCTGATTAGTGCGAAATCTGCGGGGAGCTTTTCCAACACTACTAGCAGCACTGTGCTTGCCGATCTTATCAACCCGGCGGCGCTCGGCAGGCACTGCACCAGGTCCTACCTGAATGTTGGATCGGGAAGCGCGAGTTGCTTTGCCAGCACTGATTTTGCGCCCGCTACTGGAGCAGGAGCGCAGACGGACTGGGGCAATACCAAGCCGAACAGCTTCCGCGGACCTGGTTTCGCGTCCATCTCGGCACAACTGGGCAAAACGTTTTCGGTTACCGAGAGCACCCATTTCGAGCTTGGTGCGGACGCCTACAACCTGTTCAACCATCCGAACTTCGGGTTGCCTGCCTCTGACGTGGGCGCCTCAAGCGGGTTTGGTGAGATTACTGCGACGCAGGCCTCTCCGACCAGCATTTATGGCACAGGGCAGGGGTCACTTGTCTCCGGTCGCGTGTTGGTGGTCTTCGGCAAGTTCATCTACTAAATCACAACTGGCGGCTGTCACCTATAAGCAGGTGGCAGCCGCTTCACAAGAACGAGGAGCAATGCGATGCGAAAGATTCTATCTCTATCCTTACTTGTGCTGGCTCCCGCGCTGCTATCGGCCCAGACCCAGAAGCTCACGCTCGACGACATTCTTGGCGGTGGCCGCGGTGCCGCAGGCGGCCCCGGCGGCGGCGGAGGTCTCGGCTTCGGACGCGGGCGCGGAGGCGAGGCCCAGACCACTCCGGATGGAAAATACTCGGTCACCCAGGAGAACGGACAAATTGTGCTGAAGCCCACCGACGGCAGCGCTGAGAAGGTGCTGACTTCCACACCGGCCCTGAAGACTGATGTTCAGTTGTCCCCTGATGGCAAGAATATTGCGTTCCTGAGCGATGGCCAGGTGTGGGACGTACCGGTTGCTGGCGGCGAGGCCGTACAACTGACGCACGACCCCAAGGGGCCAGGCGATCCGCGCGGAGCCACTGACCACAACCCGCAATGGAACCCCAACGGCAAGTGGATTCTCTACGACACTGGCACGAAGGGTTACAACGAGTTGTATGTCGTCAGCGCAGACGGCAAGGTAAAGAACTGGCTGGCGGCAACGGAGATCTATCACGGCAAGGATGTGATCGCGGTCAATGTTGCTGCGGACCATGGCGATGCGGTTGCTTCGGATCGCTTCGACGCGCGACCGGCTTGGTCTCCCGATGGAACGCGCATCTCCTACACGGAGCGCTCGCGGGAGTTCTTCTCCGGCAAGCTGAAGGTGCTTCCGTTCAACCAGAAAACAGGCACGGCGTCCGGTCCGGCGCTTGACCTTTATATCGCTAAGAACGATCCGGGCGGAGCATGGGCCGTCAACACGGATGTGTGGTCGCCGGACAGTGGCACGCTTGCGGTGGTTTTGCAAGAGACTCACTGGGACAAGATTTGGCTTATTCCATCCAAGGGCGGCGCGCCCAAGGAGCTGACCTTTGGCGAGGGCGAAGACGAGGACCCGGTCTACTCGCCCGATGGCAAGTGGATCGCCTTCGTCTCAAACCGCGGTGTTGCGGAGGAGCGGCACATCTGGCTGGTACCGGCGGCCGGCGGTGAGGCGCATCGCCTCACCAATTTCGTCGGCCATGAGATTGGAATTCGCTGGTCGGCTGATAGCCAGAGCATCCAGTTCACGCATAGCGATGTACTTGGCGCTTCCGGGACCTACAGCGCAGATGTCAGTGGGAAGTCCGCGCCTCGCCTGATCGGGGAGCTGCGGCCGTCGCGCTACGCGAATCTCGGTATCGTGCCCGAGGTGATCCATTACAAGAGCAAGGATGGCTTGACCATTGCCGCCATCCTCTATAAGCCAGTCGACTACAAGGTGGGGACGCACTACCCCACCGTTGTGCTCGCGCATGGTGGACCCGAGGGGCAAACGACGCTGACTGCGTCTCCCAATGCGCTGTATTTGGCTGATCAGGGCTATGTGGTGCTCGATCCCAACTTCCGCGGCAGCACTGGCTACGGCGAACGCTTTCGCAACGCCAACGTCGAGGACTCCGGAGGTGGTGAGATCGATGATGTCGTCGCCGGTGTGAAGTATCTGGTTGACACCGGGCTGACCGATCCTAAGCATGTCGGCATCTCCGGCGGAAGCCATGGAGGAACTGTGGTAGCCAACGCGGTAGCAAAGTATCCGGACACTTTTGCCGTGGGCATTGAGAAGTTCGGTGTGGTCGACCGTGCGCTCTTCCTGCGATATACCAATCGCAACTCCGAGATCCGCTGGGAGACCAAGATGGGCGGGCCTCCAGAGTTGAAGCCGGCCAGCTATCGCAAGGCGAATGTGCTTCCCGACGTCGACAAGATCAAGACGCCGCTGCTGATTCTGCATGGCGAAGAAGACCCACAGGTGCCCCCGCAGGAGTCGCAGGCGTTTGCGGCTGCGTTGAAGAAGGCGGGCAAGACGTTCAGCTACTTTACCTACCCGGGCGAGGGCCACGGCATCTCGCAGCCCGATCATAGACGCGATGCCACCGAGAAAGAGATCGCGTTCCTCAACAAGTACCTCAAGCCCGATTCTGCACAGTAGCAGGAACTTCCGGAGGCCAGTCCATGCGCTGCGCCTCCACAGGAGAACGTCGTGAATCGTTCAAGATTGGCTACATATTCCGGCGTCGCCGCGCTGGCGCTCGCAACCGCCGCTTTAGTTGCGCAGCCGAACTCCTCTGCCAGCAACTACGATCCCGGGATTCGCCCCGTAACTCCGGATTCGGCTAAGGCAGAGAAGGCAGCTGAGGATGCCTGGTTCGCGCACGTGCAGTATCTGGCGAGCGATGACCTGAAGGGACGACGGACCGGCACGCCCGATTTCATCAAAGCGGTGGAGTATGTTGAGTCGCAGTTTAAGGCAATCGGACTGAAGCCGGCCGGTACGGACGGCTATCGGCAGGCGGTTGGGTTTCGCAGCGCGACCGTGGATGCTGAGCATTCCAGCCTTGAGCTTGTCCATGCGGATGGACAGACTCAGAAGCTGAATATCGGTAGCGAAGTCACGCTCAGTCCAAACAAAGAAGGCGCCGTCAGCGTCTCGGCGCCTGCTGTCTTTGTGGGCTATGGGCTGGTTGTCCCGGGTCTGGGCCTGGACGACCTGAAGGGCATTGATCTGCGCGGAAAGATCGCTGTGATCTTCGGTGCGTCTCCGGCTGCGGTGCATGGGCCGCTGAAGGCGTACTTTCGTACTCCGGCTACGCGCTGGAAGGCGCTCAAAGCTGCCGGTGCGATCGGTCTGATCACCATTCCTGAGGCACGTCAGTTTGGGGGAGGTACGGGTCGCGGCGCAGGAGGAGGTGCTGGGGTGGGTGCAGGTGCAACTTCGCAGCAGCCAGGAGCAGCAGCCTCCGCGGCTAATGGCGCCCGGCCAGGGGGTGCTGTTCTAGCCGAGTCCCCGCAGGGACCCACTGGGCTTGGATTTGGCGGCGCGCGTCAGCCCGGCCTTCAGCTCGCGGACCCTGAGCTCAATCCGCTTGCTGGTGCGCAGCTCAGTGCGAATCTGCCCGCCGCCTCCGCAGGCCCATTGTTTGTTGGCGCGCCGCACACCATAGAAGAGTTGCAGGCCCTGGCGAAGGATGGCGATCGGTTGCCCTCATTTCCGCTCGCGGTTACGATTCGCTCAACCACAACGACCAACGTGATTTCCAAGATTGATGCTCCGAACGTAATCGGGGAGCTTGAGGGCAGCGACCCGAAGTTGAAGCGTGAGTATCTCGTGTTGAGCGCACACCTTGACCATCTGGGCGTGGGCCGTCCGGTCGACGGCGACGCGATCTATCACGGCGCCATGGATAACGCTTCCGGAATTGCTTCTGTGATCGAGACGGCCGAGGCTTTGGCGAACGGCGCGCGGCCTAAGCGTTCCATCATCTTCCTCGCTCTTACCGGCGAAGAAGAGGGTGAGCTGGGATCCCAGTATTTCGCGCACTATCCCACCGTGCCGCGTGCGCAGATTATTGCCGACATCAACATGGACATGTACCTTCCCATCTTTCCTTTGCATTTTCTTGAGGTGCAGGGCCTGGGCGAATCGACCCTGGGGAACGATGCTCGCGCCGCAGCCCAGTTGAACGACATTGAGGTGCAGTTTGACAAACAGCCTGATGAGAACCGATTTATCCGCTCCGATCAGGCGAGCTTTGTGAAGTACGGCATTCCGGGCCTCGCCTTCAAGTTTGGCTGGCTGCCCGACACGCCCGAGCAGAAGGCATTCAATGACTGGATTCGCAATCGCTACCATCGCCCTAGCGACGACCTGAAGCAGCCGATTGATCAAGGGGCCGCAGTCCACTTCGACCGCGTGCTGTACACGCTGATTACGCGTGTTGCCAACGCCCCCTCAAGACCTGCTTGGTATCCAGAGAGCTTCTTCAGTACGATCCCCCGCACCTGATTCGCGCAGTCAGTGACCAGCGGACGCTCGGTCATTCGAACTCTGCCACGCCGCAATTTCCCAGGAGGCATCCATGAAAACCCGCTCAGCATTCCACCCAAAGATCGGATTGACGCTGGCTCTCGCCGTTGTTGGACTAGCTTCCGCCACCGCACAGAAGCTAACTGTCAACTCTGTCGACTTTCCAACGCTGGGCAATCCTACATCAGCCATTGAAACGCCCGACGGCCGATATGTCTTCGTCTCCGTAACCAACGTTGGAGGCCCGAACGCATTTGGTCCGGACTCGGCGGCAGGCAATCGGAAAAATGTCGTGTCGGGCATCCAGGTTTTCCAGGATGCAAACGGTACACTCACGTCGGCTGGCTTTGTCCCTCTGGGCAGCGCCGGAGCCAATGGCCTTGCATTTCTGCGCGATGCAAAGACCCTCGTCGTTGGCGCAGGCGACGCCGGGGTCGCCTTCCTGAACGTGCAGGACGCTATCCATGGGACCGCAAAGCCCGTCTTCGCCAGCCAGGGCGAAGCGGCGGGGACCTTCGATGTCGCGGCTACGCCTGACGGGCTCTATGTTTTCTCGGCGAATGAATACGGAGTGGTTGCGGACCAACGGGGCAACGTCGGAGTCATCGCGGTGGAGCCCGAAGCCAATGGCCGCGTCACCCATCCCGAGACGGTTGCCCAAATTCCTCTCGGCGACGTCGTCCCGAGCCTCACGCTCTCCCGCGACGGCTCTCGCCTGTACGTTGCCACCGAACTTGTGCCTGCGAAGAGCGCATTGCAGATCGCGGGCTCTGCCAATCCAAGCCTGGGCAAGAATGATTGCGTCCAGGCCAAAGGAACGCCCGCGCGAGGTAACGGCTTCATTACGGTCATCGACGTGCGCAAAGCGGAAGTGTCCGAGTATGCTGGCCAGGACGCGATCCTGTCGCACACTGCCGCAGGCTGTTCTCCGGTGCGCATCGTCGAGTCGGCAAATGCATCCTCGCTGTTCGTCTCTGCTCGAGGGGACAACTCTGTGCTCGAGTTCAAGCCGACGCTGCTTGAGTCAGACCCCGACCACGCCTTCCAGCGCTCTATTCCCTCGGGCGGCGACGCGGCAGTCGGCCTCCTGCTCTTCGATCAGGACCGTTTGCTTGCCGTTGCCAACTCCAACCGTTTTGCGAGCTCTCCCGGGTCACTTGCTCTGCTCAGCGTTTCGCGGTCAGCCAACGCCAGCCTTTTGCAGACGCTCCCCGCTGGAACCTTCCCAAGAAACCTCAGCCTCGCGCCCGATGGTCGCTCCATCTACCTGACCAACTACACCTCCCGTAGCTTAGCCCGGATAAACGTCACGTCCTCCGCAGTTACTACCGTGGCCTCGCGTAATTGAGCCAGCCGAGAGGTCCGGCTGAAGGAAGCGAAGATCAGCGGAGCGCCGCAACGAGAGAGATGAGAGCGGAACCAATCGAGCAAATCCTACGGAAGCCCTGCGAACGGCCGTGAATCGAATCGTGCGGGGGGGCGGGTCGGAGAACGTTCCGGCATGATGTTGCGGCGGGGATCAAATGGCTCGAAGGCATCTGCGCTCGAAGCAGATGCGTGGTATGTCCATTTCTGCTAAGTGACTGATTTACTGACGAAAGTGAGGAATGCGCTCAACCGTCGGAGGCGTACACCGTCCCAAAATCGACTACAGTCGTGTATACGAAAAAAAGCAGATGCACTAGGCGAAATCGCCGCATCTGCTTGATTCTTAAAGAATTGTGCTGGTCGGGGCGGTCAGATTCGAACTGACGACCCTCTGCTCCCAAAGCAGATGCGCTACCAGGCTGCGCTACGCCCCGACTTCCTCAATCTTACCCCACTTATCCGGGCTGCAAGCCAGACCCCAAATGCCCGCAAACCCTCTCCAGCAATGAGCGCCGAGTGTCCGTCCTGGGGCCTCGGCGCAGCCTACAGAAATACGCCTTGCACCACGCTTCTGTGGCGCAATTGGCCAACCAGGATGGGAGTCGAGAAGTGCGCTCCATAAAGAGAATTGCTCGTCAAGATCATCCTCTGTATCCAAAGCTTAGTATTTTATAGTTGACATAATGTTAGTCATGGCGTACATTTAGTTCGCTGTAGAGGACCCGCATTTATCTGCAGCGAACGGAGGCAGTTATGAAAGACAGCATTCCTCTAGCGCCGCTGGAAAAAATGGCCCGATTCAATCTCATCGTGTTTGCAGCAGTCACCGTCCTCTATTTCATCGCCGTTCCGTCGCTGGCCTGGTGTTTTCACCGGACGTTGCTCCAAGCCTCGGTGCCGGCCCTCGGTCTGTTCGGCTTCTGCGGCTTCTGGGGCTTCGGCTCCTACTTCCTCTACGACCGCAAGCGGCGCGCCAAGGTGAAGCTGGACGAGCGCGAAGAACTCATCAACCTACAGGCAACGACCACCGGCTTCGCCGCGGCTTGGGGGGTATTCGTGGCCCTGTGCATGGGGGTATGGGTGGTCCGGAGCTACGTGGTTCACCGCCCCACGCTTCCCATCGTCTTTCTGCCGTTCCTGGTATTCACGTGCATGATCGTTCAGACCGTGTTCCAGTCGTTGGGAATTCTGGCGGGGTATAAGCGGAGCTGCGGCGATGACACCCTCTGAGGGCGTACAGTTGAAGAACCGCATCCGCAAGCTGCGCTTCGAGCACGGCGAGATGACCCAGCAGGAGTTGGCGGACCACGTCGGCGCAGCGCGGCAGACCATCATCGCGCTGGAGGCGGGCAAGTATGCGCCGTCCTTGCTGCTCGCATTTCGGCTGGCCAAAGCCTTCGGCGTCAAGACCGAAGACGTCTTCCAGTGGGATGGCGATTGACCTTGTCTATCTCGCTCAGAGCGTCGCCAGCGCATGCACCAGATGCATCGACAGCCAGCCGAACAGCAGCATTGGCAGCACCAGCATCGCTGCAAACAGCGCGCACAGGACGGCGAAGAAGAGCCAGCTGCGCCGCCGCGTGCCCTGCGGGTCAGCCAGGCTGCTGGTCAGCAGCGCATAGTTGCGCCGGTTCGCCTTCCAGCCGATGTCGAACAGGTTGCCGAGCACGGGCACGGTGCCCAGCAGCACCTCAATGCCCCAGTTGGCAAGCATCCGTGCCAGCGTCACATAGGAGACGCCGCGCACCCACGCCGCAAAGATAATGATGCACGAGGCGATGCCGCCGATGGCGTCGCCCACGCCAGGAATGAAGCCGACGATGCCGTCCAGCCCGAACCGGATAGTCGTGCCCGGTATGCGGAACCAGTCGTCCAGCAGGTGCGACAGCAGGTCGAGGCTCTCATCGTCGAACGCCCCGGCTGCGCGGCGCATGCGCGGCGAGAGGATCTCCGGTTTCAGGGTCGCCTGCATCGCGTCCTCCCACTTCGTCGCGCTTGGCCGCAGACCAGATTCGGCCCGCTGCTGCGGCTGGCGGGCGTCTTCGCCACCACGCGCCAATGCTATAATTACAAGTATACGGCGGCTATAGTTCAGTGGCAGAACGCCGCTCTGTGGCAGCGGATGTCCTGGGTTCGAAACCCAGTAGCCGCCCCAAATCTTTCCTTGATCGACCGCTCGATGCCGTACGAGCTCTGAGTCAATCTTGCCCAGCACTTCCAACACTCCAGAACCGCAGCCAGTGGCCGTCGCATCCGAGTCTGCGAATGCTGGCGCTGCCGCACATCGCACGATCTACGCCGGCACTTCGGGCTGGGCCTATCCATTGTGGAAGCCTGTCTTCTATCCTGCCAAGCTGCCGGCCAAACGTTTTTTGGAGCACTACGCACTGCAGTTGAACTCGGTCGAGGTCAACTACACCTTTCGCGCGCTGCCCTCCGCAACCACACTGGCGGGATGGCTCGCGGCCACGCCCGCGGGCTTCCGGTTCAGCTTCAAAGCGCCCCAGCGCATCACCCACTTCAGCCGCCTGCGCGATTGCCACGAGGCCGCCGGCGGATTCGTCGATCGGCTCCAACCGGTGCGCGCCGCGGGCAAACTGGGGCCGCTATTGTTCCAGCTTCCGCCCAACTTCAAGGCCGACCCCGCGCTGCTCGCCGACTTCCTCTCCGCACCTGCGTTCGCCGGCCCTGCGCCGCCGATGGTCGCGTTCGAGTTCCGCCACCAGAGCTGGTTCAGCGAAGAGACCTACAAAGTCCTGCGCCTGCATAACGCTGCGATGTGCATCGCCGAAAGCGACGATCTGCAGACCCCCGAGGTCCAGTGCGCGCGCACCCACGCCTGCTATCGTCTGCGCCGGACCAGCGGATACACCGGGCCAGAAGTTGCCGCGTTCGCGGAAAAGTTTTCCGCGCTCGCCGTTGACCGCGACGTCTATGTCTACTTCAAGCATGAGGACGAGCCTACCGGCGCGCTGAACGCCGTCGAATTCCTGAAAGCCTGCGCAGCCAGGGCAGGGAAGTCGTGATCGAAAAGACCGCGCCCGCCCAGTTCTTAGCGAAGCCCTTTGTCCCGCGGCGCTGGCTCCGCAATGCCCACGCGCAGACCATCGCCGGCAACTTCCTGCCGCGTGCGGACCATCTGCCTGCGCCGGTTTCCGAACTGGTCGAGGTCTCGCCCGCCAGCGCATCGCAGATCGCAACCCAGGTGCTTTGCCTGTGCCACTGGCAGCCGCCGGAGGTACGCGCCGCGCGGCCGACCGCGATTGTCGTCCATGGTCTTGAGGGTTCCGCAAATTCGCAGTATGTGGTCGGCAACGCCAACAAGCTGTGGCGCGCGGGGGCCAACGTCATCCGCATGAACATGCGCAACTGCGGCGGCCGCAACTACCAGATGGCGCGGCATGCTCCCACGCTCTACCACTCCGGGCTCTCCGGCGACGTCGGCGCCGTACTGCGCTTCTTCCTCGAGCGCGAACACCTCGAAAGCATCGCGTTGATCGGCTATTCGATGGGCGGAAACCTGGTGCTGAAGCTCGCCGGCGAGCTCGGCGCGGACGCTCCGTCCCAACTCCACTCCGTCGTCGGTGTGTCGCCGGCAATCGACCTGGGGCCGTCCGCGGATGCGTTGCACCGGCCCCAGAACCGCATCTATGAACTGCGCTTCCTGCGCGCCCTCATCAAGCGCTTCCGCCACAAGGCACGGCTATTTCCCCGGGTCTACGATCCCCGGCGTGCCGTCGGCATCGGCTCCCTGCGCGACTTCGACGATCGCATTACCGCGCTCTACTCCGGCTTCGCGTCCGCCGCCGACTACTACCTCCGCGCTGCCGCCGCGCGCGTGGTGGACCGCATCGCCGTGCCCACGCTTATTCTGCATTCGCTCGACGATCCCTTCGTCACCATCACGCCGGAGACGCTCGCCGCGATCAAGGCCAACCCCCATATCACGCTCGTGCAGACCCGGCACGGCGGCCATTGCGCCTTCCTCGCCACGCCCGACCCCGCCAGCGCCGACGACGGCCGCTGGGCCGAGACTACACTTCTTCGCTTCGTCCTCGCCCACGCGTGAAGTGCGCAACTGCCTGATAATAGCTTCATGCTTGCCGACTGGTCCGTCGAATGCTCCGCCGAGGACCCTGTGCTGGTCGTTCCCTGGAAGGACCCCGACAGCAACGCAGCCTTCGTCGATCTGCGCGCCAACCCCTACGACTTCGACTCCATCCCCGAGGCCGAGCAGAACCCGCCGCTGATGCATGCGTTGCGTGCGCTGAATGCGGCGCGCTCAGCCGTATTCACTGCCAAGTGCGACGCATGGCCGCTCGGTGCGGAGGAACTGGAACATCTGCGGCTCGAGTTGGATATCCCTCCCGCCGACGGGCCAGCCGGATTTGCCAGCTACATCGATCTGGTTTGGCGCGAGCGGTCTCTTTTCCTCTCGCTCCCTCAGCACGAACAGATGCTGCGCCGGCTCACCCGCCTCGCTGCACCGCTCGACCATCCCGCCGTCGCGCTCGACTGCGTGGTGCGTCCCGCGTTTCTCGATCTGGATGCCCCACAACAGGGCTATGCCTGGAGCTTCTACGTCGAGGCGCTCGGCGAAAGCCCGCAGGCGGCGTGGGAGAAGTGGGGCGCCGCGCTGGACGCCGTCGTCGCCCTGCTCCGCGGTAAAGATCTGGTGCGATAACCAAGCTTTCAGCTCTTAGCCTCTAGCTAGAAGCTAATGGCCAAAAGCTAATGGCTGCCCTACGCAATCGCCTGGGCGGGTTCCGTGGCGCGCTGCTCGGCGATCCGCCGCGTCGCTTCGCGCACCATGGAGGCGGGCACCGGCT
>Ga0182013_10002032_pt1 | contig 26916 bp, 21 predicted proteins | sample 612S2MmetaG_FD_120487 | JGI IMG/M metagenome (GOLD analysis project Ga0182013, IMG submission 120487) | Permafrost microbial communities from Stordalen Mire, Sweden - 612S2M metaG | ecosystem: Environmental > Terrestrial > Soil > Wetlands > Permafrost | place: Sweden: Stordalen | collected...
GAGGTCGCAGTCCCCGTGAAAGGCAATTACTTCCTGCGCGTCGGGGTCCACGATGTCGCCAGCGACCACATCGGCGCGATCGAAATACCGGTCGATGAAGTCCGTGCAGGCGTGTCCGGCCAAGGTCTTCAGAGACCCTAGTTCTTTGGCCGTATGAAAATGTTCCTTTTGGAAATGTAGCGCCGGCCTCCTGGCCGGCTGTAGCGTGGGCCTCCCGCCCACGTTCGTTCATTGGATAGAACATCTTCATCCGGTCACGGACCTAGTACAACAATTGCAGATCGCCGATTCTGGAGGGAGACAGGCCGGCAGGTGGCCCAGGCATCGATCCTATCTCCTTCGATCATTAGCCAATATGGAAGGCTGTGCCCCATTCTGACCCTTATGACCGGGCCACCTGCCGTGCGCGGGGCCGGTCATCGGGAATATGATGCAGTTAGGCCTTGCTGGAAGTTGGGCGCAGCAAAAATCGGCGCATCCGTCCCCCGCATGGACGGAACCACCGGGAGCATTGAGTTGGGTATCTTTGACGAGTCCGAGAGGGGTAGAACCAAGGTCAGCCAGGCTCGTTCGCGTGTCCGAACGGCTCGCCCGTCATGGCCTCTCTCCGCGCGGCTCCTCGTCGGAGCAATGTTCGTCTTAAACATTCTCCTGGCAATATTTCTCGTAAGAACTGAAATCAAGAGGCCTGGAGCACCCGCAATTTCCACTCCGCTCACACTCGAATGGCAGAAGCCCGGTTCCTCGCCGCACCTCAATGCACCGGCCAATCAGGGGTCCAGCCTCGGTGTGAAGACTCCCCCTGTCGAAGCCCGGCCCGTCGCATTGCCCAGCACCCAGATGGCGAAGCGCCCCGCGACCAAAGCACTGCGAGCCAGTAAAACCCCGCGCCCGGTTTTGTCGGTGCCGATGCCGCGGGCCGATATTTACCCTCCACAGGAAACTCTCGGCCAGACTCCCGCTCCTGTTCGCGATCCAGCAGCCTCTTCGGGCGCGAGCGCCAATGTCGCGCCCCCTGGCCTGGCCGCATCCTTCGGCATCCCTGGCGCTGGCGTCCCCAGCAACGCGGGACCACATCCCAACGCGCCCGCTGCATCGGCTCTCGCCCGGTCGGCGATCGGCCACGGCCTCACTGCAAAGGGAACCTGGGCGGGCTCAATGGGCAAAGTGGCCTCGGTTGGGCTTCCAAGCATGGAAAAGGGAGTGGTGATACCGAAGATGCCCGTAGCGCCAACCTCCCTTAAAATCGAGATTGTTCCCCGGCCTGTCAGGGTGCTTGAGAATTGCGGCGACGACAAGGTTTTTATCGCCTGCCCCACGCTGCAAATCCGGTATGACACGCCCTACACCTCCGAAGCCCCCTAACCCCTTTTGGCAAGACCCATCGGAATGGACTCCGCCGCGAGAGAGGCTGGCAACTGACCGAGTGGATGCGCAATCGCCGTTCCGACGCTTCGACCTCCCCGGTCCCTCGCATCTGGGAACCGGGGATACCACTAGACAGAACTTGCATGGAACTGGGGCATAGTCAAGCAGATCGGTACCGCTAAACGCCGTAGCGTCCCTCAAGCTCCGGCATTGCCGCCTATCCGAGAACATCGTCGCAGGGTCCCATCCGTTAGAAGGAGCGCAAGCCCCGCTCAAAACGCACAAAAAACGCCGAAAAACACGCGGAAACGATCGTTTTTTGAGATGTTTTGATTGTTTTGGCCGGCATGGAAACGGGGTTTCGCTACCTTTCTGCCGAGCCCCAGGTCGACTTTCCCGCAAATTGAAATCCATTTCTTCAGTTTGCAGGCTTATCGCACGACGGATTTTTTCAATCTGTATACCCGCGGGACTACCAGCGCCGTCGGCTTCCAGACCGACATTTTCAAGTCACACTCAAAGGCAAAGACGATCAGCGATCGGCTGTCACTGCCCACTGGCACTGACCACTGACCACTGATCCCTGACCACTGATCTCTGTTCCCTGCCTCATCCCACTGCCGGCCGCACTTCCGCCTTCTTGGTCGTAATCACCAGCTTGGCCGGAGTCAGCTCAGGTCCGTCCCAGCCTTCCTTCACAGCTTCGATGTGGATCTCGCCCGGACGCTTGCTCGACTGCACAATCACCTGTGCCAGACCGCTGAAAAGCGACCGTTTCGGTTCCTTGTCGCTCTCCTGGCAATTGGGGTCGCCGTTGCCCACGCCGATCAGCTTGCCCTCGCCTGAGATATTGAACCCGATCAGGTTGCCGGCCGTCGGAACCGCGCGTCCTTCCTTGTCCAGCGCCTCCACCTTCAGGATCGCCACATCCTCCCCGTCGGCATTGATCTCCATCCGGTCTGAAGTCAATCGGATGGCCACTGCGGGGCCGGTCGTCTCGCGCTTTTCGGTGAGCACCACCTTGCCGTCTTTGCTCCCCCGCGCTTCAATCGATCCAGGCTGGTACTTCACCTTCCACTCCACGTGCCCAAGCTGCGGAACCTTCTTGCTTCCCTGGCTTTGCCCATTCACAAACAGCTCAACCTCGTCGAGGTTCGAGTAGACCCACACCGGAATTTCCTCCCCTTCCCTGCCCTCGAAGTTCCAGTGAGGAAACAGGTGCAGCGCCGGCTCTTTGCCCCACCACGCCTTGTAATAAAAGAAGGTGTCCTTGGGAAAGCCGCACATATCCACAATGCCGAACTGCGAGTTGATTGAAGGCCACCCGTAAGGCGTCGGCTCTCCTCGATAATCGAACCCCGTCCAGGCAAATCCCCCTGCTTCCCAATCCCGCGTCCCATAAAACTTCCACCACTCCTCAGCCGTCTCGCCCCACCGGACCACGGAATCATAGGCGTTGACGGTGTTGCGCAGCGGGTCGGTTGTATATACGCCGCGGGTGGAGATGGCGCTGGAAGTTTCCGACCCATAGATGGGCCGCTTCGGATGCTCCTGGTGATATTTGTCGGGGAGAGTCAAGCCGTAGTTGAATCCGATGATGTCGAATGCATCGGAAACGCCCTTCTCGTTGTTCCCGTTCACGGCTGCGGAGACCACGCGGGTGGGGTCCAGTTCATGCACGCGCCGCACCATGGTCGCCCCGATCTTGGCGCCCTCTTCGGCCATATCGCCCTGCAACTGCCACTCCTCGTTGCCGATGGACCACAGAATGATGGACGGCGAGTTGCGATAGCGCTTGACCATCGCCTCCAGTTGCGCCAGCCCCTCGGGGCTCGAGCTCATCTGCCGCGTCTCGCACATCATCATCATCCCCATGCGATCGCAAGCTTCAACCCACTCCGGCGTGGGCATATTGTGCGAAGTGCGCACGGCGTTGCCGCCCATCTGCTTGAGCACGCCCAGCCGGAACCATTGCAGCCGGTCAGGCAAAGCCGCGCCCACTCCCGCGTGGTCCTGGTGGTTGCAGGTGCCTTGAATCTTCAACGGCTTGCCATTCAAGAAGAAGCCTTTGTCGGCGTCGAACAACGCTGTTCGAACACCGAAGCTGACCCGCTCGGCGTCGCGCGGCTTGCCTCCCGCCTCCACCGTCACAATGGCCGAATAAAGGCTTGGCGCATCCACCGACCACAGCGACGGATTGGCCAGCTTCGCGGTTGCGGTAAACGATGCTGAGCCGTCCACGGCAACCGGTTGCGGCGCGGCTTCGGCTGTGGCCACCGTCTTGCCCGCGGAGTCGAGAATCTGCCAGCGTACCTTGGCGCTCTCCGACTGCTTGCCCTGGTTCTCTACCACCGTGTCCAGGGTCAGCGTAGCGGAGTCGCCGCTCACTGCCGTGCGTACCGTGCTTTCCCACTTGCCCAGGTGCAGCGCGTCCGTCTTGGTCAGCCACACATGGCGGTAGATGCCCGCGCCCTCGTAAAACCACCCGTCGCCGAAGCTCGCGTCCACTCGCGCCACAATGTAGTTCTTCGCCCCGTAGGCCAGAAAGTCCGTCAGGTCGAAGCGGAACGGCGCATAGCCGTTGTCGTTGCGCCCGATGAAGCAGCCATTCACAAAGATCAGGACGTCGCGGAATACGCCGTCGAATTCGACCGTGATCCTCCGCCCCAGGTCGCTCGCCGGAATCTCGAACTCCCGCCGGTACCAGCCCACGCTGGTCTCCGGGTACCGCCTGCCGAGCGGCTTGAACCCGTGCGAATTCTGCACCTCATCGTGCACAAACGGTAACTCCACCGCCCAGTCGTGCGGCAGGTTGAGAATGCGCCACTTCGAATCGTCAAATTTGCTTTTCGAGAATCCGAAATCGCCGGTCTTGGCGAAGTCACCCTGACCGTTGCCGAAGCCCAGGTCGCGGGCCGGGTCAGTGCCGTTGCCAAACTGAAACTTCCAACCGAAATCGAAGAGCAGTTGTTCGCGCGGCGCAACCGCGGCAAGCGCCTCGGCCGACACGGCCTCAGGATAAGCGGCCAGCAAGGCGGCAGTGCGCCCCCAGGCCGAGCGAGCAACAAGAGAAGAAGCCGAAAGTGCCACTCCGGAAGAAAGCAGGTCACGACGAGAGATAGTCGACATGGAAGTCCTCTTAAGGTTGAATTCTGGCCACACGCGATGCCACAAAAAACAATTCGCGCAGCAATCAACCCCGAACTATACATCACCCACCGTTCCCAAGTAAACGATTTCATTTCCGTTTGGAAACCCATCTTGTGCCTCAGGCTCATCTTGCGTTGGACAAGAGTCAGTCTTGACTTCAAGACGAAACGGGTATTTACTATCTAGTTGGTGTGGTGAGGGAGTTCACCCTTAACCGCTGTCCACCCAATGGGCCGGACAGATGATGACTCCTGACAGGGAATCCTGTTGCGGAGTCATATCCCGGCACGATCCCTGATCTGAAAATCTAGGAGTTCGCGCTGATGACGAGCACTTGTGCTTTGTTCGCGCCCTTGGCGGGTCTGGCACCGGCCACGACATTGCATCCGATCTGGTTCAAGTTCTCGACCGGGCCTTCGGAAATTGTGGTGGGCGCGGTGATTGCGAGCGCCGTGATTCAGCGGGTGATTGCGAATTCCTTTCTCCTGCCACGTCTTCTTCCCCAAGCGTCAGCAAGCAAGAAACCAGCACAGGCAGCGCTGTGGCCCGCCGCTGCAGCAGAGGGACACTGTTTACCAGCAACTCATCGATGTCCTCACAACTAGCGGCCTTTTGGCCGGGAAAGCGTAATCATCATGTCTGAAATTGCAAAGCTTGAAGCGCTCGAAATCCTCGACTCTCGAGGGAACCCAACCCTGGCAGTTACAGCAACCCTGTCGAACGGCGTGAAGGCAACGGCGAAGGTTCCTTCTGGCGCATCGACCGGCAAGCGGGAAGCTGTTGAACTTCGCGACGGCGACAAGGCACGGTACGGCGGCAAGGGCGTACTGAATGCAAGAGACCACGTGAACGGCGAGATTCAAAAGGCAGTTCATGGATTCGATGCAAACAACCAGAAGGTATTGGACAAGAAGCTGTGCGAGCTCGATGGCACACCGAACAAGGCGCGCCTTGGAGCCAACGCGATTCTTGGCGTTTCTCTCGCGGTTGCGCGGGCGTCCGCCGCAGACCACGAGCTGCCGCTGTATGCAAGCCTGGGAGGCGAGTCGGCCAATTTGATTCCGGCGCCGTGGTTCAACGTGCTCAACGGCGGAAGCCACGCGGACAGCAATGTGGATTTTCAGGAGTTCATGATTTCGCCGGTGGGCGCGCCTCGCTACAGCGAAGGCTTGCGAGCCGCGGCTGAAACCTTTCATGCGCTGAAGACTGTTCTGCACAAGAAGGGCTACAACACAGGCGTCGGCGATGAAGGCGGATTCGCGCCGCAACTGACGTCCAACGAAGAACCCATCGAGCTGATTCTGGAAGCGATCCAAAAGGCCGGATACAAGCCGGGCAAGGACATCGTCCTGGTGCTCGACCCCGCCACCAGCGAGCTTTTTGAAGACGGCGCCTATGTGTTCGAAAAATCAGACAAGAGCCGGAAGTCGCCGGAGCAGATGGTCGATTTCTGGAAGGGCTTGCTCGACCGATATCCCGAGATCTGGGCCATTGAAGATGGCGTTGCCGAAGACGATCATGCCGGCTGGCAGCACCTGACCAAGACACTTGGAGGCCGGATCCAGTTGATAGGCGACGACAATTTTGTCACCAATCCAACGATCTTCCGTCAGGGCATCAAAGACGGGATCGCCAACGCCATTTTGATCAAGCTGAACCAGATTGGCACGCTGACAGAAACGCTCGAATGCATTCAGATTGCTCGTGAGAATGGATACGGCGCGGTGATCTCTCATCGTTCGGGTGAGACCGATGACACCAGCATCGCGGACCTGGCCGTGGCTGCCGGCATGGGCCAGATCAAGACGGGATCGACCAGCCGCGGTGAGCGCATCGCAAAATACAACCGCTTTCTGGAGATCGAACATGAGCTTGGGGCAAAGGCTCGCTACGCCGGCGCCATCGTGTACGAGCGGTGGCACAAGACTGTGAAGGCATAGCAAGCGGCAAGCAACCGGGGGTGTTGGAGTCCACCTGAAACCGCTCAACTGGGCAGATGACTCCTCGAAGCTGAACACAACTTGGAGGAGTCATGCCCGAACCCGAAGCTGAGATCGCGAGAACACGAGAACCAGAATCGCGAAAACCGGGAGCGCTGAACGATGCCCAGCAGCGACGCCTGAGCATCACCTGCAAATACATCGACAACTTGCTGTGCGACATCGAGCACGCTCTCCATTCCGCGGCATCGCAGTCTCCGTTCCCGCGCTATGTCGTAAACGTCACTCCTGCGCAGACCCGCGTGATAGAAGAGCATATTTCCCGTCTCCGCATTCAACTTCTGCGCACATTGGATTGGCAGTACTTGAAGCCGGAATCGCCGGAGATTCCGGTCACGCGATCAGTCCTGACGGACCTTGCTTTTGTGGATATCGCGATCGAGGAACTAAAGCCCAGATATATGCGCGGCTGTGGGGCCGTGCCTGAAGATGCGGTTGACGGACTCAATGGAGTGGTGCATGAGCTTCGATCGCTGGCTGGGAACATGGAGCGCTATATCCGCCAGGAGTTGAGCACGAATCTGGAGTCACCTCTCAGCAAGCTAGTGTAGGCCACCGCAAATAGAGTCCTTTACCGATGCACGCAAATGGGCGGAATTCGCAGAAGAGACTTCCCTCAGGGGCTAAAGCCCGGCTCGTTTTGCGCCATTTATGGCACGACTGAAGTCGTGCCCTTTCAAAACATAAACGACCACCTGTGTGGCGGACACCACTGGGCTGAGATCGATGCAAGGAATGGTCAATGCCCACACATTGGGACCGAACAGATCGCCACTGGAGCGAGCTACGTCAAAACGTCATCGAACCAGCCTGTAAGCTATGCCAACATGGAAGCCGTTTGGCGTGATCTGATGCGCGGGCTCGTTGGCAAAGTTGGGAGATCCCGGCCAAAACTGGAACTCGTATTCCCCACGCACAGTCCATTTGCGGCTGATGCGATAGTTCGCGCCCCCACCCGGCGCAAGTGCAAAATACTGTCCACTGCCGATGTTGAAGGGATACTGCATCCTGCCAAAGCCCACAAGGCATTGGGCAAAGGGCTGAAACTTTCCAAATGTTCCGACCAGGTATCGCGGCCCAGCCAGATAGTTGTCCTCCGTCTCTCCGTAAAAACTATTGAATCGGAGAAAGCGCGCTTCCGCTTCGGCATCTATATGGACAGTCAAGTGGTAGTCGGCAAAGCCGCCAATCCCCCACAGCCGCTGGCTGCTCTGATACGGAAACCCCGCATGAATATTGGAGTATTCCCCACCGACCCAGAGCGCACGCCGCGGATCCACGGCATCCGGGACAACCTGCGCTTGCGCCAGGTTGGCAAACACGCCTGCTGCGAGCGCCACCATCCAACAGAAATGTCTCAAGCCGGGCGAGCGTTTTAGAAAAAGCATCGACGTGCCTCGTTAGGGGTAGATTTCAACACTGTCAAAACAGCGAAGTGACATTCAGTGTTACAGACGTTTGATGATTCAGTGTTTGGGATCCATTGGTCGCGGTCCCGACAACTGTAATGGTTTGTGCGCCCAAAGGCGTGCCGCCCACCAGCGATCTGGATCCGCTGCATCCTGTGATTGCCGACCCGGCAGCGAGGAACGCGAGGAGCAGGAGAAGCATGGGCCAGCCCTTGCGGCGCAGGCGCCTGGGGATGAAAAACAGGAAGAGACCCGCCAGCGCGGCAACTCGATATCCAGAAGAAAAGCCTGGAGCGATAGAAGCATGACTGGGAGCTGTTGTCTGCACAACCATCGTCGAGATTCCGCTTCCATTGCTGATTGTTGCCGGAGTGAACGTGCAGGTCGTATCGACCGGCAACTGGGAGCAACTGAGAGCAACCGGCAGATTGAAACCTGAATCGGCCGTCACCGTTACTGAGTATGTTGCCGCCACTCCGGTGTACACGGATAGTGAGCCGGGAGAGGCAGAAATGCTGAAATCCAGAATCACTTCGACAACCACGCTCGATGTACTGGTGGCGAAGCTGGGTGTGGCCACATAGGTAGCAACGATGTTATGCGAGCCCCCGGTCAACGTGTTGGTGGAATAGGTGGCCACGCCGGAGGCGAGAGTACCGGTTCCGATCAAGGTGGCGCCATCGTAGAAGGAAACACTCCCCGTAGGCGTGCCCGCAAGGCTCGAGACCGTGGCAGTGAAGGTTACAGTAGTCCCAATGACTGCCGGGTTCGGCGAGGCGCTGAGCACGGTCGTGGTTAGGCCGGCCGTCACGTTGACTACGAGGGGATTGGATATTCCGCCCTGAAATTGCGTGTTGCCCGCATAGCTGGCGGTCAACGTGTGGCTTCCGAGAATTAGCAGCGCAGTTGGAAGTGTCGCCACTCCATTCACGAGCGAAGCCGTGCCGAGCACGCTCGCACCATCGGAGAAAGTCACGATTCCGCTGAGGGTGCCAGCTATGGTGCTCTGGACAGTGGCTGTCAGGGTAAACGGACTACCGGCCGGAATTGAAGTCGCCGATGAGGTAAGAACTACAGTTACCGGAGCCAGGTTCACAGTTAATGACACCGTGGCAGTGGCATTGTTGTAGTCGGCCGTATCGGTGGGAGTGAAGGTCACCGACAGCGTTTGCACTCCAGCCGCCAAAACGGTCCCCGCAGCCGGGGTGTAGACGAAAGTGCCGGCGACTGCGCCCGAGGAGGCATCCAGTTGCGTGGCGCTCAGCGCTGTGCCGGAGCTGATTGGAGCCGGAGTTGCCCACGTAATCGTGGGGGTAGCCTTGTTTACTGTCAGTTGTACAGTCGCTGTACCCACCGAGTAGTCAACTGTATCGGTAGGAGTGAAAGTCACCGACAGCGTTTGCACTCCAGCCGCCAACACGGTGCCGGCAGCCGGGGTGTAGACGAAATTGCCGGCTATACCACCAGAGGATGCATCCAGTTGGGCGGCGCTCAACGGCGTGCCGTAGGTGATCGCTGCCGGAGTCGCCCAGGTGATGGAACTGTTGGGCTTTCCGACTGTCAGTTGGACAGTCGCCTTGGCCGTCGTGTAGTCGGTCGTATCGGTGGGAGTGAAGGTCACCGACAGCGTTTGCACTCCAGCCGCCAAAACGGTACCCACAGCCGGGGTGTAGACGAATGTTCCAGCCAATCCGCCAGAGGTTGCATCCAGTTGAGTGGCGCTCAGCGCTGTGCCGTAGCTGATTGGAGCCGGCGTTGGCCACGTAATCGTGGGAGTAACCTTGTTCACAGTCAGTTGAACAGTCGCCGTCGCCGTTGGGTAGTCAACCGTATCGGTAGGCGTGAAGACCACCGACAGCGTTTGCACTCCAGCGGCCAACACGGTGCCGGCAGCCGGAGTGTAGACGAAAGTGCCGGCCACTCCACCCGAAGACGCATCCAGTTGAGTTGCGCTCAGCGGCGTGCCGTAGGTGATCGCCGCAGGTGTCGCCCAGGTGATGGAACTGTTGGTCTTGTTCACTGTCAGTTGGACAGTCGCCGTGGCCGCCGTGTAGTCGGTCGTATCGGTGGGAGTGAAAGTCACCGACAGCGTTTGCACTCCAACCCCCAACACGGTACCCGCAGCCGGCGTGTAGAGGAATGTGCCAGCCACTCCGCCGGAGGACGCATCCAGTTGAGTGGCGCTCAGTGGCGTGCCGTAGGTGATCGGAGCCGGTGTTGCCCAGGTGAGCGAAGTGCTGGTCTTGTTCACTGTCAGTTGGACTGTCGCCGTAACCGTCATGTAGTCGGTCGTGTCGGTGGGAGTGAAAGTCACCGACAGCGTTTGCACTCCAGCCGCCAAAACAGTACCCGCAGCCGGCGAGTAGAGGAAGGTTCCGGCCAACCCACCGGAGGTTGCATCCAGTTGGGCGCCGCTCAGAGGCGTGCCATAGGTGATCGGCGCCGGTGTCGCCCAGGTAATTGTGGGCGTAGCCTGGTTCACAACTAGTTGGACAGTATCTGTGACCGTCGAGTAGACAGTCGTTTCGGTCGGACTGAACACCACCGACAGTGTCTGTGTTCCGGCCCCCAACACGACGCCGGCAGCCGGAGTGTACGCGTATGTGCCGTCTACCCCACCAGAAGAAGCATCCAGTTGGGTGCTGCTCAGAGCCGTGCCATAGGTGATCGGCGCCGGCGTTGCCCAGGTAAGCGTCGGAGGCGTCAAAATGGGGTTAATGCATACGGGCGTCGTGAAGCTGAAATTCAGCACCGCGGACGTAGGATGGAGATCGACATAAAACAGCTCCAGCGTGTGAGGTCCGGCAGCGATTGTAGGCGTTGTGCAGGGAACGGGAGTATCTCCGTGCACGCCGCCGTCATCGCAAGCGATTTGCCCGTCGAGATAAAGGAAGGCCATGTCGTCGGAGGAGATCGTAAAGCTAACCTGCTCTGTTGACGGCGCCACCAGGTTGGCCGTAAGAATCGCCGCTTGAAACCCGTTCAGATCATCTGACCCCGTCCCGTTCGGGGGGAAGAAGTTCTGGTTGTCATAGGGAAGTGTAACGGTTCCTGCGCCGGTCTGGACTTCGTCGGAGGTTCCGCCAGGCCCTCCATTGTTGAGCGTTGGGCTCCACCAGGTAATCTCGCCATCGGGAAGCTCATCGAGTGGAGCAGCGATGGCCCCTAAGGTTGCGGTGGCGGCGGGGTTAAATACCGGAAGACCATTCACCCCGAGCGTATTCTGTACATAGTTGCTACTGAAGCCACGGGTAGGGCCGTTGGCATCCTGGTCCGCTTCCGCAATCGTGAAGTAGGTGATGTTCATCGTCGGCGGAGGGCAAGTCTCGATCGGACTACTCAGCGGTAATGTCTGACTCGCAAGGGGCGTGTAATACGGGTTGCCGCCGTAAGAAACGGCCATAGAGTGTGGCCCGGCGCTGAGTCCGCTCAGAGGAATCGTAGCCGTCCCCAAAGCGAGCGTAGCCAGGTGCGCCGTTCCACCATCGATCGCATAGCTAGCGCTGCCAGTGGGAGCCGGGACAGACGCCAGCGGTCCTGAAACGGTCACCTTCACGCTGAGCGCCTGACCATTGGGCGCAGTCGTGCTGGACATCTCTGCCAGATTCATCGTGGGAGTAAGACGGCTTGCGGCAAGTTGCACCGTGTTGGACGTGGCAGCGAGATAGTTTGTGTCGCCTGAATATGCGCCGAAGACGGAGTGAATTCCTGTGCCTGGGAGAACCGCATCTTCCAGGGTCGCCGTAGCAGTCTGCGTCACTTGGTAGAGCAGAATGTCCGCGGTTCCGTCATTGAGGTTGGGAACGACAATGTCGGACCATCCGTCGTGGTTCAGATCGGCAACCGCAGGCGTAATCGGACCGGCTCCGGTCGGATAGGTGGTGGCGGTCTGAAAGGTGCCGTCGCCGTTGCCGAGCAACACATTTGCCTGCGGGTAGCCGTAGTCGGAAACCACCAGATCCAACTTGCCGTCCCCGTTGAAATCGCCCACCGCCAAGCCGCTGTAATTGGTTCCGCTGAGGATGGTCCTCTCCGATTGGAAGGTTCCGTCCCCATTCCCGAGCATGAGATTGAGGTTGGTATTGTAGCCTTCGCAGCATTGGTTGAAGACGATTGCCAGGTCAAGGGCGCCGATGCCACGGAAGTCCGCGAGGATCAGATTCCCCGGCTCGTATTGCGTAACATAGGTCCGGCCGGGGTGGAGCGTACCGTCTGCGTTCCCAAGAAAGACACTGACGTTATCAGGCGCCGTTCCGACCACCAGATCGAGGATGCCGTCGCCGTTGACGTCACCGACCGCGAGCGATAGTGGGGAGCTGACCGGGTATTGCACCGGATGGTTGAAGGTGCCGTCTCCACGGCCGAGAAGCAGGTCAACTGTCCCCGACGAATTGAGCGTCACAAGGTCCAGTATCCCGTCCCCATTAAAGTCGCCAACTGCGAGTTCCCTGAGACTCCCGTTGTCGTAGGAGACCGGGGAATTAAATGTTCCATCCCCCTTGCCAAGAAGCACGACAAGACTCCCGCCAGAGAGAACCGCAAGATCGGGTTTGCCGTCGCCATTGAAATCGCCTACGACGATCCCCTTCTCTGCCGCCGCACCGCTTAGAATGAGGCTCGGCGCCTGAAAGGTACCATCGCCGATTCCGATCGCAACCGTTATCTGTTTGCCGTCTCCCATCAACAGGTCGGGTATGCCATCGCCATTGACGTCGGCGAGCACAACGACCAGCGGGTTAGAGAATCCAGAAATGGTTGGGGCGTTGATGAAGGTCTGCGCAAGCGTCGCCTGACCCAAAGCCGCCGTGCCTGGAACAAGCCCGGTGGCGCCGTCAGTGTAAGTAACATTCCCTATGGGTGCGACAAGCTTCCCACCCGCCGCTTTAGCGGTAAGGATATAGTCCAACACGCCCCCCGAGGAGGCAATCTGAAGGGCCGACGGATACTGCCCTGTCACGGTGGCCATTACAGGTTCGGAAGAGCTGGTTGCTGCGCCGACCGCATAAGCTGCTTTGAGGGTGTTGGCCCCAAGCGGGACAAGGATGGTTTTCAGGGTTGCCGAGCCGATGGTTCCGCCCCCGGAAGTGGTCGTGACAACCTGCGCCGTTCCCAAAATGGTACTGCCATCGTAAAATGTCACACTGCCTGTCGTGACAGGGTTGCCGTTCTGGTCCTGGACGCTCGCAGTGAGCGTAAAGGGGCTCCCAAACCTCGCACTTGTGGGAGAGGCATTCAGGCTCACACTACTGGCAAGCGCGAGGCAGGGCAGCGCAACAAGAAGCAACATGAGAGACAGCACAACCAAGCCCCGGCGATTACAAATGCGCCTGAGTCGAAGAGCCCCAGAGTCGAGAGAGGCAATCGAAATTGAAGGCGCAAACGCGGTAGAGAGCATTGGCAGGGAAGCTCCTAATGGAGAAACATTTTTCTGGACAACGTATCTGCAAGATCCGCGGGGGGAATTCCACAGGGAATGATACACAGCTTACATTGCTTCGAGCCCTTTTGTCACTCTCTTTACGCAACCACATTGCTGGCCGCTTTCCCCATTGCTGGTGTTTTCTCTAATGCTGATCGTTTTCAGTAAAATCGGCCGGGCGCTATCTGTTCTGTATTCCCGATTGCTCATGCAGAGAGGGCCATCTGGCTCCGTATCTTGACGAGCAGCGGAATCGCAGCAAGCTCGGCAATAACGCAGAAGGCAATGACCGCCGGAATTGAATGAATTTACAAAATACCCATGATCGCGCTTCCCAGGAACCATGAGCTTGCAGCATCCTATCTTCTCGGTCTATAAGGGCATGGAGGGCAAACGGACCGAGGTGCTGGGCTGGAAGGACGGGGAAACTGCACAGGACAGCATTCAAGCCAGCCATCAGCGATACTTGCAAAGCAATGCCAGTTAGCTTTTCCGGAGAGGGGTCCAGCCGCGATGCCGTTGTCTTCCGCCCAAAGCGAGCCGACTCTTGAATATCTGAGTTGTGTCGAGCGCGAAGAGGAGCTTGGCCTCCTTCGGAACCAGGCGAAGATACGAAAATCCATGCTGGTTTATGGGCCGGAGGGCGTGGGCAAATCGCGTTTATTGCAGACCTTCGTCGAAGGCCAGCCGCTTGCGCTCTATGTGGCGCAGATGAGATCGCCACGCGAATTCCTTCTCGCCTTGCTCCACGCGCTGCATTCAGCGGACGCGGGAATCAGAATCCCCGGAAATATCGACGCCCTGTCATCCTCTTCATTGAAGGGCATTGTGAACCGGGCTCTTGATACCGGGCCCTTTCTGATGGTGCTCGACCACCTCGATGCTCCATCTCGCGTTGTCACCGGGATGATTAAGGACTTGGTCTACTATGGCCGCACACCTCTAATCTTTGCATCGCGATCGCCGCATATGGAAGATATCGGTGCTCTGCGCCCATTGTGCGCGCTCAAATCGGAGCGCATTGAGATAGAAAACTTGCCGCAAAAGATTGCATTGGAATTTGCCATGCGCAACGCGGAGAAAATCCAGTTATGGGCGTCCAACCTGGAATCGATCTTGTCGTCCATAGTCGAATGGAGCGACGGAAATCCGGGGGCCATCCTCCACATGCTGAAGATGGCGCAACTCCCACAGTACAGAGTGGGCGATCAGATCAAATCTCACATCCTCTACATTGACTATCGGATGGGCCGCCGCTAGCATAGTTCGCCCGAAATGGCGGCATGGATTACGGACTACGAAGGCCATTGATCGGCCGAAAAGCATTCCCTCAGGGGCTGAGATCAAAGACGTCACCTGGCACACCCCGCGGCACACCTGCGCTAGCCGTCTGGCGATGGGTGGGGTAGACTTGAAGACAGTGCAGGAACTGATGGGACACAAGACGATCGCTATGACCGCCCGGTACGCCCACCTCGCCCCGACTCACAAGTTGCAGGTGTTGGCGACCTTGGTACGCCCCGTGGTCAGTTTCGGTACAAAGTGGCTACAAATTGGCTACGACGGCCAAAACGTCACGCACGGCCAAGAAGGTTGATATTCTACAACTTATTGATTGTAATAAGTTGTAGTTGGTGAGAGCTCGTAGCTCAGTAGGTAGAGCAACGCCCTTTTAAGGCGTGGGTCCTGGGTTCGAGCCCCAGCGAGCTCACCACACCCTTCCGGCCGCGAACCCTCCTGTCTCGGGATTCCCGTCCAAATGCGCGTTCAACTTCTTGGCCAGAAGTGCTCTTCAGAGCAGTCGCGCAGCCGCTGCGCCGCACCCTCGGGAGTAATGTCCCGCTGCGGCATCCCCAACATCTCAAACCCGACCATGAACTTGCGGACCGTAGCCGAGCGCAGCAGGGGCGGGTAGAAGTGCGCGTGAAAGTGCCACTCTGGATGCTCATTGCCGGTGGTTGGCGACTGGTGGAAGCCCATCGTGTAAGGAAAGCTGGTCTCGAAGAGATTGTCGTAGCGCGTGGTCAGGCGCTTCAAAGCGTCGGCAAGGCCATCCCGCTCGTCATTGCTAAACTCCGGCAGAGTCCCGGCGTGGCGGCGCGAAACCAGCAGCACCTCGAACGGCCACACGGCCCACCACGGCACCAGAGCCGTGAAGTGGTCATTTTCGAAAACGACGCGTTGGCCGTCTGCGCGCTCGACCGCAACGTAGTCGCACAGCAGGCAGTGGCCGGTGCGAGCCAGGTGTTCCCGCTGGGCCTCGGTCTCGGCGGCCGGTTCATCGGGCACAAAGCCGGTGGACCAGATTTGGCCATGGGGATGCGGGTTGCTGGCTCCCATCATGGCGCCGCGGTTTTCAAAGATCTGCACGTACTCGATCCACCCGAGGCTGCCGATCTGGATGTATTGCTGCGTCCAGGCGTCGACGACCGGGCGAATCTCTTCGCGGGTCATGCGCGCCAGGGTCAGGCTGTGGTCGGGATGGTAGCAGAGCACTTTGCACAAGCCGCGGACGGGCTCGGCCAGCAACAGCGGCGAACTCGACGCCTCGGCAGCTTCGACGGGATCCGGCAGCAAGGCGGCGTAATCGTTCACAAACGTGAAGACACCTTCATAAGCCGGATTGACTGCACCGCCTGCCCGCTTGTTTCCAGGGCACAAATAACAATTGGGATCGTGCGAGACCGCCTGCGGAGCAGCTTTTTGCCCCACTTCTCCCTGCCAAGGCCGTTCGGTGCGATGCGGCGAGACCAGCACCCACGAGCGACGCAACGGATTCCAACGGCGATGCACGTGCTGTCCTTTGCTTTCCATGCTTGCTCCCGAAGCCATTCTAATGCCAGCGGCCGCGCCCCGCTCCGGCCACCTTTACGCCGGCGTCAGCCCTTCCATGGGCGGCATCGAGGCCAGGAAGCGGCGGGCAAACTCGTCGCTATACCGCTCCAGCAACTCCCTCACCCGTTCCGGATCCTCGGAGCGCACGATCATCCCGGCGTGATGATGCTTCTTCATGCGAACCACGATCTCCGGGTCGTCAAAGGCTGACGTATCCGGCTCCGCGGTCTGGGCCAGGCAGAGGACGCTGCCGGCATAGCTCGCGAAGGATTCAGGGGCGGCGTAGGTCTCGCCGCGAAGGTTCGCAACCTCGAGCCGCGCCCACTCCCGCCACAGGTTCACGCCCGTGGAGACCTCGACGAGGTCGGCGATAAACGCACCGCCCACGCGCGCCGCGATTTCAAGAAAGTAGTACCGCCCATCGGCGTGGGCACGGATGTATTCAGCGTGGGCAACACCGCGCACCATGCCCAGGGACGGCGCCAGGGCGGCGTTCAGGGCGGTGAGTTCCCCCCAGTCGCGGCTGTTGCGGTCCACGGTGCGGGTGGTGAAGACGCCGCCTTCGTGCATCACTTGCATGGGCGGGCGGCCGTACTGATGCACCACGGAAAACATCACCTCGCGCTCGCTCACGATCGAGTCCACATGGAAGATGTCGCCGGGCACAAACTGCTCCAGCAGGAAGTGACTCTGCCGGTCGCCAAGATCGTCGAGGACGCGCCACAGTTGCTCCGGCGCCTCGATTTTGCGAATTCCCAGCGACGAAGCTTCCGAGCGGGGCTTGAGCAGCCACGGCGCCGGCACGCGGTCCATGTAGTCGCGCAACTCGTCGTAGTTCAACACCCGGCAAAACTCCGGAACCAGAAATCCGGCATCTCGAGCCGTAGTCCGCATGGCCAGTTTGTCCCTGTAGTTAGCCGCCGTGGTGATCCCCATGCCGGGGATGCGCATGTGCTCGCGAATCTCTGCCGCGGTGGCTAGGTCGAACTCGTCCAGGGCAACAATCCGGTCGAAGCGCCGGGTCCGCGCCTTCCAGGAAACGGTGTTCAGAATTTGCTCGCGGTTCAGGCCGGAGGGCATGGCAATCAGTTCCTCGAGCACCTCGCTGGGCCATTCGGCATCGCGCAGCTTGTCCAGGGTGAGCAGCGTGGGCCTGACGCCTATCTCCGCGCACTGGCGCAGAAAGTCGTGCCCCTTCTCGTAGCTGGCAATACAAAGAAACCGCTCGGTAATGTCGGCCATCGGCCCTCCGCTTGCATGGAATCCCAGATCGGCACGCCCGGCGCTCTGTTCCCGGCTCAGACCACAAAAAAGACGCCGGCTTGGACCCCAGGTGAGGATAGTTCTACCATAGACGCTGCTACTGCAACTGGATAAGCAGCGCCAAGGACCGTTCACCATGCTTTCCGCACCTGAGGTTGTCAACCTGCACGACGTTTTGACGAGCGCCTGGCATGACGAGGCGAACCATCCCAGTTCCCTGGCCCCAGTCCCGACTGTTGGATCGAAATCAGAGGATGCATGGCCAGGCTCCGTCACTCGCCACCACAGAGCCAACTTCGAACTCTGGCATATCGAAGACGAAGCCCGGGCGCCCGGCGCAACCGATGCTGAATTGGCCGGCGTGAAGCGTCGCGTGGACCAGACCAACCAGCGCCGCAACGACCTGGCCGAGGAACTGGACCGCGCATTGCTGGGCTGGCTCGAAACCCAGGGCCTGCCCAACCCGGACGCTCCGCTCCACTCCGAGTCGCCCGGCCTGATCATCGACCGGCTCTCCATCCTGGCGCTGAAGATCTACCACACGCGCGAAGAGGCCGAGCGCGCGGACGCGCCTCCTGGTCACATTGAGCGTAACCGCGAACGGCTCGCCACACTTGAAGAACAGCGCTCGGACCTGGCCAACTGCCTGGACGCGCTGTGGCGGCAGACCTTGGCAGGTGCGCGGCGCTTCAAGCTTTACCGTCAGTTGAAGATGTACAACGACCCGTCTCTCAACCCGGCCATCTACCGAAAAACACTCAAAGTCACGGGCGGTTAGGTTGCACTTTCCCGGCTGCCCATTGACGTAAGCCGGGGTTCTGCGTATAAAGAGGGCCAAGCACCGCGATTCTCTGGCGCACGTCTGGGCTGTCAATTCTCCGGCTCAACCGTGCGTTCAGGAATGCGCGTTCCGGCAAAAACATGATGCAAGACGCCCGATCCGCGGCGCCCAGCCGCAAGAAAACTCCTCCTCCACCAGCCAAGCCCGGCGGTCACGCCACCACGGGCACTGGACCCGCCTTCCAGCATTTTCAGGCTGCCGTTCAACTGCTGCAGCAGGGCAAGTATGAAAAGGCGATGGCTGCTTTTGAAAAACTACTCGTGGTCGCCCCTGCGGAGATCAAGGAACGCTGCCGCATGTATATCCAAACCTGCCAGCGCCAATTGGAGCAGTCCCGGCTGACGTTTCTCACGCCAGAAGAGCACTACGACTACGCCATCTCTCTGTTGAATACCGGCTACTACGAGGAGGCGCACGAGCAGTTCGGCAACATCCTGGCCGACCATCCCGAGGCCGACTACGCCCTTTATGGGCTGGCGCTGCTGGACTCGATCACCGGGCGCTCTCAAGATTGCCTCAGGAATCTGGCCCGAGCCATTGAACTCAATCCCAGGAACCGGCTCCAGGCCCGCGCCGACAACGACTTCCAAAGCATGGCGGACGATCCCCGCTTTACCGAGCTTCTGTATCCCGAGATCCCGTAAGGGCTTCCAGCCTCGGCCACCTGGCCGAAAGCTGATGATAAGAAGGTCCCAAGTGATGATTCTCAGCGGGGATTCGTTGACTGAGCTCGGACCGGAAAACGGCCAATCCCCGGCGTTCCAGCCCATGCGCGTGGTGGCCATCGGTGGCGGGACAGGACTCTCCACGCTGCTGCACGGCCTGCGCGAGCATGTGACGGCGTCCAAGCCGCCAGCCGCCGCGCAGGGCCTCATCGCCGACCTGGCTGCCGTGGTCACCGTGACCGATGACGGCGGATCCTCTGGACGCCTGCGCAAGGGGTTCAACATGCTGCCACCCGGCGACCTGCGCAACTGCATGGTGGCGCTCAGCGAGGAAGAGGATCTGCTGGCCCAGCTCTTCGCCCATCGCTTTCGCGGCGGCGACGCGCTCAAGGGACATAACTTCGGCAACTTGTTTGTCGCAGCGCTCACTGAGATTACCGGCGACTTTGGCCAGGCGATTCAACTGGCATCGAAGATTCTGGCCACCCGAGGCCGCATCTATCCAGTCACCACGGCCAATACGACGTTAATAGCCCGGATGGACGACGGCTCCGAGGTGCGCGGCGAAACCAACATCACCGCCAGCAAGAAGCGCATCGCCGAACTGATGCTCGATCCTCCCGGCGCCTTGCCGCTGCCGGAGACTCTGGACGCCATCCAACGCGCCGACCTCATCACCGTGGGACCGGGCTCGCTCTACACCTCACTGATTACCAATCTTCTGGTGCAGGACATTCCCGAGGCATTGGCCAACGCCCACGGCGTGCGCGTCTACATCTGCAATCTGATGTCCCAGGCCAACGAGAGCCTGGGGTTGACCGCCTCCGAGCACATCGAAAGAATTTATGAGCACACCCGGGCCCCCATCTTCGACTATGCGCTGGTAAACACCGGGTCTTTTTCGGCTGAGACGCTCGCCCGCTACGAGGCCGAGGGTGCAGCGCCGGTGGCGCCCGACATCGAAGCGATCGAGGCCCTCGGCGTGCGGTGCATCGCCGGCGACTTCGCCAGCGAAGAGACCACGGTCCGCCACGCCGCGGGCCGCGTTACCGGAGCTCTGCTGGCGCTGGGACGCACCTCGCTCGCCAGCGCCTCAGTCCCGGCTCGATGCTGAGAGATTTGACAGTTTTTGACGGATTTCTATTTCCCGCCGCTCCCGCATTGAAGTAAAGTAAAACGGCGCGGCCCCGATCTGCGCGATCAAAAATTGGAGGTATCATGCGGAAGACCCGAGTTTGGAGTACGTTGAGCTGTTGCTTGTTTGCATTGGCCGTTTTTGCCTGGGCGCAAGCCAGCAGAAAGCCCGGCCTATGGGAGATGACCACCACCATGACCTTTCAACAGTCCCCCATGCCTCCAGGAATGCAAGCGCCTCCCGGCTCACCCTTCGCCGGCGGCCCGCACACCACCCAGGTTTGCCTCACCCAGGCCATGATCGACAGGTACGGCGCCCCGATGCCACAGACGGGCCGCGGCGACTGCCAGGTCACCGACGTTGTGATGAAGGAACACGGCATGACCGCCAGCCTCGTCTGTACCGGAAGAACGGCCGGGACAGGTACGGTCGAGTCCAACTGGTCTGAACCGGATCACGCCAGGGGCAAAGTGCACTTTACCGGCACGATGCAGATGGGGCCGAATACCAGGCCCATCGAGTGGACCTCCGAGTCCGTCTCGGTCTACAAAGGCCCCGATTGCGGCAGTGTCCAACCGATGCCGATGCCCGCCGGCAAGTAGAGTTCAAAAGATTCTCTGCGGACCAGAAGTTTGATAATGAGCTGTGCGCATCCCGTCCTCTGCGGCATTTCTGGCGGAGAGGATGGGATGTGGCACGCCGGGTAATCAGCTTCACCCGTCGACCGTCCGCTTCAACTGGCCGCAGGCGGCGTAGATATCGCGTCCGCGCGGCTTGCGCAAATGCGTGGGAATGCCCTCGCCGGCCAGCGTCGTGCGGAATCGCTCGACTGCTTCGGGACTCGGCATGGAATACGGAATGCCCGGGCCGGGATTCCATGCGATCAGATTCACCTTTGCTGGCAAGCCGGAGCGACGCACCAATCGCGCTACTTGCAATGCATGCTCGGGTTGGTCGGTGACGCCGGCCAGCAGGACATACTCAAACGTGATGCGCTCGCGCGGTCGAAGCTTCACGGCGCGCACCGCGTCCATCACCGACTCAATGGGCCACTTGCGGTTGATGGGCATGATCTCTTCGCGAATCCGGTCGTTGGGGGCGTTCAGGCTGATGGCGAGCTTGGGCCGCAGCTCCGCCGGCTCCTGGGCAAACCGCTCGATGCCCGGGACAATTCCTGAAGTTGAGACGGTCATCCGCTGCGGGCTCAGCCCCACTTCCCGAACCAGCAGCCCCACAGCACCCATGAAGTTGTCGTAGTTCAGGAACGGCTCGCCCATGCCCATGAAGACCAGGTTCACGCGGTCGCGGCCAACCTCCACGCCGTGGCGATCAAGCACCGAAACCACCTGCCCGGCAATTTCACCCACCGTGAGATTGCGTTGCAGGCCGAGCTTCGCGGTGAGGCAGAACTGGCAGTTGACCGCGCAGCCCACCTGGCTGGAAACGCAGATAGTAGCCCGGCGAAATTCAGACCGTTTTCTATTTGAAGGAGCAGAGTCCAGCTGGGCTGTCTGGCTTCCCACCCTTGCGCCAGGAAAAAGGCGCAAGGATGGGGCACCCAATGTTTCGGCACCCGATTCGGGAACATCGACTTCGCTGCCGTCGCCAGTTTCGCCATCGTCGCCCTCCGGCATCCAGACGGTTTCAACGGAAGACGCGGCCTGATCTTTACCCTCGGACTCGACCAGGTAGCGCTCCGTCCCATCCACCGAGCGAAAGACCTGAGCAATCTGCGGGCGGCCTACCTGCCAATCTTCCACAGCTAGCTTTCGACGCAGAGATTTGGGTAAAGTTGTAATTTCGCTTAATTCCGCAACGCGTTGACGGTACAAGGCTTCCGCCAACTGCTTGCCTCGCCAGGCCGGTTCGCCCACTTCCATCATTCGCGCCGCCAGCGCTTCAGCATCTAACCCAAAGAGCGACTTCCCGGTCCCGGCGAGCGAGCCTCGGCTTCCATCCCCAGAGTCTGGGCCGTCGAATCGAACGAGTTGGCTGGATTTCCCGGTCACGGCTTGGCTCAGCATAGAGCATTTCGTCCCCGAATGCAGCCATGTTCGGCCCGAGCGCCTTCGTGACCCCCAATTGCCCTACAATCGAGCTTGAACCATGACGATGACCACTGAACGCAACCTTCGCCGCACCGTATTGCCGAACGGCCTGATCGTCCTGACCGAGCGCATGGAGCACATGCGTTCCGTGGCCATGGGCGTTTGGGTCAAATCCGGCTCGCGGTGCGAACCCGCCGAGACTAACGGCATTAGCCATTTCGTCGAACACATGCTCTTCAAGGGAACCCGTTCCCGCACGGCCCAACACATTGCCCGCGAAATGGACTCGATCGGCGGGAACCTGGACGCCTTTACAGGCAAGGAGACGATCTGCTTCAACGTCAAGTCGCTGGGAGACCACGTCCCCATCGCTCTTGACGTCCTCTCCGACCTGGTGCTCAACCCCATCTTCGCCTTAACCGACATCGAGCGCGAGCGCGGCGTGATTCTTGAAGAGATCAAGATCGACGAAGACAATCCGGACGTGCTGGTCCACGAGTTGTTCACGCAAAGCTTCTGGAAGGACCATCCCCTGGGTTGGCCCATCCTGGGCACCACCAAGACGGTTAAAAAGCTCGATCAGAAGACACTCTTTGCCTATCACAGCGACCGTTTTCACGGCGGCAACATCATCTTCTCCGCGGCCGGCAACCTGGAACACGACCACTTTGCGGAGGCCGTGGCAGCCAAATTCTGCGGTCTGGCTGGCGGCGAGACGCTGCACGAGCTTTCAGCGCCCGAGGCCAGCGCCCGCATTGTGCTGCGCAACAAGAAGTCGCTCGAACAGGTGCAGATCTGCCTCGGCGTTCCGGCCCCGCCCATTACGGATGACAACCGCTACGCCACGCTGATTCTCAACACGGTCCTCGGCGGCGGCATGAGTTCCCGGCTCTTCCAGACCATCCGCGAGGAGCGCGGCATGGCCTACTCCATCTACTCTGACCTGAGCCCCTACCGCGACACCGGAACCCTGCTGGTCTACGCCGGAACCTCCGCGGGCAAGGCTCTTGAGGTGGTGGATCTGATCCTGGCCGAGTTCCGCAACCTGAAGGAACATGCGCTTCCCCATGAGGAGCTGACCCGCGCCAAAGACCAACTGAAGGGCAACATCCTGATGGGGCTGGAGAGCTCGAACTCGCGCATGGCCAACCTGGCCCGCCAGGAGATGTACTTCCACAACTTCATGACTGTGGACGAGGTCATCGCCCGCATCGAGGAGGTTGAAGGCGGCCAGGTGCAAGCCATGGCCCAGCGGCTTTTCGACCCAGAACGTGTCGCAGTAACCCTGCTCGGCCGACTCGACGGCATAAAACTCAACCGGACGAGGCTGATGTGTTGAATGGCAGTGGACAGTGGTCAGTGAACAGTCGTCAGTGGTGGACTGCAACGGCGACCCAAATTTGAGAAAGTATGGGCAGAAGGCCCTCGACGTTCTGGATAAGCGGATTTCGGGGCAGGGGCTGACCACTGATCACTGTTCACTGTCCACTGCTTTTCCGAGCGTCCCATTTCCCTTCCGCGTCTATACGTTGTAGCATTTTGTCGGATGGGCCTGTGCTTTCCGGCCCGCAATACGAGGCTCTGAAATCCCATGAATCGCAAGTTCTCGATTGGTCGCCGCGGCACGCAGGGTTCGCTCACACCCAATGGCTTCACGCTCATGGAGTTGCTGATCGTCATGGCCATCATCGCCATCCTGATGCTCATTGCCATTCCCACCGTCGGCAGCTTGAAGAAGAGAGCCGATGATCTCTCTGCGATCAAGTCCGTCCAGGCCATCCAGCAGGCGGAGATGCAGTACGAGTCCACCTACCCCGCGAATGGGTATGCATGCACGTTGACGGCTCTGGGCGGCGATCCGAGCGCCGGAGCACCCTCGCCGGCTGCCGCGCAATTGATCCAACCCGACCTCAGTTCAGGATTCAAGCAAGGCTACATTTTCACCATCTCGAACTGCACCAAGGTGACCGTCAACAGCACGGACCGGTACACGGGCTACACGGTTACGGCCGTTCCGCAGACTGTGGGCAAGACCGGCGATCGCGCCTTCTGTAGCGACCAGTTCGGCACCATCAAGGTGGACCCGGCCGGCGGCGCCAACTGCACACAGATCCTCCAATGAGCGGGGGCATCCTTGCTTTGAAAAGGTACGGCTTGAGCCGTGCCATCAAGCGCCAATTGTGGATCTGGGCTTTACAAGCTGCGGAAAAAGGCTTGTTCTGGGCCAAAAGCGGCAAAAAGCATACCTCAGGGGCTAAAGCCCGCATTGATTCTGCTGCTTTTGTGCCAGGGATAAATCCCTGGCCCGCCGCCCGAACGAGTCTTTCCGCAGTTTGTGCGACTGCACTCATGCTTGCCGCAGCGACACAATGCAGCGCCCAGCAGCGGTTGCCGTCCGCGAAAGATGCGACCGCACACGAGTTGGCGCAGAAGGTCGACCGCCATTACAACCAGTTGCACTCGCTCAAAGCTGGCTTTACCGAGAGCTATGAGGGCCTGGGAGTCAAGCGCACCGAGAGCGGCACGCTGCTGATGCTCAAGCCGGGCCGTATGAAGTGGGACTATAGCTCACCGGCCGGCAAGCTCTTCCTGCTCGACGGTAAATTCGCGTGGTTCTACGCGCGCGGCGACTCTCAGGTCCAGCGCATCCCCGCCAAAGAGCTCGACGACCTGCGCTCCCCGCTGCGGTTCTTGCTGGGCCACACCGAGCTTGAAAAGGAAGTGAACAACCTTACCCTGGCAGCCGGCCCCAACGGCCTTCTTAAACTCTCCGGTCAGCCGAAAGGTCAGGAAAGGCGTGTCACCCGGCTCACCATTTCGGTGACACCCGAAGGGACCATCACCGGAATCGAGATTGAAGAGGCCGACGGCGCTCTGACTCGCTTTACCTTCACCGGCGAGCAGCCCAATGCCCCCATCCCGGCTGAAGTCTTCCACTTCACGCCACCGCCTGGCGTACCGGTCGTGGACGCGTTACCGCCGGTGTGAGAACAGTGGTCAGTGGTCAGTGATCAGTGGTCAGTAAAACAGTGGTCAGCGGTCAGTGGTTAGTGGTTAGTGGTCAGTGGTCAGTTGTACTTGGTCAAGCATCGGAGGTCATTCTATGGTGCAGTCATTTCGTGACTTGCACGTCTGGCAGAGGTCAATTCAATTGACAGTTTCTCTTTACCGCCTTACTCAGGGTTTTCCGCGCGAAGAAGTTTACGGGCTATCCAGCCAGATAAGACGTTCCGCAGTGTCGGTGGCTAGCAATATCGCGGAAGGACAAGGAAGGCTCACAACAGGCGAATTCAGGCAATTCCTTGGCGTCGCTCGAGGTTCGAACTTTGAGCTGCAAACCCAACTGGAAATCGCACGGACGCTTGGGTTTGAGAATCCAAAGTCGATCGATGAAGCCGAGAGTTTATCGCATGAGGTTGGGAAGATGATTTACGCGTTGTTGGAATCCCTCAAGAAGTAGATTATCGGAACCGGCCGCTGACGGCTGACCACTGATCACTGACCACTGTCACTCGTATCGCAGCGCCTCGATCGGGTCCAGATTGGCGGCGCGAATGGCTGGAATCATTCCGCTCACCAGCCCTGTGACGATCAGGATGACGGTGGCCACCAGCACCGACGTTGGCGAGATGATGAGACGGATATCCGCGTCCTCGGCGTGGCTGGCCAAGGCGCTGTAAAACGTGATGCGACCCACCATCATTGAAACCAGATAGGCCAGCGCGATGCCAGCGCCGCCGCCCACTGCTGTGATTGCCATCGCCTCGGCCAGGAATTGGATCAGGATGTGGTGTCTGCGCGCACCGAGCGCTTTTTCAATACCGATCTCGCGGGTGCGCTGCTGCACCGCCACCAGCATGATGTTCATCAGCCCGATGCCCGCAATGCCCAGCGTAAGCGCGCCTACCATGGAGAGCAGAACCTGCAGCGCAATCGACAACATGCGGAATTGCTTCAGTTGGGTCAATATATTGGCCACATAGATGGCATTGTGGTCGGAAGGGCGGAAATGGTGCGCCGCCCCCATGGACTCGCGCAGGCTTTTCTCCACAAGTTCATTGTCGCCGCGATAGTTGAACCAGATGCCGTCCAGATACTTCGTGTCCTTCAGATCGCTCATGGTGTTGAAGGGCACGTAGATCATCCGGTTGCGATCGCTATCGCCCTCCTGCATCTTGGGACTCAACACGCCGACGACGGTGAACAATACGCCATTGAGGCGGACGGTCTCGCCCAGCGCCCAGCCGCCGGAAAAGAGCTTGGTCTTGGCCTCCGAGCCAATCACGCATACGTGGGCTCGTTGTTGATCCTCAGCCTCGTTGAAGAAGCGGCCCTGATCCAGATCCAGCTTCCAGATGTCCTGAAACGAGGAGCGGACCCCGTTGACGCTCCAGGTGTAGGTGTGCAGATCGTTCTGCACGGCAACGTCCAGCCCCACCATGGGGGAGATATGGAAGATGCCGGGAACGCTGTTGGAGGTGCGGTCCACGTCGTCAAGGGTGAAGCGCACGCGCACGCCTGCCTTATCGCCGCCGGCCTGCTCACTGGTGCGGCCGGGAAAGAACCCGATCATGTTGGTTCCCCACTGCTCGAAGATGGCCTCAATGGCGCGACTGAAGCCGGCGCCGTAGGCCAGCAGCAGCACCACGGTGGCAATGCCCCAGGCCATGCCGATCATGGTAATGGCGGTGCGGCGGCGGTTATAGACCATCGCCTCCCAGGCCTGGCCCAGAATATCCATCAGCATAGTGGTTCCTTCCGAGTGATCAGTTATCAGTGGTCA
>Ga0182013_10002034_pt1 | contig 26903 bp, 35 predicted proteins | sample 612S2MmetaG_FD_120487 | JGI IMG/M metagenome (GOLD analysis project Ga0182013, IMG submission 120487) | Permafrost microbial communities from Stordalen Mire, Sweden - 612S2M metaG | ecosystem: Environmental > Terrestrial > Soil > Wetlands > Permafrost | place: Sweden: Stordalen | collected...
AATCGGCAAGGGCGGCGCGATCGCCCGGTCCGCGGGCACTTATGCGCAGATCGTCGGCCGCGACCAGGGCTATGTGATCCTGCGGCTGAACTCGGGCGAGCAGCGCCTGGTGCACGGCCAGTGCTTCGCCACCATCGGCTCGGTGTCGAACCCTGATCACATGAACACCACGGTCGCAAAGGCGGGGCGTTCTCGCTGGCTTGGCCGTCGTCCGCACAATCGCGGCGTGACCATGAACCCGATCGACCATCCGCATGGCGGCGGCGAAGGCCGCACCTCTGGCGGTCGTCATCCGGTCACGCCCTGGGGCAAGCCGACAAAGGGCAAGAAGACCCGCAGCAACAAATCGACTGATCGTTTCATCGTGTCCTCGCGGCACGCCCGCAAGAAGAAGGGCTGATCCATGGCTCGCTCTATTTGGAAAGGCCCGTTCGTCGACGGCTATCTGCTCAAGAAGGCGGACGCTTCGCGCGGCACGGGTCGTTCGGAAGTCATCAAGATGTGGAGCCGCCGCTCCACCATTCTGCCGCAGTTCGTGGGCCTCACCTTTGGCGTCCACAACGGGCACAAGCACATTCCGGTCAATGTCACGGAAGACATGATCGGTCACAAGTTCGGCGAATTCGCTCCGACGCGCACCTTCCACGGTCACGCGGCGGACAAGAAGTCGAAGAGAGGCTAAAGGCGATGTCGAAGCCCAATAATCCAGCCCGGATCGCGGAAAACGAGGCGAAGGCAGTCGCGCGCATGCTGCGCGTCTCGCCGCAAAAGCTCAATCTTCTCGCCCAGCTCATTCGCGGCAAGAAGGTTGAACGCGCCCTCGCCGATCTGCAGTTCTCGCGCAAGCGCAGCGCGCTCGACGTGAAGAAGACGCTGGAAAGCGCCATCGCCAACGCCGAGAACAATCATGGACTCGATGTCGACGACCTGGTCGTCTCGCAGGCTTTTGTCGGCAAGGCGCTCGTGATGAAGCGTTTCCACGCCCGTGCGCGTGGCCGCGCCAGCCGGGTTGAGAAGCCCTTCTCAAATCTCACGATCATCGTGCGCGAAGTCCAAGCGCAGGCGCAGGCTTAAAGGAGCACCCCATGGGTCAGAAGGTCAATCCGATCGGGCTGCGCCTTGGCGTCAACCGCACCTGGGACTCGCGCTGGTTCGCGTCCAAGGGCGAATACGCCAAGCTCCTGCACGAAGACATCGCCATCCGCGAGGCCATTTCCAAGACGCTGAAGCAGGCGGCGGTTTCGCGCATCGTCATCGAACGCCCGCACAAGAAGTGCCGCGTCACGATCTATTCCGCCCGCCCCGGCGTCGTCATCGGCAAGAAGGGCGCGGACATCGACAAGATCCGCAAGCTCGTCAGCAAGCTGACCGGCAGCGAAGTGGTCATCAACATCGTCGAAATCCGCAAGCCGGAAGTCGAAGCCACTCTGGTCGCGGACTCGATCGCGCAGCAGCTGGAGCGCCGCGTGGCCTTCCGCCGCGCCATGAAGCGCGCGGTCCAGTCGGCGATCCGTCTCGGCGCCCAGGGCATCCGCATCAACTGCTCGGGCCGTCTCGGCGGCGCCGAAATCGCCCGTCTTGAGTGGTATCGCGAGGGCCGCGTTCCTCTGCACACGCTGCGCGCGGATGTCGACTACGGCGTCGCCACCGCTCATACCGCCTATGGCGCTTGCGGCATCAAGGTCTGGATCTTCAAGGGAGAGATCCTTGAACATGATCCGATGGCGCAGGACAAGCGTTTCGCTGAACAGGCCGCTGGCGGCGGCGACCACCATCACGGCGATCGTGATCGCGATCGGGATCGCCCCCGCCGTCGCGAACCTCGCGACGCTGCGTAACGCAATAAATTGACTTGGAGCTTGCTCCGCGGAGACGCGAGGCGCTGGCTCTAAAGCCGAATTCGAGAGTTCGACATCATGTTGCAACCCAAACGCACGAAGTTCCGCAAGGCCTTCAAAGGCCGCATCCACGGCGCCGCAAAGGGCGGCTTCTCGCTGAACTTCGGCCAGTTCGGCTTGAAGGCGTTGGAGCCGGAGCGCATCACCGCGCGCCAGATCGAGGCCGCGCGCCGCGCGATGACGCGCCATATGAAGCGCGCCGGGCGCGTGTGGATTCGCATCTTCCCCGATGTTCCGATATCCAAGAAGCCGACCGAAGTGCGTATGGGCAAGGGCAAGGGCGCTCCGGAATTGTGGGCGGTGCGCGTCGCCCCGGGCCGCATCATGTTCGAGATCGATGGCGTGCCGGCGCCGCTGGCGCGCGAGGCCCTGACCCTCGCAGCCGCGAAATTGCCGATCAAGACGCGCTTTATCGAACGCATCGCCGAGTGAGGATTTGACATCATGAAGGCCAAGCAGCATTTGTCCGATCTTCGCGCGCTTTCCGAGGATCAGTTGAACGACGAACTCCTCAAGCTCAAGAAGGAGCAGTTCAACCTGCGCTTTCAGCGGGCGACCGGACAGCTCGAAAACACCTCCCGCGTGCGCGTCGTGAGACGCGACATCGCACGGGCCAAGACCATCGCCGCGCAGAAGCGCGACCAGCAGCAAGGTTGAGTCACCGCCATGCCGAAGCGTATTCTCCAGGGCGTCGTCGTCAGCGACAAGCAGAACAAGACCGTTGTCGTGAAGGTCGAGCGCCGTTTCACCCATCCGCTGTTCCAGAAGACGGTTCGACGGACGAAAAACTATCACGCGCATGACGAAGCGGGCGTGTTCAAGGTCGGGGATGCGGTGACGATCGAAGAGACCGCGCCGATTTCCAGATTGAAGCGCTGGCGCGTCGTAGAAAACGCTCCCAAGGCCTGACGGCTGCGGGCGTAAAGGTCAGTTCCGGACGAAGTCGGCGGATGCGTCGAAACCAGACCGGATAAAAGAGGCGGGTAAGCCATGATACAGATGCAGACAAATCTCGATGTCGCCGACAACTCCGGCGCGCGCCGGGTCATGTGCATCAAGGTGCTGGGCGGATCGAAGCGGAAATACGCAGGCGTGGGCGACATCATTGTCGTGTCCATCAAGGAGGCGATTCCGCGCGGCCGCGTCAAGAAGGGCGACGTGCTGAAGGCCGTTGTCGTCCGTACGGCGAAGGACATCAAGCGCGCGGACGGATCGACCATCCGTTTCGACTCGAACGCGGCCGTTCTGATCAACAATCAGAAAGAGCCGATCGGCACCCGTATTTTCGGACCGGTCCCGCGCGAATTGCGCGCCAAGAACCACATGAAGATCATCTCGCTTGCGCCGGAGGTGCTGTAATGGCCGCGAAGATCAAGAAAGGCGACAAGGTCGTCGTTCTCGCGGGGCGCGACAAGGGCCGCACCGGCGAGGTCATCAAGGTCAATCCGGCCGAGGGCCGCGCGACCGTCGAGGGCGTCAACCAGGTCAAGCGCCATCAGCGCCAGACCAAGGACCGCGAAGCGGGGATCGTGACCAAGGCGGCTCCGATTGATCTGTCCAATCTCGCCGTCGCCGATCCCAAGGACGGCAAGCCGACCCGCGTCGGATTCAAGATTCTCGATGACGGCCGCAAGGTTCGCGTCGCCAAGCGTTCGGGAGAACAGATCGATGGCTGAGGAAAAGAAGCCGAAGGCCGCCAAGAGCGCGGACAAGCCCGCCAAAGGCGCGGCCGAACCCAAGAAGGCCGCCAAGAGCAAGGTCGCTGAAGCTGCGGGCTCGCATGACGACGGGTCGCGGTCGAAGACGAAAGTGAAGGCGGTTGCGCCCGAAGGCGTCTATACGCCGCGCATGAAGAAGCACTTCGAAGAGGTGGTTCGCGCCGAAATGACGAAGCAGTTCGGCTACAAGAACGCGCTTGAAGTTCCGGTGATCGACAAGATCGTGCTCAACATGGGCGTGGGCGAAGCGGTCAACGACTCGAAAAAGGTCACCTCGGCCGCGGGCGATCTCGCCCTGATCGCGGGTCAGAAGCCTGTCATCACCAGGGCTCGCCTGGCTATTTCGACCTTCAAGGTTCGCGAGAACATGCCGATCGGCGCCAAGGTCACCTTGCGCAAGACCCGAATGTATGAGTTTCTGGACCGGTTGATCACGATCGCGCTCCCGCGCGTTCGCGACTTCCGCGGCCTTAATCCGAAGTCGTTTGACGGGCGCGGCAATTTCGCGCTCGGCATCAAGGAGCACATCGTGTTCCCCGAGATCGACTACGACAAGGCTGAATCGATCCTCGGCATGGACGTCATCGTCTGCACGACGGCGAAGACCGATGAAGAGGCGCGCGCCTTGTTGAAGGCGTTCAATTTCCCGTTCCGGCAGTGAGGCGATACGCCTCAAACGCGGTAACCGAAAAGGCAAGACCAAATGGCCAAGAAGAGCGCGATAGAAAATAACAAGCGGAAGGTGAAGCTGTCCAAGGCCTTCGCCGGACGCCGGGCGCGGTTGAAAACCGTCGCCTGCGACGAGAGTCTGACGGCGGAAGAGCGTTTCGAAGCGCGTTTGAAGCTCGCGGAGCTCCCGCGCAACTCCGCGTTGAACCGGGTGCGCAACCGTTGCGAAATCTCGGGCCGCCCACGCGCCTTCTATCGCAAGATGAAGATGTCGCGCATCGCCTTGCGCGAACTCGGGTCCCGCGGCCTCGTGCCCGGTCTCGTGAAGTCCAGCTGGTAAGGGGAGCGGGAAAATGGCGATCAACGATCCGTTGGGCGATCTGCTCACCCGTATCCGCAATGCGCAGATGCGTCGCAAGGAAAAGGTTTCAACGCCTGGCTCCAAGCTGCGCGCGCATGTTCTGGACGTGCTGAAGGAAGAGGGCTATATCCGTGGCTATACGTCCACGGATTTCGGCAATGGCCGCACCGAGTTCGAAGTTGAGCTGAAATATTTCGACGGTCAGCCGGTAATCAAGCAGATCGAACGCGTCTCGCGTCCCGGTCGGCGCGTTTACGCGGACGTCAACAGCGTCCCGCGCGTCGCCAACGGTCTGGGCGTCACGATCGTTTCCACGCCGAAGGGCGTGATGGCCGATCACGCGGCGCGTGAGAACAACGTCGGGGGCGAGGTTTTGTGCAAGGTCTTCTGATCTCGCGCAAAAGCCACACCATACAGGAATTGTAACCATGTCTCGTATCGGCAAGAAGCCCGTCGTCGTGCCGGCCGGCGTCACCGCCAAGGTCGACGGCCAGCTCGTATCGGTGAAGGGCGCCAAGGGCCAGCTCGAATTCCTGGTGCCCGACGACGTATCCGTCGTCTACCAGGACAATGCGATCAAGGTCGACCCGCGCAACGAAACCAAGCGCGCCCGCGCGCTGTGGGGCACCTCGCGCGCCCAGGTCAACAACATCGTGCTCGGCGTGACGACGGGGTTCGAGAAGAAGCTCGAAATCACCGGCGTTGGCTATCGCGCCGCGGTGCAGGGTAAGAACCTGCAGCTTGCGCTCGGTTACTCGCATGATGTGAATTATCCGATCCCCGCAGGCGTCACGATCACGACGCCCAAGCCGACGGAAATCACCATCAGCGGCATCGACAAGCGCCAGATCGGCCAGATCGCCGCAGAAATCCGCAGCCTGCGCGGACCCGAGCCCTACAAGGGCAAGGGCGTGAAATACGCCAATGAGTTTATCTTCCGCAAGGAAGGCAAGAAGAAGTAAGGATCGCCGTCATGGCCAGGGATGTTCAACTCGAAACTCGCCGCAAGGAGCGGGTGCGCCGCGCGATCCGCGCGCGCGCCTATGGGCGTCCGCGGTTGTCGGTTTTCCGCTCGTCGAAGCAGATCTACGCTCAGATCATCGACGACGAGAAGGGCGTGACAGTGGTCGCGGCCTCTTCCTTGGAGAAGGAAAACCGCGAGAGCCTCAAATCGGGCGCCAATATCGACGCCGCGAAAGTGGTGGGCAAGCTCATCGCGGAGCGCGCGGTCGCCAAGGGCATCAAGGCCGTGGTGTTCGATCGAGGCGCCTATATGTATCACGGGCGCGTCAAGGCTCTGGCCGACGGCGCCCGTGAAGGCGGCCTCGAATTCTAAAAGAGCTGGAGTTCGCCGGGTTATTCAAAACCGCGGTCGAGCTCCGGATCACCTCGAAGCGAGCGGCTCTCTTTGCCGCGTAAGTGACGGAAGAAAAAATGGCGCGTGAATCAGAAGGCGGTCGCGGTCGCGACCGCGAAGAGCGCGACAGCGAATTTGTGGATCGTCTGGTCCACATCAATCGCGTCGCGAAAGTGGTCAAGGGCGGTAGGCGCTTCGGCTTCGCCGCCCTCGTCGTCGTCGGGGACCAGAAGGGTCGCGTCGGCTTCGGCCATGGCAAGGCGCGCGAAGTTCCTGAAGCGATCCGCAAGGCCACGGAAGCCGCCAAGCGCGCGCTGATCCGCGTGCCGCTGCGCGAAGGCCGCACGCTGCATCACGACGTCAACGGCCGCCATGGCGCGGGCCGCGTCATTCTGCGCGCCGCGCCTCCCGGCACGGGCATCATCGCCGGCGGACCGATGCGCGCGGTGTTCGAGACGCTCGGCGTTCATGACGTCGTGGCGAAGAGCCAAGGCTCCTCGAACCCCTACAACATGATCCGTGCAACCTTCGACGCGCTGGCGAGTGAAGACTCGCCGCGCGCCGTCGCCGCGCGCCGCACCCTGAAGGTGTCGACTCTGCAGTCGCGCCGTCAGGGCGTCGACGCCGACGCCGTTGACGCGTGAGGGGAGGGTTCGAAATGACGACGAACAAGACCATCACCGTCGAGCAGACAGGCAGCGCCATCGGGCGTCCTGATCTGCAACGCAAGACCCTCATTGGTCTGGGTCTCAAGAGAATCGGTCGTCGCAGGACGCTCGAAGATACTCCGGCTGTTCGCGGGCTGATCGCCAAAGTGGCGCATCTCGTCAAAATTGTCGACGGGAAGTGAGGGCGGACCAATGGTGAAACTCAACGATCTCTCCGACAACCCCGGCTCCAGCAAGAACCGCATGCGCGTTGGTCGCGGCATCGGCTCCGGCAAGGGCAAGACTGGCGGTCGCGGCGTCAAGGGCCAGAAGGCCCGCACCGGCGTCGCGGTGAAGGGCTTCGAGGGCGGGCAGATGCCATTGCATCGCCGGCTTCCGAAGCGCGGGTTCTACAACCCCTTCAGCAATGATTATAACGAGGTCAACATCGGCCGCATCCAGCAGGCGGTCGACGCGGGCAAGCTGCAGGCGTCGGCGCCGGTGACGAACGAGGCGCTGATTGCGGCTGGCCTGATCTCCAAGCCGCGCGACGGCGTGAAGATTCTCGGCCAGGGCGCGATCACCGCGAAACTGACCTTCGAAGTCGCCGCGGCGTCGAAGTCTGCGGTGGCCGCGATCGAAGGCGCCGGCGGCTCTGTCAAGCTGCTCGCGGCCTCCTCGGCAACCGCTCAATAAGAAAAAAGCGATGCGACCGCCCTTGCGGGGGCGGTCGCATCGTTTATTTTCATCTGACCCGATTTGCGAGAGGCGGCGTCTCCGCGCAATCGCCGCAAGGATCGGGCGAGTCAAAAAAAGAAGCGCCGCGTCGGCCTTAAGGTCGCGACGGCCAGATGGAAAAAGGGGAGTTCGTCCATGGCATCGGCAGCCGAACAGCTTGCGGCCAACGTCAATCTCTCCAGTTTCGGCAAGGCCGACGAGCTGAAGCAACGCATCTGGTTCACGCTGGCGGCGCTCGTCGTTTATCGCCTTGGCACTTATATTCCGCTGCCAGGCATTGATCCTGAAGCCTTCGCGAAGAGCTTCTTTGGCCAGTCCAAAGGCGTCCTTGAACTGTTCAACATGTTCGCGGGCGGGGCGGTTCAACGTCGGGCCATCTTCGCCCTGAACATTATGCCTTACATCTCCGCCTCGATCATTGTTCAGCTGCTGACGAGCGTTATCCCGTCGCTTGAATCGATCAAGAAGGACGGCGAGCAGGGCCGCAAGGTCCTCAATCAATACACCCGCTATCTGACGGTCATCCTCGCCACTTTCCAGGCCTATGGCATGGCCATGGGGCTTGAGGGGCAGCAGGGCGTCGTCACGGAGCCGGGCCTTTTCTTCCGCCTTACGACCGTCGTGACGCTGGTTGGCGGCACGATGTTCCTCATGTGGCTCGGTGAGCAGATCACGTCGCGCGGCATCGGCAACGGGTCGTCGCTGATCATCTTCGCGGGCATTGTCGCCGCGTTCCCCTCCGCCATCGTTTCGACGCTGGAGCTTGGCCGCCAGGGCGCGATCTCGACCGGCCTGATCATCGGCGTCATCGCCATGTCGTTCCTGGTCATCGCCTTCATCGTGTTCATGGAGCGGGCCCAGCGCCGTTTGCTGATCACTTATCCCAAGCGACAGCATGGCAATCGGGTTTACGAGGGGCAGAGTTCCTTCCTGCCGCTCAAGCTCAACACGTCCGGCGTCATTCCGCCGATCTTCGCGTCGTCGCTGCTGTTGCTGCCGACGACCGTGGCCAACTTTTATCAGACACAGGGCACAGACAGCATTTTCGCGACGATCTCCGCCTATTTCGGGCATGGACGACCGCTCTATATGCTGGCCTATGTGGGCCTGATCGTGTTCTTCGCCTTTTTCTATACGGCGATTGTGTTCAACCCGACCGAAACCGCCGACAATCTGAAAAAGCACGGCGGCTTCCTGTTGGGCATTCGCCCGGGCGAGCGCACCGCGAAGGAAATCGACACGATCCTTATGCGGATCACGGTGCTGGGCGCCGCCTATCTGGCGTTGATCTGTCTGTTGCCCGAGGCTTTGATCTCCTACGCCAATCTGCCCTTCTATTTCGGCGGCACGTCGCTGCTCATCGTCGTCAGCGTGACAATGGACACCGTGGCTCAAATTCACGGCCATCTGCAGGCGGGGCAATATGAAGGCCTGATCCGCAAGACCAAGCTTCGCGGAAAGCGCACGAAATGAGGCTCATTCTGCTTGGCCCTCCGGGCGCGGGCAAGGGCACGCAGGCCAGCCGGCTCGTCAAGAAGCATAACATCGTGCAGCTTTCGACCGGCGACATGTTGCGCGCGGCGGTGAGCGCTGGCGCGCCGCTGGGCATGCAAGCGAAAGAGATCATGAACCGGGGAGAACTCGTTCCCGATCAATTGGTGATCGACCTCATTGATCAGCGCATCGACGCGCCGGACGCCGCGCAGGGCTTCATCCTCGACGGTTTTCCGCGCACCGTGGCGCAGGCCGAGACTCTCGACACGCTGCTGGTGAAGAAGAACATGCAGCTTGACGCAGTGGTGGAGCTTGTGGTGGACGAAAGCGAGTTGCTGACGCGCGTCGAGAACCGGGTTCAAGAAACCCTGAAGGCCGGCGGCTCGGTCCGCGCCGACGACAATCCCGAAAGCCTGAAGACGCGGCTCGACGCCTACCGCAAGCTGACCGCCCCCGTATCCGCTTATTATGCAGGCAAGGGCGCGCTCAAGAGGGTAGACGGAATGGCCCCTATTGATAAGGTCGCGACCGCGATCGATGGCGCAATCGGCGCCTAACCGCTTCAGCCTTCTATTATCCGCCAGATCGGTCTATCTCCAAACCAGAGCGGCTCCGGAAATGGGTTCTATGCCGTTTTGCGGGCTGGATTTTGGCACGTCAAATTCCACGCTCGCCTGCCAGATCCAGGATCGCATGGAGCTTGTCGCGGTCGAGGAGAATAGCCGGACTCTTCCCAGTTCGATCTTCTTTGATTTCAATGACAACTCCATTTCTTTTGGACGCGCCGCGCTGTCCCGCTATGTGGACGGCGCTGAAGGGCGCCTGATGCGCAGCCTGAAATCCGTTCTTGGCTCCAGCCTGATGGAGGAGACGACGCGCATAAAGACGCGCGTTTACACCTTCAAGGAAATCATCGGACTGATCCTGGGCCGGCTGAAGGCGGCGGCGGATGCCGCGACGGGAGCGGATGTCGCGCATGTCGTGCTTGGGCGCCCCGTGCATTTCGTCGACGACAATCCTGAAGCCGATCGAAACGCGCGCGACGCGCTGGAGGAAATCGCTCGCGCGCAGGGGTTTCGGAAGGTCGCGTTCCAATATGAGCCCATCGCCGCGGCGCTGGCCTATGAGCAGAGCGTCACCCGCGAGGAATTCGCGTTGATCGCGGACATTGGCGGCGGCACGTCAGATTTCTCAATTGTGCGTGTTTCGCCAGAGGGCCGGACGCGGGCGGATCGCAGTCAGGACGTCCTGGCCAACAAGGGCGTCCATATCGGTGGAACGGACATCGACCGCCTGCTCAGCCTGCGCGCGGTAATGCCCTTGCTTGGCCTCAACAGCGAGAGGCGCGGAGATTTCGGAGCCAAGATTCTTCCGGTGCCCAATGGCGTATTCGTGGACCTCGCGACGTGGCACCGGATCAACCTGCTTTATAAGCCTGAGGTTGCGCGCGAACTACGCAGTCTCTTGCGCCACTCCCTCTCGCCGGAGCTGATCGAGCGATTGATCGCGGTGATCGAGAGCCGGCGTGGGCATTCGATCGCGCTCGCGGTCGAGGCCGCCAAGATAGCTCTTTCAACCCAGGAGGAGGCCGGGATTGACCTTGGCGAGGTGGAGCGGGGCTTTGTCGTCGAAGCGACGCCACGTCTTCTGCACGAGGCGATCGCGGACCGGCTCGGCGCGCTTGGCCGCACTCTTGAGGAAACGCTTCAGGCGTCGGGCTTGCGCGGGGAGCGGATCGACTCTGTATTCCTGACCGGCGGCTCCACGGCCATTCCCGCGGTGCGAAATGTCGTGACGTCGTTGACGCCGCAGGCGCGGGTTGTCGAAGGAGATCTCTTTGGAGCGGTCGGTCTTGGCCTCGGATTGGACGCCATGCGTAAATTCGGATAAACTTCCTTTCGATTCATGACGCTTGCTCGTCGGAGTCTTCCCTCAGGCGGCTGGAGCTGTCGGAATAACAGGGAAACCTCGCGCTTTTTTGCTTGACTCCAAGCAAAAGCGCCTCTATCCGCAGCACACAGCCAAAACAGGGAAGCGCCCGCTCGCCGGGAGCTCCCGTTTTTGCGTTCATGCAACCCGCATGGGCCGGCCTCCACCGGACGCGGGTTAAAAGCGGCGCCTCGCGGCGTCGCGTCACAGAGCGCCGTCGCATGGCGGCGCATCAAATGGAGCGAACAGTGGCACGTATCGCAGGCGTAAACATTCCCACCAACAAGCGCGTCGTCATCGCGCTGCAGTATATTCATGGCGTCGGCCCCAAGATCGCCGAGGAAATCTGCGCCAAGGTCAATATTCCGGCCGAGCGGCGCGTCGCCCAGCTCACCGACGCGGAAGTGCTTCAGATCCGCGAGACCATCGACCGCGACTACCTCGTGGAAGGCGACCTTCGCCGCGAAGTGGCGATCAACATCAAGCGCCTCATGGATCTTGGCTGCTATCGCGGCCTTCGTCATCGCCGCCAGCTCCCCGTGCGCGGCCAGCGCACCCACACCAACGCCCGCACCCGCAAGGGCAAGGCGAAGCCGATCGCCGGCAAGAAGAAGTAATTTCACGGCGCCTCGCGCTGAGAACATTCATCAAGCGGGAGCCCCAGTCGCTCGCGCTTTCAGCAGCCCTAGCGCCTGGAATTACGGGCGCGCTCGAAGGACAAGAAAATGGCCAAGGAAACCACCCGCGTTCGCCGCAGGGAGCGCAAGAATATCGTCTCCGGCGTCGCGCATGTGAACTCGACTTTCAACAACACCATGATCACCATCACCGACGCTCAGGGCAACACTGTGTCCTGGTCCTCCGCTGGAACCATGGGCTTCAAGGGTTCGCGCAAGTCGACGCCTTACGCCGCCCAGATGGCCGCCGAAGACGCGGCGCGCAAGGCTGGCGAACATGGCGTCCGCTCGCTTGAGGTCGAGGTCTCCGGCCCAGGTTCGGGACGCGAATCCGCTCTGCGCGCTCTGCAGGCGGCCGGCTTCACCGTTACATCGATCCGCGACGTTACGCCCATTCCGCACAATGGCTGCCGGCCGCGCAAGCGTCGGCGCGTCTAATCGGCGAGTTCATATTTCCCGTGGCGGCCCCGTGCGACCGTCGCGGGATCTCGCCGGCCAAGGTTTCAAAGACTAGATTTTTCGTGCGCGCTCCGGTCGGCATTCGCCGGCGCCGCAGCCGAGAAGCTTAAGGAAAGGCGCAAAAGTGAGCATCCAGAAAAACTGGCAGGAACTCATCAAGCCGAACAAGCTCGTTGTCATCCCGGGCGACGACCCGCGCCGTCAAGCCATCGCCGTCGCCGAGCCGCTGGAGCGTGGTTTCGGACAGACGCTCGGCAACTCGCTTCGCCGCATTCTGCTGTCGTCCCTGCAGGGAGCCGCGATCACCTCCATCCATATCGACGGCGTGCTGCATGAATTTTCGTCGATTCCCGGCGTTCGCGAGGATGTCACCGACATCGTCCTCAACATCAAGGACATAGCGGTCAAATATCAAGGCGAGGGCCCCAAGCGTCTCATCCTGAAGAAGCAAGGCCCCGGCGTCGTGACGGCCGGCGATATCCAGACCACCGGCGATGTGCAGGTTCTCAACCCCGATCTGGTCATCTGCACGCTCGACGAAGGCGCCGAAATCCGGATCGAGTTCACGATTTCCACCGGAAAGGGCTATGTCCCGGCGGATCGGAATCGCGCGGAAGACGCCCCCATTGGACTGATTCCGGTCGACAGTCTCTACTCGCCGGTCAAGAAGGTGAGCTATCGCGTCGAGAACACGCGCGAAGGCCAGGTGCTCGATTACGACAAGCTCACGTTGACGATTGAGACCAATCGCGCGATCAGCCCGGAAGACGCGCTCGCCTATGCCGCGCGCATCCTGCAGGATCAGCTCAACGTCTTCGTCAATTTCGACGAACCGCGCCGCGAGGAAGTCGCGCCGTCGATCCCGCAGCTCGCCTTCAATCCGGCTTTGTTGAAGAAGGTCGACGAACTCGAATTGTCGGTGCGTTCGGCCAATTGCCTGAAGAACGACAACATCGTCTACATCGGCGACCTCATCCAGAAGTCCGAGGCGGAAATGCTCCGCACCCCGAACTTCGGCCGCAAGTCGCTGAACGAGATCAAGGAAGTTCTGGCCCAGATGGGCCTGCACCTCGGCATGGAAGTCGCCGGCTGGCCGCCGGAAAACATCGACGACCTCGCCAAGCGTTTCGAAGAGCACTACTGACCCGATTCTATCTCCCGCAAAAAGGGAGAGGAAAAGAAGAGACGGCCGTACCTTGGCACGGCGGCCGTAAAAAACAACGGAGAGAGCCAATGTATCATCGCAACAAGAAGCGCCGTTTCGGGCGCACGCATGAACACCGCAAGGCGATGTTCGCCAATATGGCGCAGGCGCTCATCAAGCATGAGCAGATCGTCACGACCCTTCCCAAGGCCAAGGATCTTCGTCCCGTGGTCGAGAAGCTGGTGACGCTCGGCAAGCGCGGCGACCTGCATGCGCGCCGTCAGGCCATCGCCCAGATCAAGGACGTCGCGCTCGTCAAGAAGCTCTTCGACGTGCTCGGCCCGCGCTACAAGGATCGTAACGGCGGCTATTGCCGCGTGCTCAAGGCGGGCTTCCGCTATGGCGACAACGCGCCGCTCGCGGTGATCGAATTCGTCGACCGCGACGTCAACGCCAAGGGTCAGGATTCGGGTCCGGTCCAGACGCGGGAAGAGGCGGCGTAAGCTGCACCCGTTACCGGCGGAAGTTTTTAGGGGCGGGCGCTTTTGGCGACCGCCCTTTTTCTTCGCCTGGACTACTACTTGGGAATCGGCGCGTTCAGGATCCAGCGGTGCCCGAAGGGATCGCGAAGGCTCGCGTAGCGGGTTCCCCAGAAGGTGTTTGTGGGCTGCGTCTCGATCTTGGCGCCTATTGAGCCGGCGCGGGCGCAAATGTCGTCGACCTGCTTGGGCAGGTCATATTCGAGGCTCACGGCCACTGTAGGCAGATCGCCCGGCATCGGCGCACGCGACTGTCCAAGCTCCAGAAAGGCGTCGGCGAGCATCACTGAGCCGCCGTTGATCAGCAATTCGCAATGAGCAATGCGCAACCCGTCCACCGAGGGCATCAAGGCGCGTTGCTTTGCCTCGAAGGCGGCGGTGTAAAACGCGATCGCCGCCGCGGCCGGGGAAACTGTCAGGTAGGGCGCGACCTTCGGGCGCGTCATGTTTCAACTCCATCGCGGCCGGCGACTGAATCGCCCCACGCAGCTTTGCGAATATTCCAAAAAAAATCCTTATCGCGCTTTGTGATAGTTGTCTGCTCTATTCCTTCAAAACTGCACAGACGAAGCTCTATCCCCCATTTTTGCGGATGCGGCGGGGCGATGATTCGCCTGCGCCGCGCGGGTTCCAGATCGCGAAAGGCGACGAGATAGGAAAATTTTTCGTCCTCGAAAGGCGCATCCGCGTTTTTCAGCAGCTTGTGGTCGCGCGTTCGGGCGAGACGCGTCGAAAAATGGCACCAGTCCGGCGCGGCCAGCGGACAGGGACGGTCATGCGGGCAGGGAAGGGCGATGCGAGCTCCCGCGCCGACCAGGCGTTCCCGGGCCTTCATCAAGCGCGCGTAATCTCGTGGCGTGCCGGGTTCGATCAACGCCAATGCGCCGCTGGCGCGCTCCCACAAGGCGTTTATTACCCCCGGCAGCGCGGCGTCTTCGATCTCGGTGAGCGCATAGCTCGCGATGACGAGATCCGCGGGCGGCCCCTCGGTTGGCGGCAACGCCAACAAATCCTTTACGACGACCTCCGCCTCGGCCAGCGCGGCGCGGGGATCGCCCCGCATCAACCGTCGCGCCAGAGTCAAAAACGTCTCGCTGCGGTCAAGGAGCGTGACGCTGGCGATCTCCGGCCAGACTTCCAGCGCCGCGAAGGAAGCGCTGGCGAGGCCGCAGCCGGCGTCGATCAGGCTTGAAGGCGAAAATTGCGGGACTTCCCTGAATATATTGCGCAGAACCGTCGCATTGGCGGCGAAAGTCGCGGGCAGTCGGGTCAGCGCGTAGGCGAGGGCGTCGGATTCGTCCCTGATCAATTCCTTCGAGGACATTCGTGCGCGAAAGCCCTCGGACAGGCGCGCGGCGCGGGCGCTCAACTCCCTGCGGGCCTGTCCTTCGAGCATTGCGTCCAGTGCGGATGTGAGTCGCGCGGGAGGGGAAGTCCATGATGTCGTCACCGCGCCGAGGCTCCTTTTTTGTTCACCGGCGTTAAATACTTCCCCGATGCGCTTGATGCGCGTAAAAGACCGTCAAACATCATAAAGAGAGCCGCGCGATGTCGCGGCGAGAGGATGAAAAATGTCTGTCACTTCGGCCGCGCCGCGCACATTGTATGACAAGATCTGGGATGACCACGTCGTCGACAGTCAGGCTGACGGCTCATGTCTCCTTTATATCGACCGCCACCTCATTCACGAAGTCACCAGCCCGCAGGCCTTCGAGGGGCTGCGCACGAGCGGACGCAAGGTTCGCGCGCCGAACAAGACCCTGGCCGTGGTGGATCACAACGTCCCGACCACTGACCGCTCGCTGCCGATCGTGGACCCGGAAAGCCGCGCCCAGGTCGAGCAGCTTGCCGAAAATGCGCGCGAATTCGGCGTCGAATATTACAACGAACATGATTCCCGCCAGGGCGTCGTGCATATCGTCGGGCCCGAGCAGGGCTTTACCCTGCCCGGAACGACCATCGTTTGCGGCGACAGCCATACCTCGACCCATGGCGCCTTCGGCGCTCTGGCGCATGGCATTGGCACCTCCGAGGTGGAGCATGTGCTGGCGACCCAGACGCTGATCCAGAAAAAAGCCGCCAACATGCTGGTTCGCGTCGACGGCAAACTGGCGCCTGGCGCGACCGCCAAGGACATCATCCTGGCGATCATCGGCGAGATCGGCACGGCGGGCGGGACCGGCCATGTGATCGAATATGCGGGAGAGGCGATTTCCGACCTTTCGGTGGAAGGGCGCATGACGGTGTGCAACATGTCGATCGAGGGCGGCGCGCGGGCCGGCATGGTCGCGCCGGACGAAAAGACCTTCGCCTATCTGAAAGACCGTCCCAAGGCTCCGAAGGGCGCTGATTTTGACGCGGCGCGGCGCTATTGGGACAGTCTCCACAGCGACGAGGGCGCGCATTTCGACCGCATCGTCACCCTAGACGCCGCCAACCTGCCGCCTATCGTCACCTGGGGCACCAGCCCCGAGGATGTCGTCTCCATAACCGGCGTCGTGCCGACGCCCGAGGACGCCAAGAGCCCTGGCAAGCGCGCGGCTATCGTCAGGGCGCTGGAATATATGGGCCTCAAGGGCGGGGAGAAGCTCACCGACATCGACATCGACCGGGTATTCATCGGCTCCTGCACCAATGGCCGCATCGAGGATCTGCGCGCGGCGGCGGTCATGGTCGCCGGCAAGCAGGTCAATGCCCGGGTCAACGCCATGGTGGTGCCGGGTTCCGGTCTCGTGAAGGCGCAGGCCGAGGCCGAAGGGCTCGACAAGATTTTCCTCGCCGCGGGCTTTGAGTGGCGTGAACCGGGCTGCTCGATGTGTCTTGCGATGAACCCGGACCGGCTGGCTGCGGGCGAGCGCTGCGCTTCGACCTCGAACCGCAATTTCGAAGGCCGTCAGGGGTTCAAGGGCCGCACGCATCTTGTTTCGCCCGCAATGGCGGCGGCGGCGGCCATCGCCGGACATTTCGTCGATGTGCGCGAATGGAGATAACGCGGGCAATGAAGATGAAACTGTCGGCGACCAGCCGGTTCGCGACCAACGACTAGAGGCGGTGCAGCATGGCGATTTCTCCCGACGAAGCCGGCGTGGCCGCCCTCAAGGCGCCTACTCTTGACGACATCGAGACTCTGGCCCGCGCGGCCTACGCCGCGCTGCCCTCTCGCTTTACCCGCTTGTGCGAAGGATTGGTCATCCGCGTCGAGGATTTCCCGGAAGACGAAATTCTCGAAGAAATGGAATGCGAGACGGAATATGATTTGCTTGGCCTGTTCAAGGGCCAGGGTCTGACGCGGGGCGAGCATCTTTCCCAGACTGGCGATCAGCCCAACATGGTCTGGCTCTATCGCCGTCCGATCATCGATTTCTGGGCGGATGGCGAGGAGACGCTCTCGGAAATCGTCACCCATGTGCTGGTACACGAGATCGGCCATCACTTCGGCCTTTCCGATGACGACATGGAATCAATAGAGGCTCACCTCGGGAACGAATGAGCCTGTCATGATTTCCATGACGAACATCGGCTTGCAGGTTGGCCTGCGCCTGGACTAGAAACAATGCGAATTGTTTGACCGCCGGCCCTGCAGGATGGCCGCGGTCTCCTCGACGGCTGGGAAAAATCATGTGTTGGAGCGGTGAAGCGTCTACGGTTTTGGCGACGGTGGGCGTTAGCGGCGCGCTTTACGCGGCCTATAAGAAGGAGCCAGCCTCTCTCTGGGGCACGCTGCTTTATTTCGCGATGATGGAAGCCTTGCAAGCTTACACCTACACCGTCATTAACCAGTGCCAGCTGCCGTCGAACCAGATAGCGACCGTATTAGGATACCTGCATATCGCCTTTCAGCCATTTTTCATCAACGCCATCTCCCTGCATTTCGTGCCGGAGAAGGTTGCGGTGCGGCTTTACAAGCCCGTCTACGCGATGTGCTTCGTTTCCTCCATCATCATGCTGCTGCAGCTCTATCCCTTCGAATGGGCGGGACTGTGCGAGCCGGGCCGCGCACTCTGCGCGCAGCGACTGTGCTCGGTGAGCGGCAATTGGCATATCGCCTGGGACGTGCCGGCCAATGGCATCGGCAACTGGACCTATGAGCATCATCTCACCGGCTATTTCAGCTATGGGTTCGTGGCCTTCGTGATGCCGCTGATCTACGGCTCGTGGCGGTTCACGCTCTATCATTTCGTCATGGGGCCCTTCATGGCCCGCATGTTGACGAATAATCTGAACGAGGCGCCAGCGGTGTGGTGCCTGCTGTCGATCGGCTTTCTGCTCATCGTGATCAAGACGCCGGTGCGCAAATATCTCTATGTGAAGTGGAACCTGCTTTGGAAGTGGTTCTTCGGCTATGACGGCGAGGTCCAGTCCGCGCCCGCGCGCGCGAAATCGCCGCAGCAGTCGCCGGTCCTGGAGCAGGTCTGAGCTTGCGACGGCGCGCGGAAGTCATTGACACCGCCGCCGCGCCGCCTACAACCGGGCCATCGTCTTAAAGGAGATTGGTCCCAACATGCCGCACACGGGTCTCGAAACCCTAATCACCGCCGCGTTCGAGGACAGGGCGAACATCACAACCGCGACCACGGGCGACATTCGCCATGCGGTGGAAAGCGCCTTGCGCCTGCTCGACGCAGGAAAGCTGCGCGTCGCGGAGAAGATCGAAGGCAAGGAAGGCCCCGAGTCCTGGAACGTGAACCAGTGGCTCAAAAAGGCCGTCCTGTTGTCGTTTCGTCTCAATGACATGGCGGTGATCGCCGGCGGACCCGGCGGCGCGACCTGGTGGGACAAGGTTCCGTCAAAATTTATCGGCTGGGGCGCGAAGGAACACGCGTCGGCGGGCTTCCGCTCCGTGCCCGGCGCCGTCGTGCGCCATTCCGCCTACGTAGCGCCCGGCGCGATTCTGATGCCGTCCTTTGTCAATCTTGGCGCCTATGTCGACGCCGGCACGATGGTCGACACTTGGGTGACGGTCGGCTCCTGCGCCCAGATCGGCAAGAATGTGCATCTTTCCGGCGGCGTCGGCATTGGCGGCGTGCTGGAGCCTTTGCAGGCGAACCCGACCATCATCGAGGACGACTGCTTCATCGGCGCGCGTTCCGAGGTTGTCGAGGGCGTCGTGATCGGCAAGGGCTCGGTGCTGTCGATGGGCGTATTCATCGGCGCTTCGACCAAGATCATCGACCGCGCGACGGGCAAGATTCACGTCGGCTATGTCCCGCCCTATTCGGTCGTGGTGTCTGGAAGCCTGCCGGGAAAGGCATTGCCCGATGGTTCGCCGGGCCCTTCGCTCTATTGCGCCGTGATCGTCAAGACCGTCGACGCGCAAACGCGAAGCAAGACCGGCATCAATGAACTGTTGAGGGATTGATGGCGAGCTGGCCTTCGAGCGAGCGCATTCACTTTCTGTATCGCACGGATCAAGGTCGCGTCGACCGTGAGGAGTGGCGGCGCGGGGCGCTCGCTCTTTTGGCCATTCTCTCGCCCTTTGTCGGCATGGGGCTGGCGTTGGCGCCCTATACCGATCACGACCTTTCCAAGACGCCGCTGTTCGATCCAATGGTCGCGCTGGCCTATTCCTATCTGATCGTTTTCGCCATTGTCGCGATGCTGGTCGCGATCAGCTTCGTCAATCTTTCGGCAAAGCGTTTTCGCGCCATCGGACTGCAAAGGACATCCGAAGGACGCCCGTCCTTGACGGACAGGCTGCCGCCACTGGCGTTGGCTAGCCTGATCCCGCTGACGGCTTTTCTCGACGGCGCCGCGCATTGGATTCAGGTGCGGATCGAAGACGTCATGCCGCATTGGCAGGTCTATCCTTTCGACCTTTGTCTCGTCGTCGTCACGGCATGGACGATTTACGAACTGGGCTTCGCGCCCGAGCGCGGCAATTCGACATGACCGCGCTCTCGCCTTCCGTCGCCTTGACTCGCGAACTGCTGCGCTGTCCGTCGGTGACGCCCGCCGACGCCGGGGCGCTCGGCGTTCTTGAAGGCGCGCTGAAAGCGGCGGGCTTTACCTGCGTGCGAAAGGTTTTTTCCGAGTCCGGCACGCCTGACATCGACAATCTCTTCGCCAAGATCGGAAGCGGCAGGCCGCATATTGTCTTCGCGGGCCACACCGACGTCGTGCCCTCCGGCGATGCGAAGCGCTGGCGTTTCGATCCATTCTCGGGTGAAATCGCCGACGGAAAAATCTATGGGCGCGGCGCCTCGGACATGAAGGGCGGCATCGCGGCTTTCGCCGCCGCGGCGATAGATTACGTCCATGCGCATGGCGCGCCGAAGGGCTCCATTTCGTTTCTGATTACCGGCGATGAGGAAGGCCCGTCGATCAACGGCACGGTGAAACTTCTGGACTGGGCCAAGGCGCAGGGAGAGCTTTTCGATCACTGCATCGTCGGCGAGCCCACCAATGTCGGCGCGCTTGGCGACATGATCAAGATCGGGCGGCGCGGGTCGCTCAACGGTCACGTTTACGCGCGCGGCAAGCAGGGGCATGTCGCCTATCCCGAGCGCGCGAAAAATCCCGTGCCCGCGATCGCGCGCATCGCCACCGCGCTTGCAAGCCATGAGTTTGATCGCGGGACTGAGCATTTCACGCCGACCAATCTTGAAGTCACGTCAATCGACGTCGGCAATCCGACGACAAATGTGATTCCCGCCGAGGCGCGCGCGAGCTTCAACGTTCGCTTCAATGATTTGTGGACCCCGGAGACTCTGCAGGCGCGCATTCGTGAGATCGTCATGGGCGCGGCGGGCGATACGCCCGTCGAAGTCTCCTTTATGCCCTGCAACGCCCGCGCCTTTCTGACCAGGCCGGGCGACTTCACCAGACTCGTCGCGGAAGCGGCGCGGGATGTGACCGGACGCACGCCGCAGCTGTCGACCAGCGGCGGCACCTCGGACGCGCGTTTCATCACGCGGGATTGTCCGGTGGTCGAGTTCGGGCTTCTCAATGAGACCATTCACGCCGTCGACGAAAACGCCAGCCTTGCCGATATCGACGCTTTGACGGCGATCTATGGCCGCGTCCTCCAGCGCTATTTCGAGGCGTCATGACCGAAGTCGTTTCGCCCTCGCCGAAAATCAGCGTGGAAATTGCCGGGGGCGTCGCCCGCGTGTTGATCAGCAACGCCGCGCGCCGCAACGCTTTCGATTTCTCCATGTGGCAGGCTCTGCCCGAAATCATGCGGCGGCTGGAGACGTCGGAAGAAGCGCGCGTGGTCGTGCTTACGGGCGCGCCGTCGCTGCCCTTTTGCTCGGGCGCGGACATTTCGGAGTTCTCCACGCTGCGCTCCACGGCGGAAGGCGGCCGCGCCTATGAAAAGGCCAATGTCGAGGCCTTCGACGCGCTGGCGCTGATCTCGAAGCCGGTGATCGCCGCTATCTGCGGTTTCTGCATGGGCGGCGGCATGGGATTGGCTGCGGCTTGCGATCTGCGCGTCGCCAGTGACGATACCGTATTCGCGATCCCGGCGGGGCGGCTCGGCGTCGGCTATCCGCCGGCGGCGATGCATTACGTGGTCGCGGCGGTCGGTCCGCAGACCGCGATGGACTTGTTTTTCACGGCGCGGCGCATAAAGGCGCAGGAAGCAGCCCAATGCGGCTTTATCGGGCGGCTCCTGCCGAAAGAGGGCTTTGATGAGGCCGTGATCGCGCTCGCGGAAGGCATAGCCGCCAATGCGCCCTTGACGCTGCGCGCGGCCAAGGCCGCGATTCGCGCGGCTTCTCATGCGCCTCATGCGCCGAGCCTCGCACAATGCGAGGCGCTGGCGGCGGCCTGTTTCGACAGCGCGGACTACGCCGAAGGACGCATGGCCTTTCTGGAAAAGCGCGAGCCGCGATTCACGGGGCGGTAAAGGGAAAAGTGGGGGACTCGCCCGTTCAACCCTCATTAACTCAGTCCACCCCGCGCCACATTACCGCTGCGTCGCCATATTGCGCGCCGCGCCAAATATAGGCATGAAGGGAGCAATGAATTCACCCCGCCCCCGAGGGACGGCTTTCCAAGAGCGATCATCATGAACATAGCGAAGCACTCCGACCTTTCCAGCTGGCTCACTGATGCAAACAAGGCGCTCGCCAGCGTCGACGCGCTTTATGCCGAGGCGCTGGCCAGCGTGCGTGCGCGCGTCACGCGCGACGGCAAGCTCTCCAACGAGTTGATCGAAGCCGACCAGCACGCTGCTCACGGTCTTTCATGGTTTGCGACCTATCTGCAGGGCCTGCGCGAGATGATCCATTACGCCGAGCGCGTGTCGGCGGAGGGCGCCTATGGCGAGACCGAGGATCTACTCACCCGCATCGGCTTCGCCGAATTCCTGGCCCAGGTTTTCGGCGGCATTCCGATGAGCCAGGGCGAAATCGTTCGCCCCGCCGACTTCGGCCTTGCTCCCGGCGCCATAGCCGCGCGCCGCATTCCCGAGGTCGACAGCCTGATCGCTTCCGGAGCCACGATCGCCAACCGCGCCCGGCTCGCGCAATTGATCGACCACCACGCGGCGGCCGAGACCATCGGCGCCACCGGCCTCGACGACACGCTGGAAGCGATCCGCTCCGAAATGCGCAAATTCGCAGCGGACAATGTCGTTCCCTACGCCCAGGAATGGCACGCCAAGAACGAATATATTCCGCTGGAAGTCATTTCCGGCCTCGCCGAACTCGGCGTCTTCGGCCTCACGATTCCCGAGGAGTTCGGCGGCTCGGGCATGGGCAAGATCGCCATGTGCGTCGTCTCCGAGGAGCTTTCGCGCGCCTATATCGGCGTCGGCTCGCTCGGCACGCGCTCGGAGATCGCCGCCGAACTGATTCTCGTCGGCGGCACTCAGGCTCAGAAAGAGAAATATCTGCCGAAAATCGCCAGCGGCGAAATCCTGCCCACTGCGGTCTTCACCGAGCCGAACAATGGTTCGGATCTGGCCGGCCTGCGCACCCGCGCGACGCTTGAGGGCGACGTCTACAAGGTGACCGGGAACAAGACCTGGATCACCCATCCGGTCCGCGCCGACGTCATGACCCTGCTCGCGCGCACGAACCCGAACGAGAAGGGCTACAAGGGCCTCTCCATGCTGCTGGCCGAAAAGCCGCGCGGCACGGACGAGACTCCCTTCCCGGCCAAGGGCATGACCGGCGGCGAGATCGAGGTGCTCGGCTATCGCGGCATGAAGGAATTCGAGATCGGCTTCGATAATTTCGAAGTGCCGGCCGCCAATCTGCTCGGCGGCGCCGAGGGCAATGGCTTCAAGCAGTTGATGGAGACTTTTGAGTCCGCGCGCATCCAGACGGCGGCGCGTGCGCTCGGCGTCGCGCAATGCGCGCTCGACCTTGGCCTGCGCTACGCCAAGGAGCGCGTCCAGTTCGGCAAGCCGCTGTTCTCCTTCCCGCGCGTTTTCGGCAAGATCGTCAGCATGGCGGTGGAAATCCACATCGCCCGCCAGATCACCTATTTCGCCGCGCGCGCGAAGGACGAAGGCAAGCGCTGCGATCTTGAGGCCGGCATGTCCAAGCTGCTCGGCGCAAGAGTGGCCTGGGCGGCGGCGGACAACGCCCTGCAAATTCACGGCGGCAACGGGTTCGCGCTGGAATATCCGGTCTCGCGCGTGCTCTGCGACGCGCGCATCCTGAATATTTTCGAGGGCGCGGCGGAAATTCAGGCGCAGGTGATCGCGAGAAGATTGCTGGAGGGTTGAGGCGCAAGCTTCGCTCTCCACATGGCTCGCGACTGAAACTAAGCGGCAAGCGGTCGCAGTTGTCATATGGGCGCCCGGACCCCACTTGGTGAAAATGGAGGCCGTTTGAGTAGAGGGAAGAAATCATGTCCAATATCGCGGTTCACAATGGCGCATGGGTTCTCGTGGGAGATGGTCGGCATTCGTTGTTCCTGTATAATCATGGCGATCCCGATCTGCTGGACCTGCGCGTCATAGAAGCGCGGGTGGAGGAAAATCCGGCGGCGCATGACCAAGGTACGGATGCCCCCGGACGTTACGCCTCGCGTGGCGGTCCGCGCAGCGCCGTGGAGACCACGGATTGGCATGAAGTCGAGAAAGAGCATTTCGCCAAGGAAATCGCGGGCCGCATCAACAAGGCGGCCGCCAGCGGCGAGATGAAGGAAATCGTGATCGTCGCTCCGCCGCGCGTGCTCGGCGAAATCCGCAAGGAGCTGTCGCCCAAGGCGCAGGCTGCGGTAAAGGGCGAAATCGACCGCGATCTCGCGCGTCATACGCTGCCCGACATTGAGAAGGCTCTGGCGCGCAAATTCGTGCAAACAGGCTGACGTTCGCGCGCAGAAGACGCGATCAGCAGGGAGTTTCTAGCTCCCCGCTTTCCCTTTCAATTCATAAAGCGCCGCCAACGCCTCTCGCGGTGTGAGCGCGTCGGGATCAATGGTCTTGAGCGCCTCGCGCAAGGGATCGTTCCTCTTGGCTGGCGCAATCGCATGAGAAAACAGCGGCAGATCGTCGATCATTTTCTCGACCGGCGCACGGCGGTCGGCGGCTTCCAGCTGCGCCAGAATCTTGTGCGCGCGCGCCACGACGCTTGGCGGCAGCCCGGCCAGCTCCGCGACATGCACGCCATAGGAGCGGTCCGCCGCGCCCTTGATGACCTCATGCAGAAAAACGATGTCGCCCGCGTGATCCGTCACCTTCATGGTGAGATTGACAAGGCGCGCAAGCTTCTTCGTCAATTGCGTCAGTTCGTGAAAGTGGGTAGCGAAGATCGCGCGGGAGCGATTGACTTCATGCAGATGTTCGATGGTCGCCCATGCGATCGAGAGACCGTCGAATGTGGCGGTGCCGCGTCCGATTTCGTCAAGAATGACCAGCGAGCGTGGACCCGCGCAGTTCAGGATCGCCGCCGTCTCCACCATCTCGACCATGAAGGTCGAGCGTCCGCGCGCGAGGTCGTCGGAGGCGCCGACGCGCGAAAACAACCGGTCCACCACGCCGATCCGCGCGCTTGAAGCCGGCACGAACGACCCCGCCTGCGCCAGCAGCACGATCAGCGCGTTCTGGCGCAGGAATGTGGATTTGCCGGCCATGTTCGGACCGGTGACGACAGCGGTCATGCCGCCCGACAGCTCGCAGTCATTTGGCGCGAAAGCCTTGCCTTGCTCCTGCAGCGAGGCCTCGACGACCGGATGGCGCCCACGCTGAACGACGAAATCCAGCGAGTCGTCGACATGCGGGCGGGCCCAGTCGCGTTTGGCGGCGGCTTCGGCGAGCGCGGCGAATAAATCGAGCCGTGCAAAGCTCTGGCTGAGTCGCTGCAATGCCTGCGTTTGGGCGATTATCGCCGCTACAAGCTCATCGAAGATCGCCAGTTCGCGAGCCAGAGCCCGCTCGGCGGCGGAGGCGATTCTGGCGTCGAGCTCAACCAGTTCGCGCGTCGAAAAGCGCATCGCGTCCGCCATCGTCTGGCGATGCGTGAATGTTGCGTCGAAGGGCGGGCGCAACAGCTTCTCGCCATGCGCCTGGGCAACCTCGATGAAGTAGCCCAGAAAATTATTGTGCTTGACCTTGAGCTGCCTGACCTCGGCCAGCTCGACATATTTCGCCTGTAGCCCGGCGACGATCTTGCGGCTGTGGTCTCGCAAGTCGCTGGCTTCGTCGAGTTCGGCGTCCACCCCGCGCGCGATGAATCCGCCCGCGCGCCGGTCCAGCGGCAATTCCTTGCTGAGGCTTTGCGAGATTTTTTGCTCAAGCGTCGCGTCGACCGCCGCAAGTTCGGCGATGTCGCGGGAGGCTTCCGTCGGCGCCTCTTCGTGGCCAAGAAAATCCGCGATGTCGCGCGCGGCGGCAAGGCTGGCGGAAACTGCGGCGAGATCGCGCGGACCGCCCCGCTGCAAGGACAGGCGCGACAGCGCGCGCGCGAGATCGGGCGCGCGATTCAGTCTCGTTCGCAGCCCCTCCCGCAGTCTTGAGTTATCGAAGAAGAAAGACACAGCGTCCAGCCGACGCGCGATCTCATTGCTGTCGGTGGAGGGCGCGCCGACGCGCTCCGCGAGCAGTCTGGCGCCGGCGGGCGTCACGGTGCAGTCGATCACCGAGACCAGCGAACCCTCCCGCGCCCCCGCCAGCGTTCGCGAGATTTCCAGATTGGCTCTGGTGGCGGCGTCAATGTCGAGCGTCCTGCTTTCGCGCTGGCTGGAAGGGCGCGCCAGGGCCGGGCGTTCGGCTTTCTGCGTTCGCTCCACATAAAGAATTGCGCAGGCGCAGGCGGCGAGTTCGGCCGGCGAAAGCGCGCCAAGCCCCTCCAGCGTCGCGACGCCATAAAAATCCATGAGGCGGCGCTCGGCTGAAGCACCCTCGCCCATGTCGCGACCCAGCGGCGTCACCGGCGCGCCGTGAGTCCGCAACATGACGGCAAGGCGCTCGTCGCGGCAAAGCGTCTCCGCGACGACGATCTCGCGCGGCTCCAGCCGCGCCAGTTCGCCCGCGAGCCGATCCTCCTCGCGTTCGATCACAGTGAATGCGCCGGTCGAAATATCCACGCTAGCCAGGCCGTAGAGCCATCCGCCGTCCGCCGAGCGGCTTCTCGCCACGGCGGCGAAGGCGTTCGCGCGGGCGGGGTCGAGCAGAACCTCTTCGGTGATGGTGCCCGGCGTGACGAGCCGGACCACGTCGCGGCGCACAACGGACTTGGCGCCGCGCTTTTTCGCCTCCGCCGGGTCTTCGAGCTGCTCGCACACCGCGACGCGATGGCCGAGGGCGATCAGCTTTTGCAGATAGTCGTTGGCCCGCTCCACCGGGACGCCGCACATCGGAATATCTTCGCCCCGATGCTTGCCTCGCTTCGTCAGCATGATGCCGAGCGCCCGCGCCGCAATGATGGAATCCTCGAAAAAAAGCTCGTAGAAGTCGCCCATCCGATAAAAAAGCAGACAATCGGGATTGGCCGCCTTGATCTCGATATATTGTGCGATCATTGGCGTAGCGGCGTCGCCGGGTTTCTCGCGTGTTTTCTGCTTGGGTTCGTGAGCGGCCTGATCCATGGCCGGCACGCTAGCAAGCTTCAAGGCGTTTCGCCACTTGCCCGGGAAGCGGTAATTTGCTGCGCTTGCGTTCGCGTGAATTGGCGGGGAAAATAGGATTCGGCCCAGAGCTTGCAGAACTCCATGAAGATGCGCTCATTTTTCCACATCAAAGGTCAGGGTCTCACGGCCCTCATCCGCTTGGCCGACCTTGGGAGCCTGGCCTGAGGTGAGCGCTTCGTCCGAATTTTCGCCCAAGGCGCTAGAGCCGGCGGCGCTGCATGCGCTGCCCGACGAGCGGCTGGACCGG
>Ga0182013_10002035_pt1 | contig 26891 bp, 24 predicted proteins | sample 612S2MmetaG_FD_120487 | JGI IMG/M metagenome (GOLD analysis project Ga0182013, IMG submission 120487) | Permafrost microbial communities from Stordalen Mire, Sweden - 612S2M metaG | ecosystem: Environmental > Terrestrial > Soil > Wetlands > Permafrost | place: Sweden: Stordalen | collected...
CGGGAGGAGTGCGAGAGCGGCCGAATCGGCACGATTGGAAATCGTGTGAAGGGAAACCTTCCGTGGGTTCAAATCCCACCTCCTCCGCCAACCATGGGGTCTGCACCAAAGTAGGCCCCATCCGTTGATAAGGCCCCACGAGTCCCCTTCAAATGTCGATTAGTGGGTTCACGGCAACTCGTGCACTCGACGTCACGTCGAAATCACCAAGTTCGACCGACCGGTGCGGCGCCACGATTGCTTGTGCTGTTGATCAATCTCAAAGTCAGACTTGCTACGAGCGATCAGGCTCAGGAGAACCACAGGAATTCCTTAGCGTGCAATTAGTCGTTCGCTATCAACGACTTAAGGGACCCGGCACAGAATCGGGGTATGAAAAGAAAGAACCTCACCTCGTGGATATTCACCATGTTGATCTCGCTCGGCACGTTCGCCGGTGTCCTCACCGCCATGGGCACGCTCGGCGTGCCGACGGCGAGCACGGTGGCCGCCAGCGCCCAATCGACGGTCGCACCTGTCACATCAATCCCGTCTTCCTCGTCGCCTGCGTCGCACACTTCGCTCGCGTCGAAGACTCCGGTTTCGCTCGCGTCCCTACCGGCCGGCGGCCGTGACGACTCGTCGTTCGCGAGGGGCTCATCCTCCTCTCGCTCGACCTTCACCTCCGGTTCGGACAACTGACGATGCCGACTTCGATGAAGCTCGCGAAGCGACCGTCGCTCCCGGGTCCCGCGACGGAGCTGCCCGCGGGTTCGCAGCGCGGTTCGGGACCGGCGCCAATGCCTCGCGTCGCCGACTGGTTCGCCTGGTTGGGCGGCCTCGGCCTCGGGGCTAGCGCCGCGTTCGCGCTCTCGCAAGATTCATTGCACTCGGTGACCTCGATGGCCGGCTTCCTCGACGCCATCGGACGACTGAGCGGCATGGTGGGCACCTACTTGCTGCTCGCGATGTTGTTGTTGATGGCGCGCATCCCTTGGCTCGAACGCACAGTCGGTCAGGACCGGCTCACTCGTTGGCACCGACGCATCGGTGCGTGGCCGGTCGCGCTCATCACGTTGCACGTGGTCACACTGCTCTTCGGCTACGCCGCCGTGGCCAAGACGAACATCGTGAATCAGGCTGTCACGTTCATTCAGCACTACCCCGACATGCTGATGGCCTTCGTCGGCTTCGGGTTGTTGCTCCTCGCAACGACGTTCTCCATCCCTCAGATCCGACGCCGGCTCCGCTACGAAACGTGGTGGACCATCCACCTCGCGTTCTACTTCGCGGTCGCGCTCAGTTTCGCTCACCAGGTCCGTACAGGCGTCATCTTTCTGGGCCACCCAATGAGCGTCGCGGTGTGGACGAGGATCTTCGCCGCTGTGGCGAGCGTGTTGGTTCTCTCGCGCATCGTGCGTCCGATTGTGGCGAATCTGCGCTTCCGTTTGCGCGTGACCTCGGTCGAAGAGGTCTCACCGGGTGTGTTCGCCATCGTGATGCACGGCCGCCACCTCGAGCGTCTGAACGTCTCTGGGGGACAATACTTCCAGTGGCGCTTTCTGGCCCCGGGGCTGCTGATCCACAGTCACCCCTACTCGCTCTCGTCACTGCCCAACCCGCCGTATCTTCGAATGACGGTGAAGTCCTTGGGCGACCAGTCCTCCGCGCTCGCGCACCTTCGCCCCGGCACGCGCGTCTTCATCGAAGGTCCCTACGGCGTTTTCACCCGTCACCAGATCACCGCGCCGACCGTCACGCTCATCGGCGCCGGCGTGGGTGTGACACCACTGCGGGCCCTGCTTGAGGATCTCCCCGACGACATCGCGGTGACGGTGTTGCTGCGAGCGTCGACCGTTGAGGACTTGGTGCACGCCGACGAAGTCCGCGCGCTCGTCGAGCGACGACAGGGCACCTTCCACACCATCCTCGGGCCCCGGCAACGAACGCGGCTCGATCGCACCACTTTGAACAAACTGGCCCCGCACGTCCGTGACAGTGACGTCTACGTCTGTGGGCCCGCGGGTTTCACCGATGACGTCGCGCACGCCGCGGCCAGTTTGGGAGTACCCACCACACGAATCCACCTAGAGGAGTTTTCATTCTGATGACTACACGACGCGCCCCCATGGTCGTACTCGGCACCATCGTTGGCCTCGTCGCGATCGGTAGCTTCCGCGCGAGCCCGGCGGCACTCTCCCTGACGACGACTCCCGCCCCGGCGGCGGTCACCGCGACATCGCGCACCGCATCTACTCCCACCAATCATTCGACGACGACCCCGTCGGCGGCGGCCAAGTCCAGCACGACTGCCGCCCCGTCCGCGGCGCGTAGCCAGACCGGCTCGACGGTCAACTACAACTACGGCACGCTCGCGGTCTCGGTCACCGTCCAGGGCAAGACCATCACCAACATCTCGGTGCCAACACTCAACGACGGTGGAAATCCGTACTCACAGAGCCTCGACTCGATGTCGATCCCCATATTGACGAAGGAGGCCATGGCCGCCCAGAGTGCGAATATCCAGAGCGTCTCGGGTGCGAGCTACACCAGTGCTGGTTTCATCCAGTCATTACAAAGTGCGTTGACGTCACTGGGGATGTGAGACGACCACCCCGAACCTCAACTCATTCGTCGGCACGCTCCCAAAGTCGACCGTCTGGTCAAGCCTGATTCCATGTCGAGCGCACGTATCGCTCAAGTCCGTCGAGAATGAGGTCAAGCCCGAACTCGAACTCGCCTTCCTCTGCGACCTCTGATGACTTCATGTGCACTCCAGCGTGCTCCATGAGGTAGGGGAACACGTCGGGGTCGAGTTGGCGCATCAGGGTGTCGACGAAGTCCGGGGGGGCGTCCTCGGGGAGGGCGTGACCGAGTTGCCAGATGGTGAAACCCAGTATGTGACTATCGAGTGCGTGGTAGCCCCTCGAAGCGGCCTCGGGCGTGAACCCTGCCTTGCGCAGCCTCGCGAGAATTGACTCGATGTAGCCCATACGCACCGAGACCGCCGGCGCTGAAGGTGGGGAGAGGATGAGCTGGGTCGCCCAGGGGTGACGAAGCAGGGCCTCATGGGCTGACACCGCCGTCGCTCGCATGTCCGATCGCCAGTCCTGAGCGGTGGGCGCCAGATCGATCTCGGAGAGCACGAGCTCCACGATCCCGGTGAGGAGATCGTCCTTGTCCTCCACGTAGTTGTAGAGCGACATCGCCTCCACTCCCAAGGCTTGGCCGAGCGCGCGCATGGTCAGAGAGTCAAGCCCGGTGCTGTCCGCCATGTCGAGAGCGGCGCGCAAGACCCGTTCCCGGCTGAGCGGGGTCCTCGTTCGATGAGTTCGTGGCGTACGGGGCACGCTTGACATACTTACAGAGTATGGGTAAGTTTACGGTGTAAGTATACAGCGTAAGTGAACTCCGAGGATGGTGAAGGGAATACTGATGAAGGCAATCACCAGAACTACATATGGGTCAGCCGAGAGCCTCACTTTCGACGAGGTTCCGATGCCCGAGGTAATGGACAGCGACGTGCTCGTGAAGGTAGAGGCGAGTTCCGTCAATCCCCTCGACTGGCATTTCGTCCGTGGCGAGCCCTACTTGTTGCGAATGAACGCTGGCTTTCGGCGACCAAAGAACCCGGAGTTGGGCGTCGACGTCGCGGGCACCGTCACCGCAGTCGGCGCGAACGTCACGCGGTTCGAGATCGGCGACGACGTCTTCGGTCTCGCGAGGGGCGCGTTCGCCGAGTACGCCGCCGCGGACGAGAAGCGCCTCGCCTCCAAGCCCGACGCCTTGACGTTCGAGTCAGCGGCGTCCCTCCCGTGCGCCGGGATTACCGCCCTTATCGCGGTTCGAGACAAGGGAGGGGTCCGATCAGGAATGTCGGTGCTCGTCAACGGCGCGTCCGGGGGCGTCGGGTCCTACGCAGTTCAGATCGCGAAGTCACTCGGAGCCGAGGTGACCGGGGTGTGTAGCACGAGGAATGTTGAACTGGTGAAGTCAATCGGCGCCGACGAGGTCATCGACTACTCGCGTGATGACTTCGCTCGCCAGCGCCGGCGATATGACGTGGTCGTCGATACGATCGGGAACCGCTCGCTGCGCGACCTTCGTCGCGCACTGAAGCCGCGAGGGACGCTCGTCGTCGCGGGTGGAGGAAGCGGGAAGTGGTTCCGACCGATGGCGTTGTTGCTGAAAGCCGTCGTCGTTGGACCTTTCGTCCGCCAGCAACTTCGCTACTTCATGGCGGTGGTCACGACGGAGGACCTCGAGACGCTGTCCACGCTCGTGACGTCGGGCGACGTCGTTCCGCTCATCGATCGGACGTACTCGTTGAGTGAAACGCCAGCGGCACTGGGCTATCTCGAACAAGGTCACGCTCGAGGCAAGGTCATCATCACCGTGTGAAGTACTGGGCTGGCGGGCCACTCCGGTTAGCGACGACTTGGGATGGCGAGGAAGTGAGGGCCAGCTTCATATCGTCGTGTGGGAAAATGACTCCGTGCTCGGCGATCGACGGCAATACCACGGCGTACGGAACCGGCGCGAGAGGCTCCACGCGCTGCGCCTCCATCTCTCGCTGTCACGTCGCGCGCAACTCGTCTCACTGTGCTTCCTCGTTGGCGTTGTGGCACTCATTCCCTGGACCGTCTTTCTCGCCCTCACGCTCCCTCCCAGATTCCACGCGCAACACTGGCGCCTTCTCTGGACCGGATTCGACGCGGCATTGATCGCAGTGCTCCTCCTCGCGGCGTGGGCGGCGTGGTACCGGCGCCAGATACTCGCAGCGATTTCCATGGTCGCCGGGACCCTGCTCTTCTGCGACGCGTGGTTCGACATGGTCACGTCCTTCGGCCACCGCGACGAATGGCTGACCATGCTCACGGGGTTCGGTGTTGAACTGCCGCTCGGGCTCTTCTTCTTCTGGCTGTATCGACGCATCGCGATGACCACCATGTCAGTGCTGCATCGCGACGCGGGCATCGATCCTCAAACGAGGAGGCTTCGTGATTACATGATCGTCCAGGTGGAGAGTGAGGTGCTCGACCTCGAGCCTGACGATCAAACCAATCCGTCGACGTAACACGGAGACGTCGCCAAGGCCTCCAGCTCCCGAGCGAATTCGACGACCTACAGGGTCTAACTCGAGATGCCTGACGCGAGTACTCCTACGAGCACTCCGTTCAGGTGCACTTCACCTTTCCAGACGGTGTCGTCGTGCAAATGGTCGTTGTAGTGATCGGCACGGTCGTCGGAGGAACATAGACGGTTGTCGGCGTCGCGAGTGTCGTTGGCGTCGTTGGCGTAACCGGGACGGTTGTCGGTGTGCTGACCGGCCTGATGGTCGTCGTGACCGCTCCGCCGGACCGTGGAACAGTCGAGGTTGGTGACGTCGAGTGCGGTGCCAATGTCGTGCTCGAATGATCGACGGGACGTCCGCTCGAAGGTGGTCGCGTGGTCGAGTGACCTGGCAACGTCGTCGTTGAATGGCCGGTTGCGTGTGACGACGTCCCTTTCGATCGTGCGGGCACCGAACGCAAAGGCACGTGAGGAGTCGTCGTCACCACGGTGGAGGCGGTCGAATTCGCGAGATTCGCGGCGCTGGCAAAATAGTGGACCCCGAAGGCCGATACGAGTCCCGAACCAATGAATATCGCCTGTGTCAGTTGGCGAACACGAGTGAAGCTCCTTCGGCGAAGTTGGAGTGAAGCGTCCGCCGGGTGTCCGATCGGGCCCTTCTTCGCGAAGAGGCGAGCCATCTAATCGCTCCCAGGCGGGTCATCGGATCCGCCGCCACTCCCACCGCCCCCGTCGCCGCGGTGCGGTCGCGTCGTTGTGGTGGTTGGCGGGATCGTTGACGTCGCCGTCGTTGACGTGGTGGTCGTTGAAGTAGTCGTTGACGTCGTACTGGTCGTGGTCGAGGGGACAGTCGTCGTTGCCACGTGGGTCGGACGTACGGGCGTTTTATGTATGGCCGTCTGAGGCTTCACTGGCGGCGTTGCCACCAACCTCGAGCGAGCAGGGCGCACGACATCGTGCGCAACTGAAGTCGTGGCACGATGACTGACGGCAATGGTCGTCACCGGGGGGCTCGCGACGGGCGTTGGGACACGTGCCAACTGGCCCGACGCAACCACGGCGAGCGCAAGGGCCAGCGTGACGACACCCGTGGTCATCCACGAAGCGAGGGCCCTAAGTCGTTGCATCGCCCCTCCTCATAGTGCGTCGACGGGAAGTGAAATTGGTCCTAGACCTTTTCATTCGAAAAGCAATTCATCGTCAAGATACTGACTCGGGCGCATAAATCACTCCCTAGGAATCAGAATTTAAAGAGTTCGTAACAAAACCAAATACAGAGGAACGAGCAGCCATCCGAAGAACATCGCCCACGGTCGATGGGCTTGTCCCTTCGAGATGGTCATCCCAGTATTCGACCACTCCGCACTTCGCGGTGCGACAGTCGGCTCCGGTTGTCGAACACCTCATGTCCGAGCGGTTGCACGTTCAACCAGACCGCGTGAGCGTTCGGGAGCGAAAGCCTCCCCGGGACGTGCAACGCGGGTTGAGATTCAGAGACCAAACGAGGGCGAAGCGAGCTGGGATTCAAGGTAGGCCCGCTCGGATTCGTTCGCGGTCAGTTCGATGGCTCGTCGTTGCTCGCGCCGGGCCTCCTCGAGACGGCCCACACGTCGAAGCAGGTCCGCTTTGATCGCCGGCAGATAGTGGTAACTGGCAAGTTCGCCCTGCGCGTCCAGCGCTTCGACCTCCTCGAGCGCGAACTCGGGACCCCTCACCATCGACACCGCGACGGCTCGATTGAGAGCAACGATTGGAGTTGGCCACGCCACCGTCAGTTCGTCGTAGAGACGGACGATGCTCGCCCAGTCAGTCTCTTCATACGAAGGCGCCTGCGCGTGCACCAACGCAATGGCCGCTTGGAGAACGTATTTCTCCGGTCGTCCAAAGCGCAGTCCTTCGTCAATCAGATCTCGCGCATCGCTGATCGCCTGCCCATCCCACTGCGTTCGATCCTGCTCATCCAAACGAATCGGTTGGCCGTCGGACCCGACCCGCGTCCCCTGTCGGGCAGTCGTCACGACGAGCAACGCCAGGAGTCCACGAATCTCTTGCTCGTCGGGCATGAGTTCGCGAAGCACATGGGTCATTCGAAGTGCCTCGTCCACCAACTCGGGTCGCGTCAAGGTCTCACCAGATTGAGCGGTGTGCCCCATCGTGAAGAGGAGATAAATGACACCCAGTACCGTAGAGAGCCGTTCGGGTAGTTGAGATTCGCGCGGCACCCGGAAGGGTATGCGCGCGATCGCTATCTTCTTCTTCGCTCGCGTCAGACGTGCCGCCATCGTCGTCTCCGTGACGACGAACACACGCGCGATGTCAGCCGTGGACATGCCCACCACGAGGCGCAAGGTCAGTGCCATCTGTGCCTCACGCGATAGTGCAGGGTGACAGCACATGAAGATGAGTCGTAGTCGCTCGTCCCCTATTTCATCGGCATCACTCCGTCTGTGCTCCACCTCGACCTCATCGTTCAACGTCGATTCCTCCGTGACCAACAACGGAACCTTGGACCGCAACGTCATGTCTCTGCGCAGGACGTCCACGGCGCGACGCTTGGCAACAGTTGTGAGCCACGCTGACGGGTTCGCGGGAATCCCATCGCGAGTCCAGACCACGAGTGCCGTCGCGTACGACTCCTGCACGCACTCCTCGGCCACATCCAGGTCGCGCACTATCAATGCCGTCGCGGCGAGGACGACGGCCCACTCGCTTTCGTGGACCTTTGCCAGCTCCCTCTCGACATCGCTCTGCACGACGTTGCGAGGGGCACCACGACGCAAATTCTCCATCCTCGATCAGTCGGCTCGCGCCGGGATCACCCAACTCTCGACCGGGCGCACCTCGATACCGCCGCCCTGGCGAAGTATCGGGTTGGTCCGCGCAATCTCGAGTGCCGCGTCGAGGTCGGCCGCTTCGATGATGCCGAATCCGAGGATGACTTCCTTCGCCTCAAGGAAGGGGCCGTCAGTCATCACGTCGCCTCGAAGCGACGTTGCGGTCGACGGGTGCTCCAGCGCGAAGGCGGCAATCACGTCCCGTTTCTCTGGAGATCCTCCGAGTGTCGGTCGTGCGCCGCGCGGTCCTCTGGTGAGCCCTCTTCGTCGACGTCCTGGAGTGGTGCGTACAGCAAGAATGCATACTCAGCCATGATGATTCTCCTTCCGGGTGGCAGTTCCGCCCTTCACCACTACGTCGAACGACTTTGGCACATTCGACAGTGATCTTGACGGGGTCAGCCATTATTTCTCTCGCGCCCCCGAAGCGAGGAATTCAGCGCTGATGCGCCACGATTGGTTGCCAACTCAGCGCTTGGACGATCTGGGAGGACGCCGACCGGTGAGGACTCGGACATTGTGGCGCAACGCCCATCGGCGTAGGGACGAGGACGCCCACAAGTTGGCGAAACCGGTTGAAAAGGGGTTGAGCCAGCGGCGAAGTCGCCGCTCGACGCGGTGCATTTCTACGGGCCCTCGACGACACCACGGGCGACGCCAGTGATACTCGTCGTCGTAATTTTTCTGCAGACGGAGACGGGGCCCGCGCCGATGCGAAAGAAGAAGTCCGCCGGGTAACTGAAGCGCAAGGTGACGCCGATCATTTTCCTCAAGGCACATGACGATCTGGGATAGTACTTCGCCGCGTTCCCAACGCCGAGCGACGAGCTGGCGGCGCCGCCACCGGCGTCGAGCACCACGTCGCCGCCACGACTGGGGTCGAAGTACGCGGCGGCGGGCGGACCGACCGGCTTGTACGAAGCGCCAACCGGCTGGGTGAAGGGCGTGCCGTTGAGGTAGCAGTTCGACGTTCCCTCATTCACGAAGATGATCGTCGTGTACGCGATACCCGACACCATCACCGTGCGTCCCTGCGAGACCCTGAGGCCCGATGCGACCGTGCAAATCGACAGTCCTTGGAACCTTTGGGCTGGCGGTGCGTGTGCCGCTGCGCTCGCCTCCACAGAAGCGACCGGACTCGCCACCGCGATGAGGCAGAGCATCACGAGACCCACCGTGAACGTTCGGAGGCTTGCTCGCACTACCGAGCCGGCGCGGATACGGACGTCGGCTCTCATTGCGACGATCCTCGACTCCCCTTCGCGAAGTACGTGATGAGTGGTCGCACACAGCCATTGACCGAGTGGTTCAGTCGTAACGTGTGCACCCTGGTGTCCCCATTCAACCTCACAGAGAGATTCTGGTACCGGATCGAACACGATGTCGCGGTGGCCGTGAATTCAAGGAGGAATGATGCCTCGGCGCGACCAGATGCCACGGACACCACCGGTAGCGACCCGTTGGCGTTTCCCGGTGACCCACCTCCGATGGAGCGAATCGGAGCGTGCGCCAGGGCGATGGGCGCCGTCAAATCGGACCCGGAGAGCGTCACGTTCGCGTAACCCGAGAGCGTGCAGTAAACGCCACTTTCATTCACGACGCGAACGACGTAGGCCGAACGATGGTGTCGCTCAACTACCTGGGGACTGACCACGACCCTGATGTCACTCCCCGCGCACGCGTAGAACGAAGGTGCGATACCCACCACATCCACGATCTTGTGCACATCATCAACGGCGAAGGTCGAGCACGATGGCACGTTGGGCGTGCGATCTATCACCGTGACATTCCACGAACCGGCCAACGCGTTCTTCGCCAACAACTGATTGGCGTCGGCAGTTCCGACTTGAATGGAAACACACTGGCGACTCGCATTGAATGCCATGGCCGCAAGCGACAACCGGGCCACGCTGTCGACGATGACGTTGCCGGAGTACGGCGCGTACCCGAGTGAGTCGCAGAAGTCCTTCTTGTGGATCTTGGGAAATACTCTCAGCACGTCATCGTTCGAAACGCAAAGTTCCGGTGAGGTGAAGTTCGGCGGCGTACCACTGGTGATGGATGCGCGCAGAGCGCGTTGGCACGTTCTACCGGGCGTCGTCGTCAGGTTGACCACTTCAATCAGTTGCGCGCGCTTCACTGGTTGGGAGTAACAGGCCATCGTTGCCGAAAGTCGAATGGGTTCGGGCGATCGAAGTAACGACACTGCCGCCGCGGTTCCGCTGGCAATGAGAAGCAGGGCGAGCGGTACCGTGAAACCGCGGCGGAATCTGCGCCAACGACGGCCCGTCTTGACGGGGACGTTCGCGTGTATGCCTTCGTTGATCCTGCCCATGAGCGCGTCGAAGGCGAAGACGCTGTCGAGGCCGGCGTCATCCAGTCGAGCGGCGGGATCGATCGCCATGAAGGCGCGTTCAATATCTTCTTCGTTCACGATCCGCGCTCCTTCCTCTCTTGATCGAGGTGTGTCACGGAGGCCGACGAGGAGTCGAGTCGAGCACGGAGCGACTTGCGCGCCCGCGTAAGGCGCACACCCACGGCGTTCTCACTGCAACCAAGGGCCAGGGAGATCTCGCGGTATGACAGTTTCTCCCAATACAACAGTTCGAGAATCTCTCGCTCGTGTGGCGACAGTTGGCCCAGCGCGATCAAGAGCCGCGCGACGTCCTCGGGCGACAGGGGCGACTCATGTTGCACCTCACGTTCCAGTGACAGTCGGCCTTGAAGTCGTAGTTGGCGAACCTCGCGACGACGAAGATTTGAGAGGACCCGTCCCGCTATGCCGTAGAGCCAGAAGAGTTCCTCTTCGCGCTTCGGTAGTTGCTCCCACTTTCGCCACGCAACAATGAACGTCTCGGCAACGAGATCTTCAGTTGCGGAGTTATCGGCGAGGCGGCGTAGTCCGTAGCGAAAGATGGCGTGACGATGCGCGGTGACCAATCGGGCGAATTCGGAGTCCTTAGTTGCCATCGCGCCACACGCAAGTCAATGTCCAACCATTCGTGAACCTTTCAAAGTTTGGATCGCATTCGATTTCGTTGGACGCAGGTGCCACGCCGCATTCGACGGCGACGCCAGTCTTACCCTTGTCGCCAAGGAATCACTCCGTGCCACGTCGACGTCACGAATTGTTGAAGATTTGGTTTGAGAGACCCGCTCGCTCTTTCTAAGGCATATGGAGCGAATTGGACGGCGCAACGCTCTTCAGGAGAGGTTCTGTTGAGGAAAGCGCAATTTCGTGCGGTTAGGTTGGTGCTAAGGCCCGTTGAGGGTGACGGTCGCGAGACTCGCGAGTGCCTTGGCTGCGTTGCTCCGATTCTGAGCAATCGTAGAAGGAAGGCTCCGAATGGCCCGTATCGCATCTCTCGAGTCAGACTTCCGTGGTTTCTTTCAAATATCGAGCGACCTGATGCTGATTGCCGACTCGAACGCCATCGTCGCCGATCTGAACACCGCGTGGTTGACCTCGCTTGGATGGTCGCACGACGAACTGGTCGGCACGTCAATCTTCGATCTGATTCATCCCGACGACCTCGTGTCGACGATGCTTGGATACCACGTACTGGTGGACGGCGACAGAGAGACCGTGGAGGTCCAACAGACCCGCATCCGGTGCAAAGACGGCTCTTATCGTTGGACCGACTGGACCGTCGGCATGATGGGCGACTCTCTGTACGCCATTGGTCGAGACGTGACCGCTCGAAATGCATCACTCGCCAATCTCGCCGAGAGTCTCGAGACGACGCGTGCCATCTCCGACGCGGCGCTCGACTCGATCGTGGTCATTGACCGTGCTCTCAACATCGTTGAAACCAATGCGTCGAGTGAAGAGATTCATGGCCACCCTTCGAGCGACCGTCTGAATCATCCTGTCCTTGATCTCGTCCATCCCGACGACCGTGAGAATGTCAAGCGCACGTTCCTGCGCACGTTCGAAGAGGGCGGCGTGGCAATCCTCAATTTTCGTCTACGCCACGCCGACGGTCACTACGTGGCCATGGAGGGGAGGGGCCGATCCCTTCGCAGTGACGATGGTGTGGCGACCAGATTGGTCTTCATCGCTCGCGACACCACGGAATCGGACGCCGCGAGGGCGGCTCTCACCGAGAGTCTCGAAGTGACCAGAGCTATCTTCGACGCAGCGGTCGACGGCATCGTGATGATCGACCGAAAGTTTCGGGTCGTGGAGTCGAACGCAGCGATCGCCAACATGCTCGGCATGGTTCCCGACAGGGAGGCGCGACAGGATGCGATGGCCGCCATCCACCCCGACGACGTGGCGGCCGTGGCTGACGCGGCGGAGCGGCTCTTCACCAGCGATGAGATCATCACAATTCGCTACCGGGCGCAACACACCGATGGTCATTGGGTGAAAATTGAGTCACGGGGTCGCGGGCTCTCTAACCCACTGGGGCCAACGACGATGGCGGTCTTCACCGCGCGCGATATTTCACAAACCGCTGAGAATGAAGAGGCGCTTGCGGCCAGCCTCGAGACAACGAGGGCCCTGTTCGACGCGGCGGCCGACGGTATCGTGATGATCAATCGAGAGTTCCAGGTCGTCGAATCAAACCTGGCGAGCGGGAGCCTGTTCGGGGCCACCGCCGGCGACCGATCCGGACAGGCATCGATGGACGTTATCCATCCCGACGACTTGGCGCTCGTCTTCGAGGCGGGCGAACGAATGTTCAATAGCGGCGAGGTCGTGACCGCTCGCTACCGTGTCTCGCGGCCGGACGGCGAAACGGCCGTGATCGAATCGAGGGGTCGCAGTCTGCACAACCCGCTCGGTCCTCCGCAGTTGGCGGTCTTCATCGCTCGCGACATGACCGAGTCAGTAAAGGCTGAGGAGGCCCTCGCGGCGAGCGTTGAGACCACTCGGGCGGTGTTGGCGGCGGCGCCGGACGCCATCATCATGATCGACGAAGACCTGAACATCCTCGACGCGAGTGCGTCGACACTACAGACGTTCGGCGTCACTCCCGCCGATCGACTGGGCGCGAGCTCGCTCGGCGTCGTCGTCGCCGAGGATAGGGAGCGGGTCGGCGCTGATCTTCGACGGTTCCTACAGGAGAAGCGAACGGAACCGTTCCGAATCCGATTCTGCGCGCAGCACAAGGACGGTCACACCCTCACCATCGAGGCTCGTGGAGTGGTGTTGTCCGACGAGAGCGGACGCACTCCTCGTGCGGTGATCGTCTCTCGCGACATCTCAGATGCCGTCACGGCCGAAGCGGCGTTGGCCGACAGCGTCGCCCTGACGTCCGCGATTCTCGAAGCGGCACCAGATTCGATCACGACAATCGACAATCGGCTTCGCGTGATCAACTCCAGTCCGGGGAGCGAGCGACTCTTTGGAATCTCGAGGGCCGATCGCAAGGGCGATGATGTACGTTTGATCGTCCACCCCGACGACCGGGACGAATACGTCGCCGCGTTGGAACGTCTCTTCCTTCTCGACGACGACGACACGATCACCATGCGCTTTCGAGCGCACCACGCCGATGGAACCTGGATGCGAATACAGACGCGTGCTCGACTGTTACCCAATGTCGATGGTCAGGTGCCCAAGGCCGTCATGGTCTCACGCGATGTCTCCGAAGAGTTCGCGGCACAAGAAGCGATGAAGGAGGCTAAGGAGGCGGCCGAGCTGTCCAACCTCGCCAAGAGTGAGTTCATGTCGCGGATGAGCCATGAACTCCGTACGCCCCTCAACTCCGTATTGGGCTTCTCACAGATCCTGCAGATGGAACTCGAGTCACCGGATCAGCAAGAACTCGTCGATCACATCTATAAGTCCGGACGTCACCTGCTCGGCCTCATCGATGAGGTCCTCGACATTTCGCGCGTCGAATCGGGAAACATCAGCGTCTCGCTTGAATCCGTGTCGGTCGAAGATGTCGTCGACGAGTGCGTTCGCCTCATGACGCCCCAAGCCAATGACGCCGGCATTTCGTTCATCGTACGTAACTGCCACGACACGCAAGTCCTCTCCGACGAACAGCGGCTCACCCAGGTACTCCTCAATCTCATGAGCAACGCGGTCAAGTTCAACTCCGTGCACGGCACCGTCACCATCGACTGCCAGCAGCATGACGGACGAGTCCGACTCGGCGTGACGGACACCGGCTCGGGCATCACCCCGGAGATGATGGACCGACTCTTCATCGCCTTCGAACGCCTCGATGCAGATTCGAAGGGAATTCAAGGAACCGGTCTCGGCCTCGCTCACTCCAAGTCGCTCATCGAAGCCATGGGTGGCTACGTTGGCGTTGAGAGTGTGCCCGGGGAGGGTTCGACCTTTTGGATTGACGTGCCAGCCACGAATGTGCCGCGTTCACTGGCGCCGCCACCGAGGGTGAGAGTCCCAACCAACAGTCCCGCGCTACGCGACACGACCATCCTCTATATCGAGGACAACGTTGCCAACATTCACTTGATTCAGCGGCTCTTGGCGAATCGAACGACCGTGCATTTGGTTACTTCCCTCCTGGGAGTGCAGGGCATCGAACTGGCGCAGCAACTCAAGCCGGCACTGATCTTGCTCGATGTCCACCTTCCGGACCTCCACGGCTTCGACGTACTGCGGCAGCTGCGAGACGACCCAAGGACGAAGGACATACCGGTCGTCGTGCTGTCGGCCGACGCGACCGACTGGCAGACCGGACGTTTCCTCGACGCCGGGGCGAACGACTACCTCACCAAACCTTTCGACCTGCGACGTCTGCTCGAAATGCTTGACGAATACCTCGGCGCCGTGCCTTCAGCTCTGACGCGTCACGAGACGCCGTCACCGACGTGACGGGTACGTGACGGACTCTGTTCTGAGAGGTATCGCCCGGTCACATTCCGTTTATTACGTCTACCTAGCATGAACGAATGCGCGAGCCCTCGACTGTTGACGATCTCTTCGCGCTCTATGAGGCCAAGGGTTCTCTGCACTACGGCGAAGGCGTCACCCAAAACGATCATGCACTGCAGTGCGCGGCCCTTGCGCGCGAGGACGGCGTAAAGAGCGCACTCATCGTCGCCGCGCTCTTCCACGACGTGGGCCACCTCGTACTTGACGTGCAAGGCAACGAGGGCTTCGATATGGGTCACGATGACGATCGCCACGAGGCACTCGGGGCTCGACTACTCGCACCACTCTTTGGTCCAACCGTCGCACAACCGGTCGCCCTCCACGTGATCGCAAAGCGTTGGCTGTGCAGCAAAGAGCTCCGGTACCACGAGAGGCTCTCCGGCGCGTCAAAGGAAACACTGATGGCGCAGGGCGGACTGCTGAGCGACGAGGAGTGTGAACGCTTCGAGGCGCACCCGGGATTCAATGACGCGATTGCGTTACGAACGTGGGACGACGCCGGGAAGGTTGAAGGACTTCACGTCGGAGAACTTCGCGACTGGGAATCAATCGTCAGGTCGCTGTCTGCGCCTCGGTAACGAGAACATCGCGCGCGTTGGCACTCAGCTCAACGCGAGTCCCCAAATCAAAGTCGGCGGCGACACTGCTCATCACGTCGGCTTTCACATTGGCCCCCGCAATGCCAATCTCGAGTCTGGTCGTGGCCCCTAGGAAACTCTTGTGCGTGATCACCCCAAGTCCCGTCGGGGCGACACGGACGTCAACGTCCTCTGGACGCAGCAAGGCATCCAGGGGGCCGTCTTTCGTCGGTGCCTCTCCGCGGATCTTCACGTCGCGACCGAACAACGTCACCGAGTCTCCGGTCCGGGTCACACCCACGCGGCTGGAGATGCCGACGAACCTCGCCACGAACTCAGTCGACGGCTTTGAGTAGAGCTCGGCCGGCGTCGCGATCTGCTCGGCGCGTCCGCGCGACATCACGCACACGCGGTCGGCCATCGAGAGCGCTTCCTCTTGGTCGTGGGTCACGAACACGGTCGTGATGGCGAGTCGTTGCTGCAACGCACGAATCTGATCGCGCAGTTCGGCACGAACCTTCGCGTCGAGTGCCGACAGAGGTTCGTCGAGGAGCAGCACTCGCGGCTCAATGGCGAGCGCGCGGGCCAGGGCCACGCGTTGTTGCTGCCCGCCAGAAAGCTGGTGCGGGTACTTCGAAACGTGCTCGTCCAAGCCGACCAATCCCAAAAGTTCTACGGCGCGGGCCCGTCGGGGGCCACTCCTTTGGTGGCGCAGCCGCAGTCCGAACGCCACGTTGTCACGGGCGGTCATATTGGGGAAGAGTGAGTAGCTCTGAAAGACCATGCCCATGTCACGCTTCTGTGCGGGCACGTGCACCACGTCCTTGCCATCAACGAGCACTCTGCCGGCATCGGGCCGTTCGAAGCCGGCGAGCACACGCAACGCCGTAGTTTTCCCACAACCCGACGGACCGAGCAGTGCGACGAATTCGCCCGGCGCGATGTTGAGTGAGAAGCCGTCGAGCGCTCTGGTGGCGCCGAATGTACGCGTGAGGTTGTCCAGCACGACGGGCGCACCGCTATTCATCTGTGTCGCGGCAACCGCCGTGGGGGCTTGGGACTCTATGTCCATGAGCATCAGCTCCTCCTGGAGTTTGGATTCTTCGAACGATCGAGGGAGACGATGGCGGTGAGGACGATGCACGTCACTAAGAGCGCCATCATCGCAACCAGCGTGTTGATGCGTGGGTTGACAGTCGGCGCGAGAAAGATCCACACGGGGACGGTCTGCCAACCGTCGAGACTCGCAATAGTGAACTCCCCAAAAACGAGAGCGAGCGTCAGCACCGACGCCGACATGAGTGCACTACGCAAATTTGGTATGAGCACACGCACGATGGTCGTGGTCCACCCCGACCCCAGTGAACGAGATGCCTCGACCAACGTCTTTAGATCGAGTGCACCGAGCCCGGCGTCAAGCGCTCGGTACACGTAGGGCATCGCGAGCACGACGTAGACCAGCGCAAGGAGCCACTGCGACGCCTTCAACCAACTCGGCGTGACTCCGTCGACGCCCACGATGAGGACGATCGGCGGAATGACGATCGGCAGTATGGTGATGACTTCCATGACACGACGGAATCGTGGCATCCGCAGGTGCACGTAGATCACTGTCGGCACCATGAGGACCATGACGATCACCATGGTCGCCACGGCCAACTGGGTCGAGAGCCAGAGTGCCGACAGGAATCCCGGCGCGTCGGCAATCTGGGTGAGTGGCTGGAGGGAGAAGTGACCGTTGTTGTCGGCGAGCGAGAATTGCATGGCGGCGTAGAAGGGGATGATGAAATACGCGGCGGCGCCAAACAACGCAACGCCGCGTCCCCAGTGCACGCGACGCCACCAGGAATGGTCTTCGTTTCCTCGGCTGAACTCGTCCATGAAATCGTCGCGCTCGAGGACCTGGCCAAGCTCTAGCGAAGCCATCGCGACGTCCTTCGACGCAAGAGGGCGTACAACACGACCGAGATGAGCAGGATCACGATCATGGCGAAGCCGAGGGCGTAGCCAATATGCGTCTGGCCGGATAGAACGTTGCCGCTCAAAATGGAGCCGATCTGTATCGGAGTGATCGCAATCGTGCCCCCGGTCAGTGCTTCAGCCGTCGCGTAGGCCGAGAAGCCGCTGCCAAAGAGCAGGAACATGCTCCCGAGCACGGCCGGTGCGAGCACGGGTATCCCTACGTGACGCCAGTAGCGCCACGACGATGCGCCGAGATTGCCCGCGGCCTCACGCCACGACTCCTTGAGACCGGCGAAGGCTGGTGTGATGATGAGAATCATCAACGGAATCTGGAAGTACATGTAGACGAACGCCACGCCCCAGAATTTGTAGAGATCGAAACCGTGATTCCAGGGGTCGAACCCGATCTTGGAGAGCCACTTTGTGACGACGCCGGTGGTCGCGTTGAGCGCAGCGATGAACATGAAGGCGAGGTTCACGCCGCCGAACTGTGCCAGGACACCCGAGCACGCCGAGGTGATGCGCTTGAACGGTTCGTATTTCGAGGTGGCGATGGCGTACGCAATGAGGGCGCCGAGGATGCCTGGAACGATGGCGGTGACGAGGGCCAGTTTGATGCTGTTTTCGAAACCGGCGCGAAACTGGCCACCGATCATGATGCCGTCGGTCATCTTGCCGGGAGCGAGGATCGTCGTGATGTTGGCCCACGTCAGTTTCCCCGAGTTCGACCGGAACGCCAGATTGATAATTGCGACCGTGGGGATCAAGAGCCCGAGTGTCACGTACAGCAGGAAGGGCACGACGGGTGCACCGGTTCGGACCGACCGAAACAGTGCACCCGGCGTGAACTTCTTTGCGCTCAACTCACCACTGACACCCGAAGGGGAAGGACTGGTGTCAGTGGTGAGTTCAGACATGGTGATGAACGAGTTGTCGGATCAACCTGCGGCGAGTGCCGCAGCCCAGTTGGCGTCAACCGTCGACGTCGCCGTCGTGACCTGGGCAATGGTGGGAAGCGTCAACGCACCCTTCGGCGCCGGTGGCAACTTCGACAAGAAGCCCTGGTTGACCGTCTTGTTCGCCGTCATGGCGGCCAATTCGATCGGTCGGGCGTAGCCCTGAAGGAACAGGTTCTGGCCAATGCTCGAGTACAGGTACTCCTCCCAGAGACGGGCCGCCGCGGGGTCTGGCGCGTCCTTCGTGATTGCTTGCGTGTAGTACGCCGCAATCGTGCCATCCGAAGGAATCACTGACTTCCAACCTGGAACTGCCGAGGCGACACCGTTCTGCAAGTAGTCCCACCAGATGAGGATCGGCGTCGAACCGGCCGCCGCGGTCGCGGCGGTGCCACCGGGAACGAAGTTTCCGATCTTGTTCAGGTTGGCGAAGAACGCGATTCCCGGCGTGACGTTGCTGAACGAGCCACCGTTGGCGATCGACGCCGCCCAGACGGCGTAGAAGGCCGCCGATGCTGACGTTGGATCGTTATTGATGGCGACCTCGTTCTTGTAGATCGGGTTCGTCAGCTGTGCGAACGATGTGGGGCAGGTGGTCACGATCTTGGTGTCACAACCAATCGCCACGTAGCCGCCGTAGTCATCGAACCAGCGACCCTTCGCGTCCTTGGCGCTCGAGGGAATCTGACTCCAGTTCGCCACCTTGTACGGTGCCCACAGCGCGAGGTTGTTCGTCGCGTACGTGGTGCCGACGTCCACCACGTCCGGCGCGCCCGCACGGCCCTTGTCCTGCTGGATCGCGGTGATCTCCTCGGCGCTCGAACCCTCCGGGTTCGCGTCATTGATGTGGATCCCGTACTTCTTGGTGAAGTCCTTCATGATGGCCCCGTAGTTGGCCCAGCCGGCCAGAGGAATGGTGATCACGTTGACGTGACCTTCCTTCTGCGCGGCCTTGACGAGGGCAGCCATGCCGCCTCCGGCCTTCGCCGACGTCACGGTTGCCCAGTTGACTTTCTTCGTGGCAGCGTTGGCTCCGACGGTCATCGAAACACCGGCAACCACGGTGCTTAACAGTCCGGCGGCCACCGCCACCTTCATTTTGTTTAACGACACGCGTTGTCCTCCTAAAGGTGAGCACACCCCGTTGGTGACTCGCGATGACAGTAAGTGTCGAGAGTTAGCCGAGTGTGACGCGACGGAGCAACACGTGTGACGGCTACACGGATTCTTTGCAAACGACTCGTCACGCTCGAGGTTCGGTAAGGAGGTCGAATCCCAGTAGGTCGACGACCGAGTCGATAACGTCGTCGGCGCCCGCCTCCAAGAGTCGAGGGGCGTCGTCGTTGCCCGACAACACCCCAACGCAGTAGCCGGCACCGGCGCGAAGTCCGGCTTGCATGTCCGAAGACGTGTCCCCCACCACCATGAGGGCGTTCATCGCGGTGATCTGTGACTTCAGCGCGCACCACAACAACATGTCAGGAGCCGGTCGACCCCGCCCTGCGTCGGCCGGCGACGCGCGCAGTGCAAAGAGATCGTCCCAACCGAGTTCTCGTATCAACGCCTCCCGGGTGCTTGGCGAGAAACCGGTCGTCAAGGCCACCTTGATGCCAATGCTGCGCAGCGTCTCAACCGTCGAGCGTGCACCAGGGATCTCACTCACACCGAATTCCTGTGCGGCATCGACGAAGTTCCGCTCGAAGGACGCGTTGGCCATCGAGGCCCGTTCGCCGAACAAAGCAGCGAACACCTCGATCTTGGATTGGCCCATCGTCTCGATCACGTACGCCTCGGCCAACGTCGCCTCTTCGCCGGTGACCCCGAGATCATCAATGGTTCGACGGAAGGCCTCGAGCACCAGGCCGTTGTCGATCACCGTCGTACCGGCCATGTCAAAACAGATCAGTTCAACGTCGTTCATTGGAAACTCTCCTCTGCAATGGCCGGAGCGAGTGTCATGCCTCGTCCCCCGGCTCCGGTTATAGCGCTGACGCCCGGAGCTACTTCTTTGCGGAAGTACACCTCGCCCTCCGCGGGATCGCTCAGCTGGTGGTACACGCCACTCCAGCGACGCGCGATAGGCGGCATCGCTGGGCCAATGACGAGCCGAGCGGCCGCCTCGACGATGTCCATTGGACGGTCCAATGTCTCAAAGAGTCCAGGCGTCTCGGGCTCGTGGGTGTCGCCAATCGTCAGTCCTCCGTGGAGACGCTGTTGGCAAAGTAGCTGGATGGCGTACGCCGCAGCGAGCGGCGATTGGGGATCAAGGAACTCATTCGCGAACGCGCTGAACCCCGGGTAGTAACGAAAGGAGTCACCGTTGGCGATGGACGTCGTCAAGTCCCGACCGAGTGGTTCGGTCTCGGCCATGTAGAGACGGACTTTTCGCAGTGGTTCGTCCTCGAAGAGTTCCGCGGCGAAACCGCTGAGGGTGGCGCCCAAACACAAGATGACGTGGTCGCCATTGTGATGGATGCCCCCGTGATCGACAACGCCGTTATTGGTAATGCCGACGAGTTCACGTCCCGGCATGTAGTCGTAGCGCCCGCTTTGCTCCATGAACGCGCGAAGCGCTCCCAGCGCCGCTCGCGACTCAACGGCTGCGTCGCGCCCGCAGAACAGCCCGGAAACGAAGTCGCCCTGGAGCACGGGATTCTTCTCGATCACCGCGTCGCGGTCGAGCAGTTCGAACCCACGCGCGTGAGCGTCCTCGCGAAGCAGCGCCTTCTCCACAACTTGAAGTTCGTGGAGGCTGTTCACCAGCGTCATCGACCCATTGGCTCGAAAGCCGATGCCCGGCACGTCGAGGGCGATGTGCTCCCAAAGGTCGCGAGCGCGTTGGGCCAAGTCGAGCTCACGACCGACCGCGCGACCGCTCACCCAGATGAGACCGAAGTTGCGCACCGTGGCGCCGCTCGGCACCACGTCGCGATCGAGGTGCACGACACTCGCCCCGCGGGCGAGTGCGAACAGCGCGTGCATCGTGCCCAACACGCCCGCTCCGACGACGATGACTCGTTGTCCGTCCAGAGTCTGGTCAATATCGCGCAACACGACGTGAAGTTATGTCGCGCACGTTTCGCCCCGGTGACGGCTTCGTGTCGTCCGGTGAACACTTTTCACATGGAACTAGTTGGGGCGTCGCTCTTGGAAGAACGACCGCAGGAGCTCGCTCGACTCGTCCCTCAAGACGCCGTAGGTGATCGACGCCTCGTGCAAGAGACGTGGATCGCTCAAGAGGTTGTAACGCGAACCGACGGCCCCAGCCTTTTCATCGAGCGTGGCGATGACGACCCGCTCGACGCGGGCGTTCAGTAGTGCTCCGGCGCACATCACGCACGGTTCCAACGTCACGTACGCCGTGACCTTCTCCATCCGCCACGTAGAGCGCGAAAGTGACGCGTCGCGCAGCGCAACTATTTCCGCGTGCGCCGTGGAATCGTGGTCGCGCTCTCGGCGATTCTCCCCGACGCCAATCACAACGCCGTCCTCCACGAGCACGCAGCCAACGGGCACGTCGTCGTGCGTGCCGGCAACCATCGCGAGATCGAGTGCCGCGCGCATGAAAAGGTCGTCGTCGTGGGTGTTCTCCATGAAATCGAATCGTAGATGGTCGCGCAACATCCTTTTGCCGCCAAAAGCCACCGCAGGACGGCGTTGTAGACTGTTCGACGGAGGGGTGCGAGAGCGGCCGAATCGGGCAGTCTCGAAAACTGCTGTGTCTCCGGGCACCGTGGGTTCAAATCCCACCTCCTCCGCCAGCGTGGACAACGGGTGACTTCGGTCACCCGTTTCCGCACTCCGGGAAGGTTGTAAAGAACTGGCGGTACGATTGGAACGTCCGGCGCGAGCCGACGCAACCCAGGAGCAAGTCATGGTCTCTTCAATCGATTCTTCCGTCGGCACCGAACGAAACGTCGTCACCGAACTGCCCGGACCAAAGTCGCGGGCACTCCACGAGCGCCGCAAGGCCGTCGTGAGCGCCGGATTGACCCAGGGCTTTCCCATATATATCGAGCGTGCCGAAGGTGCCATCCTGGTCGACGTCGATGGCAACCGGATTCTGGACCTCGGTTCGGGCATCGCCGTGACCTCGATTGGCCACGCCGTGCCCGAGCTCATCGAGGCCGTGAGCGACCAAGTGGCCGCCTTCACGCACACCTGTTTCATGGTCACTCCCTACGAGAGCTACGTGGAGGTCTGTGAGGAACTGGCCGCACTCACGCCGGGCTCGCACGCCAAGACGACCGCCCTGTTCAACTCGGGCGCCGAGGCCATCGAGAACGCCGTCAAGGTCGCGCGGCTCGCGACCGGCCGTGAGGCAATCATCGTCTTTGACCACGCCTACCATGGCCGCACCAACTTGACGATGGCGCTGACCGCGAAGAACATGCCCTACAAGGACCGCTTCGGTCCTTTCGCGCCAGAGATCTACCGAGTCCCGATGAGCTACCCGTTCCTCGATGGGCGCAGCGGGGCCGAGGCCGCCGCAGTGGCCATCAAGTTGATCGAGACGCAGGTCGGCGCTCACAACGTCGCGGCGCTCTTGATCGAACCGATCCAGGGTGAGGGAGGATTCATAGTCCCCGCTGACGGCTTCTTGCCTGCGTTGTCGGAGTGGACGACCAAGAACGGCGTCGTGTTCATCGCCGACGAAATTCAGAGCGGGTTCTGTCGCACCGGTGACTGGTTCGCCGTTGACCACGAAGGGGTCATCCCCGATATCGTCACGACCGCCAAGGGACTCGCCGGTGGTATGCCGCTCGCGGGTGTGACGGGTCGCGCCGAGTTGATGAACGCCGTACACGAGGGTGGCCTCGGTGGCACCTACGGTGGCAATCCCGTCGCGTGCGCCGCGGCGCTGGCGACCATCAAGACACTGCGTGACCGGAACCTGGCTGGGCGAGCGCGCGAGATTGGAGAGATCCTCTTCGCCAATCTCCGCTCACTGCAGCAGGACGTCGCGATCATTGGCGAGGTCCGAGGTCGAGGCGCGATGGTGGCCATGGAGTTCGTCAACCCCGGCACCAAAGAGCCGAACGCCGCGGCGGCCAAGGCGATCGTCACCTACTGCAACCAGCAGGGCGTCCTCGCCATTTCGTGTGGCACTTTCGGCAACGTCGTGCGTCTCTTGCCGCCGCTGGTCATCAGCGACGAGCAGTTGGCTGACGGGCTGAGCGTCCTCGCGGCGGCCGTACGCTCGGCGAGTTAGCTCACACAGCTCTTCGTTGACGCAGCGCCGCGCGCCGGCGTCAGAGCCAGGTCGTGCTCCACGGTGGCCGCCGGGATGGCGTACGCCGTCGACGACTGACTGAGCGACTTGGAGAAGAGAACACCCGCCACATGCTCGTTCACGATCACCGGGCTCCCCGAGTTGCCCGGCTGGACATTGGCGTAGAGAACGAGCACGGTTCGATTGAAGAGATTCTGGTCGTAGATGTCGCGCGATTGGGCGGTGATCTGACCACTGATGACGCTCGGACTGAGTGTTCTCGACCCGTCCAGTGGAAATCCAAAGATCGAGGCGCTCGAACCCGACGTCGGTACTGAGCTGACAAATCGCATCGGCACAAGATTGAGTGAGGGAACGCGCAGGATCGCAATGTCATTGACCGGGTCAAATAAGGCGACGGTGGCCCTCGCTCCTTCGACGCTCACGCTCGTCGCGCCGGCCACTACGTGGGCATTCGTCACCGCAATGTGACTCTGAACGAAGAACGCGGTGCCTTGATGGACGTCCGTACATCCAGTGGCCAGCACCTTCACGACGTCGCTTGGTCCGCCGGGAGCGAGGGTGTTTCGCCGCAGCGTGGGTGCAGAACCGGACGAAGGCACGCTCGGTGCGACCACACTCGCGAACACACTTGGAAAGTTCGCGTTGTGCAAGAGCGTCTGCAGTTTCGCCTCAAACGAAGGCACCGGAGGTAGCGCGCTGTCGAGTGCCTTCACGATCTTGGAACCCTGGACACCGGCCGCGGCGGTGCTCCACGGCGTCGCCACCAGCAGCGCCGCGAGAAGCCAGCACGTGAGCAACGCACCGGCAACGCCCACGGCAACACCGATACCCGAGTCGACGAAGCCAAGTTTGACCATCTTGATCGACCTGCGAATCGTCGCGCCGACGATATGTCCAACAAAGTGACCGATGTAGGCGGCCACGATGACGATGGCAATGGCGAGCAGTGGCCGCCACGGCGCATGTGTGATGTGCGTCGACAGCGACGGAGCGAAGGCCGATCCGACGAGGAAACCCGCGACGAAGCCCAGCCAACCGAGAGCCTGGCGGATCGCCCCTTGGTACCAACCTCGAATCGCCGCAACGATGACGATCGCCACGATGAGTATGTCCACCCAGTTCACGCCCCAAGGGTAGACGTCGCGCTCTTCTCACCTCAGTCGAAGGACGACATTGGCTCAGTAACATCAACGCAGGGACAACAGTCGTTCGGATGACAAGGGAGCCATGAGCCGAGTACCAACGAACGTGCGTTCATGGGCGAAGGTCTGCGTCGCCGGCGCCATCGCCGCACTGGTCTTGGCGTCATGCGGCACCGCAGTCGTCGTGCCATCTCCGCCGGTTTCGGGAGTGCCGTCGATAAGCATTTCGGTGGCGCTCACCTCGGTGGGATGCACGACCAACTCGTGCGTGGCCATCGGCGCATCGACGATTGACGACTCGCCGATGTCAGTTGGTGAACTGCGCGGCGTCAGCGGTGGCTGGAAAGGCATTGCAACGCCCACCGTCACCAGCGCGGTCAGCTTTCAAGGTTCATCGTGTTGGGCCGACACGTGCATGTTCGTCGGTCAGGATGCCACTGGGGACGTCATATGGCGATTTGAAGCGTCGACGGGTTTGGTGTCGCACGTGAATCCTCCGAGTGGTGGGACCGGGGTGCAAGCGGTGAGTTGCTACGCGTCACTCTCGTGCGCCACGATTGACGACGCCACGGGATCGGCACCTCGATTCGAGACGACGAGTGACGGTGGCGACACGTGGTCAACGCCCGTCTTACTGCCGCAATCTGGTGACACCGTGCGATTCTTAGCCTGCGGATCGTCGCTCGATTGCATTGTCGCGATGTCGTCGTCGAACGACTTCGTCGACATCTACGCGACACTCGATGGCGGCAACACGTGGACCCAGCGAACGACGTCGGTCACTGCCGGATGGGAGACGCTGACCTCAATGACCTGTCGCAAGCTCGTGTGCGTCGGCCTCGCCCAAGAACAGTCGGGATGGCACATCGTTCGCACCGCCACGCTCGGTCGAACGTGGTCGGTGAAGTCGCCCTTCAGCGTCGCCGCGAATACCGCGCCAACGTTCGCCTGTTCAACGCTGACGCACTGTGTTCTCGGTGGCACCAAAGACGGGTTGACACCGTGGCTCGCCACCTACAACGATGGAGCGCTGAAGGCGCAGAAACTCAAGTACATCCCGTCGCCGATTCTTCAACTGGCCTGCGGCCACAAGATCTGCGCCGGCATCGGTGTCACGACCCTGTTGGCGTTGCGTTCCTAGCCCTTGAGTGACGACAGGATAAGCCCCGGCAACTTCGCCCAGGAGGGATCGCCCTCGAAGGCCAGCAACTTGCGCATGACAACGCCGGCATTCCTATTGGTCGCGAACCACGCCGGTTCGGGCATCGCCACGAAGGGGCCGCGGACGACGGACTTTTGCGGCCGAGCGAACAGATAGGCGTTCCCCACGGCACCACTCCCCGACTGAATGTCGGTGAGTGGATGTCCCGGAAATGCACCCCACGTCGTTGCCGCCAATGCGTAACTCATCGCGTGCCACAGATTGACGCCGATCGAGCCATAGCGAAGGTCGGCGACGGCCTGTTCGACGGCCGGTCCCGTCACCGGATCCTTCATCGTCCTCGGGTCGCAGAGCAACGTCATCGACAACGTGCCCCACACCACGTCGTTGCAGAAGTCAACGGCGGCTCGTACGAACTCGGCGGGCGTCGCTGCTTCGAGGGCCGTCTCACTGGTGAGTGCGCAGAACGCCTCGACGTTGAAACACATGGCGTCAACCCTGGTCGCGTCAACGTCTCGCACAATTGTCCACGGCAGACGATCGCCAGTGCCGTCACCGACCAGGTGCGCGTCCGGATGCTCGGCGAGGAACGACGCGTGTCGTTCGTTCGCTCCGGGGTAGTACGCACGGCGCGTGGGCAGTGACGCGAAGACGGACTCCAGGGCCGTGAGGAACTCCTCACGCTGGGGCCATCCCGCGTGCGTGACGATGACGCGGGGCGTCAAACAGTTGAAACCGGCGTTGTTGGTGAACATCGTCGCCACGTGTTTGGCCTGGTACTCAATCTCCTTTCGCGTCCACTCGCCGGGCACGATCACGACCGGTGATACGTTGCCAAGTTCGCCACTCACCGGCTTCGTGACCAGCGGGTCATTTGCGGCCTTGCGCTGCGCTCCTTCGGGACCGGCACCGAAGACAATGGCGTCGTGGGTCTTATCGGAGCCCGTCACATGAATGTCGGTGATGAGTTCGTGCTGCGTGAGATAGGCACCAACCTGGGCCCCTCCATGAACGATTCGAAGGTATCCGGGATCGATCAGCGCGGACAGCGCTCGACGCCAGTACGGGACGAGGTAGTCATTGACGGGATTCGCCTTTAGGACAACG
>Ga0182013_10002038_pt1 | contig 26864 bp, 19 predicted proteins | sample 612S2MmetaG_FD_120487 | JGI IMG/M metagenome (GOLD analysis project Ga0182013, IMG submission 120487) | Permafrost microbial communities from Stordalen Mire, Sweden - 612S2M metaG | ecosystem: Environmental > Terrestrial > Soil > Wetlands > Permafrost | place: Sweden: Stordalen | collected...
CGCACCGCGCATCTGGAAGGAAACCCGGCGATGACCCGCACCACACTGCCACCCGGCAGGATCATCCTTCTGCTTGTATTCGCCAGCCTCACCATCGGCGTTCGCCCTGCAGTGTCGCAGAACGCCCAAGCCAAAGCGCCCGAGTTTGAGGCGGTGACGATCCGGCTGAGCGACCGCACCGACCGTGGTGGGGCATGGGGAGTCTATAAAAACGAATACTCGGCAAGGAATACGCCGCTCTCTTACATCATCCTTCAGGCCTACCTCGGCCCGCGCCCGTCGATCGACAGGATGCAGGGGGCGCCAGCTTGGGTGACCACCGACCGGTACTTCATCACCGCGAAGGCGGACGACGCCACCGCCGACTCCTGGAAAGGGCTGCGGCAGGCGCAGCAGATCGCAATTGCAGCACCAATGCTGCGGAAGATGCTGGAAGACCGCTGCAAGCTGGTCGCGCACACCGTTCCGGCAGAGCTTCAGGGCTACGCATTGGTGCTGGGCAAGCACCCATTGAAGATTAAGGAGTGGAAGCCGGACGAGCCGCTGCCCAAAAGCAACTACGGCATGTTTGAAGGCGGCTCGATGATCACCTACTCCCAGCCCGACGATCCATTTCCCAGCACTACCTTCCTGAAGTTCACCATGGCACAACTCATCGAATTCATCAGTGGCGGAGGACCGCCGATTCTGGACCAGACCGGCCTGACTGGAACCTACGATATCGTGCTTCCGCGCCTGTGGTCTCCTCCGCCTCCGCCGGCCGAAGGCTCCGGTGCCGCTGCGCAGCTGGTCGCTCCTCCCGATGCCGCCCACATCTTCGACTGGCAATCCGTCGGTCTCGAAATGAAGCCGATCAAAGTCCCCGGGCTCAATCTAGTCATCGACCACATCGAGCGTCCCAGCGAGAACTGACGCCCTTCCCCATCGCTTACACTGGTAGCCGTCGCTTTCGTCTCAAGAGGAATGCCTGTGCCTGCCACGCCCCGCCCGCTCGATCTCGTCCCGCACCGCCGTTACAATCCTCTGCTTCGCCAGTGGATCCTCGTCTCGCCGCAGCGCACGCAGCGTCCCTGGCAGGGTGAAACCAGCAAACCCGCGCCCATCGCAAGCCTGGTCTACGACCCCAACTGTTATCTCTGCCCCACCAACGCCCGCTCCGGCGGCGTCCACAATCCCGACTACAAGTCCGTCTTCGCCTTCGACAATGACTTCCCCGCGCTGCTCCCCGACGAGCCCCCAGTCTCCGCGCCCAATGAGTCCCCACTCCTCGTCGCCGAGCCCGAGCGCGGCCTCTGCCGCGTCCTCTGCTTCCATCCCAACCACTCCCTCACCCTCGCCCGCATGACCGTCCCCGAGATCGCGACCGTCGTCGATGCCTGGGCCTTTGAAACCTCCGCCCTTGCGCAACACCCCTTCATCAACCACGTCCAGATCTTCGAGAACCGCGGCGCCATGATGGGCGCCTCCAATCCCCACCCGCACTGCCAGATCTGGGCCACCGAGCACATCCCCGACGAATCCCTGCGCGAACTCGCCGCCCAGCAGGAGTACCACGACGAGCACCACTCCTGCCTGCTCTGCGACTACCTCGCCACCGAACTGGCCCAGCCCGAAGCCCGCATCGTCGTCGAGAACGATCTCTTCGTTGCCCTCGTCCCCTACTGGGCCGTCTGGCCGTTTGAGACGCTTGTCCTGCCCCGCCGTCACCTCGGCAGCATGACCGACCTGAACCCCGCCGAGCGTACCGCCCTCGCCGCCATCCTCAAGGCCGTCACCACCCGCTACGACAATCTCTTCCAGGTCCCGTTTCCGTATTGCCTCGGCTTTCACCAGCGCCCACCCCGCATCTCGAACGCAAGCGTGGCCCACGAAGCCATGCACTTCCACGCCCATTTCTACCCGCCGCTGCTCCGCTCCGCCGAGATTCGCAAATTCATGGTCGGCTTTGAGATGTTCGGCTCGCCCCAGCGCGACCTCACCGCCGAGACCGCCGCCGCCCGCCTCCGCGCCCTCCCCGACAAGCACTACGCCGAGGGATGATGAACCGCCCCCAATTCCCGTCGTCATTCTGGACGCAGTCCAGAATCTCCGTAGTTGCCTGTTCTAGGTTTTCATCCTGAACGCAGTTCAGATTCTCAGCATTTGTCTTTGCACTTTGACCCAACAACAGAAAGCCGCCCATGCAAACCCCCGCTGAACTCGCCGCCCTGCACTTCGCCTCCTACAACGTCCCCGGCCAGCTCTACGCCGCGCCTGGCCGCGTCAACCTCATCGGCGAGCACACCGACTACTGCGACGGCTTCGTCATGCCCGCGGCCATCGACTTCTCCACCATCGTCGCCATCTCCCACCGCAGCGACGGCCGCATCCTCGCCCATTCCGTCAACTACGACGAGCGCCTCGACCTGTCTGTCGGCGAGCTGCTCGCCGGCCGTACCCGCCGCTGGTCCGATTACCCCGCCGGCGTGATCTGGGCGCTGCGCGAGCACGGCGTCCCCATCGAAAGCGGCTTCTCCCTCACCATCGCCGGCAACGTCCCTCTCGGTGCCGGCCTCAGTTCTTCCGCCTCCGTCGAGGTGGCCACCGCGTTCGCGGTACTCGGCGCCACCAGCTACGACCTTCCCCTCACCCAGATCGCCCTGCTCTGCCAGCGCGCGGAGAACGCCTTCGTCGGCGCCAACGTCGGCATCATGGACCAGTTTGTCGCCTGCTGCGGCCGCCAGGACCACGCCGTCATGATCGACTGCCGCTCGCTCGAGTACACCCTCGCACCCATCCCGCCCGACATCCGCATCGTCATCTGCAACTCTATGGTCAAGCACGCACTCGCCGAAGGCGATGGCGGCTACAACACTCGCCGCGCCGAGATGGAAGCGGGCCTGCGCATCCTGCAGTCGCACCGCCCGGAGATCAAGGCTCTACGCGACGCCACCGTCGACGACCTCGCGCGCTGGGGCAGCGAGATGACCCCGGAATCCCTGCGCCGCTGCCGCCACGTCATCACCGAAGACAATCGCGTCCTCGCCGCCGTCGAAGCCTTCCGCGCGGCAGACCTCACCCGCTTCGGCGAACTGATGCACCAGGCCCACCTCAGCTTCCGCGACGACTTCCAGGCCTCCTGCCCGCAGATCGACATTCTCGTTGACCTGGCCAACCGGCAGCCCGGCTGCTTCGGCGCGCGTCTCACCGGTGGAGGCTTCGGAGGCTGCACCGTCAACCTGGTCGCCGCCACCCACGCCGCCGCTTTCGTCGAAGCCATGCGCGCGGGCTACCTCGCCGCCACCGGCATCGCCGCCGAGATCTACACCTCGCGCGCCTCTGCCGGCGCCCACGCCATCCCCCTGTAAGCCATCGCACAAGGAGTCTCCTGCGCCATGAAGCCCCTCTTCGCCACCATCCTCACAGCTCTCCTCTGCATCCCGGCGCTCGCCCAGGTGCCCATCGCAAAGCCCACCGGCATGGAAGCCCGTATCCAGCCCAAGCCCGGCGCATGGGACACGCTCAAGCTCGTCAACACAGCACCCACGCCGAACGATGCGCGCAACTTCGGGAATGCCCTTCCGATCGGCAATGGTCGCCTCGGCGCTAAGGTCTTCGGCTCGCCCGCGTCCGATACCATCCCGCTCAACGACACCACCCTTTGGTCCGGCCCCGGCCCCGAGCACTTCGAATCGCCCGCGCACCACGATGCCCTCCTCGCTGCCCGCGCCGCTCTCGAAGTCTCCGAATACATCAAAGCCGACCAGTTCGTCCGCGGAATGGAAGGCCCCAACACGCAGTATTACGAGCCCCTGGCCGACCTGCACCTCATCTTCCCCGGCCACGACACCTACACCAACTACACCAACACCCTTGACCTCGACACCGCCGTCGTCACCACTCGCTACACCGTTGGCGACACCACCTTCACCCGCGAGATGTTCGTCAGCTACCCCGCCCAGATCATCGTCCTCCGTATCACCGCGGACAAGCCCGGCGCGCTCACCTTCACCACCGGCCTCACCACCCAGCAACACTACGGCCGCACCGCCCTCACCGCCAACGAAATCTCCGTTACCGGACGCGCACCCGTCCGCATCTCCGGCCCCGTCGCCAACGCCAATGTCGAGTGGGACGAGCACAAAGGCACCGCTCTCGCAGCTATCCTTCACCTCACCGCAAAAGGAGGGCAGGTCGCTCCCGGCGAAAACAATACAATATCGGTTACAAATGCCGACGAGGCCACCATCCTCATCTCCGCGGCCACCAGCTTCAATGGCTTCGACCGCGATCCCGCAACCCAGGGCCGCGATCCCGGCGCCATCGCCCGCGCCTACCTCGCGAAAGCCATCGCACGCACCTACCAGTCCCTGCTCGTTGAGCACCTGGCCGACTACCGCGGCCTCTTCCGCCGCCTCTGGGGCTCCATCAACGGCGAAACCACCGACAAAAACGCCTTCGCCTACCAGTACGCCCGCTACGCTCTCATCGCCTCCTCCCGTCCCGGCAGCGGAGCGCCCCGCAACGAGCAGGGCATCTGGAACCGCGACCTCGCGCCCCACTACTCCTCCAACTTCACCCTCAACGAAAATCCCGAAAAGTACTACGCCACCGCCGAGCCGGCCAACATCGGCGAGACGGTCGAACCCGAGATCGACTTCGTCAACAACCTCGCCGTCAACGGCGCCATCACTGCGAAGGTCGACTACGGCTTCCACGGCTGGACCGTTCACCACAACTCCGACATCTGGGCCATGACCACCATGGTGCAGGGCGATCCCTGCTGGGCCGACTGGCCCGTCGGCGGCTTCTGGCTCTCCCAGGCGCTCTGGGAGCGCTACGCCTTCTCGCTCGACAACGCAGAACTCCGCGCCAGGATCTATCCCGTCCTCAAAGGCGCAGCCGAGTTCGCCCTCGATCTCCTCGTCCCCGACGGCCAGGGCCATCTCGTCACCTCACCCTCCACCTCGCCCGAAAATCACTTCGTCGATCCCGCGACCGGCCAGCGCGTCGCCGTCAGTCGCGGCTCAACCATGGACATGGCCCTCGTCCGCCAGCTCTTCCAGAACACCATCGCTGGCAGCGAAGCCCTCGGAATCGATCCCGATCTCCGCGCGCGCCTCCAATCCACCCTCCCCCAGCTCCTGCCCTTCCAGATCGGCTCGCAAAGCCAGCTCCAGGAGTGGTCCCACGATTTCAAAGAGTTTGAGCCCACCCACCGCCACGCCTCCCACCTCGTCTCTGTCTCCGAGCTCAACCAGATCACCTCCGCCGAGCCCGACCTCTTCGCCGCCGCCCGCGTCTCCGAAGACCTGCGTAAGTCCGGCGGCTACCACCCCGATAAAGCTGCGCTCTACGCACGCCTGCTCGAGGGCGACAAAGCCCTCGCTGCCCTCGGCACCCGCTTCCCCTCCATGTACGATTCGCCGCCCGCAGGCTTCGCCGAGCTTCTGCTCCAGTCCCAGCCCATCCAGCCCGCTCCCGCCCTCGCGCCAGGCAGCAACTACGCTGGCCACCCCTACTCCATACCCTCGGCGCACCCCGGCCCCATCAATCTCCTCCCAGCCCTTCCCTCCACCTGGACCTCCGGCATCATTCTCGGCCTGCGCGCACGCGGCGGCTACGAAGTCGACATCGAATGGGCCAACCACGTCCTCAAATCCGCAACCATCCGCTGCTATGTCCCAACCATTCCCCCGGTCCAGGTCGCCGGCCAGCCCATCGATCCCAGCAAAGACCCCCGCATTCACCTCGTAATGGTCAAGTAATCGCTGCCCGCCCGAGCATTGCGACCGCCGTCACATTCCGCCACATCTGCCGCAGCGTACAATTCCGGCAATCCACATCCCAAAGGATTGCCCGCCATGCCCAGCAAGCTCGAAGAAATCTCTATCCAGCGCAAGCGCGCTCACACCAAACTCCTGGCCAACTCCTCCAAGGTCTACGACTGCTTCCTTACCATGGAGCGGATCGCCTACACCGAGGGTGCATTGAGCAAGAAGCACAAGGAGTTGATCGGCCTGGGCATCGCCCTCGTCAAAGACTGCGAATCCGGCATGCAATGGCACGTCGAGCAGGCCAGAATCGCGGGCGCATCCTTCGAGGAGCTGCTCGAAGCCATCGAAGTTGCCATCGAGATGGGAGGCGGGCCCGCCGTCGTCTCCGCTCGGTTCGCCCTGGAAGTGATGGAGAGTATTGGCGTAAGGCCTTCGCGCTAGAGCGTCTTTCCTGGATGTCGACCAGCAAAAAGGCCCGGCGCTTGGCCGGGCCCCATCTGCCTCAATACAGGCTTACGGCTTCTTCGCGGGAGCCTTGTGCACCGGCGCCGCGGCGGGCTTCGCAGCCGCCTTCGGCAGCACCACTTCGCCACCGCTCATGGTAATCATCAGCGGCTTGGGCGTGAAGGAATCGTAAACCCCCTGGAACGCGACGGTCTGGCCCACAGCCGTGGCTGCGGCAATCGCGTCCGCCTGCTTCTGCGCCGCATCGACTGCTTTCTTATAGGCCAGCTTCTGCGCCGGGGTCGCGGTCGGCTTCAGATCCGGGATGGGATCGGGCTGCGTCAAGTTGACCGTGAAATCCGCCGTCTTCGATTGCACCGCATCGTCCGATACCGCAACCTGAAGCTGCGTAGCCGTCGATGCAATCACCGTCCCCGAAAGCTGGACCGATTTACCCTTGATCGCGTCCCACACCTTGCCTGCATCTTCGGGCGAGCCGTACTGGAACACCATCTCCTTGTCCGAGATCGCGAGCACTCCCAGCTGGTCCGCGGGCGTACTGGTGATGATTCCGTGGATTTGTTCCGCCGGGGTCGGTGCTGGCTTCACCGAAGCGGCGAAGTCCGGCAGCGGATTCAGGTTCGCCGTTGCCGCGGCCAGCACCGCATCGTAGCCGTCATCCCCGCCATGGTACCTCTTGTAGCAGTACTTCGCCGTCGCTGCGACCTGGCTCTTATAGGGTTCCGGCGCGAAGGCCGTAAACCGCGCTGCGTAGAACGCGCAGTCGAGGAAGTCGGGCGGAGTCGACAATTCGTAAGCGACCGCCAACTGGTAGGTGTCCGGCAACTGCCCCTGCTTTGGGTCCTGGGTCTGGGCAAGCGGAACATAGGCGAGTTCCTTCTTGTACGCATCGATGGCCGTCGCATTGTCCTTCTTGTTCAGCGCGGTAGCAGCAATGATGCTGTACAAGATGGGGAACGCCGTGTCCTGCACCTTCTTGAAGTCGGCGTCAGTCATGTCGGCTGGCTTGGTCGCAGCCAGCCCCTTCTGGGCGTATCCGGCGGCCGCATCCAAACCAGCTTGTTTGGCGGCAGCGTCGGTCAGCGAGTTCGCGCCCTGCTGCCGCAGAAAGGCCTCGAAGAACAGCCCCCGCAGATTGTTTGGATCGACCTGGAGAAGCCGGTCAGCCGCGTCCAATGCCTTGTCCACGTCGTTCGCTTGCGCGTAAGTCTGCATCAGGATGGCCAGCGTCACCGCCTTCACCACCGTCTGCGGATACTGCGTCAGGTACGCCTCGATCGCCGCGGCCTTTGCCTTGGGATCGGTCTGCGTGATCGCGTTGTTGTAAACCGCGGCCTCGGCAGCAGCCATCTGGATCTGCCCACCGGCGGCTGCCGGAGCAGCTGAGGAAGCGTCGGTCTGGCCCGACGCAGGCAGACCCGATACAAGTACGGCACACGCCAGGAGAGAGGCTAAGACTACCTTCTTCATTCCATTGCTCCTCAATCAAACTCTTTTTTAATTGCCTGCCACCCGGTGGGCCCGGGGGTCAAGATAGTTCTTAGTTCTGTGCGTGAAACCAGTCTGCCGTTGCGCGCAAGCGCGGCGGCAACGCATACGATGTCGATTATAGGAATGCGGATGTCCTATGGCAAGTTCCACTTGTAACCGCCTGTAACAGGGTGATTCGCCTTTAGCGATTATCGTCTAGCCTCGTCCCCCATAGCAACCAATCGCCCTCCGCCCTGCCGCCCGCATCCAATCCTCAAGGCATCCAATCCTCAATCCCGCCGGTCCTCACGATTGATGTGCGGTACACTGGTTCCGTTCGGGCTGCATCCGCGGGTTCCAGAGTCGGAGCGGCACTGGAGAAGAAGATCATGAGCGTTACCCAGCTCCGCGCCAGCGGAGCCTCCCCGTTGTCCCTTCCCCGCGTCACCGCAGACGCGCTCCGGCAACAGAAACTCGCCGGCCATCCCATCACCGCACTCACCGCATACGACTACCCCACCGCGCGCCTGGTCGATCAGGCCGGCATCGACATCGTGCTGGTCGGCGACTCCCTCGGCATGGTCGTCCTGGGCTACGAAAACACCCTCCCCGTCACCCTGGACGAGATGCTGCATCACACCCGCGCCGTGGCCCGCGCCCTGCGCCGCGCCTTCCTCGTCGCTGACATGCCCTACGGCTCCTACCACGCCTCCCTGCGCGACGCCACCCGCAATGCCCTTCGCTTCATCAAGGAAGCCGGAGCCCAGGCGGTCAAGATCGAAGGTGGCTCTCAGCGTGCCAAACTCGTCCGCCGCCTCACCGACGCCGAGGTCCCCGTGGTCGGCCACATCGGCCTCACCCCGCAGTCCGTCCACAGCATGGGAGGCTATCGCGTCCAGGGCAAGTCGCTCGACGCCATGGACCGCCTCTCCGCCGATGCACGCGCGCTGGAGGACGCCGGCGCGGTCGCCATCGTGCTCGAAGGCATCCCCCGCGAGCTCGCCGACCGCATCACCCACGAGATCGCCATCCCCACCATCGGCATCGGCGCCGGCCCCGACTGCGATGGCCAGATCCTGGTCTTCCACGATCTCTTCAACCTCACCTTCGCTCCCACCGCCAAGTTCTCCCGCCAGTATGCGGATGGCGCCGCCTTCTTTGCCTCCGCGCTCGAGCACTACCGCGACGACGTCGCCGAACGCAAGTTCCCTTCCGACGCCGAGAGCTATCACCTTCCCCGCGAGGTACAACTCGCCGTCGCATCCGCCCAGCCCCGCGCCCGCAAAGCCTGAGTAGTTGTAAAGCCCCCGTAGTGCAGGCGTAACTCGTTTTGAAGGGGCGCGACTTGAGTCGCGCCATTGCCCAACCAATGAGTCGGGGGCTTTAGCCCCTGAGGGAATCTGGAACCTCGAACCTTGCCTATGCTCATCTGCACCACACCTGCCGAGATGCACGCCGCCTGCGGCGATCTCCGCCGTTCCAACTCGCTCGGCCCCACCGTCCTGGGCCTCGTTCCCACCATGGGAGCGCTGCACGCCGGCCATCTCTCCCTCGTCTCCGCCGCCGTCGCCGAGTGCGACGCCGTCGCCGTCTCCATCTTCGTCAACCCCACCCAGTTCGGCCCCAGCGAAGACTACGCCTCCTACCCGCGCACCTTCGACGAGGACTGCCGCAAGCTTGAAGCCGCCGGCGTCCCTCTGCTCTTCGCCCCCTCCGCCGCCGAGATGGTCCCCGCCGGCAACACTACCTTCGTCGACACGGGTGACATCGGCACCCGCCTCGACGGAGCCTCCCGTCCCGGCCACTTCCGCGGCGTCGCCACCATCGTCGCCCGGCTCTTCCACATCGTCGGCCCAGACCGCGCCTACTTCGGCCAGAAGGACGCCGCCCAGGTCGCCGTCCTGCGCCGCATGGTCCGCGACCTCGACTTCCCCATCCACCTCGCCGTCTGCCCCATCTTCCGCGAGCCCGACGGCCTCGCCCTCAGCTCGCGCAACCGCTATCTCTCGCCCGCCGAGCGCACCCGCGCCCTCATCCTCTCCCGCGCCCTCCGCGCCGCCGAAGCCCTCGTCCTCGCCGGCGAAACCTCCGCCGAAGCCCTCCGCGCCGCCATGCTCGCCGTCTTCTCCGCCGCCGATCCCGACCCGGACCTCAAAGCCGTCCCCGTCCGCCTCGACTACGCCGCCGTCATCGACCCCGACACCCTGCTCCCCGTCGCCGACACCCGCAACGGAGCCCTCGTCGCCGTCGCCGCCCACATCGGCCCCACCCGCCTCATCGACAACCTGTTGCTACCCGCAACCACAACGACTTGAAGTGAATGACCGAACCTGCTCAAAACCCGACTTTGGCAGGTATTGTCGCTCGCCAGGAAGGCATCCTAGATTGACAGGATGGCATCGAACAACAGTTACTCTTTTTTCCTGGACCCAGAAATGACAGTAGCAGCCATCCAAACAGTACGCGGTTTTGCGTCCGAGGTGGATCCCGTCAGCGGGACGCCATCATCGGCTATCTGTTGATTGGCACCGATAACACCGCGCGCGGGGCGGAAGAGGCGCTGCTGAAGGCTGGGGCACTGCAGCGCGCAATCTTCAATAGCGCCAATTTCTCAAGTATCGCCACGGACGCGCATGGTGTCATTCAAATCTTCAACGTCGGGGCCGAGCGGATGCTGGGCTACACCGCCGCCGAAGTAATGAACAAGATCACGCCGGCTGACATCTCCGATCCGCAGGAAATAATCGCCCGCGCCGCTGCACTGAGCCTCGAACTCGGTACACAAATTACGCCAGGCTTCGAGGCATTGGTGTTCAAGGCCTCACGGGGAATCGAAGACATCTACGAACTGACCTACTTCCGCAAGGATGGGACCCGGTTCCCTGCGGTGGTCTCCGTCACGGCCCTGCGCGATGCACAGAACGCCATCATCGGCTATCTGTTGATTGGCACCGATAATACCGCGCGCAAGCAAGCGGAAGAGGCACTGCTCAAGGCCGGAGCACTACAGCGCGCGATCTTCAATAGCGCCAATTTCTCAAGTATCGCTACCGATGCGCACGGTGTCATTCAGATCTTCAACGTCGGGGCCGAGCGGATGCTGGGCTACACCGCCGCCGAAGTGATGAACAAGGTCACGCCGGCCGACCTCTCCGATCGACAGGAAGTGATTGCGCGTGCCGCGGTATTGAGTCTGGAATTCGGGACCCCGATTACGCCGGGCTTTGAAGCATTGGTCTTCAAGGCTTCGCGCGGGATTGAGGACATTTACGAGCTGACCTACTGCCGCAAGGATGAGAGCCGGTTCCCTGCGGTGGTATCGGTCACGGCGTTGCGCGATGCGCAAGAGGCCATTATTGGCTACCTGTTGATTGGCACGGACAACAGTGCTCGCAAGCGGGCGGAAGAGGCGCTGCTGCGCAGCGAAATGTTGGCGAATGCCGGGCGGCTGGCGGCAAGCATCGCGCACGAGATCAACAATCCGCTCGAGGCCATCATGAACACGCTGTATATCGTCCGGACGAGCGCGGACCTTCCCGTATCGGCGCGCGAGTATCTGGATATTGCAGACGGGGAACTGATGCGGATCGCTCATATCACCCGGCAGACGCTGGGATTCTATCGTGAGTTTTCCGCAGCTACCAGTAACTCCGCCTCTGCTCTGATTGGCTCGGTCATCAATCTGCTCCAGGCGAAGATCAGGGCTAAGCGAGTCGCGGTCAACCAACAGTGTAATGAACAGCTGCGGGTGATGGGAATTGCCGGGGAACTGCGGCAGGTACTAGCGAACCTGCTTACAAACAGCCTCGATGCGATCGGTCAAAGCTCCCGGATTGTTCTACGCGCTTCAGCCTCCATTGATCCGAAGAATGGCAAACGACGCGTTCGGCTCACAGTGGCCGACTGTGGGCACGGCATGGAAGCGGCCACGACGAAGCAGGTATTCGACCCTTTCTTTACGACGAAGGGATCGGTCGGCACTGGCCTTGGACTATGGGTTTGCAGGCAGCTTGTGGAGAAGAATGGCGGCTCTATTCAGGTCCGATCCAATACGGATGGAGAGCGCAGAGGTACGACGTTTTCCATTGTTCTCCCGGCTGAGGCTGTAATGCCGACAGCGTATGTGGAGAACCTGGACTTATTGCCAAGTGCGGCCTGAAGCAGTTCTTAGACCCACTCGCTAAACCGTAATGCACAGAAAACGGAGCGGTGTCTGCCACCGGACTTGGTGACGGACAATTGCCGGTGCCCACATCTCGCTTCTGAGATGTGGGATGAACCACCACGGAATCCGGCCTGGATGGGTGCCTTCGCCGTCATCCCGACCGCAGCGCGTAGCGCGCAGTGGAGGAGCCTGTCCTGTGCCTGTCGAAGGAAACCGTTCGCACCACTCGCGAGTCGCCTTCTCTACCCCTAAAACCCCAGCAAAATCGCGTGTCAAGTCCCCAAACGACCTAACTCCATGACCCACCACAACATAGAGATGGCAGATGAGTTATGCTCCCGCTGCTATACTGGAAGTAGGTTGGAAGTGAAAAAGCTCGGCCATCGCGCCGGGCTTTCGCTTTTTATCTCCGGGGGACTCAACCCATGAACCGAGGGTGTGGTCAATCGTTGACACCAGCCTCAGGCTTGTGTCTCCCTAAGCTCAAAAAAGGCCATAACTCGCTCATTCCCGGGATTTTAGGAGCTAACTCATTCATTCCCGGCATTTTGCAAAACAAGTCGTCTGTTTTCTATTTTTTAGCAAAAAATGATCAAGGGATAACCCATGCCCACGCCGAGCGAGCCGGGAAGAATGGTAATGTTGCCACCGGAGATCATCCATGCCCGCGCCCACCCTGAACCGCGCAACCCTCCTCTGCGCCCTGGCCATCCTCACGGCCTCCGCCGCCGCCCAGAAGCCCATCCCCCCCCGCCCCATCCAGATCGAATCGGGCAAGCTGCTCGGCGTCCTCACTCCCGACCAGAAGGTCATCGCCTACAAGGGCATTCCCTACGCCCAGCCGCCCATCGCCGATCTGCGCTGGCGCGCGCCGCAGCCCGTCGGCAAGTGGAGGAAGATCCTGCTCGCCGGCGACTTCGGCTCCCACTGCATCCAGTCCCGCACCTGGCCCGACATGGTCTTCCACGATCCCGGCGCCTCCGAGGACTGCCTCACCCTCAACATCTGGGCTCCTGTCCCCGCCGCGAAGCACCCCGCCCCGCTGCCCGTCATGGTCTGGATCTACGGCGGCGGCTATACCAGCGGAGGCACCTCCGAGAGCCGCCAGGACGGCAAATTCCTCGCCCATCGCGGCGTCATCGTCGTCAGCATGAACTACCGCCTCGGCGTCTTCGGCTTCTTCACCCACCCCGAGCTCACCGCCGAGTCATCCCACCAGACCTCCGGCAACTATGGCCTGATGGACCAAGCCTTCGCCATCGCCTGGGTCGGCCGCAACATCGCCGCCTTCGGGGGCGACCCGGCCAACATCACCATCTTCGGCGAATCCGCCGGCTCGCAGTCGGTCAGCGCCCTGATGGCCTCGCCCGTCGCCAATGGCCTCTTCGCCAAAGCCATCGGCGAGAGCGGCGCGGGCTTCTACAGCCCCAGCAATACCCTGCAGCTCCGGCAGGAGGCCGAGTCCCTCAGCGTCGCCTGGGCCGAGCGCGTCTTCGGCTCCAGCAAGCTCTTCTACCTGCGCAACCTCACGACCGACGAGCTGCTGAAGGCCGCGACTGCCAAGACCACTCCCGCGCCGCCCTACTTCGGCCCGGTGGTCGACGGCTACTTCCTGCCCGACACTCAGCCCCACATCTACGCCGACGGCAAGCAGGCCCACATCCCCCTGCTCGGCGGATGGAACGCCAACGAAAGCCGTCCATCCAAGCCGCCCACCGCCGACAGCTTCACCGTCCAGGCGCACGTCGACTTCGGCCCCGATGCGCTCAAGTTCCTCGCCGTCTATCCCGCTACCAACGACGCCCAAGCCGTCCGCTCCGCCAACGACTATGCCGGCGACAAGTTCATCGCCTTCTCCACCTGGGCCTGGCTCGAAGCCCAGGTCAAGACCGGTGGCGCGCCCGTCTATCGCTACTTCCTCGATCTCGGCTCGCCCGGCGACCGCAACCATCCCGCCAGCATGGGCGCCTTCCACTCCGACGACATCGAATACATCTTCGGCACCCTCGACTCGCGCCCCGAGATGGCCCTCCGCCCCGAAGACCGCGCCCTCTCCGAGTTGATGGGCGCCTACTGGACCAATTTCGCCAAAACTGGCGATCCCAACCGCCCCGGCCTTCCCCCATGGCCGGTCTACAACGCCACCGGCGGCTGGCCGGTCATGCACCTCGACGCCACACCCGCTGCCCAGCCCGATACGCTCCGCCCCCGCGACCTCTTCCTCGACTCAGTCTGGGGCAGCATCGCCGGCAAATAGCTAGTTCGGAAGCTTATCCAGAAACGCGTTTATCTCGCGCAGCACATCCGCCTCGTTGGACTTGTACACAAAGTGGTCCGCATTCGGAATGCGAACGACATGCGCGGAAGGAACGCCGGCCTCGAACGCATTTGCCTGGGCAGTTGTGGTCTCCACATCGTACTTCGCAATAGCCGCCCGCCCGGCAGCGCTATATTCCGGCGTGGGATCAAACTTATGCGGAACGGCAAAGATCGCAAGAATCGGGACCTTGATCTCCGTGTATTTCTGTTCGCCCAGCTCGATCGCTTCGCCCGGGCCGAACTCACTCGCGGTTTCTGATGGATCGTCCGGAGGAAATCCGGCAATCGCTTCTTGCTCCTCGCGTAATACCTTCTCCAACTCCGGCAGCTTTGCCAGCACTTCCTCTAAAGGCTTCTTCTCTTCCGAATCCTCCGTGACGAGATTCTGGAGGTCCTTTATCGCCTCCACAGCGTCGAGTTCGTAGTCTCCATGCGCTCGGTCGTAGAACGCATAGCTATAGCCCGCGTCCAGGTACACCAAACCCGCAACCTTATCCGGATATCGCGACCCAATGGAGCTGAGTTCCTCTCCCGCAATCGAATGCCCCACCAGCACAGGTCGCTGCTTCAGGTGCAGCGCATCGATCACCGCCAGCACATCGTCGCCCAATCGGTCCGCGTTGTAGTTGGCTACGGTCGGTGGGGGAGAGCTGGACTCTCCAAACCCGCGCCGCGAGATTCCGTACACGTGGTACTTCCCAATCAGCTTCGCCGCAAATGCATCGAAGTCGTGTGCGTCGTATCCGAGTCCTGCAAGCAGCAGGAGCGGCCGCCCTGTGCCGCCCCAGTCCAGCACCTCCAGATTCACGCCCGGCGCGACCGGCACAAACGATGCTACACACGCGCAGTGGATGTCGCGCGGCCATGCGGTTTCCTTCGTCGGCCGCACCAGCGTCAGCGGAACCGTCCCGCCCTGCGTGTAACTTCCGACGATGGAACTTCCGTCGGAACCAATTGTTCCCTTGTAGGTAACCTTCAACTCAGTGATGGAGAAAGCAATGGATGAACTCTGCTGCGTGATCGAGGTAAGAGGAACGCCTTCAGCAGTCTGATCGATGCTATAAAGCAGCGCCTTCCAGCCGCCATCGTCGGCCTTGTCGATGTGCACAATCAACCTCAAACTACCCTTACCGGATCCAAGCCTGCCTTGCCAGTCACCGGATATGTCCTGGGCGTGCAGCGAGGACGCCAGCAAAACCAGCATCGCGATCATGCAGAAGATTCGCTTCATCAACAACCCCCGAGGTCAATCAACCTTGCCTGTGCAAGGCATCCGCGATGGTCTGCCAACTATCCCTTCGCGCTCGCCCACAGATCGTGCAGGTGTACCACCCCCAGCGCATCGCCCGCCGCCCCTAGCACGATCAGAGACGTAATCTTGCGCGCTTCCATCAGCGCCAGCGCCTCGCCCGCAAACGCTTCGGGCGCAATCGTCACCGGCTTGACGTTCATAATCTCGCCCGCGGTGTGCGCCAGCGCCCCGGGGCCGTCGCGCTCCAGCAGCCTCCGCAGGTCGCCGTCGGAGATCATTCCCAGCAGCCTCTGCCCCTCGCCCAGCACCGTGGTCATGCCCAGCTTTTTGTGGCTCATCTCGTGGATCACCTGGGTCATCACCGTGTCCGCCGCCACCTCGGGCAGCGCGTCGCCGGTGTGCATCAGGTCGCGCACCCGTGCCAGCCGCCGCCCCAGCCTTCCCCCTGGATGCAGCTCGGCAAAGTCCTCCGCCGCAAATCCCCTCCGGTGCGAAACCTCCAGCGCCAGCGCGTCGCCCAGCGCCAGCATCACCGTCGTCGACGCCGTTGGAGCCAGATTCAACGCGCCGGCCTCCGCACCGACACCCACATCCAGCCAAACCTCGCTCGCCTGCGCCAGCGTCGACCGCTCCTCGCCGCAAAGGCTAATCAGCACCGTCCCCAGCCGCCGCAGCGCAGGCAGCAGCGCCAGCAGCTCCTCGGTCTCTCCGCTCAAGCTCAGCGCCACCGCGACATCGCCCGCCGCCACCATTCCCAGGTCGCCGTGCAACGCCTCCGCCGGATGCAGAAAGTGCGCGGGCGTCCCCGTCGAGCACAGCGTTGCCGCAATCTTGCGCGCGATCAAGCCGCTCTTGCCCATACCCAGCAGGATCGCTCGATTCCCACGTGCCGCCGCTTCAGCTACTAACTCCGCAGCGCGGGCAAACGGCGCGGCCATCGGCCCATCCAGCCGTATCGCCAACTCCAGCAAGGCGCGCGCCTCGGTGCGGACCAGCTCCGACGGACGCGTTCGTTCAGGTTGTGCGGGGATCGCCATGCGCGTGTTCGAACCTCTCCGATGCTAGCAGAGCGGCGCACCGGCATCGACTCGACAGAATATCAGTCCCCCAATTACCCGTTGACTTTCAGAAAGTGGGAGGTGTTCTACTTCTATCCATGAACAAAGTAGCTGTCTGGTGTCGCCGTTTGTTGGTCGCGGTTCTGTTTGTGCTCGGCGTGGCTTGGGTGGAGACCCAGGCCGCCCAATGGATCCTCCGCACGCGCGCGCAAAATCTGCTCGCCGACGTTCGTTCCCTCAACGTAAACCACAGCCGCTGGCCGGATGCCCAGCAACTCATCGCCAAGTGGGGTCGCTGGGGCACAACCGCGGGAGACTGCAACGCAGAGATCTGCATCTATCGCATCACCATCGTCGAGGTGCTTCCCCAGTCCCTTACCGGCTACCCCGACCCCGGCGTCAAGAACTGGCTGCCCAGGATCGTCAACCACCTCGGCCTGCGCAACGCCGCCGTGCGCGCCGGGTTCAGCGTGCAGCATGGCATCGTCACCTCCAAGTGGTTCGCCGAGCAGGTCTCGCTGCCCGTCAGCGCGTGGAACTTCCCGCCCGGACAGCCGCGCGTTGTCCCCAACCTCGCCCTATCTTCGGGCGAGTTCGCCGCATTCCCCGAGGTCACCACCGGCCCCGGCCTGCATCCCTATCGCCGGGTCCGCGACTGGCACGGCCTCTACGGCGTCACCGTCCATTTCCTGCCCCAGGAAGACGCCGCCGAGAAGACCGCGCTGATGGACTTCAACCTCTCCTGCATCACCCAGTTCTCGCCCTGCCTCAACGAGGGCCAGATCCTGCCTGCGGCCGCGCGCGATCTACGGGAGCAGGCGCAATCCCCTCCCACGCGGTAAACGGGAGGGCCCGCATCGCGGTAAACTGGAAGCATGGAGGCTAGCGAAAGGCGCTCGCCCGGAAGGATGTTCTGAAGTGATGCGAAGAGCGCTCTTGCTAGCAATCATGGTCGCCGGAATCGCCCTCGTCGTGTGGTCCGGCGTGCAGAACCTGCGCCAGCGCCGGCTCGCCATCGAGCGCCGGCAGGCGACCCAGGTCACCCTGATTCCCGACACGCCCAGCAGCTCCGGCAACTCCACCGATTCACCCGGTCCATCGCCTCTGCGCGGCAAGTCCGCGCCCGCCTTTACCCTGGTCGACCTCGACGGTAAAAAGGTCTCGCTCAGCGATTTCAAGGGCCATCCCATGGTCGTCAACTTCTGGGGCACCTACTGCGCGCCCTGCAAGATCGAGATGCCCTGGCTGGAGGAGTTCAGCAAGAAATATGCCTCCGACGGCTTCCAGGTCGTCGGCGTAACCTACGACGCCGAAGTGGGCAAGGAGACCATCGCCAGGAACACCCAGAAGCTGGGCGTAACCTATCCCATCCTGCTCTCCGACCCCACCATCGAAGAGGCCTACCTCAAGAACACCGAGGTCCTGCCCATGTCGTTCTACGTGGATAAGACCGGCAAAGTGATCGAAGTCACCGCCGGCGCCGGCTCCAAAGATGAATTGGAAGCCATGGTGAAAGAAACCATCGCGGCAGGTAATCCATGACCCGCCGCGCCGTGACCCGCCACGCGCTCGCGGCCATCGCCGCGCTGGCTGCGCTGATCTGCGTTGCCGCCCAACCTGCAATTGCCCAGATCGGCGATCTCAACGCGCCCGCCAAGCCCAAGTCCTACGTCCTCTACGCAGCCGAGCCGCAGACCGTCCCCGCCGGCAAGCGCGCAACTTTGGAGCTTCGCTTCCACATCGTGCAGAACTACCACGTCAACTCGCACACGCCCAAGTCGCAGCTTCTAATCCCCACCACGCTCACCCTGCAAGCTGCGGATGGCGTTAAGACCGCAGCCATCGAGTATCCGGCGGGCAAGCCTTACAGCTTCAGCTTCGCTCCCAAGGACGTCCTCGACATCTACGCCGGCGACTTCACCCTCAAGCTGCCGGTGGTGGCCACACCGGGTGACCATACCTTGGCGGGCGAGCTACGCTATCAGGCCTGCGATAACGCCTCCTGCTACCCGCCGCGCACACTGCCGGTGAAGGTCGTGTTCACCGCGAAGTAGTCGGCACTCTCATACAATGGCGGTTCGGGGTTGGCATTCCGTATGCCGCGCTGGCGCACGCATCGCTCTGCGCTGCTTTAATAGAAACAGAAGAACTGCAAGGGGACTGGCGGAATACGCATGGAAGAGTTTAGAAGGCTGACGCGGCTGCCCGCGTATGTATTCAACATCACTGGCGAATTGAAAGCCGCGGCTCGCAAACGGGGCGAAGACATCATCGACTTCGGCATGGGCAACCCCGACGGCGCCACGCCCAAACACATCGTCGACAAGCTGATCGAGGCAGCGCAGAAGACCGCGACCCACCGCTACTCGCTCTCCCGCGGCCTGCCCCGCCTGCGCAAATCCATCTGCGACTGGTACAAGCGCCGCTACGACGTCGACCTCGATCCCGAGACCGAGGCCATCGTCACCATCGGCTCCAAGGAGGGCATCGCCCACCTCTGCCTGGCCATGCTCGATAACGAGGACACCGTCGCCGTCCCCAACCCCAGCTACCCCATCCACATCTTCGGCCCGGTCATCGCCGGCTCCAAGATCCAGAGCATCGCGCTCGAGGACACCGACGAGGCCACGCTGCTCGCGAGCCTCGAACGCGAACTCCCGCGCATGTCGCCGCGCCCCAAGCTGCTTATCCTCAACTTCCCCGCCAACCCCACCACCCAATGTGTGGACCTCAGCTTCTTCGAGCGCCTGGTCCCGCTCTGCAAGGACCTCGGCATCTACATCGTCCACGACCTCGCCTACGCCGACCTGGTTTTCGACGGCTACCGCGCGCCCTCCATACTCGAAGTCCCCGGCGCCAAGGAAATCGCCGTCGAGTTCTTCACCCTCTCCAAGAGCTACAACATGCCCGGCTGGCGGGTGGGCTTTATGGTCGGCAATAAAAAGCTAGTCGCCGCGCTCGGCCGCATCAAGAGCTACTTCGACTACGGTACGTTTACGCCTATTCAGGTCGCCTCGATCGCCGCGCTCGACGGCCCGCAGGAATGTGTAGCGGAAATTGTTGCAAATTACAAATCGCGCCGCGATGTGCTGGTCGCTGGGCTGAATAAGTTGGGGTGGGAGGTCGACCTGCCCAAGGCCACCATGTTCGTCTGGGCCAAAATCCCCGAGCAGTTCCGCGCCCTCGGCTCGCTCGATTTCTCCCGGAAACTCCTCATCGACGCCAAGACCGCCGTCAGCCCCGGCGTCGGCTTCGGGGAGCACGGCGACGGCTTCGTCCGCTTCGCCCTCATCGAAAACGAAGAACGCACCCGCCAGGCCCTCCGCGGCATCAAGCAAATGTTCAAAGCCGGCTAGTCGAATCTAAGGGCATTGCGGGAATGACGTTTCACTGACGACTAGGCTTAGGTGAGTTGGGTTAACGTGCTTCGCAGGAAGCGGTTTGGCTTTGCGTGCATACTTGATTGCATCCTCGCAACTGGCTTGCTCAACGCTGACGCTTACAACCACAAGATGGGAAGTCGCCATAAAAACCCCCACGTAATAATGCTGGTCCGCAGCGAGACCCAGTGAGACGCTTACCCTCGGGTCCGGTTGATTGTGGTTTTTCCAATTCGCGGAGAATACATGTGTACCTCACGGGAGGCTAAATGTAACGAACTTGCCCATTTCCATCAGTGCAAGTTCACTATCGCCATCAAAAATGTGGCCTTCAAACGCACCATGCTTGGAATCGGTCAATTCACTCTGAAACACGCCAACGGTATAAAACGTACCCTGGGCTGACGACGGTGATCCATCCGTATTCTGCGCAAGACAGGATATACAGGAAAAAAGGGTCAATGCGGCGAAAAGTATTCTCATCTCAAAATCCCCCCCACGATCTCACAGCACCGGCGACCCATCCCCCAGCATCGCCCGCCGGATCACCTTGATCGGCGCGAACCCCTGCCGCATAAACGCGTCGTGGAAGCCCTGCAGCGTGTACGCCGCGCCCATCTTCTTCCTGTAATCCTCGCGCAGCTTCATAATCTCCAGCTTGCCCAGCGTGTAGTAGAGATACGTCGGGTCGCCCGTCCCGCGCTTGGTCTCCACCTCGGCAATCGCCCGTGTCTGGTACCCTTCCTTCACAAAAAAGTCCTCCGCCTGCTCCAGCGTCCATTTGCCGCCCGGCTCACCCTGACCGGTATGCAGCTTGATCGAGTTCACGAACCGCGCGTCCCGCAGCAGCGCATCCATCAGCTGTCCCAGCCGGATCAGCTTCGCCTGCCGCACCTCTTCCGGCGTCGCGCCCAGCGGGGCCGCCGCGTACCCCTCATCCAGCATCATCTGCTCGCAGTAGTGCGCCCACCCCTCGATGTTCGTATTCGCGCCCAGCACCTTGCGGATCTTGCTGCCAAACTGCGGCGTCCACAGGAACTGCACATAGTGTCCCGGGTACGCCTCATGCACGCTGGTCGAGACGATCGTCCCCACGTTGAACTGCGCCATGTGCCCGGCAATATGCTCCGGCGTCCATCCCTTCTCCGGCAGCGTCACGTTGAAGTACGCCTTCGTCGAGTGCGTCTCAAACGGCCCCGGCGCATCCATCGACGCAAACGTCGTCGCCCGCATAAATGGCGGCGTCTCCTCCAGCACCGGCTGCACATCGCTGGGAAGCGTGATGATGTGCTTGTCCCGGATAAACGCAATCAGCGAATCGAACCTCTGGTGAAATGCATTCAGCAGTTGGTCCGGCGGCGGATACAACCCCTGCAGCTCCTTCAACTCCTCCTCGGGCGTCTTCGCCGGGTCGATCTCCTTGGCCACCCGCGCAAACTCCGCCTGGTTCTTGTGCAGGTCGTCCATGGCAATTTGCAGCAGCTTATCCAGCGGCAGGTCTACCATCTCGTCGTACGCCAGCTTCTTCTCAAACGTATCCGCCCCCAGCCGGAAGTCCCCATTCGATTGCGGCAGCAGGTCCGTCTTCATCCACGCCGCATAGCTCTTCAGCGCTGCTACCACCGCCGCATTCGTTTTGGCGAAGTCCGCCTTCAGCGCCGCGCCGGTCGCAACCTCCGCCCCATCATCCCCACTGAAGAACGCGCTCGGCACATCGTTCTCAAAAAAGCTGATGTCCCCGTCCACTTGCTCCAGCGCAATCTCGGTAAAGATGCGCGGCGGGTTCTTCAGGTTTTTGCGCGCCTCTTCCAGCGCTTGCGGCATCAACTTCTCGCGCTCCACCAGCGCCCGCAACCGCGTATTCGCCGGCGCATACGGCCGCTCCATAATCACGTACGCCGCGTTCGTAATCCCTGACGAGTAGTCGTCCGGGTTCTTCTCCCATCCCCGGATCACCTCGAGCGTCAGCAGCTCACTCTTAATGTTGTTCAGCAGAATCTCGCGGTCCCCTACCACCGAAGCATCCAGCGCCGCCGGATCGATTGCCTCCACGCGCTTCTGAAATTCATGCAGCGCCGCAACCTCCCGCGCCACCCCGGCAGCCGAATAGTCCTCCAGTTGCGAGTCGTACTGGTGCAGCCCCTCCGCCGTCCCCACCGTCGGCGAGAACTTGAAATACACATCGCTGAAGAACTGCTCCGACACCACCCCAAACGTCTGCATCGCCCCGTCCGCGGAGACCCTCTGCGCCCGCGTCCCCGCCCCACTCATCATCGCTCCCAATACCGCCGCCGTCACCGCAAGTTTGTTGGTCATCGTCCTCAAAGTCTAAGGCAAAACCGCCCGCCGCATCGAATCGCCGCCCCACGGTTCGCGCTCTACCGTTTGACAGTCCATTTTTGAACCTGATACTTTCGCCCCGCTTACCCCTGCGCTTTTTTCGCCGCGCGTCCTCTTCCAGGAGACCTCCATGCCCACGCCCGCCATCACCCGCCGCAGCTTTCTCAACTCCTCGGCCGCCGGCTTCGCCGCCACCGCCGCAGCGCTCGCCAATCCCGCCCAGGCTGCCGCCCAGGCCGTAGGTGTCAAGCCCGGCGACCTCCCAGACCTCACCATCAAGGAGGTCAAGGTCTACGTCATCAACCGCGCGCCCGCCGCTGGCCCCGCCGCGACCACCCCGCCCGGCGCTCCGCCGCGGCCCACCACCGAACAAGTCGCCGCCATCGTTACCAACAGCGGCATCGAGGGCAACTACACCCTCGACACTCGCTACTTCCATCCCAACTGGAGCAACCTCGGCTGGCTCGACTATGCCAAGCGCACCCTCCCCAGCAAATCCGTCCTCGACCTTCCCCACCTCACCTCGCAGTGGGCGCCCGACCTCCGCCGCCAGGGCCAGCTCTCCTACGCCTCCGCCATCGACAACTGCCTCTGGGACATCATGGGCAAAGCCGTCGGCCTGCCCACTTACCGCATCCTCGGCGCTTATCGCGACCGCGTCATGGCCTATGGCAGCTCGCAGCATCATCGCAACCTCGAAGATTTCGTCACCGAAGTCAAGCGCTGCAAGCAAGCCGGCTTCAAGGCCTACAAGATCCATCCGCCCGGCGGCACCGCGCCCAACGAGGACGACTACAAGCTCGACATCGAAGTCTGCAAGGCAGTCCGCCAGGCCGCCGGCGACGACTTCATCCTCATGCTCGACCCCGTCGGCGTCTACGACCGCCGTCAGGCCCTCGAAGTCGGCCGCGAGCTTGACAAGCTCGGCTACGTCGCCTTCGAAGATCCTCTCCCCACCACCGACATCGACGGCCTGGCCGAGCTCGCCGCCAAGGTCGATGTGCCGCTCCACGTCGGCGAATTTCTCTTCTCGCCCTACGACTACTCCGAGTACATCCGCCGCGGCGCGGTCGACGCCGTCCGCTTCGTCGTCGACAACGTCGGCGGCATCACCAGCGGCATGAAGATCGGTCATCTCGCCGAGTGCTTCGGCATGCCCTGCGTCCCCCACAACTGGGGTAACGCCTTCGACCAGTCCGTCCACTTCCAGTGCGAGCTCGCCATGCCCAACGCCCCCTGGTACGAGAAGACCCTCCCCCAGGCCGGCGTCGCCGACCTGCAGGGCGCCAGCGACCTCCCTTACCTCAAGGACACCTTCCGCGTGCAGCCCGACGGCTACGTCCACGCTTCCACCAAACCCGGCCTCGGCTGCGAGATCGACCACGCCGTCCTCGACAAACTGCTCGCTCGCGTCGATACGTAGTCGCCGCGAGGGCCAACGGTTCACCCGTGCCGGAATAAGATTCATTCGCAACTGACTTGCATCCGCGCCATCATCCGACGAAGATGATGCAAGCAATCCGGCCCGCCCGTCGCGCAAGCCGTAAGCCCGGGCCCCATAAGGAGCTGCCCTTTGCCACGAACTCCCTCTCTCTCACGCGTGTTGCGAACAGCCATCGTTTTCTCCTGCCTGCTCGGGAATCTCCCCCACTCCACCGCGCAAACCCCGCAGCCCGCGGGAGAGACCATCGTGCTCCTGCGCCACGGCGAAAAGCCCCCGACCGGCCTTGGCCAGTTGACCTGCAAGGGCCTGAACCGCGCGCTTGCGCTGCCCTCTCTGCTCATCGGGCGGTACGGCAAGCCGGACTTCATCTACGCTCCCAACCCGAGCGTGCAGGTGGACGACGATAGTTCTGTGCCCACCTACTCCTACGTCAGGCCGCTCGCCACCATCGAGCCCACCGCCATCCGCCTCGGCATGGCGGTAAACGCTCAGATCGGTTTCCCGGACATAGCCGGACTCCAGAAGGAATTGCTGCAGCCGGCCTATGCGCACTCGCTCGTCTTCGTCGCCTGGGAACACATCAAGCTCTACCAATTCGCCCAGCAGATGCTCCAGTCCTACGGAACCACCGCGAAGCCCTTGCCGGACTGGCCCAACAGCGACTATGACACGATCTACGTCCTTCACATCACTCGCTCCGGCGTCGGCGGTACTCCGCACGCCACGCTCGACATCCAGCAGGAGGGCCTGACCAACCTCAGCGACACCTGCCCCGGCCCGCAATAGCTTGTCCGCGAAGGCCACGCAACCAAGGCTTCGCCGTTCCACCAAACCCGTCCTCAACCGCCTCCTCGCCCGCATCGATACCAAAGCGGAGTAAACATGAAGCCCCTCTCTTCGATCGCAACAAATCGCAGCCTTCCCCACTCGACTTCCCGCCAGCGCCGCGCATTCGCTCTCGCAACTGGAATCGTTGCCTCCGCGCTTACCCATCTCGCCTTCGCCCAATCGCCCGCCGTCCAGCATCCCTGGCAGAAGATGCAGATGCCCACTGCGGCCGAGGTCGAGCGCACCTGGAAGTCACCCCCGCCGGAGTACGGCCCCGAGCCTTACTACGGGCTCAATGGCCTGGTCACCCGCGAGGTCCTGCAGCGCGATCTCGACACCGCCAAGCAGCTCGGCTTCCATGCTGTCACCGTGCAGCCTGGACGCGGCAACAAAGAGGCGTACCTCTCGCCCGAGTACTTTGCTCTCTTTAAGGTCCTCGTCGAGGAGGCCAAGGCCCGCGACCTGCGCGTTTGGATCATCGACGACGCAGGCTATCCCAGCGGATTCGCCGGCGGCCTCATCTCCAGCCTCAAGCCCGAGCTGCGCATGCAGGCGCTCACAATCGCCCAGACGCTGCCGGTCAAGGCCGGTGAAACCCTCCGCCAACCCGTCGATGCGGACACCGTCGCCGTCACCGCGACCAACGCCTCCGGCCAGCGCGTGGTCGTGCCCATCTCCGGCGGCGCCATCTCCTGGACCGCGCCCGCAGGCTCTGATTGGAACGTCCTCGTCATCGACCATGTCTTCCGCACATCGCCCACCGCCAGCGCCACCAACCTTACCGGCAAGAAAGACGGCACCCAGTCCGTTGAGGACTATATGGACCCCGCCGCCACCATGGCCTGGATCCAGTTCACCCACGAAGGCTACTACAAGGCCATGCCCGAGGAGTTCGGCAAGACCATCATCGGCTTCCGCGGCGATGAGCCCGACTACTCCATCGCCGGGCTGCCCTGGACGCCCAAGTTCTTCTCGAACTTCCAGCAGGTCAAGGGCTACGACGTGCGCCCGTATCTTGCCGCCATGCTCCTCTCCTCCGTCGGCCGCGGCGAGACCGCCCCCAAACTCACCGACGGCGAACTCCGCGCCAAATCCGACTACTACGACGTCTTCTCCCAACTCTTCCGCGACGGCTTCTTCAAGCCCCAGGGCCTGTGGTGCGCCGCCCACGGCGTCGAGTACCAGGTCCACCTCAACCACGAAGAGATGGAGATGCAGCTCGTCCACTCCGAGGGCGAGTTCATCCGCGACATGAAGTACGTCGAAGTCCCCGGCATCGACGCCATCTGGCACCAGATTTGGACCGACACCGTCGCCGACTATCCGCGCCTCGCCTCCAGCGCCGCCCACATCTACGGCCATCCCCGCTCGTTTACTGAGAGCTTCGGCGCCTACCGCCCCGCGCCCGACATCACCATGGCCCGCTACGTCTTCAATGAGCAGATCATCCGCGGCATCACCCTTACCGAAGGCATGTCCTACGGTGCCTCCTCGCCGCGCCCCACCCCACTGCCTGGCGCGCCCGCGCCGACCACCTCGCCATCTGCAAGCCCTGCCGCTCCAACTTCTACCGCGTCCGCCACTACCTCACCCCAGCGCCCGCGACTCCCCGCCGCCATGGCCGACCCTGGCTGGCCGCCGCTGATGGACTACATCCGCCGTCTCACCTACGTCATGAGCATGGGCCGCCCCGCCGCCTCCATCGCCCTCTATCTGCCCTCCAGCTCCCTCTGGCTGGGCGACTCCGCCTCCGACGTCGCCTTCGTCTCCTCCGAGCGCATGCTCGCCGAGCGCCAGATCGACTTCGACATCATCAACCTCGACGCGCTCGCCACCGACCTCAGACCCGGCCCCGGCACCCTCGAAACCCTCAGCGGCAACCGCTACCGCACCATCATCCTGCCCTCCCTCGCGCTGCTCTCGCAGCCCGAGCTCGACCGCCTCCGCGCCTTCGCCCAGGGTGGAGGCAGAGTCCTCTTCCTCAGCCGCACGCCGGCGCTTATCTACACCCGCACCATCCTCGACGCCCGCCCCGCAACCGCGGCTGACTTCGCCTTCGCCACGGTTGAGACCTCCGCCCAGCTTCCCCCCACCCCCACTCCTCCCGGCGCACCGCCTGCCGCGCCGCCCGACCCGCTCGTCGTTCCGCCCGCCATCGAGGCCGCCCTCATCCGCGTCGTCCCCACCCGGGATGTGATCCTCGACACGCCCGACCCCGCCGTCAAGGTCCTCACCCGCCGCCTGCAGGACGCCGACGTCTACCTCTTCTTCAACGAGGGCGCCCAGCCCATCGCGCACTCGGTCACCCTCCGCTCCGCGGGCCACACCGCTGAGGTCTGGGACCCGCAGACCGGCTCCGTCTCACCCACCGCCTCCACCCGCGCCAA
>Ga0182013_10002040_pt1 | contig 26851 bp, 24 predicted proteins | sample 612S2MmetaG_FD_120487 | JGI IMG/M metagenome (GOLD analysis project Ga0182013, IMG submission 120487) | Permafrost microbial communities from Stordalen Mire, Sweden - 612S2M metaG | ecosystem: Environmental > Terrestrial > Soil > Wetlands > Permafrost | place: Sweden: Stordalen | collected...
CCCACCACGATCATTGCCGACCCCAACGGTCGACTCCGCGTCGTTCGCTCCGGCACGCCAGCACTCGCGACTGCGGGAAGTGGTGACGTCTTATCGGGCATGATCGGAGCCACCATTGCTCGGGGCCACGACCCTCTCAACGCCGCCGCTCTAGCGGCACACCTGCACGGTCGCGCCGGCGCGGAGCTGGCGCCCTACGCGCGCGCGTCACGGATTCCCGACGCCGTCACGGACATCCTTCACCTCGTCGCCCACCGCGGAGAATGACGCCGCCTCCTCCCCAGGATGGTTGGGTCACCGAGCGCTAGTACCGTTGAACGGGAGGTGCGAATGAAGAAATCCCCTGAGGCGGTACTCGAAGTCGACATTGAGGGCCGAGGTCTCTTGGCACCGATGACCGTCGTGCTTGACGACAGCGTCGCTGATGAAAACGACCCGCGCCGGGTGGCACTTCGCGAATGGCTCGATCTCCACCCGAGTCCAACGGGTCCAGATCTCGCCCGAGCCGGACTGGTGGCTCCCCATCTGCCCCGACCGTGGGGACTGGACGCGGACGTCGACTACCAACTCGTCATCGACGACGAACTTCGCCGAGCGAACGTTCGTCTGCCCATCAACCCGATCGGTATCGGCTGGGCCGGTCCGACAATTCTCTACGCCGGCACGACCGAACAGCAGGAGCGCTGGCTGCCGAAACTGTTGAGTGGCGAAGAGTTCTGGTGCCAGCTGTTCAGCGAGCCCGAATCCGGTAGTGACCTCGCCTCGCTCACGACCTCCGCCGTGCGCGACGGTGATGAATGGGTGATCTCGGGCACCAAGGTCTGGACCAGTTACGCCCACCTCGCCACGTGGGGCATCCTGCTCGCGCGAACGTCGAAAGAAGGGGCTGCGCAAAAAGGCATCAGCTACTTCATCTGCCCCATGAAGGCAAAGGGTGTGCACGTCAAGGCCATCGTTGACATCACCGGCGACCACGCCTTCAACGAGGTCCACCTGGACGAAGTGCGATTACCGGCCGACTATCTCATTGGCGACGTCAACGACGGGTGGCGCCTCGCGAAGGTGACATTGGGCAACGAGCGCGTCTCCCTCTCGGGTGAGGGTGTGCTGTGGGGCCGCGGCCCCACCGCGAACGACCTCGTAGAGCTCGTACGCGATGGGAACGTTGCGCACTCGCCGGTGGACCGTGACGATCTCGTCAAGGCCTGGTCGCACGGCGAGATCCTGCGACTGCTGCGCCTTCGACTCGTCGCGGCCGCGCAGGCGGGACGCGAACCGGGCGCCGAGGCGAGCGTTCGTAAGGCGCTCGCCGACGATCACGGTCAAGAGGTCATGACCCTCGCCAATCGACTGGCGGGAACGGCGGGGATGATCGCCGGACGGGGACCGGGCGGCGAGGCCGGCGGCGACGGCGCTTCGTGGGCCTACGGCTTTCTCTACGCGCGGGCCCTCACCATAGGCGGAGGGACGTCCGAGGTGCAGCGCAACATCATCGGTGAGCGCGTCCTCGGTCTGCCCAAGGATCTCACGAACTAGCGTCAGCGGCGCTGTGGCTCCCACGTGAAGGTGAGTTGCGCGATCACGAAACAGACGACGCCCCATATGCCCAACACGATGAAGGGTCGCAGGACGAAACCTGAACCGGTCGGCAGCGCAATGGCGTGCTGGATTCCCGTCACGATCGGTTCGAGCGGAAGGTAGGACGAGAACGTGAGGAGCCACTGTGGCAGCAGATTCGGTGCGAGGAAGACGCCACTCACGAAACTCAAGATGACCACGGAGAACGGTCCGACCGATCCGGCCATCTCTGAGGTGGTGATGACCCGACAGAGCGCCAGACCCATCGCGGAGAAGGCGAATACGCCGAGCACCGTGTAACAGAAGATGGCGAAGAGTGCGTCGGCGCGAATGGAGAGGTTGTAGCCGAAGTGCGAGACCGCGAGCATGACGATGATCAGCCCGAGCGACGTGACGAAGAGGTAGATGATCTCTCCGGCGAGGAACACGCCCGAGGGCATGGGCGTCCCGCGGAACCGCTTCAGCCAACCGGCTTCGCGAGCCCCGACGATGGCGACCAGGATGCCCGTGAACGTGCCGAGCATCACGCCGTACGTGGTGAGACCGCCCGTATAGAAGGCAATGGTCGAGATGTTGTGCCCATTGACCGGGACGGTCTTGAACTTTCCTCCGAAGACGGAGTTGAAGAGGACGAGGAACCCGACCGGCATCAAGATGCCGAAGATGACCGTGCGCGCGCTACGCAGGTAGCCAAGAAGGTTGTAGTGGGCTTGACGAAAGGTGAGGCGCACAAATCTCACGAGTGCTCCCCCGTAACGTCGAGGAAGACATCGTCGAGCGTCGGACGCACGACCTCCAGACCGCCGAGGACGATTCGCGACGCTTCGCAGTAGTGCAGCAGGCGAAGTAGGTCCTCTTGTGCGTTCGCGAGTTCCGCGCTGACGCTGTCACCGACGACGTGCAGCGAGATGTGTGTCGCACTCGACATCGCGTCGATGTCGAGTGCATCGTCATTGGTGAATCGGACACTCGTCGTTCCCGCGAGCGCAATCAACGTCGACGACGTGCCTTCGGCGACTATCCTTCCCGTCGCCAAGATGGCGATCCGGTCGCAGAGGTGCTGCGCCTCTTCCATGTAGTGCGTCGTCAGCAGAATTGACGTCCCGGTCGAGCGAAGTCCTTCGAGCATGGTCCAGAATTCGCGTCGCGCCGATGGATCGAAACCGGTCGTGGGTTCGTCGAGGAAGAGTAGCTCCGGAGAACCGATGATGCCGAGCGCCACGTCGACGCGTCGACGCTGTCCACCCGAGAGCCGTCCTATCCGGACGTCGGCTTTGTCGGTCAGACCGACCAATGCAAGCGTCTCGCTCACGCTCTTGGGACGCGAGAAGAACCCGGCGAAGAGGTTGACCGTTTCGCTGACCGTGTGACCGGGGTCGAAGTCCGAATCCTGCAACACGAGCCCAATTCGGTCCTTCCACGACGCTCCGCCATTCTTAGGGTCCACCCCAAGAACGTGGACGGTCCCGGCGTCAGCCGACTGGTAACCCTCAAGGATCTCGACCGTCGTGGTCTTGCCAGCGCCGTTCTTTCCGAGCAATCCGAAAATCTCACCGCGTTGCACGGCGAAGGAGATGTCGTCAACCGCGACGAGCGAGCCGAAACGCTTCGTCAGTCCCTGCACCTCAATGACGTTCGACACCCGAGCCTCCGCGACCCGCTATTTCTAGCATTCACGCGGCGCCCCGCATTGATGGCGACGAAATGTCGCATCGTGTTCAGCCGTTGATCACGCGACCGCGTGACATTTGCTAGAACTCTCGTGGACGTATGCAGCGGACCACGACGAAGGAGAGAAACATGAAGGGCTTCAAGAACTTCTTGATGCAAGGCGAATTAATCGTGATTGCGGTGGGGCTGGTCGTCGCACTCGCCTTCAGCACGTTGATCAAGGCATTCTCCGACAACATCATCACGCCGCTGATCAACTCGTTCGCCGGCGGCGGCTCCTCCGGCAAGGGACTCGGCTGGACGTTGAGTGGTCAACGAATCAACCTCGGGGCGTTCATCTCGTCCATCGTCTACTTCGTGACGTTCATGGCGGTCGTGTACTTCATCATCGTGGTTCCCTATCGCACCTACATGCTGCGTCGCGGCACGACGGTATTCGGCGCTCCCGCGGCGAGCAAGACGTGTCCGCGCTGCCTCTCGGCCGGCCTGCCACTGGCCGCGACCGGGTGCAAGTTCTGCGGGGGCGACGTTCCCGCGGAGTAATCACCGACAACGTGCGGTGGGCCAGCTAGTTGTCGCGAGCGATCTTCTCCAACGCCGGCAGGGCCGCTTCGAGTCGACTCCGCTCACTCGGCGAAAGGCCGTCGATTCGTGAGCTCAGGCCAACCGTGCGTTCACCCCACACCGACATCAACGTCTGACGCCCGAGGTCCGAGAGTTTGACCAGACAGGCACGCTTGTCCTCGGGATCGTCAGTTCGCTCCAGGAGATGCAACTCTTCGAGGCTCGCGACAACACGGGTGGCGACGGGTGCTCCGACTGACTCGAGCGCCGCGAGCGCGCTGATGCGAAGCGGTCCCAGTTCTTCGAGTGTCGCGAGGGCCGAGAGTTGCGACGGCGTCAACGCCGTCGATCCTTGGTAGCGCAGGGCTCGCGCCAGTCGAACCAGTACGAGTCGAAGTCGCGCCGCCGCTTCGAGGGACTGTTCGGATTCCACCACCGTTGATTTCATGTGACGACTTCACTTTCCAGCGCAGCTTCGCCCGGTACCGCACCCGAGACCGCGGCGACGTCGCCCAGGTGCTCCACCAGTGACTGATCGCCGTGGACGTAACGCTTGCCACGAAGTGCCGAGAACAGCGCGCCGACAATCGACATGATGATGGCGGCGCCGAAGACGATGACTAGCCCGTGGTGGAACGACGACTCGATGAGATTCGGGAAGAAGTGCTTGCCGGTCAACTTTGACCACTGCGCATTGCTCAGGTGTGACGAGGCCCGGGAACCGAGCAGGCTCTTGAGCGGGTTGAAGCCGAGGAACGTGGAGAAGAGACTACCGACGGCGGGAAGATTCGCGATCGAATGAGCCTGCGCCACGCCCACTCCGTTGGCACTCAGTCCCTTGAACATTGCTTTGGGCAATGTGTTGGTCAACCCGACGATCATGAGCGAGAAGAAGATGCCGATCGAAAGCACGAAGCCGGTGTTCATGAAGGCGGCCTGGATGCCCGCCGCTCCTCCTCGCTCGTCCGGCGGAACGCTGTTCATGATCGCGGCGGAGTTCGGCGCCGAGAACATGCCACCGCCCAAGCCGTTCAAGAACACCAGGACCGCGAAGATGAGATACGGGAAGTTCGTCGGCACGAGCAACAACCCGACGAAGCTCGCGCCAAAGACCAACAGACCTGACGTCGACAGTATTCGCGCACCGTGACGGTCGGAGAGAAAGCCCGAGATTGGTCCGGCGAACAAGAAGCCGGCCGTCAACGGCAAGAGGTAGATGCCGGCCCACAGTGGCGTCGCGGAGTAGGCGTAGCCGTGCAGCGGCAACCAGATTCCCTGGAGCCAGATGATCAACATGAACTGCAGTCCGCCGCGCGAGATCGCCGCGAGAAAACCGGCCGCACTCCCGGTGGAGAAGGCCCGGATCTTGAAGAGGCGAAGGTTGAACATGGGCGACTCGGTCCAGTTCTCGATGATGAAGAACGCGGTCAGAAAGACCACACCGACGATGAAACAGACCAGCACCTTTGGAGAGGTCCAACCCATGGAGTGGTGCCCGTAGGGCTGGATGCCATAGACGATGCCGACGAGAACCGACGTGAGACCCACCCCGAAGGTGATGTTGCCCCACCAGTCGATCTTGGCCTTCGCGCGCTTTCCGTTGTCGCGAAGGCTGTGATAGCCCCAGATCGTGCCGAGGATGCCAAAGGGCACGGAGACCCAGAACACGAGACGCCAGTCGACGACCGAAAGGAGTCCACCGGCGATCAGACCGATGAAGGAGCCACCGATCGCCGCCACTTGATTGATTCCCATCGCCATGCCGCGCTGGTCCGACGGGAACGCGTCAACGAGGATGGCGCTCGAGTTGGCGAACAACATCGCGCCGCCCACGCCCTGGACGAGGCGCCACAGCACCAGCCACAGGGCACCGGCTCCACCGTGGTAGGGATCGAGCGCGAGGATGACCGACGCGAAGGAGAAGACGGCGAATCCGAGGTTGTAGATGCGGACACGTCCCATGATGTCCCCGAGTCGACCGAGGCTGATCACCAAGACCGCGGTGACGAGGAGATAGCCCTGCAGGAGCCAAAGGAGGTAGCCAACGTTCCCCGGCGACAGCGGGTTGATTCCGACGCCACGAAAGATCGCCGGGAGCGAGATCAAGATGATCGAAGAGTTGATGGTCGCCATGAACACGCCCAACGTCGTGTTGGTCAACGCGATCCATTTGTAGCGATCCTTATGGATTCCGTCCATCGTTTTGGCTGCCATACGTCCACTTCCGCGTGATTTAGTTGCTTGACTACAAGCAACTATAGTCCCGGGCCCTCCTCGCGTGACGGTCTCAGCAACAACGCTCCACGCCATGTGAACTGAGCGACAGTCTCGTCGCCATAGGTTGATGGGAGCGACTTATCAGGAAGGCGTACGCCATGGAACACCCGAAGCTCAAGAGCCATCACCTCGTGACCGCCGAGAAGATTCTGAACCATCCCGCGAGTCACAACATCGAGTGGCACGACGCGGCGGCACTCATCGTTGAGATTGGTTCGATCACCGAGGAAGCCAACGGCCGCTTCACCGTCACGATCGGCGATGAAACGCAGATTTTTGATCGACCACGCGGGAAGGACCTCGACGTGCAGCAGGTCGTCGATCTTCGAAAGATGCTCACCGCTATCGGCATCACGCTCGAGTCACTGCACGAAGCGAAGTAACTGCGCTACGCGCTGCCGATCGTCGACTCACCGCATAGCACGGCAATGGCGGTGCGAACCTCATCACGCAGCGCAACCCGTGCGCGGAAGTCGACGCCGTCGGGCGCGATGGGCGACCCGATGACGACCCGCACGGTGCCGGGGTACGGTCGAAACGTGCCGGCGTGAAGGATGCCGCGAGTCCCTCGAATACCGATCGGAACGATGGGACAGTTGGCCGACGTCGCGGTCTCGAACGCTCCGAGGTGAAAGACCCGAATGCCGCTACCGGTGCTGATGGAACCCTCAGGAAAGATGGCGAGTCGTTGGCCTTCCTTCACCGCGCCCACGAGTTTCTCGACGGATGCGGCACTTCGTTCGGCGCGTCCTCGCTCCACGAACAGGCACCCGAAACCCTTGGCGATGCGTCCAAGGAATGGCTGGCGTTCGATCTCGACACTCGACACGAAGACGAGTGGCTCGGGCACCATCACGTAGAGCACCAGGCCATCAATGAAACTCGCGTGATTGGCCGCCACGATGAAGGGGCCAGGTGTTGATGGAAGTGAACCGTCGAGGAACAGTGAGATGCCTAAGGCTCGACAGAGTCCGCGTCCCAAGAGTCGTGCCACGCGCCGGCGGCTCTTCAGAGTGATGGGGAGGACCGCCAACATCCAGAGCGTCAGCGCGAATGGGGCCAGGAGCAGCCACGAATAGATGAGGTGCAGCCACTCAACAACATGAGACCCGCTCCGGCCGGGTCCGTACTTCTTCGCACCGTCGGGACCGATTCGCCGGGGCTGGCGGTGGCGCTGTGCCTCCTGGGTCAACCGCTTGAAAAGCGCCGGAGCCGGTGCTCCGATACGGACGCCTTCAATGCCATCTCGCAACTCATAGGGACCCGAGACAGACTGGACGTCAGTCCCCTTGGCCTTTCGGATCGACGCCAACCACTGGCGAGGCGTCGTGGCGAGGAAAAACACTTCATCGGGCAGGATGACGTCGAACGAGCGCTCGAGTAGGTCGCAGAGTTCAACGAGCGCGAGGCTGTCGACGCCGAGATCATTCGAAAGATCGCTGTCCAGAGTCAGTTCATGGGCGGCGTCCAGTTGCAGTTGATCGAGGAGCGACCTGACGTCGCCGAGGACTCTGCGCTCATCATCCTCCATGCCGGCCGCGGACGATGATCCGGCCGAGTTGTTCACCGCGCGAAATCCTTCGCTCCATGCGTCGCGACGTGTCGCCATTGGCGCCCACGAGCTTCATCCCATCCGATCGATTCGAACATCTCACTGAACGTAGCGTTCCCCAGACTTCCTCTGGACTGAGCCTGCTAAACCCGTGTGGAATGGGAGTGTTCACCGCCGCGATTGCTCTGATGCCCTATTGGCTCAGCGTCAGCGTGCTCGTCGTCACCTTCGCCGTCCTGATCGTGGGCGCTCGTCGTTGGCCAGGTTCGTGGACCGAGTTGGCGGCAAAGTGCATCGCGCTCGTGCTCCTCGGCGTCTGCGTCGTCGACACGGTGCGCCAAGTCCACGACAGCACGTGGTCGCTCCAAACGTCGCTGCCTCTCGCCTTGTGCAACTTCACTCTGTTGGTGGGCGCCGCGGCGTGCTGGTGGTTGACTCCCCAACTCATCGAACTGACCTACTACTGGGGATTGGCGGGCGCACTGCAGGGGCTCGTAACGCCTGATCTCAACGTCCCCTTTCCGCACGTCGAGTTCTTCGAATACGTCGTTGGCCACACCGTGATCATCTTGGCCGCGATCTTCCTGGTCATCGGTCTGCGACGCGGTCCTCGACCGGGTTCGGTGATTCGCTCGTCGATCCTCACGTATCTCTACGCCCTCGTCGTCGTCCTGGCCGATATCGTGCTGAACGCGAACTACATGTTCTTTCGTCACGCACCTCGACAGTGGACGCTCCTTCGCCTTATGGGACCGTATCCTTGGTATCTCGTGACCGGCGTCATCATCGTTCCCCTCTCGTTCTTGATCCTGTACAGCCCCTTCTGGTTCGCTCGACGTTCGACCGGAACTTCGCCGTCGTCATCGAGTGCGATGCGCGTCTGATGGATTCCGCGACAGTCGATCCGGCGGCCAATACGCCGAGGCTGCACCGTTGGAACGACCGAGTGGTGATCGGTGCGGTGTTGGCGTCATTCGCCTCGGGATTCGGACAGTTCGGCGTCGTGACCGCGCTCGGCAACGTGGCGCGAACGTTCGGCCACCTGGTCCACGGCGCCACTCTCGCCGATCAGGCTGGACTTTCCGGTACGAAACTTGGCGTCGGGCTGGCCATCATCCGCTTGGCATCGCTCGGTGGGCTGCCACTCACCGCTCTGGCCGATCGCTTCGGTCGACACCGAATGCTGGTGCTCAGTGTCGGACTCGGACTCTGCGCAACGATCCTGGCGGCGGCCAGTCCGGGCTATTGGTGGTTCGTCGTCATCTTCGCTCTGGGACGCCCTTTACTCAGCGCAACGAACGCCCTTTCCGAGGTCATCGCCGCTGAACAGACCGATTCGTCGGGACGCGCCAAAGCACTCGCCCTGGTCGCCGCCGGCTACGGCGTCGGTGCGGGGCTCACGGCCATAATCCACAGTCTCGCGTCCAAGTCACTCGGTTTTCGAGGGCTGTTTCTTCTCGCCATCGTGCCGCTCGCGCTGTTGCCCCTCATCAATCGTTGGGCCACCGAACCGGATCGATTCGCCTTGGCCGAGCGAACGTCAACCCACGTGGTCCCGGCTCTCGGAACGGTTGGCGTGGCGTTTCGGCGGCGTTTGTTGCTCCTGTCGATCGTGGCGTTCGCGCTTTCGTTCATCACGGGTCCGGCCAACAGTTTCATTTTCCTCTACGCCCAGAACATCGACCATCTTTCGGGCGTGACCACGGCCGTCATGGTCGTCGGTGCGGGTGCGACCGGGCTCATTGGCCTGCTGCTCGGACGCGCCATGGCCGATCACTTTGGTCGACGTGTGACGTGCGCACTCGGCATGACCGGACTCGCGCTCTTCGGGGTCCTCTCCTACACGGGTCCCAAGTACGCCCTCGTCGTTGGTTACGTGATGGGCGTCATGTTCGGTTCGATCTTCGCCCCGGCGGTCGGGGCACTCGTCAACGAACTCTTTCCCACGTCGATGCGCGCGTCAGCTTCGGGCTGGTTCCTCGCCGCGGGGGTGCTGGGCGCCGTGATCGGACTGGTGACCTTTGGGGCGATTGCGGACATCGGTAATCGCTTCGCGTTAGCGGCGACGCTGACGTTCATCCCCGCGATGTTCGTCGCCGCGCTGTTCTGGGCGCTTCCCGAAACCAAGGGACGTGAGCTCGAGGACGTGTCGCCCACTTAGCGGTCGGCAACCGAGGAACTACATCGGCGTCGTGACCGTCGATCCATTCACCAGTTGTTCGCGCCCCGAGTCAGTGAGATGCCACGCCGACGATTTTCCCTTGACGACCCATTCGCTGGGCCCGCCAACGAGAGCGGTCTCTTCATCGACGCCAAGCACGCAGATCGCGGGATCGTGGGGAAGAAGGAATCGGGTCATCATGTCCGGTATTCGCGAAACGAAGGCGTCGAAGTGGGGAATCACTCGCTCGTGGGGCAGGAGTCCGAGCCCCGGCGTCCCTCCTTCACGCGGATGGCGCAGCGAAGGTACCCACGACGAGAAGGCCATGGCGCCGGCGCTGCATCCCGCCAGCGCTGCACCGTTTCGCCACGCCTCGACGATGGCAGCCCACACGACGGTGTCGCGCAAAGTCTCGGCGAGAAAGCCGGGATGTCCGCCGGAGAGGTAGATGAGTCCAGCCCCCTCAACCAATTTCGCAATGTCCGCGCTGTCGGCATCATCGCGATCCTTGACGTGCAAGATCACCGGCTCGACGCCGAGTCGCTCGGCCTGGGCGATGCCGAGATTGTGCCAGCGCTCGACGGTCGGTTCCCCGTCGGGTACCGCAGCGGTCGCGATCTGCACGTAACGAGGCGGGCGCCCGGCAATGAGTGATCCCTCGATCTTCGCCATTTGGGGCAGGTACTCCCCCGACCCGACAAGGGCCAGTGGGCCCGGGCTCTGATCAGAACTCATTGATTCCCCTGAACGTCATCAACATCAACCGAAAGCGAGAGGGCGCTTACCCGAAGGAGCCAATCGCCGTGTTCGAATCACGCTAATGGTGGTCGTCGGTGCTCGCGCGTATATCCACCGGCGCAGCGTCCAGCGGCCTCGTCCTGACCGAGGTCACGAGCCGAAGACGGGGACGATCTGAGCTCGAGCGATGGTGTGAAAGCGAAGTTTGAAGCCGACGACGGCGGCGCTGGAGCTGGCGTCGACGTCGAGTCGCTCGACGTCGAGCGCGTGGACCGTGTGCACGTAGCGGTGCGCGAGGTCCCCCGACGGTGGGGCCGCACCGACGTAGCCAACCGTTCCCGCATCATTTCGGGACTGCAGCACGCCGTCGGGCAGTTCGTCGGGATTGGTCGAGCCAGCTCCGGTCGCCAGATCGGTGACGTCCGCGGGGATGTTCACCGCGAGCCAGTGCCAGAACCCACTGCCCGTCGGGGCGTCAGGGTCATGCACGGTGATGGCGAAACCTTTCGTCTCCGTAGGGAAACCGCTCCACGACAACTGCGGCGACTTGTTCTCACCGCTGTAGCCCATGAAGTTGGCCACCTGCGCTTGGGAGAGAGTCTCCCCATCCGCGATGTCGTCGCTCGTCACGTCGAAGGACGCGACGTCCGGAAAGAAGGCGAACGTAAGTGGTGGTCGAGTGGAATCAGTCATGGTGTCCTCCGTCGTCTGCTTCTACGACCACAGACTGTAGCCACCTTCGTGACCGTCTGACAGGGTCAATCGACGCTCGAGCGGGCGACGTCGTGCAGGCCCGGTTCGAGGAATTCGATCACGTCCTGCGCGCCGTAACTCTCGCGTTGCGCGACGAGTGGCGCGATTTCATTGATGCAGTCTCCGCTGGTGACGATGGAGGGCTCGACCTCGCCCTTCTTTCGAATCTGTGCGAAACCGGCCGACGCCATCAATGCGTTGCAGAGACAGGTCCGCTCGATGGTGTCGTCGCGATCGCCGCCCTTGGAGACGTAGATATCCACCGGCTCGCTCGGGCACCGATAACCGACCGATCCGTCGTCCTTCACGTACGCCTCTCGCAGGTACCCGAGATCGCAAATTCGGTGCCGATCGGCGTACACCTGCTCGTCGGAGAGCGTCCCGTCAATTTCGGCGACCTTGAAGGGATAGCCCGTCGACGACGCTCTGATCGACGTCTTCACACTCACTGTCCCGTCACGAGCTCCCGCAATCACCGACTGTTTGAGTTCATTCGACATCCCCGACTCGCGGCAGTAGGCGAAGAGCGTGCCGACCTGTACGCCGGTCGCGCCAACGTCCAGCGCTTCACGTACGTGCGTTGGGGTAGTAACTCCACCGGCCAACCAGAATGGTGCGCCAAGACCGCGCATTACGGCGAAGTCAACCTGGTCGCGTTCTCCATATATGGGGTTCCCCTCGCCGTCGAGCGACAGTGCACCCCGTGGGGGCGCATTGTGTCCGCCCGCAACGGGACTCTCGACCACGAACCCCTGAACCGTCCCAGTGCTGCGCTTGGTCAATGCGGTCGCCAGCACGTGTGAGGAGACGATGGCCAGGAAATTCGGACGGGTGAGAGCACGGGCCGAAAGGAATCGCTGCGGATCAAAGCGAAGTATCGGCACCTCATCCTTTTCGGGATTCCCGTCCATGACCAGTGGCGTCTCGATCAACTCACCCAATGCCAGGCGGTCCAGAATGCTCGGGATGTGCGCTGGAATACCCGCCCCCATTAACACGTAGTCGACGTCGGCCAGCATGGCCCCGAAGAGCGTTGGCACCGTTGGGATCTGGACTTTCGTCAAGAGATTGATACCGACGAGGCCATCGTGTCCGGACTTCGCCAACGTCACTTCCACGAACGAAGCGAGGACGAGGAGGTCGTGGGCGCTCTGCACGTTGCGATGAGTGAGCATTGGGACGGCGCGATACGGCGTCCCGGGGGCACGCTTTGTTTTGGCGTATTTGGCGAGGACGTCATCAACGACGGACTGGAGAGGGAAGGCCTCCAGCGCAACTTTTAGGTCCTCGTCGACCCCATGATCCTGCAAACGTCGAACGAAGACCGTTTCGATACCCGTACCCGATACGACACCGAGTTGCCCGCTCATCGAAACTCGCCGCGCTAAGGGCCAATGGGAAATCGCGATGCCCATTCCGCCCTGGATGAGCCACGGAAGTGGACGACCCGACGCGACCGTTCGTTGATCCATCAGTCGTCTCGGCCGTGAATCCAGCGAAGCGCGAAGAGTTCAAGCACGTATTTCAGTTCGAGTTCCTTTGCCGCCGATCTCCGACTCCACTTTAACGGTTACCGCTAACTCGCCGTAGTTGAGTCGTAATCGCACAGCGGCAGTGCGACAAATGACTCGTTATTCGCAGCACGCGCGCAAACGAACGGGAGCGGTGCCGCCGAACTGCTGCACGTGGATTCGTGGAACGGCACACGCACGCTGTCACGATCGATTGCCAAAAATCAATCCACTTGCGTCGTTCGCAATGAAAAATTCACATTGTTACCAAGATTCAAGTTGCTCGACGCTTTTTGCCGGTTGCCCATCGCTTGTGAACCAATGTTGCAAAGTGATCGCGCGTGCGCAATCACCAGCGCGATGGGAAATATCAAGGTCAACGTAACTTCGTGCACGACGACTCAAATTATTTGTCTAACAACTCACAGTGAATACGCAATGTAACGACGAATCAACAATCCAGAAATTTTGCGGACAAAGTTGTCACAACTGCACGCGGAAAACTCGTCTAACGGATTCAACGCGAACTCAGCCCGTTACGGTTGTTATAGGTAGTACTGAGCGAATCACGGAGTTGGTCATGCACACACAACAAACATTCGGATCGAAGCGTCACGTGTTCACACGCACGCTCGTCGCCAGCGCGCTGCTCGGCGCGACGTTCCTCGTTGGTCTCGCGACCACCGCTTCGGCCGCGGCGCCGTACCACTTGGTGGTCGTAACCCAGCCGTCCGCAACGGACGCGAGCGGTGCAGTTCTCGCCCAGCAACCGGTCGTCGACATCGATAACTCGGGTAACGTACCCGACCCCGGTGCGACTGGCCCCGTCAACGTAACGATCACGTCCGGTGGCGTGTCGGTGGTGGGCAGCGCGACCATCGTGAGCGGCGTCGCCACGTTCAGTGGCGTTGCGCTCAATGCCCTGGCCGGCCCCTACACGTTGACCTTTACTGACACTGTCGACCCGGCAACGTCGGCTGCGTCGAATACGGTGACCGTGTCCGTTGGAGCCGCCGCAAAACTCGCGTTCGCGACGCCGGTGCCTGCAGGTGCGGTCAACACGATCGCTCTCTCCCCTCAACCCGTCGTTGACGTCGTTGACTCCGGCGGCAATATCGTGACGTCGGACAACTCCACAACCGTGACCGCAACATTCACGACAACGGGGACGTCGTTGGCCGGCGCCACGAAGTCCGTTGCCGCAGGTGTTGCAGCGTTCAGCGGTCTCGCGATCACGGCACCAATCGACACCGTCATCGGGGGATTGACATTCACTGACGGGGCACTTACCCCACTTACGACTGGCAACATCGGCGTTACCGGTCCCGGTACGAAATTGGTAATTTCGACCGCTCCATCGCTCACCGCCACAAGTGGCGCTGCCCTGGCGCAACAGCCGGTGGTCGACGTCACTGATGCCAGTGGCGCGATTTTGAAGGGCGATACGTCGACCGTCACCGCGGCGCTCGTCTCAGGTCCGGTCGGCTCTTCAATCTCCGGTAATAGCAAAGTCGCAGTGCAGGGCGCAGCGAACTTCTCGGGATTTGCGATCAATGCTCCCGCCGGTTCGTACAGCATCATCTTCAGCGATGGCACACTCGCTTCAGCCACGACGGTCGCTCAGACCGTGGTCGGCGCTGGCGCAGCTGCCAAGTTGGGCATCGCCACACAGCCTTCCGCAACGGCCTCGGCGGGTACCGTACTCGCACAGCAACCGGTCGTCGACATTCAAGACTCGGGTGGCAACACCATCACAAGTAACACCTCCACGGTCACCGCAACGCTGACGCCCGCCACCGGATCCGTGGTGAACGGCACCGCCATCGCAGTCGCGGGCATCGCGACCTTCAGCAACCTCACGCTCAACGCGTCAGCCGGTCCTTACACACTGACGTTCACCGATGGAGCATTGACGTCGGCAGTCTCGACAACCATCACCGTGAGCGCAGGCGCCGCGAAGACGCTGGTCATTACGGTTGAGCCTTCCGTCGCCGAAGTGAGCGGCACCGCGTTGGCGATTCAGCCAGTCGTAAAGGTTGAAGACGCTGGCGGCAACGCCATCTTGGGCAACACGTCGACGGTCACGGCGACCGTGACGACTGCCGCGGGCACCGTGACGAACGGCACCGCCGTCGTGTCGGCCACCACGGGACTCGCAACGTTCGTGGGTCTGACGCTGAATGAACTCGTCGGACCGTACACGCTGACCTTCAGCGGTCCCGGTTTGACGTCGGCGATCTCGACACCGATCACCATAAGCGCGGGCGCCGCGTCCAAACTCGTCGTTACGACCGAGCCGTCGGTTACGACGGCCAGTGGCGCCGTCCTCGCACAACAGCCAGTCGTAAAGGTTGAAGATGCAGCGGGGAACGTCGTTACGAGTGACGCGTCCACCGTTACCGCGACCCTTTCGACCGGTGGGGTCTCAGTGACACCGGCGACAAAAGTTGTTGTCGCGGGCGTCGCCACCTACACGGCGTTCACCGTGAACGCACCCGTCGGTACCTACACGGTGACGTTCTCCGATGGTGCACTCACTTCTGCGGCCTCGACGAGTTTCGCGGTCACCGTGGGCGCGCCTTCGCAACTCGTCATTGCGACCGAACCAAGTGCGTCGGTTGCGACGGGTGTTGCGCTCGCCTCTCAGCCGGTCATCAAAGTTGAGGACTCGGGCGGTAATGTCGTCACCACCGTCACGACCGGTGCAGCGAGTGCGTCAATTACCGCAGGCGTCGGTGGCGTAATCACCGCCGGTGCGACCGCCAACTTCGCGGCCGGTGTCGCCACCTTTAGTGGTCTGACCTTGACCGGTACGCCGGGCACGGCCTACACACTGACCTACTCGGGCGACGCATTGAGTGTCCTGGACACCAAGACCGTCACCGTCGGCCTCGCGCAGGCAGCGCTCGCGGTCACCTCGGTCCGTGCGACCTACGGCCGCACGTTCGCCTTGCACACCAGTGGTGGTACCGGCACGGGCGCACTGAGTTACGTAGTCACCAACGGTTCTGCGACTGGCTGCTCGCTTTCGGGTGCCACGCTCAAGTCGGCCACCGCGGGGACGTGCCTCGTGACCGCGACCAAGGCCAGCGACGCGACGCACGCGACGATCTCCTCGTCCGCCACGACCGTGACCTTCGCAAAGCTCCCGATTCCTGGGGCCGTGCGAATTAAGTTCGCTGGCAACGCCAGCGCCCTCTCGGGTGCCGGTCGCACGCAGATCATCGTGTTGATTCGCAAGCTGACCACGCACTCCGTCGTGTCAATCACCGCCTACGCCAAGGGCAACATTCGCCTGGCGCGCAGCCGTGCCGCTGCCGCTGACAAGTACCTGACTCAGCGACTCCACGTGAGGGTCCAGTTGCACTTCAACACGTCCGCGACGAACTCGACGGTCGTCCTGAGCACGAAGAGTCAGTAGTTACGACCTAGAGTTTTTGCATCGCGCAAGAATCCGGTCCACCTCTTTGGTGGGCCGGATTCTTGTTTCGAGCGGAACGTGCAGAATCGATTCCGAACGGATGTTCTCCAAATGAACAGACGCGAACTGTACATTGGAATATGTGGCCAAACTTGAGTGAACGCCGGGCGCGTAGGCGCGCACTCGCGCGCACCCAGGCGAATTCGGAGTCGAAGAGTAGCCCCTCGGCACCTCACCTGGACCAATACTTCTGGATCTCCGCCGACCTCCTATCGGTGTTCGAGCCTGGCGGACGAATCGGGTTCACCAATCCGGCGTGGCAACAGGTCCTCGGGTGGGACGTTGACTCACTGAGCGGCCAGCAGTTCATCGATTTCGTGCATCCCGACGACGTCGTGAAGACGATCGCCGAGGCCGAGGCCGAATGGCAGAGCCCCGATGGCCTCCGCACCGGATTTGAGAACCGAATCCGAGCGAGTGACGGATCGTATCGATGGATCGAGTGGACGTCTCGGCGTCGAGACAATCTGATCTACGCGACGGGCCGCGACGTCACGGCTCGCAACCAAGACGTCAACGAACTCGCCGAAGTCATCGAGATGACCAAGGCCATTTTCGCCACTGCGGCGGACCTCATCGTGATCATCGACCGCGACATGGTGGTCGCGCGCAATAGTCCGCAAGGGCAGAATTTCTTTGGTTTCCCCGACGACGTCGCCAACGGTGCCAGCGTCTTCACCCTCATCCATCCCGACGATCGCGACGTCGTAGAAGAGATGTTGCAGAAGACCTTCGACGAACACAACGACAACATTGTGGGGTTTCGTTTCCGGGCCCAGCACGCGGATGGACACTGGATGGTCGTGGAGGCGCGCGGGCGAGCACTCCAAAGCGCCGATGGTGAGTTCCGTCAAGCGGTGTTCATCGCGCGAGACATAACGAGCAACATCACAGCGGAAGCGGACCTCGCGAAGAGCCGAGAGACGACTCGGGCGATTCTTGACGCCGCGACCGACTCCATCATCGTGATCGATCGCAACCTCACGATTGTTGAAGCCAGTCCCGGGACCGAGAACCTCCACGGCGTTCCGGCCGCGGCCCGCGTGGGACGACACGTCACGGAGTTCGTGGTGGACGACGACCGCGAATTCGTGGAACGGTCATTTCGAACCGCCTTCGAACGTGACGAGGCCGTCTCCCTACGTTGTCAAATACGACACCAAGACGGTCACATCGTGACGTTGGAGATGCGGGGTCGAACCCTTCGTGACGGTGACGGCCCACCGACGAGGTTGGTCTTCATCTCTCGCGACATCACCGAATCAGTGGCGTGGGAGGTCGCGCTGGCCCGGAGTTACTCCAAGACGAAAGCGATTCTCGACGCCGCGCCGGACTCCATCATCGTCATTGACCGAAACCTCGTGATTCTTGAGGCCAGCCCCGGCACCGAGAGGATCTACGGCTATCCCAAAGAGGAGCGCATGGGTCAAAGCGCGATGGCGATCATGCACCCCGACGACCAGGCACGCGTGATCGCCGAGTTGGAACGTCTCTTCGCCCAGGGGAATGAAGAATTGATGAGTTACCGATTCCGGGCCCGCCACGCAGACGGTCGATGGCTCATGATTGAGACGCGGGGACGACTACTGCGCGACGAAGACGGCGAGTCTCACCGGGCGGTACTCGTCTCACGCGATGTCACTGACACCGTCGGCGCCGAAGAGGCATTGGCAGCCGCAAAGGAGGAGGCCGAAAGGGCGAACGCCGCGAAGAGTGAATTCATGTCACGGATGAGCCACGAGCTGAGAACGCCGCTCAACTCAGTTCTCGGATTCGCTCAGATTCTGCAAATGGAACTCCAATCCTCCGAAGACCTCGAACTTGTCGACCACGTCTACAAGTCCGGGCAGCACCTCCTCACCTTGATCAATGAAGTCCTCGACATTTCGCGCGTCGAGAGCGGCCATATCGGTCTGACGCCCGAGTCAGTCAACCTGCACGAGGTCGTGTCCGAGTGCCTCGACATCATCGATCCCCAAGCAAGGGAGCGCGGTGTCGACATTGGCCTCGACGATTCCTTCGATTACGCCGTGCTCGCAGACCACTTACGGTTGAAGCAGGTCATATTGAACCTGCTCTCCAACGCGATCAAGTACAACCGCAGCCACGGCAACGTCACCATCCAGTGCAAAGTGCGGGGCGACACGGTGAGGTTCTCAGTGTCGGACACGGGCTTTGGCATCGCACCCGACTTACGTGAGCGACTGTTCACCGCCTTCGATCGTCTCGACGCCGAATCTCGCGGCATCGAGGGCACCGGCCTCGGATTGACACTCTCGAAGACCCTTATAGAGGCGATGGGTGGCCAACTTGGCTTCGAGACCGAAGTGGACGCGGGTTCGACCTTTTGGTTCGAGTTACCGATTTCCGATCGCTCGCAAGAGCCGTCGCTAGTATGACGCCAACGACAGAGACGAGTCCCATCGAGTCACAATGACCACCATCCTGTACATCGAAGACAACCTTTACAACGTCCAACTGGTCGAACGACTCCTTCTTCAGCGGCCCGACATTCAACTCCTCACTTCGGTCCAGGGCAGTCCCGGTATCAACATCGCGCAGACCCGACACCCTGATCTCATCCTTCTCGACGTGCACCTCCCCGACATCAATGGCTTCGATGTCCTCGAGCGTCTCCGAGCTGATGCGGCGACAGCCAACATCCCCATCGTCGTTCTCTCAGCCGACGCGACGCCCGGGCAAGTCCGTCGGTTCCGTGACGCCGGCGCGAACGAGTACCTCACCAAACCGCTCGACCTGAAGTTGCTCCTGGCCCTGATTGACAATTATCTCGGGGACGCCAGCGAGACGACGGACCCTGAACCCGAGGCGTAGCTTCCGATTCAATCGCCGTAGCGATGTGCCGCGAAACCATCGCGGACCGATCTTCGCTTGTGATGCAGTTCCTTCGAGCAAATTAGGCTCGTTTGCGATTCGTCAAAGGAGCTGGCAATGAATGAGTTCCACTACGTCGTGAGTGAGCGCGATCGCGATACCGTGACGATTTGGCTGAATCGACCGGAGCGCTTGAACGTCCTCTCGCTCGAACTCATGACCGAACTCACCCAGGCCTTCCGTGACGCCGGCGACAGTGACGCGACCGGCGTCATTTTGGCCGCCAAAGGCCGACTCTTCTCCGCCGGCCACGACTTCACCGAGATGGCGGGTCAAGACCTTGCGGCGGTGCAGCACCTCTTTGGCGTGTGCACGTTGATGATGCAGACCATCCAATCCATCCCCCAGCCCGTCGTAGCCCGAGTCCACGCTCTCGCAACGGGCGCTGGTTGCCAGTTGGTGGCCACCGCCGACCTAGCCGTCGCGGGAGAGGAGGCGACCTTCTGTACGCCGGGTGGAAAGGGAGGTCTCTTCTGCACCACTCCCCTTGTCGCCGTCGGGCGATGCATTGGTCGGAAGCGCGCACTCGAGATGGCGATGAGCGGCGACGCGATCGATGCTCAGACCGCCTTCGAGTGGGGACTCGTCAATCTCGTCGTGCCAATGTCGCAACTCGATGCAGCGACGTCCACGATGGTCCGTCGGGTCACCCGCGGCAGCGCCGTCTCGAAGGGAATTGGCAAGAGGGCGTTCTACGAGCAGATCGCCATGGACCAAGACGACGCTTACGCCTTCGCGACGGACACGATGGCCTCGGCGAGTCTGCACCCGGACGCGCAGGAATCAATGAATGCGTTCATTGAAAAGCGCCAACCCCGTTGGGGCGGTCGTCCAACGTCCAACTAGAAACCGTCGACCTCGGCGATATCGTACGGCTGCAGAGCGAAGAAGCCGTCGGCGAACAGCGCGTCGAGCACCGGTGATGGATCCGAGTCCCATTCGAGCAGTTGGGCCTGAGCTCGACTCATCCGCCCCGTCGCGAGTCGTAGGAGTACGTAGCGAGAGGCCTCCAGTCCAATCGGCGCTTCGGCTCCCTCAGAAAGATGCGTTCCATCTTCGGTCGTTGCGAGCACGCCGGGCGCGGAACCCTCCGTCAGCATTGAGCTCATCCTTGCTCGGGCCCGCTCGGCTCCCACGGCGACCGAGTCAGTCGAGCGATCGCCCGCGACTCCGAGCGCTTGGTAAATATCGTGTTCGTGGGTCACAATGTCGAAGGAAAGGGCCGCAAACGACGGTGGGCCGTCGATGTCAATCGCGGCGAGTTCACTCCATTTGTCAAGTAGCTGCGATATCGACAGGTCGCGTTGACGAGCAACCTGCGCCGCCGTCCACGCGCTGAAGGAATCGCCCGCCATGTTCGCATCGCGTCGGTCTTCGAGCAGTCCCGTTAAGTGCCCAATCACGTCGCTCACAGTCCACAGCGGACAGCACGGCACGACGGTGGCGAGTTGCTCAACGTTGAGTTGACGCGCGAGTGCATCGATGCGCCGGTGCGACGCTTCGTACGCCCTGGTCTGCTCCTCCGTAGTCGACATTGCGCAAATGTACCGCAAGAAATCAGAGGATTCAATCGACGTTCACACTCGCCGTTTGCAACATCAGCATCATCCCGCCACAGGAGTGTCGGGCGGCGCCGGAGGAATGTACTTCGTGTCCCCATCGTCATTCATGTAACGAACGACGATGAACACAGAACGAGCGATTGACTCGACCACGGCGAGGGATATCAATACGGTCAGCGCGAAAGATTGGAAGCCAATTCGATCGTTCTTCACGGAATTCTCGACGATTCGCAGGATGAGCAGCAACGAGAGAAGTCCGTATTCGACCCCGCTACGGCGAAGAACCACGTTCTTGCTCGCTCGCATCGCTCGAACGAACATGACGCGAGCCCTCGCCCATCCAATGCCAATACCCGCGACAGCGCCAAGAATCGCGCACTCCACATGTTCGAGATTTGTCGATGCCAAATGCCAGAAAATAGGCCCAACGATCACCAAACTCACCAGCGGGTCGAGCAGGGTAATGGCCAACGGGCGAACGCGCTCCCCTTTTGCCAATGGACTCCGTGACGAGGTGGTCCGTCCCCGTCGTACGAGAACCACAATGACCAGGAGGACAATCAATGCAACGCCGGAACCGAGTCCGTTCGCGGTCGAGTGCATCGACAGACCATATCTTGTGCGGTGCATTGAAATCGACGAATGCGGTCATCATTCGCGTTGAGCGTCAGGTCGAACACTCTTGACAACTTCTTGACGAACATTTCTATCAACGGAAAGATTCTTTCGATCAATTCATCGATGGTTCTTTAGACAAAAAATTTTGACAATCTGTTCGACATTTTTCTTCACCGCCGTCATTCAAGTGAAGAGTCTTTGAGTTCCCTTAGAACACCACGTCGCACCACAATTGCCCTTGATTGCGTAACCGTTTCGTGCGTACCCTTCGTCAAGGACTTGAGCTCATTTACGAGGAGGATGAACTCTTGACATTGGTAGACGATTGTTTCATGACGTTTCCGTCTTCGAAACCCCCAGTCGTCTCCGATGCGCTGTACGTATCGACAACTGTTTGGCCCCCACCAGCGCATGAATGACTGCACGACCATTCCTCGACAATCAAAGCGGTCGCGAGGCCCTGTGATCATGAAAGGAATGTCGTGATGAGCATCGAGATCAGTCCGACGGACACGTCAACATTCAGCGAAACGAGTACGTCCGAATTTGCGTGGCGTCAAAGCTTCCACCTGTTGGCGCTCACCGAATTGAACATCGGCACACCGAATCTTGCCGTGGTCCTCGCTCCCCACCCGGCCGACGAGTCATTGGGTCTCGGGGGCACGATGTCGGCGCTTTTGTCGAAGGGCGCGACGGTCATTGTCGTCACTGCGACGAACGGACCAAATTCGCGACACGGCGACCTGTCGTTCGCTAGGAACGGTACGAGTGCCCGTCGTCGCAAAGGGACTCGTGCCGCCATCAACGCCCTTGGCGAAAAGCAACGCGGCAACGTGCTCAACGTTCAGCTGCATCTGCCCTTTGACAATCTGGCGGGCGTCGAAACGGAACTTGAGGAACACGTCAGTCGATTTCTTGGTCCGAATGACATCTGTTTCTCGACGTGGGAACTGGATGGCCATCCCGACCGCGAAGCGGCCGGCCGGGCGGCCCGGCGCGCGAGCCTCGACACCGGCGCGCGCCACTTCCAGTTCCCAATCGATTTGTGGAGTTGGGGATCAATCGACGATCCGACACTTCCGTGGCGAGACGCGCATCGCGTGTCACTGGAAGCAGACGACCTCGCGCGCAAAAATCGAGCAATCAATTGCTACGAATTAGCTAATGACGATTGCGAATGTTCCGAGGCGATGTCGGCAAACGTACTGGCACACTTCCAAAGGTCGTTCGAAGTCATCTTCGCCTGAGCGAGACATTCGAGCGAGCCAACGATTGCGGCCATTCGTCACCGTAGCGGGGCAAGTACATCGATACCCGAGGACGAGTACGAAACCCGAAGGTGATCATCCTGACAGTGGCCAAGAGTGCCGAGAAAGTCCCGTGTGAACCTATCGACCGTGATGGAAAATGCCCAGACCATCGAGTGTCGCCGCAGCAATACCGTCAAGGTTGAGCGTCGCAAAATCGTCTGGACCAAACCAGCCGACTTCCTGCACCTCGTCATAATCGGGTGACGGAACCCCGGAGTCAACGCGAGCGTCGTACACCATGGAGACATACGAAACGTCGTCTCCATTGTCGTAGCGAACTCGAAACGAGGGACCACCCAGCGCACCTCGCAGGCCAGTGATCTCCACCACTACTCCCACCTCTTCGAACGCCTCACGTCGGGCGGCGTCTTCGGGTACTTCGTCAGGTTCGATTGCACCACCGACGAGCCCCCATGGACCCGGGGTGGTGTCGCGAACCAGCAGGAGCCGACCGTCGCTGTTCCAGATCAAGACACTGACGCCCGGTACCAATAAGAGGTCGGTACCGACCTTGGATCGGAGCTCCGTGAAATACGGTGACATACCCATTGAGCAACTGTATCTATGCGTTCGCGCATCTTGAGCAGTGAGATACAGCCACTCTGACGACTGAACGACAGTGGGACTCCGCCTGAATCCGAAACGGAACCACAAGAGATTGGCCGTCTCGAACGCTGCTCACTGGTCATTAACCTTGGTATCCCGTGACTATTCTCGTCGACCTCCAAGAGGTCACCCTCGAAGGCGCCGACCGGACTCTGTTGGAGAACCTGTCGTTGACCATCTCTTCGGGAGATCGAATCGGCGTGGTGGGCATCAACGGAGTTGGCAAGACGACACTCCTCAGGATTATTGCCGGGACGCTCAGCCCAGACTCAGGCAAGCTTCGTCGAGGTCGCGACGTGCGCGTTGGCTTCTTGGAGCAGATACCAACGTTGCCCTCCGGCACGGTTCGAAAGATCTTGGGCAGCGGATGGAAAGTCGACGCCGCGCTGGACCGCCTCGGGATGCTCAGCGAAGCAGACGTCGAAACGGAGAGCCTCTCCGGCGGCCAACTCAAACGCGTCGCGCTCGCTCGCGTCTTCAGCGAAGACCTCGACGTGCTCATTCTCGATGAGCCGACGAATCACTTGGATCTCAACGCCATCCAATGGCTCGAACAGCAGATCAAGAATTTCCAAGGGGCCGTTGTCTTAGTGAGTCACGATCGATTCCTCCTCGATCAGGTCACGACGCGGATGGTCGAAATCGATCGGGGTAAAACGTACGTTCACGCGGGTGGCTATTCCCAACTCCTCGAAGCCCAAGCAGATCGCGAAATCCACGCGGCGACCGCCGAACAGATTCGTCGCAATCTCGCGAAGACTGAGTTGGCGTGGCTTCGCCGAGGCGTCAAAGCTCGCGCCACCAAGCCCCAAGCCCGACTTGACGCAGCCAAGCGGCTTTTGGCAGCTCGACCGCAAGCCGCCGCGCGCGTCGGGACACTCGACCTCGTCACCAACGTGCCGCGACTTGGCAACACGGTGATCAAGGCCCATCAGGTCTCCTTCGCCTACGACGGTGAGGATCCGATCCTTCACGACGTCACCGTCGATCTCGGACCCGGGGAGCGAGTCGGCGTCGTCGGACCGAACGGTGCTGGCAAGTCAACGTTCATCAACATCCTCGCCCAACTACTTTCACCTTCCAAAGGAACAGTGAAACGCGGACCCACGGTCGTGGCGTCGTACCTCGAGCAGAGTGGTGGTGGCTTCGACCTGGAAGCGACGGTGCAAGAACTCGTCGCCGGGCCGCGGGGTATTCCCGGTTCACCTGACGACGTCGCGCTCATGAAGCGGTTCTGGTTCACGGGGGCCTTACCGATGACCAAGGCCAAGGACCTTTCGGGCGGCGAGCGGAGGCGACTGCAGTTGCTCCTAGCCCTCTCATTGCGTCCGAACGTCCTCTTCCTCGACGAACCAACCAACGATCTCGACCTCGAGACAATTCGACTGGTTGAGGAGTTCTTAAGTCAGTGGCCCGGAACACTGGTGGTTGTCTCGCACGATCGCACCTTCCTCAGTCGTACGACGGACCGCTTGCTCGAGGTGCAGGCGACGGGAACGATTACTGAGGTTCCCGGCGGCATCGACGCCTGGATTGCGCGGACAACCAACAACCCTGTCGGTGCCGCGATGCCCAATGGGGGAAATACGACCGTCGCTCCAAATGTCACACTCGGACGACAACTTCGCGACGCCGAAAAGGATATTGCTCGTCTTGAACGACGAAGAGCAGTGATCTCAAAGAAGATCGTGGACTCGCCCGATCACGCGGAACAGACGAAACTGGGTTCCGAGTTAGCCGGCCTGCTGAATGAACTGAACGCTGCGGAAGAGCGTTGGCTCGGTTTGGTCGATTGACCCGATTCCACAAGGGCCTTCCATCTGTTCATAGTTGAGAATGACGCTGCACCACAACTGCACGAATCCGGAGTCAAGTCACGCCGGAGCTTTTGCGGATTCGATACCGCCAGCCCGTCAGACCAAAATATGTTGCGGCGACAACACCAGAGGCGAGCTCCGCGATCCACACAGCGCCCCGTTGCGGAAGCTGTCCGACGGCCGCTGCCGCAAGAGGCTCAAGACAGAGTGCACCGGCGACCAGAGTGGCGCTCAACCACGCTCGAGCCGTTCGCCAACGAAAGCCGAGATAACCAAATATCGGTCCGGTTATGGCGCCACCCACGATCACCTTCGTCTCCGATCGCAACAAAGCGAGAATGGGTCCAACACTTCCGTCGAGATGGACCCCTTCCAAAGGAGTCAGCGTCATGATGAAGTATCCGACGAGTGCCGCGGCCGTGGCAACGCAACCAATCAGAACTGCGCGCCTGGGCAGAATCTGAGTGCATCCAAATACAAAGGGCAGTACGAGCCAAGGGGCGGAGAGAAGGCTTACCTCCCCTAACCAAGGGATGTGAGAAATGCTTCCCAGATATTGGTCAACTGATCCGAAGGCAGCACCAATAATGACCGCAACGAGAAACGCCATGGATCACTTTCTCACACTGTCTGTTCGAACGTCATGTGAGTGCCCCCGGCAGGATTCGAACCTGCGCACACGGTTTAGGAAACCGATGCTCTATCCCCTGAGCTACGGGAGCGCGACTTCCGCGCGAAGCTCCGCGTGTAAATCGTCCCCAAGCCTAGGCGGCGTTTACTGGCAAGCTGGTGGTTCGTCACATCGACTCGGTCAGTGTGCCAAAGCGTCGGAGGAGACTACTGGGCCGTCGACCGACCAAGGGAAATTGATCCATTTATCAGTTTTTTTCCAAGAGTAGTCAGGCACTATGACTGATTGCGGCTTTGCGTACAGCACCGCCGATCGAACCTCACGGACTGAGCCCGCGCAGAAGTCCATCACCATTTTTAAGGTGTGTCCGGAGTCGGCAACATCGTCCGCAACGAGAACCACCGCTCCTGAGAGGTCCACTTTGTTGGGCACCGGTGGCAAAACGATAGGCATAGCGAGCCGTTCGTCGATACCGGTGTAGTACTCGACACTCATCATGAACGCGTTCTTCACTCCCAGCGCATAACCGAGTCCCGCACCCAAGAAAAAGCCACCGCGTGCGATTGACAAGACAATGTCTGGCGCGAATTCAGAGTCACATATTCGTTGAGCAAGCACCCTCGTCGCTCGTCCAAAATCCTCATAGGTCATTACTTCACGAGATTCCATGAATGAAACGGTAGACGCAATGCTCAACACCGAGACCGTCGCCACCGCCGCAGCCATTGCGGCGGCCCTCATCGACGAAGCAATCGCGCAGTAGCCGTACCGCTCAGCCCAGGCGCGAACCCTTCAGACCGTAGGCACGGAACTACGTGGACGGATGAAGGAGCCTCGAGCGCACGAATCGTGGTCCGAGCATTAGTGCACCCAAGAACACCAGTGCGACGACGATGAAAGCGAAGGCGGTGCCTTGACCCGCGATCACTCGCAAAATCATCCCCAGCGCGACCGTCGCCAGCCACGCTTCCACACCTGCGCCGAGAGAGGCACCGTCTTGACGACGAACGAGCACGATGAGCCAGCCCACCGCGAGTCCAACCGCAAAGGGCCACGTCGTCGATACCATGCCGGAGAGACTGTCCCCGTGGTGGTGGTTGGCACGACCGATGGCCACGAAGAGCAA
>Ga0182013_10002041_pt1 | contig 26851 bp, 24 predicted proteins | sample 612S2MmetaG_FD_120487 | JGI IMG/M metagenome (GOLD analysis project Ga0182013, IMG submission 120487) | Permafrost microbial communities from Stordalen Mire, Sweden - 612S2M metaG | ecosystem: Environmental > Terrestrial > Soil > Wetlands > Permafrost | place: Sweden: Stordalen | collected...
CGGCGCCCGGCTGGTCGGCCTGGCGGCGCTGCTCGAGCTCGAGCACCTCGGCGGCCGCGACCAGCTGCCCGGTGTCCGGCTCCACGTGGTCACCCACTGACCCGGCCCGTCCCCCCCGGGTCCGGCCCGGTCACTCCAGCAGGCTGAACCCGCCCCGGCCGGCCCGGGCCAGCTCGTAGCAGAGGGTGTCGTAGGGCTCGACGATGCCGTAGGCGGTCTCCCCCTCACTGACGAACCGCGCGTGGTGCTGGTCGAGGCCGCAGATACGGGCCCGCACCTCGGGGTCGGTGACGTCGTAGGTCTCCCCGGTGACGACACCGTCCCCCACCTCCATGCCCTGCCACAGGTCGCCGTCGGGGGTGCCCCCGTTGGGGCCGCCGTACATGCCGCACCGCAGGAAGGCGATCTGATGGCCCAGCCGCTCGAAGGCGACCGTGCGCTGGCGGCCGTCGGCGAAGACGTAGTCCACCTCGCCCGCCACCAGGAGCCGGGTGTCGGGCTCGAAGCGCAGCCGGTAGCGCCGGTCGCGGAGGGTATCGCTCCCCCGCCGGGGGTCCCCCAGGTTGTACAGGACGTGGTCCCCCCAGATCCCGTACTCGGCGAACTCGACCCACTCCCCCGAGTGGGGGTGCTGGTAGCCGCCCCACAGCGACCGACCGCCGACCCCGTCACGGGTGCCCCAGTGGTGGTCCCGGGTGCCGCAGTGGTGCGCCGTCGTGACCTCGTGGCGTACCCCGTCGACCTCGACCCACCCCGACTGCCGGCCGAACCCGTCATAGCCGGCGACCCCGGCGAACGAGCGCGTGCCGACCACCGAGCCCCCACCGATGTTGCGGTAGACCGGCCGCTTGGTGTCGAACCAGGCCAGGTCGAAGGCGATGCCGTGGTCGTTGTCGCCGAGCGACAGGTGCCATTCGCGGAACGGGGTCACCACCTGGAACGACAACGGTCCCACCGTCATGTCCATCCGGTTCAGGCCCAGTTTGCGGTGGGCCCGCACGGTGGTGTGCCTGCCGCGACGGTTCACGATGGCGAAGGCCTCGGCGGTCCCGAGGTTCGGGTAGACGCCCATGCCCACCACCACCAGCAGGTCACCGGTGTCGTCCTGACACGTGAACCACATCCGCTCGTAGGCGCGCGGGTCCGAGGTCCACATCACCCGGACGGGCAGGGGGTTGTTGTGGATCAGGAACTCGTCGAGCCCCGACATCGGATGGTGCTCGACGTCGGCGTCGAACCGCCCCCCGTCCACCGGGCCCGGCGTCATCCCCCGACCCCGTGGATCGCCTTGCGCTCGACGTACTCGTCCATGCCCGCCTCGCCCCACTCGCGCCCGATACCGGACGCCCGGTAGCCGCCGAAGGGCGCCAGGGGGTCGGGCGCGTAGCCGTTGACGCCGAACGTCCCGGTGCGTACGCCGCGGGCCACGGCCAGGCCGCGTGCCCCGTCGGTGGTCCATACCGAGCCGGCCAGCCCGTAGGCCGAGTCGTTGGCGATCCGGACGGCGTCCGCGTCGTCGTCGTAGGGGATCACGCTCAGCACCGGGCCGAAGATCTCCTCCTGGGCGATGGGCATGCGGTTGTCGACGTCGGCGAAGACCGTCGGGCGGACGTACCAGCCGACGGGCAGCCCGTCGGGGGCGGCGCTCCCCCCGACCACCAGGCGGGCCCCGTCCGCCGTCCCGCCGTCGATGTACCCGCGGACCCGCTCGCGCTGGCGCCGGCTGACCAGCGGCCCGATCCGGGTGACCGGGTCGAAGGGGTCACCGACGGGGAGGGCGGCCGCCGCCGAGGCCACGGCGTCGACCACCTCGTCGTACCGGCTCGACGGGGCCAGGATCCGCGTCTGGGCGGCACAGGCCTGCGAGTTGTTGACGAACGACGCGTACCGGAGTCCCTTGGCCAGCTGCCCCAGGTCGGCGTCGTCGAGGACCACCGCCGCCGACTTCCCCCCGAGCTCGAGGCTGACCCGACGCAGCGATCGCCCGCACTCGGCGGCGATCCGACGGCCGGCCGCCGTCGACCCGGTGAAGGCCACCTTGTCCACGCCCGGGTGGGCCACCAACGCCTCACCGGTGGCCACCCCACCGGTGAGCACGGACACCACGCCGTCGGGCAGGCCGGCGGCCTCGATCACCTCGGCCAGGATCACCGCGTCCAGCGATGCCTCGGGGGCCGCCTTGACCACCACCGTGCACCCGGCCAGCAGGGCGGGGGCCAGCTTGGTGGCGATGAGGACCTGGGGGACGTTCCAGGCCACGACCGCGGCCACCACCCCGACCGGTTCGCGGCGTTCCAGATAGTCCATGTAGCGACCGGTGCGGAGCACCTCCCACGGGTAGTCCCGGGCGATCGCCATCATCGAGTGCAGGATGTCGATGGGCGCGCCGACCTGGCCGAGGCGCGAGAAGCCGAGCGGCGCGCCGTTCTCCGAGGTGATGGTCCGGGCCAGCTCCTCGGCCCGCTCCCCCATGCCCGCGGCGATACGGCCCACCGCCTCGATCCGCTCCTCCAGCCCGCTGGTGGACCACGGCGAGTCGTCGAAGGCCGTCCGGGCCGCGCCCACCGCGCGCTCGACGTCATCGGGGCCGGCCACCGGCACCCGGCCCAGTACCTGTTCGGTGTGGGCCTCGACCACGTCCAGGGTGTCGCCGGTCGACGGCACCACCCACCGGCCGCCGACGAACAGGCGATCGACCGTACGGGCGGGCGCCGCCCCGCCGGTCACCGGGGCAGCCCCAGGATCCGCTCGCCGATGATGGTGCGCTGGACCTCCGAGGTGCCCCCGGCGATGGAGGCGGCCTTGCTCCAGAGCCACTGGCGCTGCCACCGGCCGCCGTCCGGGTTCCCGTCGGCCGTACCCCACAACGGGGCGGCGTCGCCGGTCACGGCCAGTCCCGCGTCGGACAGGGACTGGGTCATGTCGGTCCAGGCCAGCTTGACCAGCGACGACTCCGGCCCGGGCGCCTCGCCCCGGGCCAGGCGGGTCATGGTCCGCCAGTTGTGGAGCCGCAGGACACGGAGCTTCACGTAGGCGTCGACCAGCTGGTCGGCCACCAACGGGTCGTCGAGCGCGCCCGTGGTGGCGGCCAGGTCGAGCAGCTGGCCGAGGTACACCTCGTGGACCACCTGCTCCTTGAACGGGAAGGTGGTGCCGCGTTCGTGGGCCAGGGTCGTGTTGGCTACCCGCCAGCCCTGGTGCACCCCCCCGATGAGCTGGTCGTCGGGCACGAAGACCTCGTCCAGGAAGACCTCGTTGAATTCGGCCTCGCCGGTCATGGTGACGAGCGGCCGGACCTCGACACCGGGCGCCGTCATGTCCACCGCCAGACAGGAGATCCCGCGGTGGCGCGGGGCGTCCGGATCGGTGCGCACCAGGGCGATCCCCCAACGCGAGTACTGCGCGTAGCTCGTCCACACCTTCTGGCCCTCGACGACCCATCCCCCCTCGGTGGCCACGGCCCGGGTGGTGAGGGACGCCAGGTCCGAACCCGCACCGGGCTCGCTGAACAGCTGGCACCAGATCTCGCCGGCGTCGAGGATGGCGGGAAGCCAACGTCGGCGCTGGTCGTCGTCGCCGTGGGCCAACAGGGTGGGACCCACCAGGTTGACCCCGGTCCGGTTCACCGGCTGGGGCGCACGGGACCGGGCGTACTCGACGTTGAACAGCGCCACCTCCATCGGCGTCGCGCCCCGTCCGCCGAACGCCGTCGGCCAGTGGATACCGACCCACCGGCCGGCGGCCAGCCGGGCCTGCCAGCGCCGGCCCCACGAGAACTCCTCGTCGAAGTCACCGAACACGGGTGCCGGTTCGACGTTCGCCTCCAACCAGGCGCGCAGTTCGTCACGGAAGCGGCGCGACTCCTCGGACAGGGAGAGGTTCATCGACCCCCGTTGTAGTGCAAACCGACCCGGTCTGCCGACGGATCGGCGGGCTGCGTGTCATACTCGCCGAAGAACTACGCCGTTCCGGGGGGAAAGGGGGTGGCGGGGGTCCGGGAGGTGGGGCGTGACGATCCGCACGTCCGCAGGCCGACCCGATCGCCGCGGCACCCGCCCGAGTCCCCGCGGTCCGGCACCCGACGCCCGCACGAAGAGGAGCCCCGAATGTCCGCCACCACGCCGACCGGCGAGTCCCGACTGCTGATCGACGGCGCGCTGGTCGACGCCGCCGAGGGCGGCCGCTTCGACAACGTGAACCCGGCGACGGAGGAGGTGCTCGGCCAGACCGCCGACGCCACCGCCGTCGACATGGACCGGGCCATCGCGGCGGCCCGACGGGCCTTCGACGACACGTCGTGGTCCACCGACCGGGCCTTCCGCCAGCGGTGCCTGCGCCAGCTCCACGAGGCCATCGTCGGCGAGCAGGAACAGCTCCGGGCCGAGCTGGTGGCCGAGGTGGGCTGCCCGGTCATGACGACGTACCTGGCCCAGCTCGACGCCCCCCTGGCCGAGGGCCTGCTGTGGCCCGCCGACTACATCGACTCCTTCGAGTGGGAACGCGAGCTCCCCGACATCGAGGCCTTCGGCGTCCCCAGCCGGCAGCGGGTGGTCAAGGAGCCGGTGGGCGTGGTGGGTGCCATCGTCCCCTGGAACTACCCGTTCGAGATCACCATCGGCAAGCTCGGCCAGGCCCTGGCCACGGGCAACACCATGGTGATCAAGCCGGCGCCGGACACGCCGTGGAACGCCACCCGGATCGGCCGGCTCATCGCCGAGCAGACCGACATCCCGCCCGGGGTGGTCAACGTGGTGGCCTCGTCCGACCACCTGGTCGGTGAGCAACTGGTCACCGACCCCCGGGTCGACCTGATCTCCTTCACCGGATCCACGGCCACCGGCCGGCGGATCATGGCCGCCGGCGCCCCGACCCTCAAGCGCCTCTTCCTCGAGCTGGGCGGCAAGTCGGCCGACATCATCCTGGACGACGGCGACGTCGAGTCCAAGATGGCCATGCTGGGCTTCATGTGCCTGCACGCCGGGCAGGGGTGCGCCATGCTGACCCGCACCCTGGTCCACGAGTCGCGCTACGACGAGGCCGTGGAGATCGCCGCCGCGGCCGTGGCCGGCGTCACCTACGGCGACCCCACCGACGGCGGCAACATCATGGGCCCGGTCATCAACGCCCGCCAACGCGAGCGGGTGCTGGGCTACATCGACTCCGGCGTGGCCGACGGCGCCCGCCTGGTGACCGGCGGTGGGCGCCCCGCCCACCTGGACAAGGGGTGGTTCGTCGAGCCCACGCTGTTCGCCGACGTCGACAACTCGATGCGCATCGCCCGCGAGGAGATCTTCGGCCCGGTCCTGGTCCTCATCCCCTTCCGCGATGACGACGACGCCGTGCGGATCGCCAACGACAGCGAGTACGGCCTGTCCGGCGGCGTCACCTCGGCGTCCGAGGAACGGGCCCTGTCGGTGGCCCGGAGGATCCGGTCCGGGACGGTCATGGTCAACGGGGGCATCTACTACCACGCCGGTTCGCCGTTCGGGGGCTACAAGGGCAGCGGTGTCGGACGCCAGAACGGCCGGGAAGGATTCGAGCAGCACCTCGAGACCAAGACCATCGCCGTCGGCAAGTGAGCGACGCCGCGGCCGACCCCGATGACGGGCGTCGGGCGGCACGGGTGGCGGTGCGTGACGCGCACGAGCAGGTGCTCGCCACCGGTGGCCACCTCCTCCAGCAATTGCAGCTGCGGGACGTCGAGGCGGCCGGGGCCGACCTCGCCGTCGAGCTGACCGTCGACTCCCGGGTCACCAACCCCCGCGGTGCGCTCCAGGGCGGGCTCCTGGCCACCCTGGTCGACATCGTGGCCGGTCGGGCCGTCCTCGCCGGGGGCCCGCGGGACGGCGTGGCCACCTCGGACCTCTCCGTCCGCTTCCTCCGGGGCGTGACCGTGGGGCCGGCCCGGGCCGTGGCCACCGTCGTCCACCGGGGGAACCGCTCGGCCGTCGTGACGGTCGACGTCGTCGACGTGGGGACCGGCACCCTGTGCGCGGTCGCCACCGCGGCGTTTGCCGTCACCCCGGCACCCGCGGACCCGGTGCCCTAGATTCCCACCCGGGGCCCCGGGCGGTCGATGCCGCCTGCCGCCCCCGCAGCACCGTCCGGCCGGTTGGCGGCCCCGACACCCAAGGAGCCAAGCATGTCCGAAGAGTTCGTGAAGTACGAGACCCTCGACGAGGGCCGCATCGCCCGGATCATGCTGAACCGGCCCGAGGCCCGCAACGCCCAGAACCGCGGCCTCCTCGTCGAGCTCGACGAGGCGTTCCTGCGCGCCGAGGCCGACGACACGGTGCGGGTGGTCATCCTGGGCGGCATGGGCCCGATGTTCTCGGCCGGGCACGACATGGGCTCCAAGGTGGCCATGGCCGAGTGGAGCTCCGACAACCCCCACCCGACCCGGCGGGTCAACGGGGGCACCCGCAGCGGGGCCGAGCAGCGGATGCTCCAGGAGTGGCACTACTACTTCGAGAACACCCGGCGGTGGCGCAACCTCCGCAAGATCACCATCGCCCAGGTGCACGGCACGGTGTTCGCCGCCGGGCTCATGCTGATGTGGGCGTGCGACCTCATCGTGGCCGCCGACGACGTCTCGTTCGCCGACGTGGTCGGCACCCGGCTCGGGATGTGCGGCGTCGAGTACTTCGCCCACCCGTGGGAGTTCGGACCCCGCAAGACGAAGGAGCTGATGCTCACCGGCGACTCGCTCGACGTCGACGAGGCCCACCGCCTGGGCATGGTGTCCAAGGTGTTCCCGGCCGACCAGCTCGCCGACCGGACCCTGGAGTTCGCCCGTCGCATCGCCGACCTCCCCACCATGACGGCACTGCTCATCAAGGAGTCCGTCAACCAGACGGTCGACAACATGGGCTTCTACAACTCGCTCAACGCCTGCTTCACCCTCCACGAGTTGAACCACGCCCACTGGGCCGAGGTCCACGGGGGCGGGATGCCCATCGCCACCGTCGAGGACGGGATCGCCGACTGGCGCTCGGCCCCGCCGGTGCAGCCGGCCCTCAAGTCGGAGCCCTGACCCGACGGCCCGGGCCGGTCAGTCCGAGGAGGGCAGGGCCTTCGCCGTCTTGAGCTCGAGCAGGCGGCCGTCGACGGCCAGCGAGCCGGCTCCCGGCTTGACGCAGAGGATCTCGACGCCGGACGCCTCGTCGCAGTAGCGCTTGCCCAGCAGGGTCCCGCCGTCGTGGCCCCCGACCAGCGTGGCGGTGCCGTCGACGGCCGCGTCGAGCGGCACCACGGCCACTCCGCCGCAGGTGAGTTCGCCACCGCTGCCGACCTTGACCACGACGACCTCGGTCTCGCACACCTGGCTACGGAACCGGCTCCCCGGCTTCAACTCCACGATGACCCTCCCTCGGCGTCCGTCGATCGGCCCCCGCATCCTGTCACGCCCGGACCACGCGCGCCGGGGACGCCGGATCTCCCGCGGGGTGGCCACGGCACGTCCTTGAGGCATCCGTGGGTCGGTGATAACGTCATTCTCACCACAGGAAATGCGTCGTCCGAGCGACCGGGCGAACCATCCGTGCGCACCGGCGACCGGCCGGGCGCCGACGACCGCACCAAGGGGGAACACCGTGCCATCGCGAGACCTCGACTTCCCGATCTTCGACGCTGACAACCACATGTACGAGACCGAGGAGGCGCTCACCAAGTTCCTCCCCAAGCAGTACGCCAAGGCCATCGAGTACATCGACATCAAGGGGCGCACCAAGATCGTGGTGCGGGGCACCATCAGCGAGTACATCCCCAACCCCACCTTCGCCGTGGTCGCCGCCCCCGGCGCCCAGGAGGAGTACTACCGCCACGGCAACCCGGACGGGAAGTCCTACCGCGAGCTCATCGGCGAACCCATGAAGAGCCTGCCCGCGTTCCGCGAGCCGGCGCCCCGGCTCGCCCTCATGGACGAACTGGGCGTCGACCGCGCCCTCATGTTCCCGACCCTGGCCAGCCTCATCGAGGAGCGCCTCAAGGACGACCCCGAACTCATCCAGGTGATCGTGCACTCCCTCAACCAGTGGATGTACGAGACCTGGCAGTTCGACTACGAGGGCCGCATCTTCGCCACCCCGGTCATCTTCATGGGGCTGGTGGACAAGGCCCTGGAGGAGCTGGAGTGGGTCATCGATCGCGGCGCCCGCTGCGTGCTGATCCGCCCCGCCCCCGTCCCCGGGTTCCGCGGCACCCTCTCCCCCGGGCTCCCCGAGTTCGACCCGATCTGGGAGCGGATCCAGGAGGCCGGGCTGCTGGTGGGCATGCACGCCTCCGACAGCGGCTACAACCAGATCGCCAACTGGTGGGAGCACAACTCCGAGTTCCTGCCGTTCCAGCCCTCCGCCTTCCGGGCCCTGGCCCAGGGGCGCCGGCCCATCTACGACACGATGGCCGCCCTGGTGTGCCACGGGGCGTTCACCCGGTTCCCCGACCTCAAGGTGGCGGCCGTCGAGAACGGCGCCAACTGGGTGCGCAACCTGCTCGGCGACCTCGACGACGTGTACCACAAGATGCCCCAGGAGTTCGCCGAGAACCCCCGTGAGGCGTTCCTCCGCAACGTCTACGTCAACCCGTTCTGGGAGGACGACCTGCAGTCGCTGGTGGACCTGGTCGGACCCGACCACGTCCTGTTCGGCAGCGACTACCCCCACCCCGAGGGCCTGGCCGACCCGATCTCCTACGTCGACGAGCTCGAGGGCATGGACGCCGGGGTGAAGGCCAAGATCATGGGCGGCAACCTGGCCGGCCTGATGGGCGTGACCGTCCCCGCCTGAGCGACCCCCGTCGTCCCGGCGGGACGGCGGCTAGGCCGAGGGTTCCGGGCCGACGATCGACACGAAGCTCACGCACTCCCCCGGGGCACCGCCCAGGTTGTGGGTGAGCCCCAGACTCCGCCCCGGACCGACGGTCGCCACCTGGCGCTCGGGTGGGGCCTCGTGGCGCAGCTGCAGCCAGCACTCGAAGAGCATGCGGAGCCCCGACGCCCCGATCGGGTGGCCGAAGCTCTTCAGTCCCCCGTCGGGGTTCACCGGGAGTTCGCCGTCCCGGTCGAACACGCCGGCCATCACGTCCTTCCAGCCGAGGCCCCGCTCGGAGAACCCGAGGTCCTCCATCAGCACCAGCTCGGTCGGGGTGAAGCAGTCGTGGACCTCGGCCATGGCCAGCTGGGCGCGGGGGTCGGTGATCCCCGCCTGGCGGTAGGCGTCCTGGGCCGAACGCACCACCTCCGGGAAGGTCGTGTAGTCGTAGTCGGGGTCGCTGGCACCGCCACCGGGTCCGGCCACGAAGCTCAGCGCCTTCACGTACAGGGGATGGTCCGTGTACCGGTGGGCGTCCTCCGCCCGGCAGATGATGGCGGCGGCCGAGCCGTCGCTCACGCCGCTGCAGTCGAACACGCAGAGGTCGCCGGCCACGAGCGGGGACCGGGTGATCGTCTCCAGGGGGACCTCCTTGCGGAACTGCGCCCGGGGGTTGAGGGCACCGTTGCGGTGGTTCTTCCACGCGATCCGGCTCATCACCTGCTTCATCTCCTCGGCGTCCACGCCGTACCGGTGGGCGTAGGCCGGGGCCACGAAGGAGAAGGCGGCCGGCGAGGACAGCGCGGCGTCGGTCCCGTCGCCCACCGGTCGGACCCCGGTGAGGCCCGAGAACCCCGAGTCCTTCAGCTTCTCCACCCCGATGGCCATGGCCAGGTCGTAGGCGCCCGAGGCCACGGCGTAGCAGGCGTTCCGGAAGGCCTCGGAGCCGGTGGCGCAGAAGTTCTCGAGCCGGGACACCGGCTTGTAGTCGATCTTGAGCGGTTTGGACAGGGCCACCCCCGACACGCCGGAGGCCATGGTGCCCAGCCAGAACGCGTCGATGTCGTCGAGGGTGACGCCGGCCGAGGCGATGGTGTCCTTGGCGGCGTCGAGGAGCAGGTCGTTGACGCCCTTGTCCCACCGCTCGCCGAACGGGGTGCACCCCATCCCCACGATGGCCACCTGGTCACGGATCCCATTGCTGCTCATGCGTCTCCTCCTCGGTCCCCGTCGGTCCCCTCGTCCGCCGCCGTGGCCACGGGACGGGCCTTCCAGAAGTAGTTGTGGACGCCCTTGGCCGTGGACAGGACCCGGAAGGCCATCTCCACGCGGGTGCCGATGGCCAGGCGGTCGGGGTCGACGTCGGTCATCTCGCACCGGTAGCGCCCGCCCCCGTCGAAGTCCACCACGGCCCCGACCACCGGGGGTGAGGGGCTGTAGGCCAGGTGGTCCACGGTGAAGGTGGCCACCTGCCCGCGCACGTCGGCCATGCGCACCGGTTCCATCTCGTCGATGGTCCGGCACCGCAGGCAGACCCGGGAAGGGGGCAGGTGGCGGAAGCCGCACGCCCGGCAGTCACTGGCCGTGAACCCGGACTTCCAGGGTGTCACCCGCCACGTCGCCGGTGCCCCCGGCCGCTCCGGGTCCGGCCGGCGGGGCGGCTCGCGCCGCAGTTCGTCGCGCCAGGTCAGGAACCGGGCATAGGGCAGGTCGTCCCGGCCGGCGTCCGCCGACTCCGCCACCGTCGTCGCCCCCCGGGACACCCGGTCGGCGCGCACGGCCGGAAGCGCGTCGGTGGCCCGGAACACGAACACGTCCGCCCCGTCGGCCACCACCACCAGGGCGATCAGTTCGCCCGGATGCGCCCGGTCGAGGGCGTCGGCCAGCAGCATCCCGGCCTGGGCCGCCCCGAGGTTGCCCACGACCGACGACCGGTCGGCCGCCAGTGCCTCGGGACGGGTGCCGAGTGACCGGCCCACCGCCTGCACCGCCCGGACGTGCAGTCCGGCCAGCGCCAGGTGGTCCACGTCGGCGGCCACGATGCCGGCCCGCTTGAACGCCTCGGCGGTGGCGGCCTCGACCAGCGGGACGTAGACCTCCTGGCCGAACCGCTCCTCCCACACCTTGGAGTCGGACTCGCCCGGCGTCCGCCACCGGTCGAGGAACTCGGCCGACACCGCGGCGTGGGCCACGAGCTCGGCGGCGACCGGCGCGTCCCCCCCGTCCGGGCCGAACACGAAAGCTGCGGCTCCGTCGCCGCTGTCGCGCTCCTCGGCCCCTCCGGCCAGACCCGTGCGCAGGTCGGCGAGCACCGCCAGGCCGCGGGTGCCACCCGTCGCCGCCTGGGCGTGGGCGGCACGGAGGGCGGCGACCGACGACCGCACGGAGCCCAGGAGGTCATAGGCGCCGGTCCACTCGGGCAGCTCGAGGGCGGCGTGCACGGCGGTGGCGTTGGTCTTGTCGAGGTAGGCGGGGGCCGGGGTGGCGAAGTAGAGGTCGTCGGGCGGGTCGCCGGCGAGCGCGCTCAGCGCCTGACGGGCGGCCTCGACGCCCAGGGTGGTGGTGTCCTCGTCGTACGAGGCGACGGCCCGGGTGCCCCGGCCCGACGGGCCACCGAGGGTGGCGCCGATGGCCGAGCGCTGCAGCCGCCAGTAGGGCAGGTACACGCCCCAGGCCAGGATTCCCGTGCTCACGTTCCCCGTCACCGTCCTCGTCCCCCGGTTCGCGACCGTCCGAGAATCGACCGTCACCCGGGAGGATGCGGCCACACCGCTACGACCTGAGCATAGTGTCCGCTCCCGGGGACCTTAGAATGCGGCGTCCGTACCGGAGGTGCCGAGACGAGGAGAGCGATGCGACGACGCCTGTTCGAGGACGAGCACGAGGAGTTCCGGGCCAGCTTCCGCCGCTTCGTGGAGCAGGAGATGCTCCCCCGCTCCGACGAGTGGGACCGGGCCGGCATCGTCGACCGGTCCGTGTTCGTCGACGCCGGCCGCACCGGCTTCCTCGGTATGGCCGTCCCCACCGCCTACGGCGGCGGCGGCAGTGACGACTTCCGCTTCAACCTGGTCGTCACCGAGGAGCTGCACCGGGTGGGGATGAACGGGGCCGCCCTCGGCTTCGCCCTCCACAACGACATCGCCCTGCCCTACCTGCTGCACTACGCCACCGAGGCGCAGTCCCGGCGGTGGCTCCCCGGGGTGGCCCGGGGCGAGCTGGTCCTCGCCATCGCCATGACCGAGCCGGGCACCGGTTCGGACCTGGCGTCGATCGCCACGACCGCGCTGCGGGACGGTGACGAGATCGTCCTCAACGGTTCGAAGACGTTCATCACCAACGGCATCAACGCCGACCTCGTGGTGGTGGCGGTCAAGACCGACCCGACGCAGGCCCACCGGGGCATGAGCCTGGTCGTCGTCGAGGACGGCACGCCCGGGTTCACCCGGGGCCGCAACCTCGACAAGATCGGCCTGCACGCCCAGGACACCGCCGAGCTCTTCTTCACCGACTGCCGGATCCCGGCGGACAACCTGCTCGGCACCGAGGGCGAGGGCTTCGCCCACCTGGTGGCCAACCTGGGACAGGAGCGCCTCTCGCTGGCCGCCGGCGGCCTGGCCGGGGCCCGGGCCGCCCTCGACTGGACCATCGCCTACGTCCGCGAGCGCACCGCCTTCGGGGTGTCCGTCGGGTCGTTCCAGAGCACACGGTTCACGCTGGCCGAGCTGGCCACCGAGGTGGAGATCGGCCAGAACTTCATCGACCGGTGCGTCGAGGCCCTCAACGACGGCGAACTCACCCCCGAGGACGCGGCCATGGCCAAGTGGTGGTGCACCGAGCTCCAGGGGCGGGTGGTCGACCGCTGCCTGCAGCTCCACGGCGGCTACGGCTACATGAGCGAGTACCCGATCGCCAAGGCCTACGTGGATGCCCGGGTCACCACCATCTACGGGGGGACCACCGAGATCATGAAGGAGATCATCGGACGGTCACTCGACCTCGGGTAGTCCACCGGCCGTCCGTCCGGGCCCGCGGGGACGTCCCCTCTATACTCCCATGGCCCCGTCGGGCAGCCCACCCGCCCGGTGGTGGACCGGCGGGAGCGGCCCCCGACCGACGAGGTGCGTGCATGACCGAGGAGAGTGCGCAGACCACTCAGTGGCAGGAGCGCACGATGGAGCGCTCGCTGAAGGCCGCACGCCAACAGGCCATCACCCGGGGCGGCACCTTCATCGCCGCCGCCGTGGACCTGCTGCGCACCACCGGCCGGGCCGACTTCACCGTCCAGGAGGTAGTCGACCGGGCCGGACTGTCGCTCCGCTCCTTCTACCAGCTCTTCGCCACCAAGGACGACCTGCTGTTGGCGTTGATCGAGGAGACCGTCCACCGGCACCTGACCACCGTCCGCCAGCGGGTCGACCTCGAGTCCGACCCCCGGGCCCGGTTCGAGGCCCTCGTCCGCGCCATGTTCGGCACCCCCGAGACCGACGACCCCGCCTCGCGGGGCATGGTGCTGTTCCAGTGGCACCTGGCGGCCACCCGACCCGACGAGTTCGAGGCCGTCATCGCCTCCTACGTGGACACGGTGGCCGAGGTCCTGGCGCCCGGCGTCGCCGACGGCACGTTCCGGGACGACCTGACGGTGCCGGTCCTGGCCCGCCTGGTGACCCACACCCTGGTGTCGATCCTGGACCGACGGGTCCTCGGTGTCGACCCGCGAACCGACGCCGTGACGCCCGACGAACTGGTGCGCTGGTGCCTGTCCGGCGTGCTGGCCCCGGGCGGCGGGTGACTCAGCCCGGCACCTCGATGACCGTGGCCGACCCCATGCCGCCGCCGGCGCACATGGCGGCCACGGCGATCCCGCCGCCCCGACGCTGCAGCTCGTAGACCAGGGTGACCAGCATCCGGGTCCCGGTGGCGGAGATCGGGTGACCCAGGCTGCATCCGCTGCCCGACACGTTCACGATCCCCTCGTCGAGACCGAGGGCGGCCACGGCCGCCACCGGAACCGAGGCGAAGGCCTCGTTGATCTCGAACAGGTGCACGTCGCCGATGCCGAGCCCGGCCCGGTCGAGCGCCTTCGGGATGGCGTCGATCGGGGCCATGCCGGTGCGGGCGGGCTCCACGCCCACCGACGCCCACGCACGGACGGTGGCCAGCGGGGCGAGCCCCCGGGCCGCCGCCAGGTCGGCGGACGCCACGCACACGGCCGCGGCCCCGTCGTTGAGTCCGGCCGAATTGCCGGCGGTGATGGAGAAGCCCTCGATCTCGGGGTGGAGCGGCGGGAGCGCCGCCATCTTCTCGAGCGTGCTGGACCGGCGGGGGTGCTCGTCGACCGCCCAGACGAGGGTCTCCCCGGCCTTGGTGACGGTCATGGGCACGATCTCCTCGACGAAGCGGCCCTCGTCGATGGCGGCCACGGCCCGCTGGTGGGAGCGGTAGCCCCAGGCGTCGAGCTGCGCGCGGGTCAGGCCCGCCTCGACCGCGGTGTTCCACCCGACGGTGATGGACATGTCGAGGGAGGGAGCCTCCGGCGTACCGGGGTGGCTGGGGGAGATCCAACCCTCGCTGGGCTCGGGTGCGCCCGGCTCCTGCCACCGGGAGGACGGGGACGTCGACTGGGAGTTGGTGCCACCGGCGATGACGGCGCGGTCCATGCCCGCGGCGACCGACGAGGCGGCCACCTGCACGGCGGACATCCCTCCGGCGCAGTGGCGGTTGAGGGCCATCCCCGGCAGACCGGTGAGCCCCGCCTTGGCCGTGACGTAGCGGGCGATCACCCCGCCGCCGTAGAGGTTCTCGGCCAGGATGACGTCGTCGATGTCCGCGGCGTCCAGGCCGGACCGCTGCAGCGCCTCGACGGTGACGACCTCGGCGAGGTCGAACGCCGAGGTCTCGGTGAGGGTGCCCCGGTAGGCGGTGCCGACCGCGGTGCGGCAGGCGGCGAGGATCACGGGATCGGGCAAGGTATCTCCATTCGTTCGACGCGGACGGCACGCGCCGGCCGCTGGTTCGGGAAGGGCGGCATGGATCGGCGACCCGGGCCGGCGGTCACCGGTTCCGGGGGAGCCCCAGCCCCCGCTGGGCGATCATGTTGCGGTGGATCTCACTGGTCCCGGCGTAGATGGTGGTCCCGAGCGAGAAGCGCAGCATGTGCTCGACCACGCCGTGGGCGGGTGCGGTGGGATCGAAGTAGCTGCGCAGGGCGTCCGGGCCGACCACCTCGGCCATGTCCTGGGCCCGGGTGCTCAGCGCCTCGGAGCTGAACAGCTTGGACATCGGCCCCTCGGCCACGATGGCCTGGTCGGTGGCGGCCATCCAGGCCACCCGGCGCTGGAGCAGCCGGGAGACCTCGAGGTCGATGGCGGTGCGGCCGAGCGCCTCGCGGACGGTCCCGTCCTGCAGGCGCGGCACCCCGTCGTCGTCGGTGGTCGTCCGCGCCCATGTCTCGGCCGCCCGCAGCAGGCGGTCGATGGCGGCGGCGAACCCGGCGGCGTGCTCGTTGGTCAGGGCCACGGTCATGGCGTGCCAGCCCCCGTCGACGTCGCCGATCCGCCAGGCGTCGGCCACCCGGACGTCGTTGTAGTAGACGATGTTGGTGCGTTCGCCCGAGAGCGTGAACACCGCCTGGATCTCGACGCCGGGCTGGTGGAGCGGCACCAGGAACATGGTCAGGCCCTTGTGCTTGGCCACCTCGGTGTTGGTCCGGGCCAGGAGGAAGACGTAGTCGCCGATCTGGGCGTTGGTGGTGAACATCTTCTGCCCGTTGATCACCCACTCGTCCCCGTCGGGCACGGCCCGGGTGGTGGCGGCGGCCACGTCCGACCCGGCCTCGGGCTCGCTGAACCCGAGGACGATCACGATCTCGCCGGCCAGCGCCTTCGGGATGATCTCGGCCTTCTGCTCGTCGGTCCCCACGGCGCGGATCACCGTGGCCACCATCATGGTGGTGCCGATGCCGTACATGGGGGCGTCGGCGAGGCGCAGCTCCTCCCCCACCGCCACCATCTCCTCGGGGTCGAGCCCCTGGCCGCCGAACTCGACGGGCCAGCTCGGGGCCATCCACCCCTGCTCCACCAGGGCACGGGTGAAGTCCCCGTCGTGGGAGACACCGGTGCGGTACACCTGCTCCTCCAACGCCAGGCTCATGTGCGCGTCCAGGAACTCGCGGACCTCGGCCCGCCGTGCCTCGCTCGACTCCCCGAGTCGGAAGTCCATCAGCTCGCCCCCTCCGGCCCGTAGCGCCGGTCGGCCACGCGACGCGCCGCGGCCGACGGGCTCATCAGCACGTTGGTCCAGCCCCGGGCGCGCCGGTAGTAGAGCTGGATGTCGTACTCGAGCATGAAGCCGTAGCCGCCGTGGACGTGGAGGGCCACCGCGGTGGCGTCCCTGGCCGCCTCGGCGGCGAAGGAGAAGGCCATGGCGGCCAGCTCGGCGCGTCGGCCCGGCTCCTCGTCGTCGGCCCAGGCCGCCTCGCGGGCCAGGAGGGTGGCGCCGGCCGAGGCCGTGGCCACGTCGGCCAGTCGGTGTCCGACGGCCTGGAACGCCCCGATCTTCTGGTCGAACGCCTCGCGCTCGGCCGCGTAGTCGACGCCGATCCGGACGGCCCGCTCGGCCATGCCGGCGAGCGCCCCGGCCGTCAGCACCAGCCAGTCGTCGAGGGCCCGGTCGAACAGCTCGGCACCGGACCGTTCGGCCAGGACGGTGGCTCCGGCCAGGCGCGCCGGATCGACCGGTACATCGGCCAGGGGCTGGGAGCCGACGTTCTCCGGGACGGTCCGGTCGTCGCCGAGCGGCAGGACGATCAACCGGTCGTCCAGGCGGACAATCACGTCGGTGGCCACGGCACCGGCCGGCACCAACGCCAGCCCGCCGGAGGCGGGGGCCCGCGGCGACACCGTGGGCAGCCGCGCCCCGGCGAGCGCCGCAGCCAGGAGGTCGGCGGCGGCGGCACCATCGGTGCGGGCCAGCAGGCGACAGGCCACCTGGGCCTCGAACAGGGGAGCCGGCCCCAGGGCCCGGCCGTGCTCCTCCGCCACCAGCTCCAGGTCGAGGAGGGTGGCGCCCCAACCGCCGTGCGCCTCGTCGACCGCCATGGCGAGGGCCCCGAGTTCGACCAGCTGGGACCAGAGCCGGGGGTCGAATCCGAGGGGCTCGGCCTCCCGGACCCGCTCCGCCGTCGACTCCTTGGCGTAGAGCGCGCCGAAGGCGTCGATCAGCTGCAGCTGCTCGTCGCTGGGGCGGAGGTCCACCGAGCTACTCGCTGGGCATGAGGTGCGAGAAGTCGATCTGGCCGGTCTGCAGGGCGCTGTAGAAGCCCCCGTCGGCGTACAGCGACTCCCCGACCACGTAGCTGGCCCGGGCGCTCCCGATCAGCACCATGGCCCAGGCCTGCTCCTCGGACGTCGAGTACCGGCCCACCGGACCGATCGCCGCGTCCACGAGGTCCTTGCCCACGGCATCGTGGAAGAACGGCATCATGGCCGTGCTCGTCGGCCCCGGGTTGGTGCAGTTGAGCCGGATACCGTGGTCCTTCATCAGCCCCACCGACCGCCAGGCAGTCCAGGCGTTGATGGCCTGCTTCGAGGTGGCGTAGGCGTTCCCCTCCCACACCTCGGGGTGGGACTCGAGCCAGGCCCGGCCGGCCGCGTAGGAGTCCGTGGCGAACAGCTCGGCGAAGGTACCGAGGTTGGCCTCCCAGCCGATGCCGCCGGCGGAGGCCACGTAGACCACGGCGGAACCCGACGGCATCCGCGGCACCACCCGCTCGATCAGGTCGCGCCCGCCCACGAAGTTCACCAGCATCGTCTCGAGATCCGAGAACGGGGGGCCGGGGAGCCCGGCGCAGTTGAAGAAGGCGTCGACGTCACCCTCGATCCGGTCGGCGGCGGCGGCGATCGAGTCGGGGTCCAGGAGGTCCACCTCGACGGCCTGGCGCACGGGCCCGGTGATCGGCGCGCGGTCGAGGCCGACCACGTCGGCGCCGAGTTGGACCAGCACGTCGACCGTGGCCGCGCCCATCCCCGAGGCGGCACCGGTCACCACGGCCCGCTTGCCCGCGTATCCGAGTACGTCGTCCATGTCGGCTCCCCCACTCCTCCTGCCGTCCCCCGGCCCCCGTGGGCCCGGCGCACCCGTCCGACCCCGGCGTGACCGGGGTCTCGGCACCGTCCCACCGGTGGGTCGCGGCGCGGGCGGCTGTCCCCGTGCCGGCGCCGTCCGCACCGGTGGTGGACGGCGTTGTTCGGCAGACGTTAGGACATCTCCCCGGTCCTGCCAAACGTCTCGCCCGGGCCCGACCGGCCGTCAGTGGGCGGCGCGTCCACCGGGCGGCGGCGCCTGGTCGGTGGCGAAGGCCCGGATCATGTTCTCCTGCACGAACGAGGCCACGAGGTCACCGCCCTCGGCGAAGACATGGGCCCGGCCGTAGCTGCGACCGGCCCCCGCCACCGGGCTCTCCTGGTCGAGCAGGAGCCAGCCGGAGGCGTCCACCGGCCCGTGGAACGTGAGCGTGTGGGTGATGACGCTGGTCGAGATCGACCGGTGGGCCAGTGCCTGGCCGACCCCGGCGTGAGGCCGCATCGCCGTCCCGATGAGGAAGCCGTCGGTGGCGAAGGCGAGCAGCGCCTGGTTGAGGTTCGGGTCGTCGGGGGCGTCCGGGAACCGGGTCCACACGTCGAGTCGTGGCGGTCCCACCGCGTCGGGGTCGGCGATGTCCACGCCACCCACCGTGCGGACCTCCCAGAACCCGGCGCCGTGGGCCGACGGGGTGGACTCGGCGGCGGACGGCACCTCGGGGGCGGCGTCCTGATGACGGATCAGGTCCGGGTCCGGGGCGTGCAGCAGCACGAGTGACCGGGTGCAGAGCCGTTCCCCCTGACTGATGGTGACGGTGGCGCTGGCGAACGACCGCCCCTGCTGCATGACGTCGACGGCGAACTCGAGCGGTCGATCGGTCGAAGCGCCCCGGGCGAACACCGTGTGCACCGACTTGACCGACTTGGCGGGGTCGACGGTGGCGGCGGCCACGATGGTCTGGGCCAGTAGTTGGCCACCGAAGACCACGGCGCCGGCGCCGAAGTCCATGCTGGCGCCCGTCCACGACCGGTCGCCGGTGGGATCGAGGTCGAGGACGGCGAGCAGTTCGTCGAGTTCCGGCACGGGCGGGTCTCCTGGTGGTGCGGGCCGGCAGCGGGCTGCCGCGGTCGGATGCCGGGCGCGACGTCGCCGGCGCCCGGCCCGACGGTACCTCGTGGTGCCGTCCGGTGTGGAGTGGCTAGCTTGAGAGCGTCCTGTCCCCATCGACGGCCCCACTCCCCCGTGGACCGTCGGCCACCGGAGCCACCCATGACCGAACAGACCCGCACCGCACCGACGTCGACCGAGCCCGGCCCGGCCGACCGGTTCCGCGTCGAGCTACGGGAGTGGCTGGACCGTGAGCTCACCCCGGAGGTCGCCGCAGCCGGCGGCAAGGCACCCGACGAGGGCGACCTCGAGCTGCTGCGGGACTGGAACCGCCGGCTGGCCGATGCCGGCTGGGCCGCGCCGGCCTGGCCGACGGAGCACGGCGGGCGCGGGGCGGACATCGACGAGCAGCTCGCCTACCTCGAGGAGATGAGCGCCGTGTCGGCGCCGGGCCCGCTCAACGTGATCGGGGTCTCCAACATCGCACCGGCGATCATGGCGTACGGCACCGACGCACAGCAGGAGCGGTTCCTGCGCCCGATGCTGCGGGGGGACGAGATCTGGTCCCAGGGGATGTCCGAGCCCGACGCCGGGAGCGACCTGGCCTCGCTCCGCACCAGTGCCGTGGCCGACGGCGACGACTTCGTGGTCAACGGCCAGAAGACCTGGAACAGCCTCGGCCAGTTGGCCGACTGGTGCCAGCTGTACGTGCGGACCGACCCCGACGTCCCCAAGCACAAGGGGATCAGCTGCCTCCTGGTCGACCTCCGCACACCCGGGATCGACATCCGGCCGGTCCGGACGATCACCGGCGAGCAGCCCTTCAGCGAGCTCTTCTTCGCCGACGTCCGTGTCCCCCGCGACGCCCTGCTCGGGCCGCTGCACCAGGGATGGCAGGTGGCCATGACCACGCTGAGCTTCGAGCGGGCCGGCGTGGCCCGGCTCCACCTCGGGCTCTCCCGTAAGCTCGGGAACCTGTTGTCCGATCCGGCGGCCCGGCCGTCGCTGGAGGACCCGAGGATCCGGGACCGCGTGGCCGGCGTCTACGCCGACATCGCCTGCATGCGGTGGATGTGCAACCGGTCGTTGGCCCAGATGCGCAACGGTCAGCCGACCGGCCCCGACGGCTCCCTGGCCAAGCTGGCCTGGGGTCGCGCCGAGCAGCGTCTGGCCGAGCTGGCCGTGGACATGCTCGGCGTCGGGGGCGGTGTGGACGGTCCGTGGACCTACAACCTGGCCGCCGCCCGCCAGACGACGATCGCCGGCGGGACCACCGAGATCAACCTCAACATCATCGCCGAGATGGGTCTCGGCCTACCCCGCGAGCCCCGGCCCGCCTAGCGTCGGCTCGTTCGCCCGGTCGGGGGTGGCGGGGTCAGCGGGCCGCGGGCTCGGCGAGCCGGACGGCCCGCTCAGGGCAGTTGGCCACGGCCGACCGGGCCTCGGTGAGCTGCGGGGCGTCCAGCGGACCTTCGACCACCACGACACCGAACCCGCTGTCGTCGCTGGCGAACACTGCGGGCGCCACCATGTAGCACCGGCCGTGACCGGTGCACGCCTCCGCGTCGATCTCCACCCTCACGTGGGCACCGACACGGGCTCCGGTCCGGCCGCACCCGAGCCCAGGTCCGCGGGCAGCACGTGGGCGGGCGAGCCCTTCGCCCTCCAGCTGTCGTAGCGGTCGAGGAAGTCCTGGCCGAACGGGTCCTCGCCGATCAGGGGCATGCCCGCCCTCCAGATGGTCAGGTCGTCGGGAGCGAGCGCGCCGGCCCGCAGCACGTGGCTTCGGGTGGTGGTGGCGTCCCCCCGGCGGTGGGCCTCGGCGGCGATGCGGAAGTGCAGTCTGGCCAGGACCTCGTCGTCGTCCAGGTCGGCCACCGCGTTGCGGGCCTCGGCGGCGTCCAGCGGGAGCTCGCCGTGGCGCACCCACCGGCGCACCAGCTCGAGGTGGGGCGAGGACTCGGCCCCGGTGAAGTCGGCGAAGGTGTCGGTTCCGAACGCCTCGGCGTTGGGCCGGGCGATCCGGCCGTCCTCGTCGATCCACACCACGGTCGGAACGTTCGAGATGGCGTAGAGCTCGGTGAGCAGGTGGTGCGGGTCGTAGAGCACCGGCATGCTGAGCCCTCCGGTGAACGGCAGCACGTCGTCGGCGCTCTGGTCGATGGCCACCGCGATCACCGTGAACCCTTCGGGACCCAGCTCGTCGTGGAGTGCCTGCCAGCCCGGAAGGTCGTAGCGGCAGCCGCACCAGCTCGAGAAGGTGACGAGCAGCCGCTTGCGACCCGCCCAGTCGTCGAGCGAGCGGGGCACCCCCCCGAGGTCCGGGAGCGTGAAGGGCGGGGCGTCGAGGTCGGTCAGGGCCCGCCGGCGGAGCTCGGCGGGAAGGGCCACGGCGACGATGCCGGCGTCCAGGTCGACCACCGCCGGCTGACGGACCGCGGCGGCCACGGCGGCGACGTCCAGGCGATCGCCCACCCGGAGTGCATCCATGTCCTGCACGGGGACGCAGACCTCACCACGGCACAGTCCGCTCGGCTTGAGCTCCCAGCCCAGCGCGTCCTCGAGTACGGACGGGTCGACGAGGAAGGTGCCCCGCCCGGCATCGGGCTCGGCGTCCACGAGGACGACGTCGTCGGTGATGATGGCGATCTGACGCACTGCGTCCTCCCCGGTTGCCTCGCTCCCGCGTGGTGACCGGGACGCCGAGCCTCCCCAATCTAGTGCGTCCCGGGGTCGGTGGGCGCCTCAGGATCCTCCGGGTCCGGGCCGTCCGAGTCCGGCGGCGCGGGCGAATCGCCGGCTCCGCGCCCGGTAACCCCCGCCACCGTCCGGGGTCGGCGCCCCCGGGGAGAACAGCACCACCCCACCGTCGGGTGTGAGTTCCGTGGCCAGGGCCACCGCCTCCTCCAGATCGCGCGCCTCATGAACGGCGTCGGCCCCGCATCCGGCGCTCCGCAGCAGTCCCGCGGTCCGTTCCGGGTCCGGGGGGAGCACGATGGTCCGGGCGGTGGGACGGTGTCCGGCGAGGGCCGCGACCAGCGGACCACGGTCCACCCCCCGGTCGGCGCCGCCCACGATCACCGTGAGCGGCCGCCCGGCGAACGTCTCGATGGACGCCACCGAGGCGAAGGGATTGGAGGCGAGGGCGTCGTCCACGAAGGTCCGGCCGTCGAGGACACCGATCGTCCGGCACCGGCTGGGCAGGCCCTCGAAACCGGCCACGACCCCGGCCACCGCGTCGGCCGACGGAGCCGTTCCCCGGAGCAGGAGGGCCCCGGCGATCGCCCCGCACAGGTTCCAGACGTTGTGCCGACCGGGGAGCCGCAGGGGCCCGGTCTCGGCCAGTCGGGTGCCGTCGACCTCGACCCAGCCCTGCGGGTCCACGTGGACCCGGCCCACCGGGCCGTAGAGGGTGCGGTGCGGGTGGTCGGCCGTGCGGCGCACCGCCTCGGGATTGCCGGCGCTGACGGCCAGGAGTCCGTCGGGCCCGGCCTCGACGAGCCGGAGCTTGTCGCGGTAGTAGGCCTCGACACCGCCGTGCCAGTCGAGGTGGTCGGGAGCCAGGCTGGTCAGCACCACGACCCCGGGGGACCGCGTCACGTCGGCCGCCTGGTAGGAGGAGACCTCGACCACGAAGGCGTCGGGCCGGGGCCGGGCGTAGGTGTCGAGCACCGGGACGCCGATGTTGCCGATCAGAGCCACCTCGAGCCCGTCGGCCTCGAGGATGGCCGCGGCCAGGGCCGCCGTCGTGCTCTTGCCCTTGGTGCCGGTGATGGCCACCACCGGTGCGTCGGCATGGTCCTCCAGCCACACCGCCATGGCCGTCGTCACCCGCGCCCCGGCGGCGGCGGCGGCCAGCAGTTCCGGTCGGTAGCGGCTCACGCCCGGCGCCCGCACCACCACGTCGACATCGGCCCAGTCCACGTCGGCCGGCAGGAGGACCGGCCGGGCGTCGCCCAGCGCACCGGCCACCCGATCGGCCGCCGCGTCGGGCTGGTCGTCGACCAGCACCGGTTCGACCCCCCGCCCGACGGCCAGGGCCGCCAGGGACAGCCCCTCCGCCCCCATGCCCCACACGGCCACGCGCCGGGCCAGGACACCTTCGAGGGACAGCCGTTCGGACGTCACCGGTCCCCCGCCAGCAGGACGTCGACGGCCGCGGCCACCGCCGGGTCGTCGAAGGCCAGGCCGGGGTCGGGGGTGAGCAGGTCGGCCACGTCCTCGTCGCCGACGAGGGCCTCGGCCACCGGGGCCAGGGCCGCGACCACCGCCGAGTTCCGCCACGCCGGCCGACCGGCCAGGAGCCGCAGCGCCACCGCGGACTCCCGCCGCTCCCCCACGCACTCGAACGGCTTGTCGGTGTCGCTCATGAGGGCGGCGAACCCCGGCACCTGTCCGGGATCGCCGAACATGTCGGTCCCGATGATGGCGGTCAGCTCGTCCGGCTCGAGGAACGGCGCCAGCATCAGTCCGACGAACCGGCACTTGGGGCAGTGCCCGCACCAGCGGTCGGCCGCGTCGGCGCCCTGGCGGTAGGCGGAGTTACAGCTGCAGAAGGTCCCGTGGTAGCGGGTGAGCCGGGCGAACGCCCGGGCGATGGCCAGCTCCGAGTAGGGCCGGAGCGCCGACCCGTACGTCAGCTCGGGGGCGACGGTTCGGCGCACCAGGTCGGCCAGGAGGAGCTCGAACTCGCGGCTCTTCGAGTACTGGTGGTTGACCGCCACACCGCCCACGGTGACGGTCTCCTCGCTGGCCGACCGCTCCACGGCCATGGCCACGGTGTCGTAGCCGTGGACGAACGCCCCCACGACGGCGATGAGCGAGACGATGGCGGTGATGGGGACGTGCCCGTTCAACGCCCCGGCGGTGTTGAGTGCGGCCAGGCCGGGATCGAGCCGCCGGCGGACGACCACCACGTCCAGGCCCGCCTCGTCGGCCAGCTCCAGGACCAGCGGGTGCGGATTGACGGCGAAGAGACGGGGGGCGAGGTGCCGGACGGACTCGATGAGGGCCATCGAGTCCTTGCCCCCGCCGATCGGCACCAGGAGGCCCGGCCGGAGCGCGCCCGGGGGCGGCAGCGGGTGGCCGGCCTCACCCCGACCGGCGACGACGGCCACCGGCCGAGGTACGGCCAGTCCGTTGGTGACGGCGAACTCGCGGAGGCCCTCGTCGTACAGGCGGTGGTAGAGCTCGAGCTCCGGAGCGCTGAGCGACTCACCCTCGACGACGACCTGCGCCGGGGCGGCCGTCTTGTAGTAGCTGGTGCCCGCGGCGACGTGCAGGTGGAGCAGGGCCCGCTCGAAGCCGACACCGGTCGGCCCGCCGGGGTCGGCGCCGGGGCCCGGTGGGGTCTCGAAGGTGATGGTCTCGGTGAACTCGGTCCGGTCGTCGAGCGCGTACCGCAGGGTGATCGTCCGCGCTTCGACGTCGTAGGCCCGCCCGACGATCCGGAAGGTGCGGTGGGAACCCGGGTCGAAGCGGAGCGGGTCGGTCATCGGGCGGTCAGCGTAGCGGTCGGTCGACCGCGGTCCGGTCGGTCACCACCGGCGGGGCGGCGCGGTCGCCCGGTCGCCGGTCCGACGATCCGGGGGCCGGGACCGGGTCACCGACGGGGGGCCTGGTGGAGGTGGTCGACGATCTCGAGGGCATCGCCGGCGGACCGCACGACCCACACCTCGCCCTTGAGCAGGCGGAGCTTGTAGCGGGCCTTGGCGGACAGCTCGGGCGCCAGCTCGTCGAGCAGCTCGGCGGCGATGTCGCCGTGGGTGCACAGCACGGCCGTCTCCCCGGCCATCCGGTGGAGCAGGTGGAGCGCCTCGGAGCCGTGTCCCTCGGCCAGCTCGCCCACCGACTCGATGGGTAGGTCCAGGGCCTCGGCGACGGGACGGACCGTCTCGAAGCACCGGACCGCCGGGCTCGACAGGATCCGGCGGGGCCGGTAGCCGGCCAGCAGGGGGACCAGGCCCTCGGCCTGGGCACGACCCCGTGGGGAGAGCGGGCGGTCGAGGTCGTCCCCGTCGTAGGTGCTGCGCCGACCGGCGCGTGCATGTCGGACCACGAGGAGCGGCATGCCCCGATGCTCCCACGCGTCGCGGCACCGGTGGATGATGCGCCGGGCGCCGGGGTCAGAACCCGGGGACTTCGATGCCGGGCTCGGCGGGCAGCCCGAAGATGTCGAGCACCCCGCCGTGGCGGGCCAGCGAGTGGTAGCGCCGCTGCGCGAACCACCACCGCCCCCCTTCCAGGACGTACCGGTCGTGATAGAGCCCGAAGGCGGTGGTGAACCGCTGCGTGGCTTCGTCCTGGCGCAGCTCGCACATGAACAGCCGGCACACCGCCGAGCCGGCGTCGACCCCGTCGGGGAACGCGATGTGGGCGTTGAGGATCACGAACTCGAAGAAGGAGAACCGGGCGATGGCCGAGCCGATGAAGGCGCCCACCTCCGCCCCACCCACGAGCCGCAGGGGGTCACCGACCCGGGTGTCGATCACGACGTCGGCGTCGGGACGGAACAGCGACTCGAGTTCGGACCAGGCCCGCCGGTTGACGACGTCGGCATAGGCGTGCTGGAGCCGTCGCACCCCGGTGTCGTGCACGGCCTCGAGGGCCAGCTGGTTGTCGGTCATGGCGGCGACGCTACCCCTGACCCGGCGGCCCGACGGTCGCGCCGGGACGTCCGTCCGGACCGGCCACGCCACCGGCCGACCGGGACGACACCGCTAACCCCCGACGCGGGCGGTGCCGCCGAAGCCCCCCGTCCCTCCGGCGAACCCACCGGCACCGCCGAAGCCCCCGGTGCCTCCGAAGCCGCCGGACCCCGACAGGCCGGCGAGCCCTGAGCGCGTGGTGGTCGAGGACGACGGGACCGGGGCGGCCATCTCCGCCAACGACACGACCTGCCCCACCCGGACACCGGAAAGGATCTGGGTCCGCAGAGTGCCGGTCGTCCCCACCGTCACACGGACCACCTTCGGGGTGGTGCCGTCGATCACGGTCACCGTACGGAGGGTGCCGACCGACCTGACGGCGGACGTCGGCACGGTGGTGACGCCCGTGGCCCGGGCGAGGACGATCTGGACGGTGGCGTCCGCCCCGGAGAACGGGCCGAGCTCGGTCGACTGGATGCCGATCGTGACCGGATACGTGGTCGTCGACGTCGACGTGGTACCCAGCACGCCGATGCCGGTCACCGTGCCGACGATGGTCGAGGAGCTGGAGTCGGGGGTCACGAGTGCCTGTTGGCCCACCTTCACCTTCGCCACCTCGGTGACCGGGACGGTGGTCGCCACCTGGTAGTCGTCGCCGGGGCCCACCACGACCACCTGCGGTGTGGCCGAGGGCGATCCGGCGGCGACCGACTGTCCGACGGCGAGCGTGACGGAGCCGACGGTTCCGGAGATGTTGCTGATCAGGTTGGCGTCCCCGACGTCCTGCTGCGCCGATTCGAGCGCGGCCTGGGCCGCGTCGACGTTCGTCTCGTCGAGGGCGATCACCTGGGCCGTGACCGTCCGGGTATGCCCGCTGGTGGCCGAGGACGACCCGGTCGACGACCCACCGGTGCCGGACGTGCCCGAACCGGAAGTGGAGGACGTGGCCGCCGTGGTGGTCGCGTCGACGGACGTCACGAAGGCGGTCTCGGTGGCCGTCGCGATGGCGGCCGACGGGTCCGTTCCGCCCTGACCGGGCGTGCCGGTGCCACCGGTGGATGCGAGTCCGAGTGCCGCCGACAGCGCCGCCTCGTCCTTGGTGACCTGGGCGATGGCGGCCACGAGCGCCTGGTGGGCCGACGTGGCCGTGGCGAGGGCCTGGGTGCAGGTCTCGGCCCCGCCACCCCCGCCACCGCCACCCCCGCCACCGCC
>Ga0182013_10002043_pt1 | contig 26840 bp, 19 predicted proteins | sample 612S2MmetaG_FD_120487 | JGI IMG/M metagenome (GOLD analysis project Ga0182013, IMG submission 120487) | Permafrost microbial communities from Stordalen Mire, Sweden - 612S2M metaG | ecosystem: Environmental > Terrestrial > Soil > Wetlands > Permafrost | place: Sweden: Stordalen | collected...
CAAATGAAAGGCCCGTGGCTAAAGCCCCTCCAATTGAGACCGATTTTCAGGGGTCTGAAGACCCCTGCTCCCTCCAGAAAGGCAGGTCGAGTCCTCGGGAAGGGTAGTGTGAACAGGCCCTAGCTGAGTGTTCTCTGCCGGTACGGCCTAGCTTCCCGGCCGGCGCGGGCGGGCGAGGCGGCGCGCGCCGAGAGCGCCTCCGGCGATGGCGAAGAGCACCAGGGTCGCCATGAGAAAAGCGATGGCAACGAGAACAAAGCCTGCACGGCCTTCCGGTGAGATCATGATGGCCTTGATTGCGGCAAGGGTCTGCGCATCTGTGCCAGCCGCGGTTCCTTGTGCCTGCTGCTGGTTTACGAGGCTTTGCCAGTCACTGTCGAATGAACTTCCCGTATGCAGCCAGAAGCGCTTGGCAAACAGGGAAAGCCCGGTCGCGGCGGCGGCCGTCCAGCCTCCCACGACTCCAGTGACCAATCCGATGCGCGCGCCGGCGCCGATAGTGATCCAAGCCGGTTTCAGGCTGCGCGTGTAAAGCGCCACGGCCCACGCAGCAGCCGCGCCCATCAGGAGCACCCCGAGGATGGCCGCCGGCCAAAATAGGGCACACAGGATTCCGGCGGGAATCGCCAAAGGGAGGATGGAGCGGACGGCGGAGCGCCAATCCACTGTATTCGCGTCGCGCACCGCCTCGTTCCAGCGATCGCGCTCACCCGCGTCGGCAGAGTTCTCAGTTGAGTAGACGAGTTGCGGCAGCCCGCAAGCAGGGCAGTAGCGGTACCCATCCTGCACGGTTTCATGACAGCGGCTGCAGGTCAGCTCCATACCCAAAGCCTATCGCATTCGACTGGCGCGCGGATACCCGCGCGCCGATGGGACGGCGGTGCGGGGAATGGCGTTGTCTCGTGGCGCAGGCGCGGCGGTGGGCGGGAATCCCGTCAAGATCGTGGCAGCAACGGCGATCCGGGGAATCTCTACCGCTCAAAACTCCCAGCCTGCTCAACATCCACGTCGTCTTCTCCGCGGGCGTGCCGCTCTTCGGCCTGGCGCCGGATCTTGCGGACATTGGACACGCTCGCGTAAAAACGCAGGCGGCAGTAGCGGCAACGCACAGGAGAGCGCAGGGTAAGAAGATAGGCCAGATCCCCCCACCGAAAATGCGCGGGACGCAAATTCGTGGTTCCGCAGCGATGGCAATGGACGGTCATTTTGCCTTTTGCTCCTGGGAAATCTCTAGGGGGAACCAAGACTTGATTGCACCATCGTAACCCAAAACCCATCGGAGTTCCTAGAAAACCGGAAGAATCTGTTACGGAGGGACGGGCTCGAGAAGGCGCAACGGAGGACCCGGAATGACGTGAGGAGAGTTTCTAAAGCGCGGATTGGGAAGCGCGTCAGCAGGAAAGCCCGGCCGCGCCGAGCTTCTCGTTCACAATCTTCACGGCCTCCGCGACCGCCTGCTCGAGCGTGAGGTTTGTCGAGTCGAGAAGCACGGAATCGGCGGCTGGCTTGAGCGGCGAATCGGCGCGGTTGCGATCGCGTTGGTCGCGGGCGCGCAGGTCGCGAACGATCTCTTCGGGCGGAGGAGGAGGCGCTGCGGAGCCCTTCCGGTCCAACTGGCCCAGTTGTTCGTAGCGGCGCTGGCCGCGGACTTCCGGCGCGGCATCGAGGAAGATCTTGACTTCGGCGTGTGGAAAGACGACGGTTCCGATGTCGCGGCCTTCCATCACCACGCCGCCCTTGGCGCCAAGCTGCTGCTGCAGGCCGACCATCCAGGCGCGAACCTTAGGGAAAACGCTCACGCGCGAAGCGGCTTCGGTTACAGTGGGATTGCGGATGAGGCCGGTGACGTCTTCGCCGTCGAGCAAAACGCGGTTTTCTTCTTCGCCGGGCTCAAGGAGGATGGAGGTCTCCGCGGCCAGTTCTACCAGACCGCTGCTCTCGTCCAAAGCCAGAGAGGCACGAAGTGCCTTGAGGGCGAAGGCGCGGTACATGGCGCCGGTTTCAAGATTGAGCAGGGCGAAGTGGCGCGCCAACTCACGGGCGATGGTGCTCTTTCCCGCTCCCGCCGGTCCGTCGATGGCGACAATGATTCTCCGTGCGGAATGGGGAGACTGGATGCGGTTCTGGTCCGCGCTCATCCGCGTTTCTTCGAGCGCTTCGCGGAGGGAGCGGTGAATCCGTAGCGCGTTCTGTTGCCCGCTTTCGCGGAGGCGGTCAGAGCGGGTTTGCGGCGTGAGCGCGCGTCCGTGCGGACCGCGCTGGCGCGCCTTGAGGCGGGCCGCGATGCAGAATTTGCCGCCGGTTTGCCGGCGCTGACGTGGCCGTTGCGCAAGCCCCGCGCCGCAGCCGGCTTGGCCTTGCGCAGGTCGTTGCCGTTGGCATGAGCGCCATTCTGCTTGCCGTTCCCGTTACCGTTCCCGTTGCCGTTTTTCGAGACGTCGTGCGCCCAGCGCACTGGAGAGCCGTGACGCGCGCTGCCACTGGTCCGCGCCGGGCCGCGGTTCGCGCGGCTGCTCGAAGAAGCCGGCGCGGGCTTGCGATCCCGCGCGCGCGCCGGTTTGCGGCTGAAGTGAGGCTGCGCGGGCCGCGGCTTTTCCTCGGCTTCGGCGGCAATCCGGGGCGCCGTCTCGGGTGCCTTGCGCGTTACGGATGGCGTTGCCGCCAAGCCGGCATTCGACACCGGCGCGGAGGTCTCGTGCGCATCGTGGTCGTGTTCAAAGGAGCGCAGGAATGCGCTCGAGGCCGGCATGGCCGAACTGGAATACGAGCCGCCGTAAAGCGAAGCGGGGGCGGAAAACTCGGGCAGTGTGCCGGCCACGTAAAAGAGCGGCGCGTGGCCCATGGAAATGGTGTGCACCTGCCGCGTCGCGACCAGCCCGCGCAGCACTTCGCGCACCTTGCTGCGCGCCGTGAGCGGCGCCAGGAACATCTCCACCTCTTCCATGGTGGCGGCGATTACGGCCTGCAGATAAATGGAGGCGAGCACGGAGATTGCGGTGACCTGCGACGTGGATGCGCCCTCGGCGATGGCCTTTTGGAAACGCACGCGCAAGAGTTGCCATTGCGGCGCGCGGTTGGGCGCGGAGAGAACAGGAATGATGCGCAGTTGCTGCCAGAGTTCGGTGATGGCGCGCAGAACCGCCCCTTCCGTCACTTCCCGTCCCAGGGCGTTCTTCAACTGCGGGATGGTGGCGTCGCCGGCTTCAAGATGTTTGTAGGCCTGGGTGGCCAGAGGCGAAACCGCGCGCGATCCGGTCAGTTGCGGGCTGCGCCGCCAGTCGCGGTCGCCCCGCAAAGCGTAGACGTAGGGCAATACCCAACTGGCCACGACGAAATCGGGCTGCTCGCCGGGCTGACCGAGCAGATTCAGGCGCACGGCCACGCCGTCGGTCTCCAGGCGGACCAGCAGATCCTCGGCCTGGGCGATGGTTTTGGCTGCGGGAGCCGAGTTGTGTTCCCCGGCTACAGCTTCAACAAAGGATGGCGCGACAAAGCTGGAATACTGCTTCCGCGGGAGAAACAGACAGAGCCCGGTCTCCTCGATCCACGTCCGGGCGTCCTCGAGCGTGAATGTCCCATCACCATTCAGGCGCATCCTTTCGGCGCGCGATGCTTCCAGTTGTTCTGCTGTCAAAGAAAAACCTCACTTCCAGGCTGGCGAAATCACTTGCCGGCGCAGCTCCTGAGAGCAACCCGGCTGCCTTCCAGAGATCCCAGGGTCTGCTAACCCTAGAGACGGTGGAAGGCCCGCAGGATTTCCTTCCACGAATACAGCAAAGCTATTGGACGTCCGTGCGGGCAACTGGTTGGGTGATCGGTCTTCGCAAGCTCTAACAATAACCATTCTATACGTTTTTGATCAAGAGCGGTATTCACTTTGATGGCCGAATGGCAGGCAATGGAGGCGGCAATGCGTGCGCGAAGTCTGCTAAGTGACTCATTCGGAACGGATTCCTCGGAATCTGCCGCGGACTGCTCGATGACCTCGCTCAAGGTGCGCTCGAGTTCGGCGCCCTCCAGGCCCACGGGGGCGGATTTGACGGCCAGGGTCCGCGGGCCGAAGGGCTCGACATCAAACCCATTGTTTTCAAGCTCTTCTGCGATGCGAGCGAAAACTACCATCTGTTCGGGCTTGAGCTCGACCAAGAGCGGCATGAGCAATCGCTGGCGCTCGACCTGCTCCACATGGCGCTCACGCAGGATCTTTTCAAAAAGCACCCGCTCGTGTGCAACATGCTGGTCGATGATCCACAAGCCATCGTCGCCCGCAGCCAGAATGAACGACTCACGCAACTGGCCGAGGGGTTTCAGCGAGCCCAACCGGTTGAGACTGCTAGCCGCCTGCTCGGCCTCAACCCAGGCCGCGGCGGCAACGGGGCTTTCTCCGTAACTCGAAGCTGCGATGGGGCTTGGGCTGCACTCGTCGATGCTTGGCAGGCTTGGGCCGGGAACGGCCGATGTGAAAAGGGCTTTGGCGGCTTCGCTCCACGCTTCGCGGTCGAAGCTGCCGGCGGAGAAGCGCTGCCCCTCCGTCGCTCCCTGGATTGAGAACGGCAGCTTGCCGGAGACCGAAGACGGGGCTGCCGGAGTCAAGCGGAAGGGCTCGGCGCCGGCGGCTCCGCCGGCAAAGGCCTCCGGATCGGAGTCGGGAGGGAGCGGCGGGGCTGAATCGCCGGGTGGACCTGGAACAGGTGAGGCCGCCGATGGCATGAGCGAAGGGCTGGCCGAGGGTTGGGAGTCGAGCGCGGCCAGAAAACCGGCTGCCGGCCGCGCCTTGACGAGCGCCGTGCGTAGACTGTCGCGGACAAAGTCGTGCACCAGACTCTGCTGGCGGAAGCGGACTTCAGTTTTCGCAGGGTGCACGTTCACGTCCACCTCTTCCGGCGGCATCTCCAGAAACAAAAGCACCACCGGAAAGCTGGTGGGCGGAATCACGTTGCGATAGGCCTCGGTGATGGCGTGCAGCAATAGCCGGTCGCGGATGAGGCGCTGGTTGACGAAGATGTAGATGGAGTTGCGGTTGAGCTTTTGCAACTCGGGCTTGGAATAGAAGCCGCTGAGCCGCAGTGCGCCGAACTGGCGCTTCGGCTCGTCGGGGTCTTTCTTCCATGGCGGCGGTTCGGGCAGGCCCGTGCGCGCCAGGGGCGCTTCGGCAGCGAACGGCAGCAGTTGGCCGAGGGTTTCCTTGCCGAAGATCTGGTAGATGCGCTCGGCGGTGCGCGCGACGGGCGGCGCGGAGACGATGGTGTGGCTCGCCGAGACGAGTTCAAAGTGTTTCTCGGGATGGGCCAGCGCGTAATGCGTGACCAGCGCCGTCACGTGGGCCAGTTCGGTGGACTCGGCGCGCAGGAATTTGCGGCGCGCCGGCGTGTTGAAGAAGAGATCGGAGACGGCGATGGTGGTTCCGCGGGGCAGGGCCGCGTCTTCCACGCGCAGAATCTTGCCGGCGGCGATTTCAACCCGAGTCCCTGCTCCAGAAGATTCGCCCTCCGCGACGGACCCGGTCGAGGTCTCGAGCGTGACGCGCGCCACGGAGGCAATCGAAGGCAGCGCCTCGCCGCGAAAGCCCAATGTGGCAATCGCGAGCAGATCGTCGGCAGTGCGCAGTTTGGAGGTTGCGTGGCGCTCGAAGGCGAGCAAGGCGTCGTCGCGATTCATGCCCTGGCCGTCGTCGGCGACGCGGATCAGCTTGCGCCCGCCGGCTTCCACTTCCACGCGAATGCGCGTGGCGCCGGCGTCCAGCGCATTCTCCAGGAGCTCCTTCACGACGGAGGCAGGACGGTCGACCACCTCGCCGGCGGCGATCTGATTGGCGACCTGGTCGGGAAGAATGCGGATGCGGCCCATCAGAGATCAGAGTAACGCAAGAGGCGGAGGAGTTAGCGGAGTTGGCGGAGTTAGCGGGGTTAGCGGGGTTAGCGGTGCTGGCAGAGCTAGCGGTGTTGGCGGTGCTGGCGGGGACTTGGGGCTCTCTTTTCGTGCAGAGTTGAGTGCACCCAAAGCAACCGCAGGTCCTTCGACTCGCGATGGCGCATTCCATGCGCCATCGCTCGCTCAGGATGACAATTTGAATTCAACAACTTCGCTGAATGCGATAGGCCGAAACGACCTTATGATGCGCGTGAGCGGCGCGTCTTTTTCCCCTGCGGATGGGAACGGATAGAGAGAATTTTAAAAAAAGTACTTGACATCATACACTGTGTTTAATACAGTATATGAAACACGGTGTTTGGAGCACAGCATGACATTGGTGGAGAACCTCTTTGAGAACCTTCGATTGGAGCTGCGGCGGGGCTGCCTGACCCTGGCGGTGCTGGCGCAGCTCAAGCAGGAGCACTACGGGTACACGCTGCGCAAGGCGCTTGCCGCGCGCGGCTTGGAGATCGACGAGAACACGCTCTACCCTCTGCTGCGGCGGCTGGAGGCGCAGGGGCTGCTCACCAGCGAATGGCGCGAAGAAGACAAGCGCAACAAACGCTTCTACCGGTTATCGGCAGACGGCCAGGAGATTTTTGTGCGGCTGCTGAAGGAATGGAACGAGATCAACACAGCGATTGCGAATCTGCTGTAGACGCGAGGAATGCATATGGAACTGCTGGAACGTTATCTCAACGCCGTGAGACGGCACCTGCCCTGGCTGCGCCAGGACGACATCGTGGCCGAGTTGCGCGCCAATCTTGAGGCGCAGCTCGAAGACAAAGAAGCCGAGCTCGACCGGCCGCTGACGAAAGCGGAGGCGGAGGAGTGGCTGAAGCAGTTGGGATCGCCGCTGCAGGTGGCCGCCCGCTACCAGCGCCAGCAGTATCTGATCGGCCCGGCGCTGTTTCCCATCTATTCGTACGTGCTGCGGCTGGTGCTCACCTGGTTGACGGTGATTTACGTGATCGCGAACGCGGTGACGATCGCGGCCAGCAACCAGGGCGGAGCAAGCGTTCTCGATGCGGCGCTGCGCCTGCCGGCGATGTGGCTGATCAACGCCGGCATCATCACGCTGATCTTTGCCGTGATCGAACGGGCTGGCGTGCATTTTCCGGAGAAATTCAGCGGGTTGGGGCCGATGGCCGGACCCATGACGGCGTCGTGGTCGCCCCTGGATCTGCCGCCGGCGGACGCGAGCGGCGGCGATTGGGCCAAGCCGCGGAGCTTCACGCGCGCCTTGCTCGAGGTCTTCGCCGGGGGCGTGTTTCTGGCCTGGGTTTTGCTGGTTCCGCACTATCCGTACCTGCTCTTCGGGCCCGGAGCGTGGTATCTCGAATCCTTGCCGTATCGGCTGGCTCCCGTGTGGTGGACCTTCTACTGGTTGGTCGTCTCGATCAACATTTTCGAACTGGCGTGGAAGGTTGTGGACCTTGCGCGAGGCACATGGCAACGGCCGCAGAAGCGCGCGCGGCGCCTGGCCATGCACGCGCTCTCGCTGGCTCCGTTGTGCGTGCTGCTCGCGGCCCCGAACCATGTGCTGTTCCTGCTGAAGAACCCGGTGGCGGATGCGGCCGCGCATGGCGCGACCGTGGCCTCGGCCAACAAAGGAGTCCTCCAGGCCGTGGCGGTCCTGGTTGCCATCATCGTGCTGCAGTTGCTATGGGGAATCGGGCGGGCGAGTCTGGATGCGTATCGCAAGCGCCAGGCGGCGATGTAGATCGTTTCCGCAGTGGTCGCAGCCGCTTCCAGCTTCGGCGCAGGGTGGGTTTTTCTCGGGGGAAAAAACCCACCCTGGCCTTTGTGGATTCAGCGCGCGGTAAACGCGGACCTGCTGGTGTGCTCAGTCTGAGATTTGTTGAAAAGCAACCGCAGATCCTTCGACTTCGTCCGCCGCGGCGGACTTCGCTCAGGATGACAGCTCCATTTATGTTGCGAACTTTAGGGACGGGACGATAGAGCGGCCCGCGCGTCAGACCTGCATCACTTCGGCTTCTTTCTTCTGCGAGAGCTCTTCCATGCGCCGGATCTCGCCGTCGGTCATCTTCTGCACTTCTTCAAGAGCGCGCTTCTCGTCGTCCTCGCTGATCTTCTTGTCCTTGGCGAGTTTCTTGAGGGCCTCGTTGCCGTCGCGGCGGACGTTGCGGATGGCGGTGCGGTGCTCCTCCAGGACTTTATTGAGGTGCTTGCAGACATCGCGGCGGCGCTCCTCGGTCATGGCCGGCACGGGCACGCGGATGAGCTTGCCGTCGGAGATGGGATTGAAGCCGAGATCGGCGGACTGGATGGCCTTCTCGATCTCCTTGAGGATGCTGGGGTCCCAGGGCGAGATGGTGATCAACTGCGGCTCGGGCGCCGACACCTGCGCCATCTGGTTGATGGGCGTGGGCGTGCCGTAGTAGTCCACCTTCACCTGGTCGAGCATGTGCACGCTGGCGCGGCCTGTGCGCGTGGCGGCCAGGTTGGCCTGGAAGTCGGCCACTGCGTGGTCCATGCGCCGCTTGAGGTCGCCATAAAGGTCTTTGAGCGCCGGATTACCGGCCATGAAGGCTGTCATCGTAAGTCGTCCTCGCTCTCAAGGAATTGCCAACCGTTATTCTACAACTCCGGCGGGAGTGCGGCGGCGTTTGCCATGGATCAACGAGTCGGCGCTACAATCTTCGAACGGGCCCATCGAAGCCTGCCGACCCCACGGAGACAACCATGCCGACCGAAAGCTCCCCGCGACCCTCTCAACCTGCGCCATCGGAAGACCAAGCGCAGGCCGCAGCCACAACCTACACGCTGGTCACCGAGCCCGACCAGGGCCTGACCGCGATTTACAACCTGATCGCAACGGCGAAAAAATCCATCGACATGACGATGTACGAGCTCACCGACGTGACGGTGATGGACGCATTCGCCAAGGCCGCGGCCGCAGGCGTCGCGGTGCGCGTGATCCTGGACGAGAGCGGCGACGAAAAGAAGACCAACACGCCGGCCTACAACTATCTTGAGCAGAACAAGTGCGGCGTGCACTGGTCGAACCCGGCTTATGCCGTGACGCACCAGAAAACCATCACTGTCGACGCGGCGACCTCGGCCATCATGACCCTGAACCTGACGCCGACCGACTATAAGACCACGCGCGACTTTGCCGTGATCACCAACAACGCCGCCGACGTGGCCGCCATTGAGACGACCTTCAACGCGGACTTCACCAACGCCACAATCACGCCGCCCACGGGCGAGAATCTCGTCTGGAGCCCGACGAATGCCGCGAGTGCGCTGCTCGGGCTTATCAATGGCGCGGCAGAATCGCTGCTCATCTCGCAGGAGGAGTTCGGCGACCAGACGATTGTGGCCGCGGTAGTGGCTGCGCTGAAGCGCGGCGTTCAAGTGACGCTGGTGCAGGAGAACATGAATGATCAGTACAGCGCCGAGCTCACCACGATGAAGACCGCCGGGGCAAAGATCGCCACGTACTCATCGAATACGGGCCGCTACATCCACGCCAAGACGGTGCTGGCCGACTACGGCACGGCCAACGCGAAGCTGTTTGCCGGCTCGGAGAACTTCTCCACTCCGTCGCTCTCCGACAACCGCGAACTGGGGCTGATTTTCTCCGATCCGGCGTGCCTGGCGGGCGTGGATGCCGCCATTACCGCGGATTTCAATGGCGGAACGCCGTTCTAAGACATTTCTCGCAGGTGTTGCTACGGCAAGGGGAACGGACCATTTTCAACCGCGGCCTGATTTGCGGGGGTCAGGAGACCCCCGCTACAGATGGTCAGGAGACCGGCGCTACAGGTTCTCGCCGCGAGTGCCGGAGGGCGCAAAACCATTGGGGCAATCCGCAAGGCCGATTGCCCCAATGGTTTTGGCCTGAAGTGAAGGCCGGAGGTTACGGCAGGTAGTAGCGGAGGGAGGTCCAGAACATGTTGTCGATGCCCTTGGCTCCGATGCCGGAGGTACCGGACAAGCCCTCGCGCACGGCGTAGCCGATGCTCTGGCTGAGCCGGCCGCGGGCGCTGAAGCATTTCGAGCGTTGGCGGCGCCTTTTGCAATACGGAAGGATTCTTGTTGATCAGCTTTTGAAGTTAGGTTATTTTTGGTATATTAAGAAGCTACTGATATGACTTGTTGTCGTCCCACCTGTCGATAGAGTTCTGACGCCCCACCCGGGGCCAGGGGCCTAAGGTCCCAACCAATCCAGACTCAAAATCCAGACTCAGCTTCCAAAATTCAAAGGAGAATCCAAAGTGCCAAAGGCTCTTTATGCTGTGATCCCTGTTTCCCCGCGCCGTCTGACGCTATCGATCTCTGCCGTGTTTTTTCTGTTTGCTATAGCGGCGGCCGTGCCCCTGTCCGCGCAGGACGACATCACTACGCAAAACGCGACATCCGGGTACCATGGCGCATTCCTCACCGGTCCGGCCTCGAACCCGTTGAGCTTCCTGAACGGCGCGGCCTGGCGTACCACCGGCAACCCGTCGCCCTACGACTTTCACGACTTTGCCCCGGCGACCTATCTTGACGAAAAGCTGCCCAATTGGATCGATCTGCGAGCCGAAGAGCGGTTCCGCTACGAGGCTTACGACAATTCAAGCTTCAAGGCGAAGGCCGACGACTCCTACCTGTTGAACCGCTTCCGGTTCCAGGTGGATCTGCATGCGGCCAGCTGGCTGCGGGTTACGGCGCAGGTGCAGGACGCCCGTGCGGGCTTCCAAAACCCGCCGCTCGGGCCGCCGAACACGGTTCGCTGGGATCTGAAGCTGGCATACGCTGAGGTTGGCGACCCGGAGAAACACTGGTTCAGCCTGCGCGTGGGCCGGCAGCTCATCAACTGCAACAACACCATCATCGCCAACTCCGAATGGCGCAACCAGGCTCGCTCCTACGATGCGGCGGTGTTGAACCTGAACGCGAAGCGCGAGCATCTGGGCATCTTCGCCGCCTCGGCCGTTGTGCCGCAGGCCTATGGCGTGAGCCCGCATCAGGAAGGCAACAACATCTACGGAGCCTACGGCCGCATCGATGATTTTCTTGTGCCGCACTCGAGCCTTGAGCCGTTCTTCCTTTGGCGCGTGCAGCCGGCAGAGGTCGTGGAACCGGCCAAGGCCAAGACCACCGGCAAGGAGGACGAGAAGGCTTTTGGCGTGCGCTTCAAGGCGCAAGCCCACACGGCGTTCGATTACGGGGGCGAGGTGATCCTCGAAACCGGCACGGTGGGAGTGCAGTCGATTCGAGCCTCGGCAGCGCAGGCCGGCGCGGCATACCAGTTCCTCGATGTGGCGTTCAAGCCCCGCATCTTTACCCAGTACGACTACGCCACCGGCAACAGCAATCCGGCGCACAACGCAACGCACACCACCTTCGACACGATCTACCCGACAGCCCACGACCGCTTTGGCATCACCGACCTGTTCGGCTGGCAGAACATTGAGTCGGTGCGCGCGGGAGCCACTTTTGAGCCCCACCGGCGGCTTACCCTTACGGCGCAGGGGCTGGACGATTGGGCGGCCGATGCGCTGGACTCGATCTACAACACCTCAGGCAGCGCGATCGTGAACAACAAGACCAACCACGGCCGCCATCTGGGCGCGGAAATCGATGGCTACTCCTGGTATGAACTCAATAAGCACTTCAACCTGGGCGGAGGCGTCGGCTACTTCGGCGGAGGCCAATTCCTGACAAACGTGACAACCAGCCATTCGTACACAACCTACTACATTGCGCTGAACTTCAAAGACAACGGAAAGCGGTAGCCAACGCAGTAGTGGAACTCCAAGACCAAATACAAAGGGCAGCCCGCGACGGGCTGCCCTTTTTGGTGTTCGCTGAGCGCCGGTTTAGGGCAGGTAGTAGCGCAACGAGGTCCAGAACATATTGTCGATGCCCTTGGCGCCGGTTGCGGGGTTCGAGATTGAGCCCGCGGTGCTGGTGCCCGACCAGCCCTCGCGCACGGCGTAGCCGTACTGGAAGCCCTGGCGGAAGCGGCCGCGATCGCCCTTGTAGATGTCGTACCACCAGCCGGCGGTGATTTCCTGGACGTTGCGGGTGTTGTTTCCGCAGCCGGAGCCGGCGATGCCGGTGTAGCCTACGGAACCGGAGGCATAGCCGGGTGCGGCTACTGTGGAGCAGGTGGCGGAGACGCTGGCGTAGCGCGAGCCGTAACCGACGGCAGTCATAACGGGGACGGTGGTGAAGTGCGAACCCCAGGCGCCACCGGTGCCTGCGAAATTCGCCGCAGTCGGCGATGCGGTGCAGGTAAAGACGCCCGCTACGGTGGAGCAGAAGGTGGCCGTGGGATTGCCCAGGGTGAGAGACGAATGGGCGTAATCCGCGCGACCGGCGTAGTCGATGCCGTAGTTGAGGTAGAGGGAAAGGCGCGAAGTGGGATTGGATTCGACGGTCACCAAGCCGGAGAAGTTGTGGATCGGCGACAGTCCGCCCCATGCATTGTCCGTGACGTCAGAGAGTGTGGTGGCTCCGTAGCGGCCTACGCCGGGACCGTAGAGTCCCTTGGCGCCAAATGTGGTTGTCCGCTTCGGGTCGATCGGAACGCGGAAGCTGCCTGCGATGCCGCCCAGGGCGATGGTGTTGCTAACGGGGGCATAGGCGCCAGTGGTCTTAGAGGAGGGCAAGGCTCCTCCCGCTGCAACCCCGAGCAAGGGGAAGCCCGCGTTGTCGGTTACGCCGCCGTACTTTACGGTGTTCTGGTCGACGCCGGGGTAAATGGTCTCATGCGCGGCGCGGCCGATCCCAATGATTTCGTAGTGGCCCCAGCCTGGATCGAGGGCCAGCTTCATGATCAGGTCGGGAATGTAGTTGAACGAGATGTTGGTGATGTTGGTGTTGGCGGTAATGGTGTTGTAGACGGGTATGTAGGTCGGAACCGAAATTCCCCCAGTGCTGGTGTCTGTCACGCCTTTGTAGCTCTGGACGTAGGTGGTCGCCGCTACGGAGCTGACAGCGGCGTTGTAGTTGCCGCCGTTCTGTCCGACGCTGCCGAGGATGGCGTAGGGAGTGTCACCGCCGAGAGCAGCGGAATAGAGAACCTGGGGGTTCTCAATCGCGAACCCGAATGCCGCCTTGGGCAAGGTCTTGGTGACGCGGAAACCGTACTGACGGGTCCAGACGAAGCCCACAACGTAGTTGGGGTCGATGGTCTGCGGCGTCATGATGTCGCCGGAGAGATTGGAGATGCCTTTCTTGTCTTCGGTTGCCAGGGACCAAAGCTGACCTCCGGTGAAGGCCAAATGGTTGTTGGTTTCGGCCTGGGCCCAGAGAACGCGCTGGCGCAGCACGTAGCTGTTGGACTGGTTGTTATTGGAAGTAATGCCGGTACCGAGCCAGTCAGCCTCCCAGTAGCCTCTCACCGTTCCCCACGGCAACTTTCCCTCTGCCATCAACGCCATACGCGACTGGCGGGCGCTGCCGTAGAACTCACTGAGCGAATAGGCATCCGCGCCTTCGTATGGAATGGAGCTGAAGGCGGTGGGAATATCGCCGCCCGTGGCATGAGCGCGCCACACAGTTTCACCCGCCGCATAGCCGCCGGGAGTAAGCGTGACGCCCTTGTAGTGAAGAGTGTCGGGATGGTCGATGGCCTTCTTGATTTTGGTGGTTTCGTCGGAGACCGTGGTCGCCAGCGAAGCCTGATTCGTTTTCAGGTCGTTCACCGTGCTTTGCAGGGTCGAAACCGCGCTCGAATTCTCTGTGAATGTCTGCTGCTGCGCCTGGGCATCGGCTTCGGCCTTCTCGGCGGCGGCGCGGGCATCGGCCGCTTGCTGCTGCGCCTGGCGCAACTGCGCGTCCTTGGCGGCCAGATCGTTCTTCAGGCTGTCGATCTGGGTCTGCAATTCAGTGCGCAGAGCCTGAATCTGGTCTTCCACCGACGGGGGCGGCGGGGTGGTGGCTTTCTTTGCGGGCACGTGCTTTTTCTTGGGCGCCGCAGAGTCGCTGGTTTGTGCGTTTGAAACAACCAGACTAGCTGCCAGAATGGCTGCGGCAGCCGCGTACATTGTGAATTTCATTTGGGCCTCTCTGTTGGTTTCGAATCGTTCAAGTTTTGTGGCCGCACCCGCGTGCGCTCACTCTCACGAGTCTTTTCGATCGCGGACACATCGATGAATAGGAAAATCTGCGTTATCCTCATCGGCGCAAAACACGGCGATGAATGCGAAAGCAGAGGAAATTCGCGACGGCAAAATCCATCCCTCCGCACCGCATTCAAGCCTCGCAGAGCAGTATTAAGATTTGACGAATTCACACAGAATTCACAATTCCAGCGATGGAATGGCGCGCAGCCGGGAACAAGTTAGAAAGACTTATGCATTATTAGCAATTCGCAGATTTTCGCCGCCGGCTCTCTGCGCACGAGGTGGGATCGGGATGGAGAAATCGCTTATGGATGCGAAGGCTGGGATGCCGGAGAAGCGCTGGCGGACGCGGCGCCGGCGCTGAGAAGGTTGGCGAGAAGACGGTAAGCGCCCGGCACCAGCTCGGGGAATTGCCGGTAGAGCGCGAAGGCCACATAAATAAACGTTCCTTTGCCGCGATGCGCGACCAGCAAGCCGCCGCGTTGCGGATCCTGGCCGGGATCGGCGGTCTCAGTGAGCGCGGTGTAACCGGAATCCCAGTTATCGATGAAGCCGTGGCCTCGTTCCTCGAACCATCCGTCGAAATCGGCTGAGGTGATTTGGTTGGGCGTGGCGAGGAGCGGGTTCGCGGGATCGAGCAGCTTGACGGGCGCCTGCTCATCGACGACGCGCTCGGGGTTGCTTTTCATCGAGAGCGGCAGCGGCGCGGGAAAGTTGCTGCTCTGATACTGCACGATGAGTGTGCCGCCGCGCGCGACGAAGGCTTCAAGGCGCGATTCGGCGGCGGCGAGCGCGGGGCGCGCGGAGTAGGCGCGAATGCCGATGACAATCACGCCCCACTGCGTAAGATCGGCGGTGGCGAGCTCGTCGTTCGAGAGCAGATGCGGAGTAATGCCCAACGCCTCGATGGCTTCAGGAACGGTGTCGCCGGTTCCCATTACGTAGCCGACGCGCAGACCGGGCGCGAGCTTGACATCGACTTTGCGCGTGCGCAGCGCGGCGGGCTTGTATTGATTCGTTGGCCGCAGGCCGGTGTAACCGATGCTCTGCCAGCCGATGGAGTAGTCTTTGCCGTCGACGTGCGCCACGGCCTGGATAGTGTAAGCGCGCGCGGCGACGTCGCTTGCGGGGGTGACGGAAAAAACGAGCGGCTCGGTGTCGCCTGCGCTCTTGAGATGAAAGGATTGTTGCGCGGGATCGGAGCGCCAGCCCTCGGGCAGCTTGAGGTCGATGGTTCCGTCGGCGGCGCGCTCGGCGTGAACGGTGACACGCACGGGCAAGGGGGAACCACCCCACCCCACGGGCGAAGACCTGCCCGTGGGGGCCCCGGCATCGAGGGGCAGAATGCGGGCTTCGGGCTCCACGCGGACGCCGATGGCCGGCGTGACGACGAGCGGCTGATAGACACCACCGACGTCTGTGACGCGGGCAAGGGTTTGCACCACCATGCCGATGCGGATGGGAACTCCGTCGAAGAGGAATTCGGCCCACGCGCTGAGCGGGTACGGCGCGAAGGAGCGCTCGCGCCAGGCTCCGTTGGCGATGTCGTAGTAGGGCTGCTCAGTGGTGGGGCGGGTGAAATAGGGCGCGGTGGGTTGTGCGGACTCCGGCACATGGAGTTGGTAAAACGCGGGGCCGCTTACGTGAAAGCCAGCAGCTTGTTCCTTGGCCCAGGATTCTGCTGTGGAAGTTTCAAACCAGGTTCTGGACACCCGGGCGCTGCTTGTGGCGCTGAAGGCGTGCACACGAACGCTGAAGCTTTCGCCGGGATAGACGCTGCGTGCGGATTCATCGGCCGAAGCGCCACGACCGGGACCCCCAGCCTGCACGCTGGGGCTGCTGACGAAGGCGGCAAAATCGAGACCGAGGAGATCCTTGAATGCGGTTTGGAATTGATCGATCTTTTCGCCGAACTCGAACGCGAGATCGGACTTTGCCTTTGCATCCAGTTCGCTCGCGTTGACGCGCGCGTAGAGGTCGAGCGTTTCGCGATAGATGGGCACGAGCTTGTGCGCGCCATCAACGCCGCCCTGATTCTTGCAATCGCTTGTGAAGGCGTTGAGATCGGATTCGATTTTGCCCAGACCATCGGAGAGCCACGCGGGCGGCGTGGCGCCGGCGAGTTGTGCCAGGCCCGCGATGCTGGTGTCGATATTGACTTTGCCATTCTGAAAGAGGCTCGCATTGCTCGCGTTCGCGTCGTCGCATTGCAGGTGCATGCCCGTCTGAGGGTCCACCACGATCTTGCAACCGCCAGGTGTGCCGGACGCCCACAGGTGATAGCTCGACGAATCCGGCCCGCTTAATGTGGGATTGGCGCCGCCGTACTGCGACATCTGCTTACCCCATCCCTCGCGCGCGATCTGCACGTAAGTGCGTCCGAGGACGGGATCCCACGTGCCCACGGGAATCGTCACATCGGCCTTGGGCGCGCCTTCCGTCCACTCGCCGGTGACGTAATTGTGAAAGCGGGCCGGCGCCGACTTGCCAGTGGCGTAGTCGAACATTTGGCCGTTTTCGATGCGCGCGAACGGCGCGCGCGAATAGACGGCCAGCGGCTGCCACGGCAGCAGCCCGTTTTTCAGTTGCTCGGGAAAGACCTTCGGATCGCCGGCAACCTTGAATGCCTCCTGCGCGATCTCGCCCGAGACCTGGTGGTGGCCGTGGCCGTCGGAGGGTCCGCCGACAAAGGTCGATAGGATCACCTGCGGCCGCACCATGCGCACGGCGAGCACGGCATCGTAAAGCACGCGGTCGTGGCCCCACTTGGCGAACGATTCTTCCTGCGTCTTCGAGAAACCGAAGTCGGCCTCAGTGCCCCAGAGCTGGCGGGCGCCGTAATACTCATCGGCTTTGAGCAGCTCGTTGGTGCGGATGAGGCCCAGCGCATCGAAGCTCTCGGCCGACATGGCGTTCTGGCCGCCCTCGCCGCGGGTAAGCGTGAGCAGCGTGACGCGCACGCCAAGGCCGCGCGAGAGATAGGTCATCAACGCGCCGTCTTCGTCGTCGGGATGGGCTACGATCACGAGCACACTGGCGGTGGTGCCTAGACGCTTGAGGGTCTGCTCGAGATCCGCGGCGCCACGGTCTTCGGCGAGCGGCAGGGCTTCGACGGCGGGCTCGGAAAGCGGGACCTCGGCCAGCTCGGCTTCGGGCGACGGGAGCGATGGCAGTTGCGCGCCTACGAGCGAGGAAGATGCGGCCAGCAAAAGCGCCGCGAGGACGGCGAGGCTGGCCGCTCGATGGAGCTGACGGGGAAACGAGATCATCAACGACAGTGTACAAGCTGGCGTGTTCTTCCACGATGTTTCGTGCCCGGTTGGCGAGCGGGTTTAGGTTCGTGCTGTCCCGGGTCCCCAAATGCGAGGGACCCGGGGCACCCATGGTCGTGGTGAGTTGAATGCGCGAAAAGCAACCGCATATCCTTCGACTCGCTGCGCTCGCTCAGGATGACACCCCTGTTTTTGTCGCTCCGGATGACAGAATATTGTCGAGGATGCGGGCGTGGACGCCCGCACGACAGCCGGTCTGGAGACCGGCGCTACAATTCTACCGCCAGTCGTCGCGGGCGTTGGCCAGGCCCTGATTCATGAGCGCATCGAAGCCGGCGTGCTTCTTGATGAAGATCTCGCTGAAGTGGCGGTCCTGGCGGAGGAGGATGGCCTGGAGGCGGACGAGCTCGAGAAGGGCGAGAAACATGGCGATGAGCGCGCGCTCCGACCGGGTGTGGCTCAACATGCGGCGCAGCGCCACGGGCCTGTCCTCCATGGTGAGCCGGCGCGCCAGGAACTGGATCATCTGGCCGACCGTCACCGAGTCTTCTTCCACATCGATGATAGGGCGGTTGCGCGCGCGCTCCAGAATGCTGGAGAAGACGCGCACCAGATCGGTGGTGTCGGCGGCGATCTCGGGCTCGGCGGCGGAGTCCTCCTGAAATTCGTGGATGCCGGGATTGGTCCAGGTGGCGGCTTCGAGCATTTGCTTTTCGAGAAGCATCTGCGCGGCGTTCTTGAATCGCTCGTGCTCGAGGAGGCGCTCGACCAGTTCGCGGCGGGGATCTTCCAGGGCGTCGTCGGGCCCGGCGGGGGCGCGCGGCAAGAGCATTTTGCTCTTGATGTGGATGAGCAGCGCCGCGGTGTAGATGAAGTCGCCGGCCACATCCATGTCGCTGGCGCGGAGGCGGTCGACGTAGGCCAGGAACTGCGCCGTGATCTTGGCGATGGGGATGTCGTAGATATCGATGTCCTGCTTGCGGATGAGGTCGAGCAGCAGATCGAGAGGGCCGTCGTAAACCTGGTTCACGAGGACGGAAAACGGCGACTGGCCGGCGTCTTCGCCGCGGGCCTTGAGCGCGGCGGCGACCTTTTCGGCGGTGGTGCGCTGGGCGGACTTTTCGGCAAAGGGCAGGATGGGCGCGATGTCCTGGGGCGGCGCGGGTGCGGGTGCGGACGCGGACGGCACGGCGGCAGCGATGGGCTCGGATTGCGGAGCGGGTTCGGATTCTTGCACAAGGGTTTCGACAACTGGCGAGGCCGCGGCTGGCGAGGCGGGAGCCTCTGCCGGTTCTTCAGCCGGCTCTGGTGCGGTGTCTTCTTGCGACGCGGATGCGGCGATTGGCTCAGGTTCAATTTCGTGCTCGGATTGGCGCGAGGAGACTTGCATTTCGTCCGGAATTGCTTCCTGCTCAGAAGATGCTTCAGCTTCCGGCGCGGATTCTTCTTCCGGTACGGCCTTTTTTCCCTGTTCGGTTTCTTCTTCCGTTTCGGTGGCCTCTTGCGGTGCGGCTTGGGCTGCGAGTTCGATGGACTCGATCACTTCCTCTTCCGGTGCGGCCTGGGCGGCGATTGCGATGGTTTCGGTTTCGGCTTCTGCAGGCGCAGCCTGGTCTGGCGCTGTGGTTTCGATGGACTGAACGGGAGTTGTCGCGGCAGGCTCTGTTGGTTCGGAGTCAGGTGGAATTTCTGAGTTGATGGACGGAAGGCTGGCCTCAGGGGCTAAAGCCCCGACGATTATTTTGCTTCTCACGGCACGACTAAAGTCGTGCCCTTTCAAAGCTTCCGGCTCCTCGGCAGGGCTACTCACGGCACGGCTGAAGCCGTGCCCTTTCAAGACGCCCGGCTCCTCGGCAGCTTCTGAAATCTGGATCGTTTCCTCTTCGCTTACGGCACGCGAACCACCCACTGGGTGGGTTCCCCGGTCGTGCCCTTTCACGTTTCGCGGCTCCACGGAGAGTTCATCCGCCGCCTGGGCGACGGGCACCAGCGCGGTGGGGATGGGGTTCACATGCGGCTCGGCTTTTGGCGTGATGAATTCAGCGGGCGGCTCGGGTTCGAGCACATCGAGGCTGGCGGGCGGCGCGGATTCGGCCGGAATGGCGTTCGGAGGCGGCTCGACATTTGGCGCGGCGGCTTCTTTGGCGGCTGACTCGCTTCGCGCCGGAACGGCCTTTGCGGCAGGTTCGAGTTCGCGCGCAGCGGCCTCTTTGGCGGCAACCGGTTCGGAATGGGGGAAGGAAGGCTTCACTCGACTCTCTTCTCTTGGCTCTTCGGTTTCTTCTATCTCTTCTTCGGGAGGGTAGGCAGCGGCCACGATTGGTGCAACGGCCTCCCGGCCGGCTTCGACCTTTCCGTTGCGCCGGAAGAGGCCGGCGATTCCGCCCAGCGCAAACTGGAGCGCCCTGCGCCACCACGGGAGTGTGGGTTCTTTCATCGTTGCTTTCCCGGCCGCCTGCGCCGCGATCCTTCACGCGGTAGTTTGTGGCGGCCGTTCGTTCGAGTCCTCAAGGGGCCGCAAAAACTCGACTCCCGGCAAGGTGCTGGAAAAACGTCCCTCAGGGCCTAAAGGCCCGTTTGATCTTGTTCCCCTTACGGCACGGCTGAAGCCGTGCCCTTTCAAAACCTGATTGATGCAGCCAGCTCTTCGCCACGTTCGCGCACGGCTCAGGCTTTCACGGTGGTGAGCGGCATCTTCATGGCCTCGCGCACCTCCACCATGGTTTGCTCCGCGCGTACTGCGGCTCGCCGTGAGCCTTCCTCCAGAATTTCGATGGCCGCAGAGCCGGTGATTTTGGCGCGCCGCTCCTGAATGGGTGCGAGCAATTGCACCAGTGCGTCGGCCGCCCAACCTTTGCACTCAATGCAGCCGATGCCCGCCGACCGGCAGCCTCCGTAAACCTTGGCCATCGTCTCCGGCGTCGAAAAGACCTTGTGCAGATCGCCCACCGGGCATTTATCGGGATCGCCGGGATCGGTACGGCGAACGCGCGCCGGATCGGTGACCATGGTTTTGAGCTTTTGGCGCACCACCGGCTCGGGATCGCTGATCAGAATCGTATTGCCGTAGCTCTTCGACATCTTGCGCCCGTCGGTGCCGGGCAGCTTAGGCGAGGGCGTCAGCAGAACCTTGGGCTCCGGTAGCACGTAAAGAGGATGCACATTCGCTGCCCGCAGAATATCCCCGACGTTCTTAGCCATCGGCCTTGGATAGAACTGGTTGAAGCGCCGCGCCAGCTCGCGCGTCAGCTCCACGTGCGCCTGCTGATCCTGCCCCACGGGAACGAAGTCGGGCTGGTAGAGCAGAATGTCGGCGGCCATCAGTACCGGGTAGCCGAGGAACCCGTAGGTGTTGAGGTCGCGGTCGGTGAGGTTTTCCTGCATCTCCTTGTAGCTGGGCACGCGCTCCAGCCAGCCGAGGGGTGAGATCATGGCGAGGTCGAGAAAGAGTTCTGAGTGCTGCATCACCTTGCTCTGCAAAAAAAGGACGCACTTCGCGGGATCGAGGCCGGCAGCGAGATAGTCGAGGATCACCTCTTTGATATTGGTCGTGATCTCGGCGGTGTCGGCATAGCCGGTGGTGAGCGCGTGCCAGTCGGCGATGAAAAAGTAGCACTCGTACTGATCTTGCAGCTTGACCCAGTTGGCCAGCGCGCCCATGTAGTTGCCCAGGTGCAGCTTTCCCGTGGGTCTCATGCCGCTTAAAACGCGCGGCCGTTCGGAAGGATTGGCGGCTTCAGACATGATGTGGTTCGGATCTCCGGCGGCGAATCGAGAGCCGCCTGCATTGCAGGAAAGACGTGAAAAAACGCTCATTCCATTGTAGCGGGAGGGGTCGGCGCGGGAGCTGCTTTCCCCACCCTTTCCGCAAAAAACGCGGAAAGGATGGGGCGCCCAGGCGTCTCTGACCGTATGAATTCGTCCCTTGGCTTTCGTGGTATCCCACCCTTTCGCCAGGAAAAAGGCGAAAGGATGGGGCACGGAATTGGTACAAAATCAAACGGTCATAGACCTAGCGACGCCAAAGCAGAGAAAAGACGAGGCCCAGCGCCGGCGTGAGCAGAAGGTTGAGCACGAATCCGCCGACCAGGATCATCAGCAGATAGCTCAGCCAGCCGCCGATCCGGTCGTAGACCCGCACCGCGTTGTAGGGCAGCATGTTGCGCACCACGCGGCTGCCATCGAGCGGTGGGATGGGCAGCAGATTGAAGAAGAAGAGCGAGAGATTGATGAGGATGGCCAGGCTGAGGAGCAGGGCGACCGGGTTCGCGGCGCTGGGATCGGCCATTTGCAGTGCGGCCGCAAAGGACGCAATGACGATCCTGCCGCCGCCGGGCATGGTCATTTCCATCACCAGAAGGCCCGCGACGGCGAGGCAGACCAGGATGAGATTCGAAACGGGGCCGGCGAGGGTGGTCAGGTTGTCGTCGCGGACGATGTGTTTGAAGTTGCGCGTGATGACCGGGGTGGGCTTGGCCCAGCCGATGAGCATGAAGGGGAGCCGGAAGCCGATGAGAGGCCCAAAGATGACCAGGGCCGGAAACAGCAGGGTTCCGATGGGATCGACATGGACCATGGGGTTGAGCGAGACGCGTCCCTGCATGCGCGCCGTCTGGTCGCCCAGGCGCGAGGCCATCCAGGCATGGGCGCACTCGTGAAAGCTGAGCGAGAAGAGGAGGATGACAAACTCGAAGACGCCGATGACGAACGCGGTAGGTTGCAAACGGATTCCCCAGGATTCGGCCGCTCGGACGCTGGGTTTTTGCGCGCCGCAAAGGCCGAACTCAAAGAATCAGGGTAGCATGGCGGGATTGCGGTCTCTTGAGGCCGCTCCCTTCAGCGTGTCCGGCCCGCCGTGGACGAAGCGCCGATCCCCCGGGACGCCGATCTAGCCCCGCTAACTCCGCCAACTCCGCTAGCTCCGCTTTTCTCTAGCTCTCGATGTATTCCCAGAAAGAGTCGGCGAGGTCTGCGCCGAGTTCTGTGGTCATGCGGCGGGCGGCGCGTTCGGCTTCTTCCATGAGGCCGTGGAGGTAGTCGCGGGAGCGCGAGATGGCCGCGACGCCGAGCGTGGCCGATTGCCAGGTGACGGCTTCGTCGAGCTCGGCGACCGAGACGTTGAAGCCCTGGCGCAACTGGTCCTTGAGGGAGCGCACAACCTGACGGCGGTCCTTGAGCGACTGCGCGTGCTCGATGCGGATCTCGAGGGTGAGCTGAGCCACCGGCATAACGGTCTCGGGGGTCACCGTCAGTGTAAGACCGGTTCCGCCGCCTGGAACAACTTTTCTTTCGTAAACTGGAGCGCCGGTGCCGTGTCCGTCAATCCGCGACCCGCGCTAGCTGTTCGGCGGTGGGCTTGGGCGTGAGGGCGCTGACGAGAATGAGCGCGGCGACGGCGGCAAAAAGCGCGGGAAAGATAGCGTCGCGGTCGGCGAGGATGGGCGGGAGGTGAAGGAACTGCTTCACGCCCGGCGCGTCCCAGAGCAGCGTAACGGCGGTTCCGGTGGCGATGGCGGCGACTGCGCCCCAGGCCGTGGCGCGCCTGGAGTAGAACGCGGCCAGCACGACCGGCGTGAGCGCGGCCCCGTAGATGGTGTAGGCATAGAGCATTTTGGCCAGAATGCTGGGCGCGTAAAGGGCCTGATAGAGCGCCCAGGCGCCGAGCAGCACCACGGCGAGACGGGAGACGATGAGGATGCGCTTGTTCGACGCGTCCGGCGCGATGTAGCGCACAAAGACGTCTTCGATGAGATTGCTGGCCGGCGAGAACAGATAGTTGGAGGCCGTGGAGATGACCTTGGCAAAGACCGCACCCAGCAGCAGCGCGCCCATGAGAGCGGGCAGTCCGTGGCGGGCGGTGTAGGGGATGATCTCGTAAGGCTGCGCGGCCACTTCGCCGGTTTGGTAGAGCGCCGATCCGAAGACCGCGATGGCGACGATCAGCGTTTCCAGAAGCAACGTGCCCGCGATCCAGCCGATGACGGAGACGCGCGCGTCGCGCTCGCTCCTTGCCGAGAAGAATTTCTGGTACATCACCTGATTGCCAAGCATGAGCAGAAGCGTGGGAACGAAAAACTCCATGGCGCGCACGAAGGTGAGGTTGCCGAGAAGCTCGAAGTGCGTCTCCGGCAGCGCCGCGTGCAGACCCGGCCAGCCGCCGGCTTTCACGAAGAGCATGGGCGTGGCGACGATGCAGATGACCGTGACCAGGGAGCCGATGGCCACATCCATATAGGCGACCGACGACATGCCGGCCATGGCCGTGGTGACGATAACGAAGATGGCGATGATCCAGGCGCCACGCTCCGGCGTGACCGCGCCGGGAAAGATGAGATGCAGCACGTTGCCGCCGCCTTTGAACTGATAGCTGGTGATGGCCACGTAGGCGAATAGGATGGCGATGGTGCCGAGGACGCGGGCCGTCTGGTTGTAGCGGGCTTCGAGGAGGTCGGGCAGCGTGAATTGCGCGAAGCGGCGGGCGCGGGGCGCAATAAAGTAGATGAGCACGAGGCCCAGCCATCCGCCGGCCGGCAGCCAGAGAGCGGCAAAGCCGTTGCGGTATGCATTTTCCGCGCCGGCAAAGAGCGATCCCGCACCGATCCACGAGGTGAGCAGCGTGAGGACCAGCACCACCGCGGAGAGCGAGCGGCCGGCGACGAGGTAGTCGGCCTTGGTCTTGACCCGCAGAGCGCGATGGACGGCTACCGCCAGCAGCGCAGCGGCAATCACGGCCAGGACGACGATATAGAGAAGTGACATCGGCGTGGGTCCTCAGAGCGGCTCAACCGATTTTAGAGTAGTGGACCGGACCGGGGGCGGCGCATGGTGACGTGCCGAGTTCAAACACCGTCCCCCAGGGGCTAAAGCCCGCCGTTCATATTGCGGCGTTCACGGCACGACTGAAGTCGTGCCCTTTCACGTTTCGGCCCTCTTACAGAGTCTTTCCCGAGCCTTTGAAGTCGGACCTTTCATGGCGCTTTGAGCTGACCCGCTCCGGGCGATGAACCCCGCAGGCGGTCACTCTCGGCGCCGCCCCGTATCTTCCTTGGCAACCGCTCGATCAAAAGTAACGGTGCGGCGGTTGACGCGCCGCGCGGCTGGCGCTAATCTCGCAGTACTGGATTTGGTACTCAACCCCAATCCGCGGCCCGGCAGGACAGCCCAGAAGTTGGACATGGGTTTATTCTGCGCTCTCACGATCCCTTCACAATCCGCTGTTTGCCTGCGAGCGCCCAGGGGGGCGCTTGCGTTGGCGCGGCGCGCTGCCCCTCGACCTTAACGCGAATTCACCCTCACGGAGGACGTTGACCCTTTGAAGATCGCCTTGGAGATCACGCCCAACCTCGAGCCCCTGTTCGGGACCCGCGATGAAAACCTCAGACTGATGGAAGACTCGCTCGGCGTTCGCATCGACCTTCGCTCCGATGCGGTGTACGTGCAGGGCCCGGAAGACGGCGTGGCCCGCGTGCGGCGCATCTTCGAGGATTTTGAAGCGCTGCGGCGACAGGGCATTCATCCGCACAACGGCGAGCTGAACGGAATGTTGCGCCTGGTGGTGGCCGATGCCGCGGTGACTCTGCGCTCGGTGGCCGAAGCCGGCAAGCAGCGGTCGGTCGGGATCAAGCGCACCGTGCAGCCGCGCTCGACCAATCAGCGCCGCTACGTGGAGGCCATCGAGCAGAACGACATGGTCTTCGGCGTGGGCCCGGCGGGAACCGGCAAAACCTATCTGGCCGTAGCCATGGCCGTGGCGGCCATCAACGCCAAGCGCGTCAGCCGCATCGTTTTGGTGCGCCCCGCGGTGGAAGCCGGCGAGCGGTTGGGATTTTTGCCTGGCACTTTGCAGGAGAAGATCGATCCTTATCTGCGCCCGCTCTACGACGCGCTCTTCGACATGATCGACGTTGAAAAGGTGGACCGCATGCTGGAGCGCAACGTGATCGAAGTGGCTCCGCTGGCCTTCATGCGCGGGCGCACGCTCAACGACGCGTTCATTATTCTCGACGAGGCGCAGAACACCACCATCGAGCAGATGAAGATGTTCCTGACGCGCATGGGCAACAACTCAAAGGCGGTGATCACTGGCGACATTACGCAGATCGACCTGCCCAACCCGCGCAAGTCGGGGCTGGTGGACGCCATCAATATTCTGGACGGAGTGGAGGGCGTGGCGTTCTGCCACTTTGAGGAAGGCGACGTGGTGCGGCATCCGCTGGTGCAGCGCATTGTGCGCGCCTACGAGAGCGCCAAGCCGCAGCAGCAGGAGCTGCCGCTGGAGGGCGCGATTACGGTGGGCGGTTCGGCGCGCGAGGAGCAGGCGCAAGCGCAGCTGCTGCACTCGACGAAGCCGCAGTAGGTTCCCCGGCCTTCTTCGAGGCTTGTTGCATGAGGTCGCCTGGGGGGCTATTCTCAGTCCGGTCTATTCTCAGCCCTATTGCGGCGGTGAATAGATCGCTCGGAGAAAGCGATGAACCTGAAAAGAAGCACGGTAATTCTTGTCCTGCTGGCTGGAGTCTGTATCAGCCAGCAAGTCTTTGCTCAGAAAACAACTCCTGCGAACGCAGCTCCTGCGTATGTCAAGATGCCGGATGATATTCACTGCTTGTTGCATAACTTGAATTTCGTGATGTCCTTCGGAAAGAACGGCGTGATGGTCACGAACGTAAATTCTGTTGAGCAGGTCACATGCCAGATCGCTGGCAATAGCCCCGGCACAGAGAAAGAGATACCTCTTGCGGCAACCAAGGTGGTTAACGGAATGCTTCCGACGAAGTCGTTCGGCAATCTGAAGCTGAAAACAGAGAGCATAAACACCGGGGTGACCATAGCCGTCCGCCGTGACAAGCTGCAATCGCTCAGAGATTTCCTGCAAAAATAGTCGAATTTCAGAGTCCTGCGAAGGCAGGTGTATAAGTCAATCGGAGGAAACAATGAGTCTGAAAAGAAGCGTGATTCTTGTCATTCTGCTGACTGTAGTCTGTATCGGCCAGCAAGCCTTTGCCCAGCAAATTAGTCCTGCAAACCCAGGTTCCGAATTTGTCCCGTTGTCGCACGACGATTTTCGATGCAATGTTGATACGACGATCAATTATGCGAATAGGAACGGTGAGCTAGTCACAACTGTAGCTTCAGTGAAAAAGCTCACATGTCAGATTATCGGTAAAAATCATGGTCGAAAGAAACAGATCGATCTTGTGTCAACTGAGGTCATCGGTGGAATGTTGTCCACGAAAGATTTCGGCCAGTTGAAGTTAGAAGTGTATGGAAGCGGAGCAAATACTGGAGTTACCATTGCCATCCGCAGTGACCAGTTGCAATCGCTCAGGGATTTTCTGCAGAAATAGGCGGAACTCGGGAGCGCCGGTCGCGCCTGGTCATTGCCGCGTCGCTGTTTTTGCGGCGGCTGCGGCGCTAACCGCATGAACTCCAACTTGTGCACCCAGTTTCCCAGGTCTCCTAAGGAACATCCTCACACCTCCGTTGGAATGAGGGTTAGCTCGAAGCCGAGCTTTCTGGCTTGGTGGCGGAGTCGTTTTTCGTTGCGCTGATTGTTTTGCGCTTCTTGTTG
>Ga0182013_10002045_pt1 | contig 26816 bp, 24 predicted proteins | sample 612S2MmetaG_FD_120487 | JGI IMG/M metagenome (GOLD analysis project Ga0182013, IMG submission 120487) | Permafrost microbial communities from Stordalen Mire, Sweden - 612S2M metaG | ecosystem: Environmental > Terrestrial > Soil > Wetlands > Permafrost | place: Sweden: Stordalen | collected...
CTCATCAGCGACCAGGGCCTGCGCAGCATCATCCTCGCCGGCCAAACCGAGCAAGGCCCGCACGACTGGCGCTCCTACACGCCCGGGCACCCAATGACCGATCAGGAGATCGCCGACACCGTCGCCTGGCTCACCTCGCATCGCATCGCAACCCCCGGCCAGCCCTATCAGCAACGGCATTAGCACTCGGCCCCGCACGCGGAGACACGCATGAGCGAACCTCTCGAACATCCCGAACATCCCGACGACCTGAACCCGCCCACAAGCGCCGACCCGACGCCCGAGGCCAAGGCCGCTGCGCACTCGCGCCGGACCTTCCTGTTCACACTTGCCGTTGGGCTCAACGCGGTCGTCGGGGCCGTGCTCGCCGTGCCGCTGGTCGGCTACCTGCTCGGCCCGGCCTGGAGGAAGAACTCGTTCGTCGGCGCCTGGATCGCCATCGGCTCCATCAACGACTTCCCCGTCGGCGAGACCCGGCTGGTCGACTTCCGCAGCCCGGTCGCCAGCTTCGATGATGGCGACACCGCCAAGGTGGCCTGCTGGGTACGCCGCATCGATGCGCAGCAGTTCCAGGTCTTCGCCATCAACTGCGCGCACCTTGGCTGCCCGGTGCGCTGGTTCGCCCAATCCAAGCTCTTCCTCTGCCCATGCCATGGCGGCGCCTACTACGAAGACGGCAGCCGCGCCTCCGGTCCGCCCGAGCGCGGCCTCTTTGAATACAAGTACAAGCTCGATGGCGGTTCCCTTCTCATCCACGCAGGCGACATGCCCACGCTCGCGACCCAGGCCTCGTGCAAGCAGAAGCCTCTCCTCCAGATCGCACCGGCCACCGAAGCCGCATCCACACCCGCGAGGTCCGGCGAATGGCAGGCATGAAGCAGCGCGCCATCGATTTGTATCAGTGGATCGAGCACCGGCTCGGCCTCATCAAGCCGCTGACGGCGGCAGCCGAGCATCCCACGCCCGCCAACAATGCCAGCTGGTGGTACGTCTTTGGCAGCGCCGCCACCGTGCTTTTCATCCTGCAGGTGGTCACCGGCATTCTGCTCGCGCTGGTCTACAGCCCCTCGGCCAACGAGGCCTGGACCAGCCTCGGCATCCTCAACCACACCATCCCGCTCGGCTGGTATCTGCGCGCGCTGCATGGCTGGGGTTCGGACTTCATGATCGCCATCGTGCTCATCCATGTGGTGCAGGTCTTCCTCTTCGGCGCGTACAAGTTCCCCCGCGAGCTTACCTGGATCGTCGGCGTCTGCCTGCTGCTGCTCACCCTCGGCATGGCCTTCACCGGCCAGGTCATGCGCTTCGACCAGGACGCTTACTGGGGCCTCGGCATCGGCGCATCCATCATGAGCCGCGTCCCCTTGATCGGCGCGCCTCTGGTCCACCTGCTGCTCGGCGCGCCCATCATCGGCGGCCAGACCCTGTCGCGCTTCTTCACCCTGCACGTTTTCGTCATTCCCGGCCTGCTGCTCGCTGGGGTCTTCGTGCATATCTGGATGGTGCTGCTGCACGGTGTCAGCGACTGGCCCATGCCCGGCCGGCTCGTCCGCAAGTCCACCTACGAGCGCGAGTATCACGAGCTCGTCGTCAAGACCGGCATCCCCTTCGTCCCCGACGCAGCCTGGAAGGACGCTGTCTTCGCCGCCGCCATCCTCTTCGCCGTCATGGCCTGCGCCTTCTTCTTCGGCCCCTTCGGCCCCACCGGCACGCCCGATCCCACCATCATCCAGACCGCGCCCAAGCCCGACTTCGCCTTCCTCTGGATCTACTCGGTGCTCGCTTTCCTGCCGCCCGCCATCGAGACGCCCTTCATGCTGGTCGTCCCCATCCTTGCCATCGCCGCCATGCTTCTGCTGCCCATCTTCGCGGGCGAGGGCGAACGCCATTGGGCGCGCCGTCCGGTCGCCGTGTTGATGGTCTCGGTCATCGCGGTCACGCTCGGCATCTTCACCCGGCTCGGCACCTACACGCCGTGGAGCCCCATCATGGAGGCGTGGACCAGCGAGCCCATCCCAACCGCCTATCTGCGCAACCGCACTCCGCTGGAGCGCCAGGGCGCGCTGGTGCTGCAGGACAAGCAATGCCGCAACTGCCATTCGCTCGCGGGCGCCGGCGGGCAGCGCGGCCCCGCACTCGACGCCATCGCCTCGCGCATGACCGAGGACCAGATCATCCGCCAGGTGCTGCAGGGCGGCGGCAACATGCCCGCCTACGGCAACGCGCTCAATCCGTCCGAGACCAAGGCGCTCATGCGCTTCCTGATGACCCTGCGCGATGGCAATGCCCCCGCCGTCGACGCATCCCGCCAGCTCACCAGCAGCGCCAAGCCGCAGCCCCCACCACCCGCCGCACCCACCATTGCGCCAAAGTCGCAATAGCCAATGCTCGATTCGAATGCCGCGCGCGACATCTTCACCGACTGGTCCCTCCCCATCGGTTTGACCTTGTCCATCGCGCTCATCGCGGCCATCTATCTTCGCGGCTGGCTGGCGCTCCGCCACACCCGCCCCACGCAGTTCACCCCCACGCACCTCGCATCGTTCCTCTCCGGCCTCGCCATTCTCTGGATCGCCATCGCCTCGCCCATGGATGGCTTCGCCGACACGCTGCTCACCGCCCACATGGTCGAGCACCTGTTGCTGATGTCGGCCATTCCGATGTTGCTACTGTTTGGGTTACCTTTTGCCCCGCTGTTGCGCGGCCTGCCCGCGCCGCTCCTGCGCCGGGTGGCCGGCCCGCTGCTGCGCCTGCGCTGGCTGCGGAGCTTCGCGCATTGGCTGGTCTCACCGCCCATCGCGTGGCTGCTGATGAACGTCGGCTACCTCGCCTGGCACGTCCCCGCCGCCTACGACCTCGCGCTCGAAAACGAGACCATCCACGGCGCCGAGCACCTCACCCTCCTCCTCACCTCGCTGCTCTTCTGGTGGGTCATCCTTCGCCCCTGGCCCGCGCAGAAGCGGCCCAACGACTGGGGCGCCCTGCTCTACCTCGCCCTCGCCGACATCGTCATGACCATGCTCTCCGGCTTCCTCACCTTCTGCGACCGGCCCGTCTATCCCTACTACGTCACCCACCCCAACCCCTTCGGCATCTCCGTGCTCGACGATCAGGTGCTCGGCGCCGTCACCATGTGGGTGCTCGGCTCCTTCGCCTACCTCGTCCCCGCCATGATCATCACCGTAAGGCTGCTCTCCCCATCGCGTCCTGGAGTGGATTCGGTATCGCTATAGAGGCGCAGTTGCGGGCCAAAGGTCCACGCTAACCTAGCCTGGGGCAACGCCCCAGGACAGCCGGCAAGAAAGTGCCAGCGGGCTGAAGGCCCGCGCTAAGACTCGGTACACAGGATCGAGGAATCGGCCCCAAATCCCGCTGTGTACTCTCTTCTTCTCTGTGCTCTCTGTGATTCGCTCTTGCTCTACACCACCACCAACCCGCTCTTCTTCGTCGCCACAAAGTCCGTCGCCGTCGTCACGATGAAGTCCAGCATCTCCCTCGTCAGCCCTGGATACACCCCGATCCAGAACACCTGGTTCATCGTGAAGTCCGTATTCGTCAGCTCGCCCACCACGCGAACCTCCCGCCCTTCGTACGCAGGCTGACGCAGCAGGTTCCCTGCGAACAGCAGCCGCGTCCCGATCTTCTGGGCTTCCAGCGCGCGAGTCAGCTGGTCCCGCGTGAACGGCGCATCCGGCTTGACGCCGATAGGAAATCCGAACCAGCTCGGGTCCGAGTGCTCCGTCGCCTCCGGCAAAATCAGGAACTCCTCCAGTGCCTTCAGCCCAGCCTTCAGATACGCAAAGTTCTCTTTTCTGCGCGCAATAAAATAATCCAGCTTGTCGATCTGCGATAGCCCCAGCGCCGCCTGCATCTCCGTCGCCTTCAGGTTGTACCCAATGTGCGAGTAGGTGTACTTGTGGTCGTACCCGCACGGCAGCGTGCCCAGTTGCCAGTCGAACCGCTTGCCGCAGGTATTGTCCTTGCCCGGCTCGCACCAGCAGTCGCGGCCCCAGTCGCGGAAGCTGTCAATCAGCACCTGCAGGATCGGCCGGTCGGTCATCACCGCGCCGCCCTCGCCCATGGTGATGTGGTGCGCGGGATAAAAACTCACCGTCGCAATGTCGCCGAACGTCCCCACCCTGCGCCCCTTGTAGGTCGAGCCCAGCGCATCGCAGCAGTCCTCAATCAACCAGAGCTTGTGCTCTCTGCAAAATGCCGTCACCGCATCCAGGTTGAAGACGTTGCCCAGCGTGTGCGCGATCATCACCGCCTTCATCTTCGGGCTGTACGCCGCCTCCAGTTTCTCCACATCGATCTCATACGTCGGCACCGTCACATCCACAAACACGGGCACCAGCCGGTTCTGGAAGATCGGGTTCACCGTCGTCGGAAATCCCGCCGCAACCGTCAGCACCTCGTCGCCCGGCTTCAGCGCGCGCGGCCCTAGCTTGGGCGAGGTCAGCGCGCTCAGCGCAACCAGGTTCGCGCTCGATCCCGAGTTCACCAGGCTGGCCGAACGCACCCCCACAAACTGCGCCAGCCTGCGCTCAAACTCCCGCGCAAATCGCCCCGTGGTGAACCACCCATCCAGCGCCGAATCCACCACCGAGCAGATGTCCGCCGCGTCGATCGACTTGCCCGACACCGGCACCGCCGACGTCCCCGGCACAAACTCCGCCGCCGCGAACTTCGCCGCATGATACTGCGCCGTAAGCTCGAGGATCTGCTGCCGAAGCTCTTCTGACCTGTCACCCATGGCTTCCAATCTACCTGCTAAAAATTGATGCGCTCTTTCTCGGTCACCAGCGGCCGGTTCTGCACCATGCTGTGGATCGAGCCCACATACTCCCCGATAATGCCCAGCGAAATCAGCTGCACCGAGCCTAGGAAAAACAGCCCGACCATGGTCGGCGCCAGCCCCAGCTCAAAGTTATTCCAGAACAGCAGCTTCGCAATCAGGTACGCAAACCCCACAACCAAGCTGAGCACCGCGCATACAAACCCGAGAAAGACCACCGCGCGCAGCGGGATCTTCGAAAGGTTGGTGATGCCCAGCATCGCCATGTCGTACAGCGTATACCAGTTGTTCTTGGTAATGCCGCGCACCCGGCGCTTCTGGTTGTACGGGATCTTTTTCGCCGGCAATCCAATCTCCGCAATCTGCCCGCGAAAATATGGGTTGGGATCGCGAAAGTCCCTGCGCAAAATGTCCATCACCTTGCGGTCGTACAGTCCAAAGCCGGTGAAGTGTTCAAACACCTTCACGTCCGTCAGCTTCGCGATGGTCTTGTAGTACGCCGAGCGGATCGCGTACATCGCGCCGCTCTCTTCACTGGTCGTCTTGATCGCCACCACGATCGGCCAGCCCGCCTCCCACTCGCGCAAAAAATCTTTGATCAGCTCCGGCGGGTCCTGCAGGTCGCTCAGCAGAACGATCACCGCATCGCCCTGCGCCTCCAGCAGCGCATGGTGCGGCGACCGGATGTGCCCGAAGTTGCGCGCATTCAGAATCACCTTCACATGCGGGTCGCGCGCCGCAATCCCACGCAGAATCTCCACCGTCCCATCCGACGAATTGTTGTCGATCACGATGTGCTCGTAGCGGTACTGCGGCATCTCCGCAAACAGCTCCCGCACCCGGTCGGTCAGCACCTCGACGTTGCCTTCCTCGTTGTAGCAGGGACTCACGATGCTGATCAGCTTCATCTCTTCCCCCATCCCTCACACCGTATCATGCAGTGGCACGCGCAGCTTTCTCGGCAGCAGAGTCTTTGTACCACGCGAACGTCCGCCGGATCGCCTCCTCCAGCCCCACCGTCTCGCGCAACCCCAGCAACGCCTCCGCGCGTTCCACCGAAGGAACATACCGCGCCGGCTCCGCGCCTACCACTGCTTGCTTCGCGACCCTGATCTCAGTCCCCGGCGCCAGCGTCTTCGCCACCATCTCCGCCAGCTCGCGAATACTCACATCGTGCCCCGATCCCACGTTGATCGGCATCAGCGCAGGCGCGCGAAACAGGATCGTCCACAGCCACACCGCCAGGTCAGCCGCATACAGATACGACCGCCGCGGCGTCCCATCGCCTGCAATCGCGATCGGCCGCCCCGCCAATATGTCACCAATAAAGTTGCCAATAGCAAAATGCGCGTCCAGCGGAAGATGCGGTCCGCAGAACGCCCAGCAGCGCGCAATCTTCACCTCAAAGTCCGCACCCTTCGCCTGCGCCGTCTCCTGGTGCAGGGCGCACATCAGCTCGCTCGCGCGCTTCCCCTCCGCGTAAACGCTGGCCCGGTCCAACGGGTCCGGCGCGCCCGCATAGCTCTCCGGCACATGGGTCATCCCCGCCGGCTGCCGCCCGTACACCGCGCCCGAGCTGGTCAGCAAAATCTTCCTTGCGCCGCACTGCGCCGCAAACTCAAGCGTCCGCTGCGTTCCGTCGAGCATCGTCGTCAGCATCTCCAGCGGCTCTTCCGCTGCCTGCTTCGCGCTGGCCTCGGTCGCCGCATGGATCACATACTTGAACTCGCCTTCTGGAAATTCAAAGTCCCGCACATCGCCCGCGTGCAGCGTAATCGCCGGATCGCCCGTCAAGTGCGGACACTTCGCGCGAAACTTCTCCGGACTCCGCGACAGCACCGTCGCCTGCGCGCCCAGCCCCAGCGCGCGGTTCACATGGCAGAAGCTCTCCACCAGCCAGCATCCGAAGAAGCCCGTCCCGCCGGTAATAAACAAGCGCTGCCCGCGCATCTCCTCCCACAACCCCTGGGTCGCCGCCGCAATCCGCTCCAGATCGTCCGACAGTCTATTCTCCGAGAGTTTATTCATGGGGTTCAAGTCCCGGCCCGGCAGGCAGCGCACGTGGGCCTTGCGCGCCTCGCCGCACTCAACTTCTACTCAGGCCGCGGTTGTAAATCGTCTTCCGCAGCGAGGGGATCTGCGAATACGGGCTATCGATATCGTCGATGCTGATGGCCTGGTCTTTCTTCACCGGCCTCAATAGCATCTCGCCGCTCATCAGCTCGCGGCACGAGAGCTGTCCCTTCTGCAGGGGGACCGCAAGATACACGTCTTCATCGCTCAAGGAGTGTCCTTCGGGAAGGTCCTCCTTCGCGTAAACGCCGCGCACCAGCGCGTCAAGATACTCCGTTTCCTTCTTGGGAGGCATCCGCTTCTGCGTCCCCGGCGCGCCGCACATCTCCTTCGCCTTGTGGAACGCCTTGAACCACTCGTCGATCTGGTGCGGCAGGCTGCAATACGGCGACACCTTCACTCCATCCGAGTCGATGTCGATGTGCCGCTCCCACGTCCGCGCGCCCTTGGCATACGAGATCATCATCGAGTTGTTCCAGTCCATATACTCATGGGTCGAGTAGCCGATGGTGTTGTTGGGGTACCGGCCCCTTAGGAAGTCGATCTGGTTCATCTCCAGCTCCGAATCCTCCGCCGGGTAGATCGACACGCAGTGGTTGATCGCCAGCGGAATACTCCGGTTCGAGAAGAACGTTACAATGTCGTCCATGTCCTTCAGCGACGATCCCCCGGTCGAGACAATCACCGGCTTCTTGGTCTTCGCAATCTTCTCCAGTAGCAGCCAATCGTTCAGGTCCGAGCTGGCAATCTTCAGCATGGGCAGGCCCAGTTCGACGCAAAAATCCACCGACCGCTCATCGAACGGCGTTGCCATGGCAATGCAATTGGCCTGACGGATCGCCTTCACCAGCATCGCGTACTGTTCGTCGGTCAGCCGCGTATCCAGCGTCTTCTTGACGTAGCGCAGGTCCTCGCGATTCTGAAAGTCCTTGTGGACAAAGTTCTCCACGTCCCGGAACTGCAGCTTGATCGATGCGCGCACGTTGTTGAAGCGCGCCACCTGCGCGAACTCCTGGATGATCTTCAAGCCGCGTTCCAGGCTCCCAAGATGGTTGTTGGCCATCTCGAGAACGAAGAGATCTTCGAATACATCCTTGTCAATCAACGCGCTGCTCCTGTTCCAGGACCGGCATCAGCTGAGAAAAATGATCGATCCGGAACGCCACTGGAATTGCCGATCCCGCAGGCACGTCGCCGTACCCATGGGTCATCAAACAAAACTCTATACCCACCGCCGATGCAGCCAATGCATCTTCCGTAGTATCGCCTATCATCAGGCACTCCCCCGGCCGCAGCTCCCACTTTCGCAGCAGGTAGCCCAACATCTCCTGCTTGTCCGCGTAGCGCGGCTCGCGCGAGTCCACGGTCACGATCTCCGCAAACAATCTCAGCGTCCCCCCGGCCTCCAGGATCCTCACCGCGATGTGCCGCGGCTTGTTCGAAACCACAAACAGCCGCCGGCCGCGCGCCCGCATCTCCCGCAACAACTCCGCCGCCCCCGCGTAATGCGGAGTCATCCTCCAGCCCTCGGTGTCATAGCTCCAGCGGAAGGCTTGCACCAGATCGTCCAGATCCTGCTCGTCCGGCTGCTTCGCGGCCATGCGCGCAAGAATCGTCCGGATCGGCGGCCCAATCAATGGCCTCATCTCCACCTCGCCCATCGCCAACCCGCACGCCTTGAACGCCGCCTCCGCCGAATGACGTATCCCAGGCAGCGAATCCAGCAGCGTCCCATCCAAATCAAACAGCAGCGCTTCGGGCAGCTTCGGTTGGACTATGCCAGACATCACTTCTTGTCCGTAACAACCATATTTTCGGCCAGCTCCTCCGGCGATAGAAACGGATACATATCCTCCAGGTTCGGCGTCTTGATCGTCCCATCGGGCAGAATCCGCGACCGCAGCCTCGGCTCAAACTCCTGCGCCACGTCCAACTGCACCTCGAACAGACTCGGCCCCGGCTTCGCCAACTCGTTCTTCACCATCTCCAGGTCGCCGATCTTCTCCACCGCAAACGACGGAATCCCATAGGCCGCGCCCACTTTCAGCATGTCCGGAAACGTGATGCCGCTGGTCGCGCCCGTCCCGATCAGCCGTCCCTGGAAAAACCCATTCTGCGTCTGCCGGATGGAAAGATAGCCCCCGTTCTTCAGCACAAATATCTTCACCGGCAGTTGGTGGGTCACCACCGTCTGCAGCTCCTGCACGTTCATCTGCAGGCTGCCGTCGCCGGCCACGCAGATCACCCGTCCGCCCTTCGCAACCGCGACCCCAATCGACGCGGGCAGATCGTATCCCATCGACGCCGAGCCCGAGTTTGAGATCAGCCGCATCCCCTTCTTCAACTTGCCCGCCTGGTAGGGCACAATGCACGCCGTCGCATTGCCGCATACCACCGCGTCGTCCGCATCCAGCAGCGCAAACAGCCGGTCGATGAAGGAGTACGGGTTCAGCGGTGGCCCATCGCCCTTCTGCCGCTCCTGCACCACCGGATACTTCGTCCTCCACGCGCGCGCCCGCTCCAGCCACGCTTGATGGTCCTTGCACGCGCACTCGCCCGATTCCAACTGTCGCAGCATCTCCATCAGGAACGCCTTCACGTCGCAATGGATCGCCACATCCGGCTGATGGGTCGGCTTGGTGAATTCGGCGGCATCGATATCCACTTGGATCTTGGTCGCGAAGCGCGCAAACGATGCCCAGTTGTAGCTCGTCTGCCGAATATTCAGCCGCGACCCCAGCACCAGCAGCACATCCGAATTCTGTACCGTGAAGTTCCCAGCCCGCTCGCCAATCGTTCCCGGCCGCCCGCAGAACAATTCGTCGTCCCCCGCAATCAGATCGTGCGTCCACGCTGTCACCACCGGAATCCGCAGCCGCCGGATCACCGCATCGAACTCATCCAGCGCACCCGCCAGCCGCACTCCGGTCCCCGCAAACAGCACCGGGCGTTCAGCCACGCGAATGCGCGCCAGCACATCCGCAACCTGCCCGGCCAGCTTCGCCTCGTCCCAGGCCAGCGCATCCTCGCGCCGATCGTAGTGCCGCAGCTGGGTCTCATCGATCTGCGCCGACTGCACGTCCACCGGAATATCCAGCCAGCACGGCCCCGGCCGCCCATGTTGTGCCAGGTGCCACGCCCGCTCCAGGTGGTACGCAATCGTCTCAGGCTCGCTCACCCACACCGCATACTTCGTAATCCCCTCCACCATGCGGACGATGTCCACCTCCTGGTCGCCCAGCTGCCGCAGGTTGGTAATCCCGTAGGTCCGCATGCACGTCTCGCGCTTTACCTGCCCCGAAAGCACCAGCATCGGAATCGAATCCGTCCACGCGCCGAAGACCCCATTCAGCGCATTGATCCCGCCCGGCCCCGAGGTCACATTCAGCAGCCCCGGCGTGTTCGCAATCCGCGCATAGCCCTCCGCCGCCATCGCCGCGGCCTGCTCATGGTGGGTGCAGATGTAGCTCAGCCCCGACGTCCCGATGGAGTCGTTCAGGTGCATCGCGCCGCCGCCGGTCACCAAAAAGATGTGCTTCGCCCCCCACTCCTTCAGCCGGCTGAACACATAGTCCGAAAGCTTCACCATGATCGCGTCTTCCCTACCCTGCCACGCCGTCTTCAAGCATGACCCTTAGTTACTCCCAAGAATACACAAGGCCTTCGCTCAATCTCCGTGCCGGGACCGCATGTCATACTCATACACGGAGAGGGCTGGCCCGCTCTGCGCGCGCCGCACAGCCGCTCGGCCCATCCTCTCTACGGAAACGGAAGGAACGCGCATGAAAGCGGTCATCCTCGCCGGCGGTCTCGGCACGCGTCTCAGCGAAGAAACCACGGTCCGCCCCAAGCCCATGGTCGAGATTGGCGGCCGCCCCATCCTCTGGCACATCCTCAAGCTCTACTCCGCCCAGGGCATCAACGACTTCATCGTCTGCCTCGGCTACAAGGGCTACATCATCAAGGAGTACTTCGCCAACTACTTCCTGCACAACGCCGACGTCACCTTCGACCTGGCCCACAATCAGCTCACCGTCCACGACTCCGTCACCGAACCGTGGCGCGTCACCCTGGTCGACACCGGCGACGACTCCGGCACCGGCGGCCGCCTGCGCCGCGTCGCCAAGTACGTCGAAGACGAAGACCCCTTCCTGATGACCTATGGCGACGGCGTTGCCGACATCGACATCCAGGCCACCATCGCCTTCCACAAATCTCACGGCAAGCTGGTCACGCTCACCAGCGTCCAGCCGGTCGCCCGCTTTGGCGCGCTCGGCATCCAGAACAACAGCGTCTACGCCTTCCAGGAGAAGCCCAAAGACGAAGGCGGCTGGATCAACGGCGGCTTCTTCGTGCTCTCGCCCAAGGTCATCGCGGAAATAAAGGACGATCGCTGGATGTTCGAGCGCCAGCCCATCGAGGCCCTGGTCGCCAAGGGCGAGGTCCAGGCCTACCCGCACCACGGCTTCTGGCAGGCCATGGATACCCTCCGCGACAAGACCCAGCTCGAAGAGCTTTGGGCCTCCGGAAAAGCCCCCTGGAAAACCTGGTAGCCCCACAGAATTGCCCCTCCCACTTGATTTGTACCTACAAAGTACCTACATTGAACTGACAGGGATCTAAATGTTCGTATGGGACGCAGAGAACCTCTCCCACATCGCCCGGCACAAGATATCGCAGGTGGAAGCCGAAGAGGTAATTCAGAATGACCCTCTCGATTTGGAGCGTCAGATCCTCGATGGCGAGGAACGCTTTCTCCACCTCGCGAGACGCTGGCGAAACGAATCCTCTTCGTCGTCGTGACCCAACGTGATGATCTACTTCGGGTCGTCACCGCATTTCCCGCCGACAGGAAGGCGCGCAGATTCTACTCACTCAAAAAGGATGCAGCGTATGCCAAAGGCTCTCAAGACCCCTAAGTTCAAGACCGAAGGAGAAGAGGCGCTGTGGTGGGAGAAAAGCCAAAGCCTGCTTCTGAATGAATTCGAGCAAGCGGCAAAGGAGGGAACGCTCGGTCGCGGCACGCTGATGCGCCGCAAGGGGCAGACCCCTACCATCACGATCCGATTGGACCCTACCGATGTGGAGCTCGCGCGAACGCAGGCGGAAGAACGCGGCCTGCGCTATCAGACCTACCTCAAGATGGTCCTCCATCAAGCCCTCGCGCAGGAAGCAAGAAAACACGCCCCCATCATGCGGTGAGAGGATGTGTAGGTTCCTATCGATAAACCCGACGCCTGCCCATGACGATCGGAGTTAAGCAGTTATCCTGATAGCCATGTCCGACCACGCATTCTCCTGGCGCAACAAGCGCGTCTTCCTCACCGGCCACACCGGCTTCAAGGGCGGCTGGCTCGCCCTATGGCTTGCCTCCAAAGGCGCCATCGTCCGCGGCTACGCACTCGACCCCGCAACCGACCCCAATCTCTTCACCGTCGCTAGCGTCGGTTTCATGGTCGATGACATCCGCGGCGACATTCGCGACCCCGCCGCTCTCGAATCCGCCCTCCGCGACTTCACCCCCGAAGTCGTCTTCCACATGGCCGCCCAGCCGCTGGTCCGCGCCTCCTACGATGACCCCATCGGCACCTATGAGACCAACGTCATCGGCACCGCGCGCGTGCTCGACGCCGTCCGCCGCGCGCCCTCCGTCCGCGCCGTCATCGTCGTCACCACCGACAAGGTCTACGAGAACCACGAAACCCTCCGCCCCTACGTCGAGTCCGATCCGCTGGGCGGCTACGACCCCTACTCCAGCTCCAAGGCCTGCGCGGAGATCGTCGCCGCCGCCTATCGCCAGTCCTACTTCCCGGTCGCCCATCTCGCCGAGCACAAAGTAGCCCTCGCCACCGCGCGCGCCGGCAACGTCATCGGCGGTGGCGACTGGTCGTCCGACCGCCTCGTCCCCGACCTCATCCGCGGCTTCCTCGCCGGCGAACCCGTTCCCATCCGCCACCCTTTCGCCATCCGGCCCTGGCAGCATGTGCTGGATCCGCTTCACGGCTACCTGCGCCTCGCCGAAAAACTTCTCACGCCCCAGCGCAACCAGGCCGCCAAATTCGCCACCGCCTATAACTTCGGCCCCTCCGACGACGACGCCAAACCCGTCGGCTGGATCGTCGACAAGATGACTATCCTCTGGGGCGATGGCGCCTCCTGGTTCGTCGATGAGCAGGCCCACGTCCACGAGGCCGGCACCCTCAAACTCGACGCCTCGCGGGCCAGAAACGACCTTGGCTGGACCCCGCGCCTGCGCCTCGAAACCGCCCTCCAGTGGCTCATCGAGTGGGTTCGCGCGTGGGAGTCCGGCGCCGACATGCACGCCTTCACCCTCGCCCAGATCGCCGCCTACGAAGCCCTCGCAGCTCACACCTCATAGCTGACCAACGATAAAGCCGTACCCACTCCGGCCAGTTAAGCGCCACCAACCTCAGCTTCGACTTCTGATCGACAGCATGTAACCCGACGTTGACGACGCTCGCCGCCGAGCCATGTTCCAATAAAGCATCTCTGCTAATGCGAGCCCTTCCGATGACCCGATCCCTCCCCCGTCTCGCCGTTGCCGCCGCTCTCGTACTGGCCCTAGATGCCGCCCTGCCGCTCGCCGCGCAAACGCCCGCTGCGCCCAAAGTCGCCGCCGCGCCAGCTCCGTCCACAATCTCCGCGCTCTTGCTCTCCGACATTCACCTCGACCCCTACGCCGACCCCGCCAAGGTTGCCCAGCTTGACGCCGCGCCCGCCAGCGATTGGCCCGCCATCCTCGCCGCGCCGCCCTCGCCCACCCAGGCCGCCGACTTCGCCGCTCTCCAGCAAGCCTGCCCGGTCCGCGGCATCGACACGCCCAACGCCCTCTGGCAGTCGAGCCTCGCCGCCATCCGCGCCAATTCCGCGCACACCCAGTTCGTCACCATCAGCGGCGACCTGCTCGCCCACTCCTTCGACTGCAAGTACCGCACCCTCCTGCCTGCCGCCAAGCGCGGCGGCTACCTCGCCTTCACCTTGAAGACCATCCGCACCATCGTCTCCACCCTCCGCGAATCCCTGCCCGGCGTCCCCATCTACGTCGCCATGGGCAACAACGACTCCGGCTGCGGCGACTACCAGCTCGACTCCGCCCACGATGAGTTCCTGGCCGGCATCGCCCCCATCATTGCCGACGCTCTACCCGCCGATTTCTCCCCCGCGAACCGCGCCACCACACTCACCGACTTCTCCACCGGCGGCTACTTCAGCGTCCCGCTCGCTGGCGTTCCGCACACCCGCATCGTCGTCCTCGACGACCTCTTCTTCTCCCCCAAATACGCCACCTGCTCCGGCAAGCCCGACCCCGCACCGGCCGCCGCCCAGCTCGCGTGGCTCGACGCACAGCTTTCCGCCGCCCGAACCAACCACGAAAAAGTCTGGGTGATGGGCCACATCCCGCCCGGGGTTGACCTTTACGCCACCGCCAGGAAGCTCACCAACATCTGCATCACCGGCACGCCGCAGATGTTCCTCGCCTCCGAAGCTCTCCCCGATCTGCTCGCGCGCAACGCCGATGTTGTCTCGCTCGCGCTCTTCGGCCACACCCACTCCGACGAGCTGCGCCTGCTGACGCCCGAGCCATCAGCCCCACCCACTCAACGAACAACCAACAACGAACAACCAACAACCGGCACCCTCGGCGTCCCGCTCAAGGTCGTCGCCTCCATCACCCCGGTCAACGGCAACAACCCCTCCTTCACCGTGGCCAGGGTCGACCCCTCCACTGCGACGCTGGTCGACTACACCGTCATCCTCGCCTCCAACCAGACCGGCATCGCCACCACCTGGGCGAAGGAGTACACCTACTCCGCCGCTTACCGCGAGCCCGCCTTCAATCCCGCGGCGCTCACCAGCCTCATTGCCAACTTCCGCGCCGACCCCACCGGCGCCACGCCCGCCAGCCGGACCTACCTCACCGGCTACGCACCCCAGAGCAGCACCGGCCAGTTGCTCAAACTGGTCTGGCCGCAATATGTCTGCTCGATGGACCACGACTCCGCGGCCAGCTTCGCCGCCTGCGCCTGCGCCGCCGCGAAACAATAGCGCGACCTCGCCCGTCTCCTTAACTGAAATCCAGCTCAACTCGACCGCGCTCGACCACATTCGTCTCCGGATGCTACGATTCCCGTCGAAATAGTTCTCCCAACCCAAGGACATCTCATGCGCACTCTCACCGCCCTCTTCGCCCTCGCCTTCGCCCTCAGCGCCGCCGCACAAGCTCCCGCCCCAACTCCAGACTCATCCGCCCCGGCAGCGCCGCCGCGCAACCCTGCCGCCGCACCTGCCCCCATCGTCCCCACCGTCGTTCCGCCCGCGCTCGCAGGTCCGGTGACTTACACCTGCGGCCCCGCGAAGAAGGGCGTCACCGCCCTGACCCCCGCGACCCTGCTCTCGGACAAGTCCGCCGGCTGGGACCTGAAGACCGTCCCCACTGTCGCCGACGGCATCTGCTCCGCCGCGACCACGGATAAGCCGTTCTTCTTCTCCATCCCGGTGCCTCCGGGCAACTACCGCGTCACCCTCGCTCTCGGCGGCAAGGACGCCTCCACCATCACCGTCCGCGCCGAGGCCCGCCGCCTCTACATCGAGAAGCAGGCCGTCGCCGCCGGCAAGACCGTCACCCGCGACTTCGACGTCAACGTCCGCATCCCCGAGTTCACCAAGCCCGACGGCACCCAGGGCCGCGTCCGCCTCAAGCAGCGCGAGATCGGCAATCTCGACTGGGACCCCAAGCTCACCCTTGAGTTCAACGGCGTCAACCCCGCCTTCCACTCCCTCACCATCGAGCCGCTGGTCGGCGCCAAGGCCGAGCCCACCCTCTACCTCGCCGGCGACTCCACCATGGTCGACCAGGACGTCGAGCCCTGGGCCTCCTGGGGTCAGCAGTTGCCGCGCTTCTTCCTGCCCGGCGTCGTCGTCGCCAACCATGCTGAGTCAGGCGAGTCCGCCATCTCCTTCCTCGGCGAGCAGCGCTTCGCCGAGATCATCTCCATCATCAAGCCCGGCGATTACTTCTTCGTCCAGTTCGCCCACAACGACCAGAAGGTCGCCAACGGCATGCCGCGCTACATCCAGATCATGACCGACTTCGTCACCCAGGTCCGCGCCAAGGGAGCTACTCCGGTCATCGTCACCGCGCAGAACCGCAATAGCTTCGACGCCGCCGGCCACATCAACGACACCCTCGGCGGATATCCGCAAGCGTCGCGCAAGATCGCCGCTGACACCAGCACCGCCCTCATCGACCTGAACGACATGTCCAAAACCATGTTCGAAGCCATGGGTCCCGAGGGGGCCAAACACGCCTTCATGAACTTCAAAGCAGGCAGCTACCCCGGCGTCGACCGCGACATCGCCGACAGCACCCACTTCAACAACTTCGGCGCGTACGAGCTCGCACAGTGCATCACCCACGGCATCCGCGCAGACAAGCTCCCCATCTCGAAGTTCCTCGACCCCGCCGTCCGCGACTTCGATCCCGCCCACCCCGACGTCTTCGCCGACTTCCACCTGCCCTACACCCCACCCCAGAAGGCCGAAGACGTCACTGCAATCCCCCAAGCCAACCTCAAGTAGCGGGTGCCCCATGTCAGACGGCTTTTTCGTCTGACGTGGGATTGACGGTCAGGCGGCTCACCCAAATCCCGCAGGCCAACCTGAGATAGTCTGGGTGCCCCATGTCAGACGGTTTTTCGTCTGACGTGGGAAAGGTCTCACAACCTGAAGTAATCTGGGTGCCCCATGTCAGACGGTTTTTCGTCTGACGTGGGAATCCGTCTCAATAGGAATGTCCAAAGTGCCCTCAAGACTTGTGCGACTTCAAGAGACAGGCCACTCCCACTTCATCACCTTCAGTTGCCATGGCCGCAATCCGTATCTAAGTTCTCCCGAGGCGAAGACTGTTCTTCAAGGAGTCATTGAGAAAATCCGGAATCGTTACAGATTCCACATATTCGGCTATGTCATCATGCCCGAACACGTTCATCTGCTTCTCTCAGAACCCGAGCTGAAGCCTCTGAACGTCGCTTTGGCCGTCATCAAGAGAGAGGTTTCCTCTCTGCTCGTCGAGAAGCCTTTCCGGCTGCCACGCTATTACGACTTCAACATATTCACGAACGCGAAGAGCATGGAGAAGCTGCGATACATCCACCGAAACCCCGTAACCCGAGGTCTCGCCAAGCGCCCGGAGGACTATCCCTGGTCCAGTTTTCGGGCCTACGCCTTGCTGGAGAGCAACCCGGTCACCATCACTCGAACTGTATAGGAACAGTGCTCACTCCCACGTCAGACGAAAAGCCGTCTGACATGGGGCACCCAGTTCATTTCTTCACCAACTCCCGGTACAGCTCCACCGTCTGCTTCGCAATCGCCTCCCACGCAAACGTCTCTTCCACCCGCCGCCGTCCCGCGTCGCCCATGCGTTTGCAGATCACCGGATTCTCCATCAGCTCCGCGATATTCCCCGCAAGGTCCCGCGCAAACCGGTCCCCATCCATCGGGAAGCCGGTCACCTTGTCCGCCTTGAACGGCACCAGGTAGCCGGTCACCTCATCTACCACCACCTCCAGAATCCCGCCGGTCGCGCTCGCCACCACCGGCGCGCCGCACGCCATCGCCTCCAGGTTGATAATCCCGAACGGCTCATACACCGACGGGCAGCAGAAGACCCGGCAATTCGAGTACAGCTCGATCGCCTCCGGCTTGGTCACCATCTTCTCGATCCACACAATGTTTCCGCCCGCGCCCCGCGCCGCCTCGACGCCCTCCCGCATCTCCGCTGCGATTTCCGGCGTGTCCGGAGCGCCCGCGCACAGCACCACCTGCGTCCCTTTCGGCAGATACTGTACCGCATCCACCAGATGCACCACACCCTTCTGCCGCGTGATCCGCCCCACGAACAACACGTATGGCGCGCTCACATCCACGCCATATTTCACCAGCGCATTGGTCGACGCCGTCTTCTGATACTCCGCCAGATCGATGCCGTTGTAGATCACATGCACCTTGGCCGCATCCACCTCGGGATACGCCCGCAGAATGTCCGCCTTGGTCCCATGAGACACCGCAATAATCGCGTCCGCGTCCAGAATTGCCGTCCGCTCCATCCACGAGCTCATCGCATAGCCCGACCCCAGTTGCTCCGCCTTCCACGCCCGCAGCGGCTCCAGAGAATGGGTCGTCAGCACGAACGGAATCTTGTACAGCTTCTTCGCCAGGAACCCCGCCATCGACGCGTACCACGTATGCGTATGCACTACATCGATCGCCGCCAGTTCCTTCATCTGCGCCAGGCTCAGCGCCAGCGCATCCACCGCCGTCTTGAACTTCGCTGCCGTCCCGGCCGTGATCTCCGGCGCCGGCTCATCCCCGCGCACCAGCAGGTTGCCTATACTCTCCCGCTGCGTCCCCCAGCAATGAACCTCAACCTCGATCAGCTTGGCCAGCTCGCGGCTCAGATACTCCACGTGCACGCCCGCCCCGCCGTACACCTGCGGCGGATACTCTCGCGTCATCAACCCAACTCGCATCGCTCTCCCTCGATTTCCTCGCAACAGCATACGCGAGGCCGGGTGCCCCACGTCAGACAGCCTCCCCGTCTGAGATGGGGTTTGCTCCTCAATATCGCCATCGTGTCTGCGTCGTCTGCCAACGCATGTTCTCGAAGTTGTGCAGCTCCTTCATCTTGGCCGCCAGCGCCTGGTGCATGTCGCTCGACGCCGTGCAACGCGCCGTTCCCGCGATGCTCTCGCCATAGTGCACCGCCAGGTAGTAGACAAACTCCTTCGTGAATCGGTTGCTGTCGATGCCGGAGAGCGGCGTAAATATCTCGCTGAAGTAAACCCGCGAATGCGAAGCCGCGATCGAGGAACAGTAGTAGTACGTCTCACAACGCGCCGCCGGCACAATCGCCAGACAAAGCAAGACCATCCACTTCATCGCCAAGTCCCTCCTTCAGCGCCAGTCCCTCCCGCCACGCTCATCGTCCTAGCGCCGCGATGCGACCAGTGTAACCCGCTGCCCCAGCCCCACTCCCCAGCCTATTGATCGAATCGTCAATACTGGTTCAATTACTTGCCAGCGGTAGTCCCCCGCCGCAAATCGCACAACATGCATCTTGACAGGGCCGCGGCGAATCCTAATCATCGGATATAGTCTCAGCGAGGTGTCTCTTTGGCGCGTCCCTACTGGTCCGGTCACATCCAGATCTCTCTCGTCTCCTTCGGCGTCAAGCTGTTCGTCGCCACCGAAGCCAAGGGCGAGATTCGCTTCCATCAGATCAGCCGCTCCACCGGGGAGCGCGTCCGCCACCAGAAGGTGCTCGCCTCCGCGCTTGAACAGGCCCCCGGCGAGGCCGCCGCGCCGGTCGAGAAGGATGAGATCGTCAAAGGTTACGAATACAGCAAGGACCAGTACGTCATCATCGAGCCGTCCGAGATCGCCAACCTGCGCGTCCCCTCCAAGCACACGGTCGAGATCACTCAGTTTGTCTCGCTCGACGAGGTCCCCCTCGAGTACTTTGAGAAACCTTACTTCGTCGTGCCCGAGAACGACATCCAGGCCGAAGCCTTCGCCGTCGTGCGCGCCGCGCTCGCCAAAGCGAAGAAGGCCGGCCTGGGCAAGATCGCTTTCGGCGGACGCGAGCACATCATGGCCATCACCGCGCCGCCCGGGGCCGGCCTTCAGGAGAAGGACGACGGTGGCATGATGGCCTACACCATGCGCTACCAGGAAGAGCTGCGCAACTCCGCCGAATACTTCCACGACATCAAGCAGGTCAAGGTCGACGACGACTCGCTCGAACTCGCTGAGACCCTCATCAAGAAGCGCACCGCGAAGTTCGACCCCGGCAAGTTCACCGACGGCTACGAGGCCGCGCTCAAGGAACTGGTCGAGGCCAAAGTGAAACACGCGCCCATCCCGCACGACGAAGTCCCCAAGCCCGCCCGCGGCCAGGTCATCAACCTGATGGATGCGCTGCGCAAGAGCCTGCAGGGCGCCGACGCTCCGGCTGCGGCTGCCGCATCCAAAAAGAAGCCGCCCGCCCGCGCAACCGCGCCGCTCTTCCCCGAGCACGAGGAGAAGGCCGGGCCGACGCTGGTCCGGTCTTCCGCCAAATCGACCTCGCGCGCGGCCAGCACAGCCGCGAAGACCGCCAAGGGACAGGCGAAGCGCAAGTCCGCTTAGCCTTCAGAGGGCCAATCGAACGCATCTGACAATCCAGTTGGAGTGAGCCGATGGCCGCCGCAAGCGCGAAAAACACCGCCAAGCCCAAATCCGCCAAGACCGCAATCAAGGAAACCTCCGCAGAAGAGCCCGCCCAAACCGCCTCCAACGCCGTCGACGAACAGCTTGCGCGCTACCGCTCCATGCGCGACTTCAAAGTCACCGCCGAGCCTGCCGGATCGTCCACAAAGTCCACTCCCAAAGCCCCCACGCAGCTCCCCTTCTGCGTGCAGAAGCACGCTGCCTCCCATCTGCACTACGACTTCCGCCTCGGCTGGAATGGCGTGCTCAAGAGCTGGGCCGTCGCCAAGGGCCCCAGCTACGTCGTCGCCGACAAGCGGCTCGCCGTCCAGGTCGAGGACCACCCCATGGAGTACGGCGGCTTCGAAGGCGTCATCCCCGCGGGCCAGTATGGCGGGGGCACCGTCATGCTGTGGGACCAGGGCACCTGGGAGCCCCAGCCCGCCTATCCCGACGTCGACGCCGGCCTGCGCAACGGCTCGCTGAAGTTCATCCTCCACGGCAGCAAGCTCAAGGGCAAGTGGGCGCTCATCCGCATGAAGCCGCGCCCCAAAGAGACCAAGCCCACCTGGCTGCTCATCAAGGAGCACGACGACTTCGAGCGTCCGCCCACCGGCCCCGCCATCACCGACGCCGAACCCAACTCCGTCGTCACCAGCCGCACCATGGAACAGATCGCGCGCAGCGAGGACCACGTCTGGAACTCCAAAGACACCCGCTCTGGCAACCAGGCCTGGTACCGCCAGGACAGCAAGGAAAGCAAATCCGATCCGCCCGTCGAACAACGGACAACGAACAACGGTCAACGAATTTCCACCGCGGTCCGTTTACCCTCTCTCGCCTCTCTCCCCCGCGAATCCCAACCCGCTTTCGTCTCCCCGCAGCTCGCCCAGCAGGCCGAGTCACCACCCTCCAGCGATGGCTGGCTGCACGAGCTCAAGCTCGACGGCTACCGCACCCAGGCCCGCAAAGACGGCAATCGCGTCCAACTCCTCACCCGCACCGGCCTCGACTGGACCCACCGCATGGCCTCCATCGCGGCAGAAATCGGAAAGCTGCAACCGAACAAAATCACCCTCGATGGCGAAGTCGTCGTCCTCGCCCCCGACGGCACCACCAGCTTCGCCGACCTCCAGGCCGCCTTCCAGAACAACGCAAAGAATCGCCCCCTCACCTACTTCGTCTTCGACCTGCTTCACCTCAACGGCCACAACACCCGCGGCCTTCCTCTGCGCGACCGCAAGGCCCTGCTCACCGAGCTCCTCGCCCACGCCGACCCCAACATCCTCCGCCTCTCCGAACACCTCGAATCCGACGGCCCCACCCTCTTCCGCAACGCCTGCAAGCTCCGCGCCGAGGGCATCGTCTCCAAGCGCGCATCCGCCGTCTACCACGCCGGCCGCAGCTCCGACTGGATCAAATGCAAGTGCCTCCACGAGCAGGAATTCGTCATCGGCGGCTACACCCTCCCCGGCGCCGGCCACACCGGCATGAAGGGCGTCGGCGCGCTGCTGCTCGGCTACTATCAGGGCATCGGCGACCATAAGGAACCAGCCAAGCTGATCTACGCCGGCCGCACCGGCACCGGCTTCACCCAGCAGACCCACAAGCTCCTCCGCGACAAGCTTGATGCCCTCGCGCAATCCTCCACACCCTTCGCCGCACAGCTGCCCGCCGAAGCCCGAAGCGGCGCGCACTGGGTCAAGCCGAATCTCGTAGCGCAAGTCCGCTTCGCCACCTGGACCGCCGACTCGCTCGTCCGCCAAGCCGCCTTCCTCGGCCTGCGCGAGGACAAGCCTGCCGCCCAGGTCACCCGCGAAACTTCCGCCCCCACCCCGCGCTCCTCCAAGCCCGCCGCCAAATCCGCCTCCCACCCCACCCACACCCACCCCATCGCAGCCAAGCGTTCCCCAACGGACAGCGTAGAACGGTCAACGTACAACGTAAAACGTACAACGAACAACGACCCTCCCCCCGTCCGTCTCACCCACCCCACCAAGGTCCTCGATCCCGAATCTCACCTCACCAAGCAGGCGCTCGCCGACTACTACTGGGCCGTCGCATCCCGCATGTTGCCCCACATCGCCGGCCGGCCGCTCTCGCTCGTCCGCTGCCCCGACGGCGCCGCCAAGCCCTGCTTCTTCCAGAAGCACGTCACCTCCCTGCTTCCGCCCGGCATCGGTTCCGTCCCCGTCCCCGACAAGAAGACCGGCGTCATCGAGCCTTACATCACCCTCTCCACGCCCGAAGCCCTCGCTGGCCTGGCCCAGCTCGGCGTCCTCGAGGTCCATCCCTGGGGCTCGCGCAACGACTCGCTCGAGCACCCCGACCGCCTCATCTTCGACCTCGACCCCGACGAATCCCTCCCCTGGTCCGTCGTCACCGCCGCCGCCACCGACGTCCGCACCCGCCTCAAAAAGATCGGCCTCACGAGCTTCCTCAAAACCACCGGCGGCAAGGGTCTGCACGTCGTCATCCCCATCGAACCGAAGCTCAGTTGGGCAGATGCCAAGGACTTCGCCCACCGCTTCGTCCTCGCCATGGAGCGCGCCAACCCCGCCCTCTACCTCACCAAGATGACCAAGTCCGCCCGCACCGGCCGCATCTTCCTCGACTACCTCCGCAACGAGCGTGGCGCCACCGCCGTCGCCCCCTACTCGCCCCGAGCCCGCGCCGGCTGCAACGTCTCCATGCCGCTCGCCTGGACGGAGATTGCTACCGGCCCCTTCGCCACCACCCGCCCCACCTTCCGCGTCGCAGACTTCGCCACCTGGCGCGCCCGCCTCGGCAAAGACCCCTGGAAGGCCATCGCCTCCACCCACCAAACCATCACCCCCGCACTCCTCGCCGCCTTGTCAGACCCCGGACACGTATGACGTGCGTCACCGCGCCCCGCACCGCCGCCTGCTAGCGTGAACTCTGGACTTCGGTCCGAGGAGTCTTCATGCTGTATATCGTTATTGCGATGACCGGTTTTCTGATCGCCATCCAGGCCGGCTGCAACGCCACTCTGGAGAAATACCTGCAGAACCCCATACTCTCCGCTTTCCTGAGTTTTTGCGCCGGCACAGCCGCATTGCTCCTTGCCTTCGCGATCTACGCCGCCACTACCAGGACGCCGATGCCGCGCGCAGCACAGTGGTCCTCTGTACCGTGGTGGGGCTGGACTGGCGGAGCGCTTGGCGCGGTCTACATCCTCTGCATGGTGCTCACTGCGGAAAAGGTCGGCTCGGGCATCTTCATCGGCCTCACCGTCACCGCCACCATCGTCACCTCGTTGGTCATGGACCACTTTGGACTGCTCGGATTCAAGCAACATACTGCCGGCCCCGGCCGCATCCTCGGCGGCGGCCTCATGATCGCCGGAATGCTCCTCATCGGCAAATTCTAGCTACTGCCCGTGCATCTTTCCGAATGCGAGTTCGCTTCCACCCGCCAATCCTTCCGCAGTTCTTGCAGAAATCGCATAGACTCCATATCCTTGTCCCGAGATATCCTCATCCAAGGAGGCCTCGCTCATGCGCAAAGCCGCCGTCACTGCAATCCTGCTGGTGCTCTTCGCGCTTGCCGCCCTCGCCACCCGCGCCCAGTTTGTCGGCAGTCGCGTCCGCGACGACTTCCACGACACTGCTACGATCCTGCGTCCGCCCGCTGGCGCCAAAGTGGCCATCATCGTCTTTGAGGACCTCGGCTGTCCCATGTGCGCCCGCGCTCACCCCATCGAGCTCCAGGCCGCCGAGCAGTTCCATGTGCCCATCGTTCGCCATGACTTCCCTATCGCCTCGCACATCTGGACCTTCAACGGCGCCGTCTGCGCGCGCTACATCGAGGACAAGGTCAATCCCAAACTCGCCGGCGAGTACCGCACCGCCGTCTTCGCCTCGCAGTCCGCCATCGCCAGCAAGGAGGATATTCAGCAGTTCACCATCCAGTGGCTACAGAAGCACGGACAGCAGATGCCCTTTGTCCTCGACCCCAATGGCCATCTCGCCGCTGAAGTCCAGGCCGACTTCGATCTCGGTCGCCGCCTGAACGTCACCCATACCCCGACCATCGTCGTCGTGACGCGAGACAACTACCAGATGGTCTGCGGCAACGAAACGCTCACAGACCCGACGCAGCTCTTCCCCATCCTTCGCGCCGCCATCGCCCAGGCCAACGCCGCACCCACGCCCTCCCAGCCCAAACAACCTGCCAAGCAATCCTTCTAGGCAAGGCGTTCCGGCCCGGCTTCACCCCTGCCCATACGTCGCCCCCGCCCCATGCTTCCGGAAGTAGTGCCGGTCCAGCAGCGCCTGCGTCACCACATCCGCATCGGCCTTCAGTGTCAATGTCCGGTAGGCCATGCGCGCCACCGCCTCCAGCACCACCGCATTGTGCGCTGCATCGTGTGCGTCCGTGCCCCACGCAAACGGAGCATGTCCCGCCACCAGGCAAGCCGGCACCGCCAGCGGATCGATCGCCGCGTGGGCCGGTCCGTTTGGGCCTTCGGGAGTCGCCGCAAAGCGCGCCACAATCGCCAGCCCGGTCTCATGCACGTACCTTCCGCCGATCGCCTCATCGGTCAGCGGCGCGGTGCACGGCACGGGTCCGTAGAAGTAATCTGCGTGCGTAGTCCCCAGCGCCGGGATCGCCAACCCGGCCTGCGCAAAGCTGGTCGCAAACTCCGAGTGCGTATGCACCACCCCGCCAATCCCCGCGAACTCGCGATACAGCAGCGTATGCGTGTCCAGGTCCGACGACGGCTTCAGCGTGCCCTCGACGATCTTGCCGTTCAGGTCGGTCACCACCATGTGCTCCGGCCGCAGGTCGTCGTAGTCCACGCCCGACGGCTTGATCACCACCAGCCCCAGCTCGCGGTCGATCCCGCTGGCATTGCCAAATGTGTAGAGCACCAAGCCGCGCTTCACCAGCTCAAGGTTGGCGTCCAGAACAGCAGTGCGAAGTTCCTTCAGGAGCATGTCCAACAGCATACAACCGACCGCTGTGCTGTGAGTCCACTCCCGCTTGCGCCGACCATCTGGAGGACCGCGCGAAGCTGGAAAAGGGCGTGCGAACGCCCTATTGCAGCAGGCTCTCTTCGCTGGAGCGAAGCCGCACAATGCGGTCGATGGCGTACGGCGCGCGCTGACTGGACGTGTGGAAGTGGCGCACCTCCAGTTCGCCCAGCAACCCGATGCCCAGCATCTGGATGCCGGCCAGGATCAGCACCGCCGCAATCACGAAGATTGGCCCGTGAGCGTGCATCACCGGCTCCCCGGTCATCACCTTCAACACCAGCAGCCACGTCGACAACGCCCCGCCCGCGAAGATGCCCAGCGTGCCGATCAGGCCGAAGAAGTGCAGCGGCCGCGTCATGTAGCGCAGCAGAAACCGGATGGTCAGCAGATCGAAGAACACCCCTACTGTGCGCGACAGCCCATAGTGGCTTTGCCCATATTGGCGGCTCGGGTTCGAGATCGGGATCTCGCAGATGCTTGCCCCATACCACGAGGCCAGCGCCGGGATAAAGCGGTGCATCTCCCCATACAGCGGAATGTTGTGGATCACCTCGCGCCGGTAGGCCTTATACGTGCTACCAAAGTCGTGGATGTCCACGCCCGAGAGCCGCGCCATCAGCCAGTTGGCGCAGCGCGACGGGATGCGCCGCAGCAGCAGGCTGTCGGCACGGTGCGCGCGCCATCCGCTCACCACGTCGTAGCCCTCCTCCAGCCGCGCCAGAAAGTTGGGAATCTCTTCCGGATCGTGCTGCAGGTCGCCGTCCATCGAGATCAAAAAATCTCCCTGCGCGTGATCGAAGCCGGCCGCCAGCGCCGAGGTCTGACCAAAATTCCTGCGCAGCTTGATCACCAGCACCCGGCTGTCCACCGCCGCAATCTCCTCCAGCAACCGGTAGGTGCGATCGCGCGAGCCATCGTCCACAAACACCATCTCAAACGAGTCGCCCACCTGCTCCATCACCAGCTTCACCCGGTCGTAGAGCGTGGTCACGTTCTCTTCTTCGTTGTGGAACGGCACGACGATGGAGTATTTCGGCACACCTCGATGATACCCCCGAGATCGCAATGCCGCTTGAATTCCCAGCCCGGAATTGCGCCTGGTTGTGACCCCACCAAAGGAATCAACCGTGGTGCGCAAATCTTGCGCAACCGCCAATTTTGCCTCGACGCCAAAATCACCGCCCCTCAAAATGAGAGGGTACGGAGGCCTATGGAACGGATATTTCGGCTCTTGATCGTCGTCGTGGCCGTGGTCGGCGGCATCTTCTGGTATGTCCACTGGTCCCAGACCCGCGCCCTCAACAGCGGCGACGTCTACGTTCGCGATCAGCCCGGCGACAACACCCAGCCCGCCACGCCCGAGCCCATCACTCCTCAGCCAGCCGCTCCTGAGCCCACAGCTTCCGCGCCCGCCCCGACTCCGAAGCCCCATCCGGGCGCAGCCCAGGCCGCCGCACCCCAGCTCACCGCAACCCCGAAGCCTCAGCCCACCCCGCCGCAGTCAGCCGCAGCCCCGAAGCCCCAGCTTCAGCCCACTGCGCCCAAGCCCGCCGGAACCCCGAAGCCGCAGCGGGTCGCAACCCCGAAGCTCCAGCCCACCCCGCCGCAGGAGATCGCCAGCAACAGCCCCCCGGAGCAACCCCATACCGCTCCATCCCATACCGCTCCATCCCATA
>Ga0182013_10002048_pt1 | contig 26791 bp, 13 predicted proteins | sample 612S2MmetaG_FD_120487 | JGI IMG/M metagenome (GOLD analysis project Ga0182013, IMG submission 120487) | Permafrost microbial communities from Stordalen Mire, Sweden - 612S2M metaG | ecosystem: Environmental > Terrestrial > Soil > Wetlands > Permafrost | place: Sweden: Stordalen | collected...
CCGAACCAGAACCGACGCACCAACCCAAGCCACTAGACACAAATCTCCACCGCTTGAGGATCACCTTCACGTCAGTAATAACTGAAATTTGAAAACCTCGCTTTATTCAGCGTCTCCCTAAATCACCGGGGCGGCGTCGCCGTCCGTCCCGGACACTTTCCGGCGTTTAATCGCTCTTTTATGAATCCCGTTTATCGGCTCTTTAATAGTGCGTTAAGCGCCCCTAAATGGGCGGCGTTGGCGTCACATTTGCCGACTGATCCGGCGCTGCCACGGCCCGCCCGGCGCGTTTGCGGATGCCATTGCGCCGGTTAAGCTCCTGAAAAGCCCTTGCACCTTGCACCCCTCCACGTCCACGGTGATTTTGTCCGGTTTGAGAGTTCCAACATTGATTTCATTGGCTGTTTTGAGTGTTTTTCTTGGAACTGCCAAACCGACATGTGAAAACAAACCGGACATTCGTTTCCGCCTAAGAACCTGCTTAAACCCTTGAAGATTCACAAGAGTGGTGCGCGTGGCGGGAGTTGAACCCACAACCTTCAGCTTCGGAGGCTGACGCTCTATCCAATTGAGCTACACGCGCGGTCAAATACAGGTTATGCGCGGGCGGGTTTTTGCTCAACCGGAATCTACACAAAAAAAGGGACAGCCCAAAGGCCGTCCCCATGCAAACCATTGTCCTGATAATCAGGTTTGGGGTGGTGCGGCTGGAGGTGGAGTGCCACCACCGTTGCCACCACCACGGCGACCGCCACCGCGTTGGAGCAATGGCTGGATGACCTTGAATTGATCAGCCGTGACGATGGCCTTCAACGCGTCACTTGCTTCTGTTGTAATGGCCGCGCGTTTTGTTCGTTTGTCGGCCTGAGCGATGGTCGTGTCGGCACGCAGGTCAGCTTGTTTTTTGATCATGTCGTCAAGGACAGGCTTGACCTTGGTAATTTCGTCATCCGTCAGTTTATTGGTCTCACCCAGGCTCGTTTGAAAACGCTTTATAAGACCGTCGGAAGTCATCGGGCCACGTGCGCCGCCTCCGGCACCGCCTGGAGCAGCAGCACCTCCCGCAGGGGCGTCTGCTTGTGCAAGCACTGCTGTGCTGCACACAAACAGGCTGCCAGCAATGAGCGCTACAACCAACATAGTTTTGGTTAATTTCATAGATTTATTCGATTTGTTTTATTTGTACGATTACACCGCGCCGTTTGGAGCAGCTGGATATGAATTCAGACGAAGGATGAGAAAGAAGGTTACAGAGCGCGCAAAATTTTTGCCGCCGATGAAATCGTCTGTTCGATGTCTGCCTCCGTGTGCGCCGTCGAAATGAAGCCCGCCTCGAATTGCGATGGGGCGAGATAAATCCCCGAGTTGAGCATCCCATGGAAAAACTTCTTGAACCGTTCACGGTCACTTTTCATCGCATCGGCCAGGTTGTGAACCGGCACGCTGGCAAAATAGGCGCAAAACATCGAGCCACAGGAATTGAACTGGACCGGCACTTTTGCCGACTTGGCTGCTTCCCGCATTCCGGTCGCAAGCTGCGCACCAAGTTTTTCGAGCAACGCGTATTTGGTTCCGTTGCCCGTTTTACTATTCAATTCTTCCAAATTCGCGATGCCTGCGGCCATCGCCAGCGGATTGCCGCTCAATGTCCCCGCCTGATAAACCGGACCGAGCGGCGCGAGCAAATCCATGATTTCCGTGCGACCGCCAAATGCGCCCACCGGCAAACCTCCGCCGATGATTTTACCGAGGCACGTCAAGTCGGGAGAAATATTGAAAAGTCCCTGCGCTCCGCCTTTGGCCAGACGAAAGCCTGTCATTACTTCGTCGAAAATCAGCAACGCGCCCTTGGCCTTTGTGATTTTACGTAAAAATTCCAGATAACCCGGCTTCGGCAGATACAAACCCGCGTTGCCCGGCACCGGCTCGACGATGATTCCGGCAATTTGATTTTTATTTGCTGCGAACGCGGCCTTCACGGCGTCCACATCGTTGAACGGCACGACGATGGTGTGTTGAGTGAACGCAGCTGGAATTCCCGCGCTGTCAGGATTCCCGAACGTGAGCGCTCCGGAACCGGCCTTGACCAAAAGCGAATCCACATGGCCGTGATAGCAGCCGTCGAACTTGATGATCTTGTCGCGCTTCGTGAATCCGCGCGCGAGCCGGATCGCGCTCATGCACGCTTCCGTGCCGGAACTTGTCATGCGAACTTTTTGAATGCTCGGAACCAGTTCACAGATCAATTTCGCCATTTTGATTTCAAGCGGATTTGGAATTCCGAAGCTGGTGCCGTGTTCGGCGGCGGCCTTGACGGCGGAAATGATTTTGGAATGCGCGTGGCCGAGAATCGCCGGGCCCCAGGTGCCGACATAATCAATTAATTCATTGCCGTCCACGTCCCAAACACGCGCGCCCATGGCCTTGTTGACAAAAAACGGGTTGCCGCCTACGGCGCGGAAAGCGCGCACGGGTGAGTTGACGCCGCCGGGAATGTATTTCAACGCCTCGGCAAAAAGTTTTTCGGATTTCGGGCGCACAATTTTTACTTTCGGAGAAATGTTTCCGCCAGCGAACCTTTTTCCGTGCGGATGACAGCGCCGGTGTTCACATTGTGCCGCTCGAACCAGCCGTCGCTGGTCTCCAAAACGAACTGGATGTTGTCCGTCGCGGCCAGAACCGCATTCGTGTCGTTTTTTTCCAGATGATGGATTTCCTGGATCACACCGTCGGGACTTATGTAGGCGGCGGAAATGGATTCGGGACAATTCTTCATCCAGAACGACGCCTGTTGCGGCTGCGGCAAGACAAAAAGCATTGAGTCCGAGTCCTGGATGTTCGTACGAAACATCATGCCGGTTTCTTCCTCGCGCCAAGTCAGTGCGAGTTCGGCATCCAAAGTTTCCGCGCCGAGATAAATTTTCATCGTCGGCAACTTCGGCTGCGCCTGGGTGGGCAGCCAGTCTTGTGGCACCGGCGGCGCGGCGGCGGTTTCCGTTTTTTTGCAGCCGGCGAGCAAGTTTGCGGCCAGCAGCAGCACGAACAATTTTGTCGGTTTCACAAAACCATCTTGCCGGAAGCAGAGAAAATATTCAACCAAACTGAATCCACGGCGCAACCGCACTTGCGATTAACGTCCGCAAGCCAAATTCTTCAGGGGTAAATCAATCGAAAGAAAACATTGATCTGCGTCTGGTCGATTGGAATCCACATTTGGTTGGTAGAGACCGAACCGGGTACGACCACCCATGCAGCGGGATTGCTGAGGCTGTTGGTGTTCACCATAAGCCGCCAGCCGATGTGGTCGGAGGGCCAATTGAATTGGAGACCATTGTTCAACAGCGTAAAGTTGATGGGCAGTATTGACGTGGATGCCGGATGTGCGACAACTTCTGTTGAATAGGCAGATTCATCCCCAAGAATATTTAACGCTGTAACGACGTAATAATATGCGGTGCCATTTTGAATGCTGCTGTCGGTGTAAGTAACATTTGTGGCAAGGCTCACGATTTGCGTGTAAGGCCCACCCGAGGTGAGGCTGCGATAGACATTGTAATATGTGCCATTTCCGGTCCAGTTCAATGTGGCGCTTTGGCTTGTGTAGCTGATGGCAACGGCTGGCGGCGTGGCTGCGGCAATTGTCACCGGTTGATAAGGTTTGACGAGCCGCCACTGGGTTGCCGTGCTGGGTGCAGGATCGTTGACCATGCTGAATGAAATGGCCGGTGCTGAGCCGCCGCCCTGAATGCTTTGCGAAGCGGCCAGATTATCAAGGTAATAATAGCCGTTGCTGTCCGGGCCGTTGAACCACCAGTCCACCGCCGAGTTGGTCGTGCCGTAAGGCGCGAGATCCAGTGTTCCGCCTTTGTTGCGCAGCCGCCGGCCGTCGTTCAGTGAAATAATATACCAGTGATTGGTTGTCGGTGCTGGCAGCAAGGCCCATTCCGTCGTGGCATTTCGAACGTAGATGGTTGAGACCACGGGCCCGGTGACATTATTGGTATCTGTCAGGCGGAAACTTGTGCCGAGGTTGTGAATAACATAAGGCGTCCGGGCGTGCAGCGTGAGGTCGCCATCCCAAGTCGCATAAAGTTCTCCGTAAGGAGAAAGGGTTTGATTGGTGTCCAAAAACATCGTTCCGGTGTAACCATTGTCAACCCACGGACTGGCACTGTTGCTGCCGGTGAATGGAAAAATGGAATAGCGCTTCAACCATTCCTGGCTTTCGGCCTGCCACATGAATTCGGCGAGGAAATTATAGTCGTCATTTTCGGACCACGACTTCGTATCATTCCAGTCTACCGGTGAAAACTCCGTGAGCCAGACGGGCCGGCCCCAAGTGTTATAGACGCTTTGCAGAACACCCATCATGGATGAAGCGCTCGGCGGTACATATTCATGGACTGCGGTATAGTCCACGCGATAATTATTGCTGGCGATCAGGCTGTAGAAATTATACTCCCACGAATCAAAGGTGTTTTGCACCGCCGGACTTACCAGCGGCAAGTTTAAGGCCTGAATGAGGGGCCAAGCTCCGATGGCGTCGTTGGTGCTGGTATTGGATTGAGTGGCATTGTCCGGCTCGTTGTAGGTCAGCAGGTAGTCGGGTTGTGCGCCGGCCAGCCATCCAGCGTCTCGCGCCTGCGCATCGCCCAGCGTCTCGTAATATTGGGCCGCATAAATCATCGGGACATAGTTGAACGAAGGTGGCGGTGAAGCCGAAGTATGGTCATCGTAGTTGTAAGCCCAGTTCAATCCCAACTGCGCGTATTCGCCTTCATAACCCGCGCAACCTTTCTTGGGAAAGTGTGTCTGATACGCAATAGTCCAGAATTGAAACGGACTGGACGAGGAATTTTGCAGCGTCACATTGGCCGGGTTTCCGTTGTCCGTTTGCAACACCAGATCGCCCGCCGCGTTCACGATGCGATAAGCGCCGTTCCCGACATCTTCCAAATACCATTGCTGAGCGCTCGTGCCGGTGTAAGTGACGGGAATGACGCTGGAGCCGACGAGGTTCGGAAATTTCGCCGCGAGACATTGCCAGGTCGTGCGGTTGCGGATGCGGAAGGTGCTGTTCTGATAATTGTAAAGCACCTCGAACTGCTGGTCGAATGCGGTGTTGGTGGCGGTCGCCTGGCTTGCGACGGCGGAATTGATGACGAGCGTGTTGGCATTGCCCTGATTGACGATGTTCCAAAATCCGTCGCTGAAAGTATCGAAGATAAAACGGTTGGTGGGATAGGTGACCACAATCGGCTTGGAGATACTGCTAACGCTGCCGTTGGCGGCACTAAGAGAGGTCGAACCCGGGGCAACCCCCGTGATCAGGCCGGAGGCAGACACGCTAGCTATGTTGGGGTTATTATGGATGAAAGTGGTCTGCCCATAATTTAACATATTCACGTTGGTCACGTTGGCGAATGTTCCGATGACGATGGCTTGCTGGTTGGAATAGAGCGGCATCGGGCTGCTGAACGAAAGCGCGACACTCAAAAGCGCTCCGGGGTCAATCACCGACACGACATTGCTCGCTGAAAAGCCGGAAAACGTCGAAATGACGGTAGCCTGACCAACACCAACTGCCTGCAAGAAACCGTTGCTCGACACGGTAACGACGTTGGTGTTGCTGGAAAAGTAAACCAAGCCCGGTGTCGCGGGCGACAGGACGACATTGGAAGAGTTAAGGTAATTGCCTGTCACCACAACCTGATCAAATCCGCCAATGATTTGATTTGTGGATGCTAATTGCTGGTTGATGGCTTGAAGATTTAGCGGCAATGGATTGACGACACTTGCCACGGAATAAGAGCCAAAACTAAGCGGGACGGTGTTGTTGGTGAATGTCAGATTTGTTCCGGTGATGGGCGGCAGAAAAGTCCCAGTTAGATTTTGGTCGATCTCCACCATCCAGCCCATGTTCGTGGTGCTGCCGGTTGCGGATGGGTAGAGTTCAATATGGACACGATTGGTGGGCGCGCCCGAACTGGTCGGGTTGTTGACGCTATTGTAGACGCCGTTGGTGAATATCTGGCTTGCACCCACACCCAATCTGGTTAATACGCCAAGAGTGGCACCGGTTACCCCTTCGGTATTTCCAGCGGCATTGAGGTTGATGGCGCACCAACCATCGCCCGAGCCGGTCAGTGGGCTGTTGGTGGCAACAATGCCATCAAAAACTACCGTATCTCCGGCGAGAAGGCTCAATCCATTGATTGTTACAGGAGGGTTTAGTGGATTGATCTGACTGGTGTTGGATATAACGGTGGGGTTGAAAATAAATGGGACTATTCCCGGTGTGGACCGGACATTCAAAGTGGCCACAGTGCTTGTGACAATGTTGCCCGCCGTGAGCAGGTTGGTAACGACAACACTGTATTGTGTCCCATTATAAGATGCATTAACGGTCGGTGTGGTGTAAGTCAGATTGGTGGCTCCAGCAACAGGAATTCCATTGGAAAGCCAATGTTGCGCTGTTTTTAAGGGATAGCCTTGAGTCAATGTGGCGGCAAAGATTGCTTTTAAACCTGCCGCCACCGTGGAGATGGCTGGAGCAGGTGCCGAAACGGCAATGATGGGCTGGGTTTGAATGAATGAATGCGTCGCATTGTTGGCGCCAAAATTAAGGGCAATGACGTTGTTTGCGAAGTTCAAGCCCGTGCCGCTGGCTATGGCGCTGAAAGTTCCGGTAATTCCCTGATCAATTTTGACGGAATAATTCATGTTGGTCGTGGTGCCGGTCGTGGTGCAGGTCAGAGTAATCTGAACACGGTTAGTCCTGGAACCTTGAGAGATGCCAAACTTGGTTGAGTTGCTTGAACCATTGAGAAAAAGCTGGCATTGATTTCCGCTGGTCGTTCCTGTTTCCACCAACACTCCCAAGGTGGCATTGACGACACCACCATAACCGCTGCCGTTCAGATCAACTGATCCCCACGCGTCGCCGCCGGAACCGGGCACGTCAATGACAACGCCGTCGAAAATAATAACATCTCCCGCATTCAGGCTCGCGCCAACGATTGAAGTTGCCCCATTGGCAGGATTGTTTGGACCAACGGCATTTCCAGATGTCGTGGTTTCTGTAGTATTGTTAAAATTTAAAGTATTCGTATTAGCCGCATGAAGTTCCAGCGGGGCAGCCGCAAAACCCAATAAAAGCAAGCTGGCAATGGACGAACCTAACGCATATTTGGTGCGGATGGGCTTATCAAATGGCTGAATCATCATTGGACCGAGATTGTTACAGTAGACCAAGTTAACACATCCATTCAGCCGGACAACTACCCAAACTGGTGATGCAAGGTTTAATCTCCATGTCTCGCAATCATGTTTGGAATGGCTGTTCGAAACTTTGGAGTTAATCATCCAGGTATTTGAAAATCCATTGAATTAATCGGCTGGCGATTGACATCCCCCATTTAGGTGATGCCTTTGCTACAATTTTAGGGGTGTCGCGCGGTTAGTCCTTCTCGTGTATAAATGGGTTGAACCATCAACCATACAAAATTGTTGCCGGTATGTTTTTGCCTTGTTTCCGACGTAGTTCAAAAAAGTTCGGCACTGGCGAAACGCACGGTTAAAAAAATCAAGTTTAAAGCCGTATTAGCTCAAAGGCGACTGGCGGCACGTTTTGACGTTTAAAATGTTTTCATCTATTAAATGGATAATTTGCGCGGCAATGTTGTCAGCTCAAGGGCTTTATGCGGGAATCTCCCCGGTTAACTTAAGGTGCGGATCGTGGCAGAATCCCTTGGGCATCGACTATTCCAACCCACGTTTGAGCTGGCAGGTCATGACGACCAATGTCACCGATCGTGCTCAGAGCGAGACCGCCTATGAAATTCAAGCGGCCTCTTCGGCCGCGCTGCTTGCCGCGAATCAACCGGATCTGTGGGACAGCGGCAAGGTGGTGTCCCCGCAGCCGTTCAATGTCCCTTACGGCGGAAACACGCTGACTTCGGCCCAGCAGGTTTTCTGGCAGGTTCGCGTCTGGGATGTGAACAACAATCCTTCCGCATGGAGTCCTGTGGCAACCTGGACCATGGGTTTGCTCAATCAAACCGACTGGCAAGGCGGATGGCTGGTGCCCCCGGCCAATAATTCCTTCAATCTGACTGGCTGCAATTGGATTTGGTATCCCGAAGGCAATCCTGCGGTGTCGGCTCCGGTCGGAACACGTTATTTTCGCAAGACTTTTTCCGTTCGGTCCGACTCGGCGCTTACCGGGGCAACTTTGTTGGTGACGGCGGATAATTCCTACACCGCCTACATCAATGGAACGCAAGTCAGTCAAGGACAGGATTACACAACGGTGATTCCTGTTGGAGTGGCTTCGCAACTTCAGACAGGCACCAATCTACTGGCCATCGCCGCCTCCAATTCCGGCAGCGCATCAAATCCTGCCGGCCTGATTGGAATGCTTGTCCTGTTTTACGCCGACGGCTCGCAAACCAACATCCAATTGGACGCCACTTGGAAAGCGGCCAATTCCTTGCAAACTAACTGGCAGTCGCCGTCTTTCAATGACAGTTTGTGGACGACCGCGCTGGTGCTGGGCAATTATGGAATCAGTCCATGGGGAACTGGCACCACTGTCCAAACCGCGTTACCCATCTTTCGGAGGCAGTTCACCGTAAACTCAGGCTTGCAGCGGGCCGTGATTTACATCTGCGGCCTGGGTCAATACGAACTATCCGCCAATGGCACAAAAGTTGGCAATGCCCTGTTGTCTCCGGGTTGGAGCTTGTACAGCCAGACATGTCTTTACGACACTCTTGACCTCACATCGTATTTGACCAATGGCAATAATGCCATTGGCGTAATGCTGGGCAACGGCATGTATAACGTCCCGGCAACGGCAAATTATACCAAGTTTACAGGTTCGTTTGGCCCCCCGAAAATGATCGCACAGTTATATCTCTTTTATACCAACGGCACCAGCCAAGTCATTGCCACCGACGGGCAATGGCTCACGACACCCGGCCCAATAACCTATTCACAAGTTTATGGAGGCGAAGCCAACGATGCCCGGCTTCTGCCTGCGGGTTGGAATCAATCCGGATTCAATGATTCCAACTGGTCCACGTCGGTGGTCACCAACGGACCCGGCGGAATTTTACGCGGACAATCCCACGCGGCACCCCCGATTATTGCCACACAGGTGTTGCAACCCGTGCAGACCAATGCTCTTTCCAGCAGCACGATTGTCTATGACCTGGGGCAGAACGCCGCATTGATTCCCAGCCTGACGACTCATGGCCAGGCGGGTGCTGTTGTTCAAATTACCCCGTCCGAGTTGATCAACTCCGATGGCACGATTAACCGTTCTTCTGTCGGCGGCGGAACGGCTTACTGGCAATATACGCTCGCAGGCACAGGCTCGGAAACCTGGACGCCAAAGTTTTTCTATCATGGCTGCCGCTACCTTCAAGTTACATTGACAGCAGCGGCCGGTTCTTCGCAATTGCCGGTGGTGGATTCAATATCGGGTAACGTCATTCAAAGCTCTTCCGCCAATGCTGGAAATTTTCTGTGTTCCAACACTCTTTTCAACCGCACCCGTACGCTCATTCAGTGGGCGCAAAGAAACAACCTGATCAGCATCCTGACCGACTGCCCGACTCGCGAACGTCTGGGATGGCTGGAGCAGGACAACTTGAATGGTCCGTCGTTGCGTTATGAATTCGATCTGGGACAGTTGTTTTCCAAAGCCATGCAGGACATGGCCGACAGCCAGACTTCTGCCGGCACCGGCCTGGTGCCCGACATCGCGCCCGAAGTTACGGTGTTCAGCGGTGGATTTCGCGATTCTCCCGAATGGGGCAGTTCGGTCATTCTCGTTCCATGGCAGCATTATCTTTTCACGGGAGATGACACCTTGTTGGTCAACTATTATTCCGCAATGACCAATTATTTTGGTTATCTGCAAAATCAGTCGGTCAATTACTTTCTCAATTACCCCAATGGCCTGGGCGACTGGTATCAAATCGCCACGACGCCAGTTTCCCTCACTGCCGACGCTTATTACTGTCAAGACGCACAAGTTCTGGGACAGGTGGCGGCGTTACTGGGCAATAACAGCGACGCATCCCGGTTCAATTTGCTGGCCACGAACATTGCGACGGCGTTCAACAACACCTATTACTCAAATGGTTCCTATTCCACCGGTTCGCAGACCGCGAATGCATTGCCGTTATATCTGGGCATCGTCAATCCGACCAACCAGGCGGCGGTGTTGGCGGCTCTGGTCGCAAATATCAATGCCAATGGCTTGACCTGCGGCGAAATCGGCCATCGCTACATCCTGCGCGCATTGACCGACATGGGCCGGCCGGACGTGGTCTTCAACCTTCACAGCGGAACCAACGATCCCGGTTACGGCTACATACTCAGCCAGGGAGCCACTGCGCTGACCGAGGCTTGGGATGCCAATCCCTCGGATTCCCAGGATCATTTCATGCTCGGCCATATCACCGAATGGTTTTATCATGATCTCGCAGGAATCCAATATGATCCGGCGTTGCCGGGTTTCCAGCATGTCATTATCAAGCCCGCCTTCGTTGGTGGCATCACCTGGGTCAACGCCAGCTATGCCTCCGTGCGCGGAACGATTATTGACAACTGGGCGCTGACCAACGGCTTTGCAACAATCAATGTGACCATTCCCGTCGGCTCTACTGGTTCGATCTACCTGCCAATGCTCGGCAACATCGCCACCAACCTGCTGGTCAAGGAAAGCGGCACGACCATCTGGCAGAATGGCGCGCCAGCCGGCAGCGCAACGGGTGTGACCTTCGACCACGTGCAAGGCACCGGTTCGCAGACCTGTCTAATTTGGACAGTCGGTTCAGGCAGCTATCAATTTGCCTGGGGAATTTTCACGGCTCCCACCGGACTGTCAGCCGCCGCAGGCAATGGGCAGGTTTCATTGAGTTGGAATCCTGTGCCGAATGCAACCGGTTATAATGTGGAGCGCTCCACCACCAGCGGCAGCGGTTATGTCATCTTGGCCGCCAATGTCGTCGGCACAAATTATAAGGACTTGGCGGTTTCAAATAATGCCACCTATTACTATGTTGTTTCTGCTATAAGCGGCGGCAACGCAAGCGCCAATTCTTTGGAGTCAGTCGCAACGCCGCAATGGAGCACGATTTCAGGAATCGTCTCCAATTTCGGCTTCGAGACGCCGGTCACCAGCACCTATCAATATAATCCATCCGGTGGAAGCTGGTCATTCACCGCCCAGTCCGGTTCCACCGGTTCCGGCATCTGTGCGAACGGCAGCGCCTTTAACAGCGGCAATCCTAGCGCCCCGCAGGGCGGCCAGGTGGCATTCCTGCAAGGCACCGGCTCCATTTCGCAAATATTGTTTGGATTGATCGCTGGAGCGATTTATCAGATCACATTTTCAGCCGCCCAGCGTAACAACATCTACGGCCAGCAAAAAGGCCAGACATGGCTTTTGCAAATGGACGGTACACCCATCGGCAGTTATGCCCCGCCGGAAACGGCGCAGGGCTATTCGGATTACTTTGCAACATTTACCGCCACGGCCTCAAGCAGCCACACGTTGTCCTTTGTCGGCACGGACGCCAACGGTGGAGACAACACTGTTTTCATTGACAACGTGCGCATGGCGCTGGCGCCCTCCCTGACCCGGCCGCAGCTTTCCTGCCAGATAGCGGGAGGTCAGATGCAGCTCCTGTGGCCGACCGATCACACGGGATGGGAATTGCAGGTGCAGACCAATTCATACGGCATGGGTCTCGGCACCAACTGGTGGACGGTGTCCGGCTCGACACTCACCAACCAGTTCGCATTGCCGGTCAATCCGGCCAACGGCAATGTATTTTTCCGCGTCGCCTTTCCTTGAAGTGGATTTGTTTCAAATGGCGTTATTTTTCAAAGACGAGTCGATGACATTAATGCCTGCGTCTCTCGAAAACGGGTTTTTACGATGGCCTGTCAGGAATCAGAAGCAGCATCAAACCATCCCCTGTTTCGGTGATGCCACCGCTACAACATCAGGCTATTTACGTCTTTTGCATGATTTGAGAATATTTCTCAACAGCATGAACAATCAGCACAAATAATATTTGTAAAATCTTTGCCACGCACCAGAACAAACCCAAAATAGATTAATTATGAAAAAAATCCAAATCACCAAAATCGCTTGCGCTGTAAGCGCAGGTTTAATCATCGCCGGCGGCCTGTCTGTCAGCGCGCAAACCGTTATCTGGTCTGATACTTTTCCCGGTTCTTCCGGCAGCAGTTTGGATTCGGCTTCTACTACCGGCATCAGCGGCGAGGATGGTGGGGGGACCGGCGCGTTACCGAAGTCGGCAGCCGTTGTGCAGACTTTAAGCGGTTCTGGCGGCGTCAATTTAATCACCACATCTACGTCAGGTGGTTCAGGCTGGGTCCGGTTTGATACCATCGGCAGTCCTAGCACGCTTTACGATTGGTCTACAAGTCCTGGGGCGACAGACATTACAGCGGCTGGTGGTATGAGCGTTTCATTTAACTGGACTTCAGCTGATACAACTTCAGGCAACTGGATTTTTGTTGAGGCGGGGGCAAGTTCAAGCAGTCAAACGACGGGTGGTGGAAGCGGCTCTTATACCTCACCTTATTTCAACGGCGGTGGTTCGGGCATATTGTTTAAAAACAACGGTGGAACTGGCTATACTGGCGGGACAGGCTCCGCACCCGGTTTTTCTGTTGCTGGTGGCGCTAGTCACACGGTAACGCTTGATTACTCATTTACATCTTGGGCGGTTGGTGCACCGGTTACGGTTTCGGCCATTGTGGATGGAAATGTGGCCGCCACCGATTCATACACTTGGCAAAATGCTTACAATTACATCAGTATCGGAACTTATCAGGAAAACGGCAATGTTCTCAGTAATCTTGAAATCACAACTGTTCCAGAACCGACGACCTGGGCCATAATGGCAGCTGGCTTGGGAATGCTGGTGGCCACCCGACGCTTTCGTCGTTCAAATGCTTAATAAGCATTTTAATTTTCAAACCGGTCTGGATTTTATCCAGGCCGGTTTTTTGTTGCCAGAATCCGTTTGTTTTTCAATCAAGCGTTGTGAGGTTGGGCTTGAGGCGGTCTATTTTTGGGATTAATCTATCTGGACGAAGCGGATGAAAGGGCAAATCTGTTTGATTCAACGATTTTTCATTTCAAAGGCAAAGGGGCGCAATTGCACTGCGTCTCTATTTGGAATCTCGCTTGAAATTGGCGTCGTCCTTTTCTTGATGTTCGCTCTGAACATGGCGCGGAGTCAGGCGGCGCCTGTTGCTCCAAATCCATCCGGAATCACCATCAACACGAACGTGGACGATCCGGCGGAACCGGTTAAGGACTCACTTTCCGAGCGGGGTTCGCATAATTTCAGCGACATGGGTTCGTGGATATGGGACACCAATGTCTGCGACCGGCAGACGGTTCGTTTCTGGAAGTCGTTTGAAATACCGGCCGACTCAACCGTCAACCGGGCGCGGCTGCGGATCACGGCGGACAACGAATACATTCTTTATTTGGACGGTCGGGAAATCGGCCGGGATGCCGAATGGCGGCATCTTTATGAATACGACATCACTTCACTGTTGTCGCCGGGCAATCATGTGCTCGCGGTGGAGGCATATAACAGCTCACGCGAGGCCGGCTTTATGTTTGGCATGAAGGCGGGCTTGTCATCTGGAAAAGTGGTGGAGGTGAAGTCGGATACAAGCTGGCTGATTGTTCCTTTGGACGTTTCCGGATGGGAAAAGAAGGTGGAACCAGCGGATTCATGGCGGCAAGCGACCTTTGAATCTATATTTGGACAGGGTCCTTGGGGGACGATGGATTATATTGATCTGGTTCCACCTCTGCAGCCATTGAACATTCCCTTCTGGCAAACGGGCTGGTTTGAGGTCGTATTGGTAACGGTCTGCGTCGTTGCCAGCATTTTCAGTTTTATTCTTGCCTCGCAGTTGTTGTTGCACCGGAAGGAAAAACTGCTGCTGCAGCAGGAGCGCGCCCGCATCGCCCGTGACATCCACGACGATCTCGGCACCCGCGTGACCCAGCTCGTGTTGCAGGGCGAGGTGGCACAAAGAGAACTGACGCCCGGTTCCAGCACACGAGTACAGCTTGAACGGATTTCCGATGAGGCGCGGGAAGCGTTGCGTGCGATGGATGAAATACTGTGGGCGATCAATCCCCGCCGCGATACGCTGCAGGAGTTCGCCACGTTCGTTTGCGGCCACGCCCAGACATTTTTAAAAAACACGCCCATCCAATGCGTGCTGGATGTGGAGCCTGCGATGTCAACAATAGCGTTCGATCTTCCGTTTCGGAGAAGCCTGCTGCTGGCCGTCAAGGAGGCTCTCAACAACGCCGCCAAACATTCCGAAGCCACTGAATTGCAGCTCAAAATCCGGCGGCAGGGTGACGGCCTGACCGTCGTGGTGCAGGACAATGGCAAAGGTTTTAATCCGGCGCAGCCCAAGGCGGAACGCAACGGGCTGGCGAACATGAACCAGCGCTTGAATGAAATAGGCGGCAGGTGTATGCTCACCAGCCAGCCCGGCAATGGCTGCAGGGTTGAGTTTTACATTCCTTTCATCCAGATGCACAATCGTCCCTGGTGGTCGAACTGGTTTTTCAGCAACCGTTTGACCAGAACAAAGCCCGCCCCAGTAGAGGGTAAAAAATAAAATATGTCCAAACCAGCCAAAGCCAGCCCGCCGTTCAAGATTTCTGCGAAGTCACCGCTTAAAATCGCCTTGGTGGAAGACCAGCCCAAGGTTCGCGACAATTGGAGCCAGCTGATCAATTCATTTCCGGATCTTTCCTGCATTTGCATCTGCAAGACGGGCGAGGAAGCGCTGCGCCTGATTCCCGAAGCCAAACCCGACGCGGTGCTGATGGATATTTTTCTGCCGCGCATGTCCGGCATTGAATGCACCTCGCGGCTCAAGGCGCTCGTGCCGGAAGTCCGCATCATCATCCTCACCGCGATGAACGATGAAGAACTGGTGTTCATGGCCCTCGAAGCCGGTGCCGACGGGTATTTGTTGAAGCGCACCAAGCCGGCGGATTTGCGTGCGGCGTTGCTGGACGTTTTGAACGGCGGCGCGCCCATGACGAGCGAAATCGCCCGGCGCGTCGTGGAATCCTTCCGGCTCAAGGCCAAGACCCGCGACGAATCACTGCGCCTGTCCGCGCGTGAGGAGCAGATTCTGCTGCTGCTGGCCAAGGGACATTCCAACAAGATGATTGCGGACAATCTGGAAATCAGCGTGGACACCGTCTGCCACCATCTCAAACACGTCTTCGAAAAAATGCACGTGAGTTCGCGAACCGAAGCCGTGGTGCGCTACATGGCATCCAAGACCCAGGCCGTCAATTAGGTTTTTCAAGATCTGCAGCCTTTTGTCGTGATTGCGGACCTGATTGGAGTTTCCCCGCGCTAAAAGGATTTAGCGCTCGGCATGGAGCCGCCGGCATCTCATGGACTTCGTTTTGGGTTTTTTTTATGATTTTTGGCTCAATTCAGGCCGGAAATGGCATTTCACCAAATTATTTTGTCTTAAAGCGACATCGTTTTGCCTTAAAACAACATTGTTTTGTCATAAAACAACATTGTTTTGTCATAAAACAACATTGAGTTGCTCCAAAACAACACTGAGCTGGAACAAAACAGAAGTGTTTTGTAGCAAAACAACTTTGAGATGGAGCAAAGCAAAGGTGTTTTGGCTCAAAGCAACATTGAGTTGGATCAAAACAATAGTGTTTTGGAGTAAAACAACATTGAGTTGCTTCAGAACAACATTGAGATGGACCAAAACAGAAGTGTTTTGCGTCAAAACAACATTGAGTTGTCCCATGCAGACTACGCACAAAGAACCGCTTCGTTGGCACTCTCATAAAAGCATCCCCTGTTTCGGGGATGGTGCCGCTACTTTCTCCGGCTATTTACAATTGTCAGCTTCTGGGCGATTGTGGACGCATTACGCGAACCAATTTTTACAAAAGCTTTGTCTCTGTCATGGCTCCATAGTTAGTTTAGGCAGGAAAAAAATAATATTGATAAAATCATGAAACCCGAAACAGCAACCCATGTGTCGCCTATGAAATCCAAGAACTCAATGATGCGGGTCGCCAGCCTTTTGCTGCTTGCCCTATTGGCAGCCGGTCAGGTGGCTAACGCGCAAACCCTTTTGGTGCAATTGAAATCCACCAATTACAATGCGTCCACCGGCGTTTGGACTGACTCCAGCGGCAACAGCAACAACGCCACGGCAACAGGAACGAAGCCTGCTTTGACCGCCGGCGCAAGTCCGAACGGTTCGCCGGCGGTGACATTTAGCGGCTCGAATCCGATGGGACTTGCTTCTTCGCTTCCGGTGAGCAGCTACACGGTGCTGGCGTATGTCAAACCGGGCTCGGGCGGCGGCACCTACGCCCTGCTGGGAGGAGCCTCCGGGTCTTTCGAGTATCGTATTAACGCCGGCAAGCAGGATGACCTGCGGCAACAGCAGGCAGATCTTGGTTCGGAAACCACCGCCATGTCCACTTCGGCCTTCAATGTCATTGACACCATCCTCACCAGCACAGGAATTAGCTTTCGCCTCAACGGGGCTGCCGACGGAACCAACGCTGCGAGCAGCGCTCTCACTCAGCCCATCAGCGCCATTGGCACCAGATCCTCCAGTTCACCCGCTGAAAATTTCAGCGGTTCGATTTGTGAAATTGATATTTATAGCGGCGTGCTGACTCCTTCCCAAATCACCACGGTCGAGGCGTCTTTTACGAATCAGTATATTACCATCCCGCTGACCGCGCCGTTGCTTGTGGCGGACACCACCGCCAGTCCCAGCACGGCCACCGTCGGCGGTAATGATACTTTATCGGCCACTTTCACGGGTGCCCAGCCGATCAGCTACCAATGGATGGTCAGTCCCAATTCAAATGGCAGCGGGGCGACGAGTCTGACGGGACAAACCAATACGACGCTCGTGTTGACCAATCTCCAGTTGAGCAACTCGGGACAATATTACAGCGTGGTCGCAACCAACAATGTTGCTCCCTACATTACCAATAGCAGTTGGTTGCAACTCAATGTGGTGGCTTTGACGCCTTTGGTGCAACTACAGGCCACAAATTTCAATCCAAGCAGCGGTGTTTGGACTGATACCAGTGGCAACGGCAACAACGCCACATATTATGGAACACTCCCCACCTTGGTTTCCTTTGCGACCCCGAACGGCTCCTCGGCGGTGTCTCTGAATGCTGGAAATAGTAATAATAATGGCTTTACCCTTGTTTCGTCACTTTCGCCAAGCAGCGGCTATACGGTTTTTGCCTACATTAATCCTACCAATACTTCGGCGCGCCATGCCATCACGGGTGGCTCGGCATCTACGGCTCTGGAATATGATGTTTACAATGGCAAAATGAATTACTTGAACGAGTATTCTGGCACTGAACAGGCTACGGGAACTGGAACTATTTACACGACTAACTTCAGTTTGGTGGATGTGGCCGTCAATTCCTCGGGTGTTTCCTTCCGGCTCAATGGTGCGGCTGACGGCACCGCCGGTGGTGCGACGTTTGGCAACCCCATTACGCGTATAGGCAACAATGAAGGTGGCGGTGATGGATATGCTGGAAATATTGCTGAAATTGACATTTACAGCGGTGCTTTGACTTTCACCCAAATTACCAACATCGAGGCGCAATTGACGGCAAAATATGTTACCGCCAACAGCGTAGTAGTCGGGGCGGCCACAACCAGCCCGACCAACAACACCTATGCCGGAAATCCGATCACGATCAGTGCGCCGGTTCTCGGGGCGACGTCAACGACCGCGTATCAATGGCAGACGGATAATGGCAGCATTGGTGCCAGCTTCTCGAATATCAGCGGAGCGAACACCACCAACTATTTTGTGCTGAACACGACAAGCTTGAATGGACCCTACGAATATCAGTTGATCGTCACTCCGTTCGGCGGCACAGCAGTCACCAGCGCGCCGGTCACATTGACCGTGCAGCCGGCCAGCGCGCCGGTGGTGTTGGTGGATGCCACACCCGTTACGGCCACGGTTGGCGGCAATGCAACTTTCTCCGCCGCGTTCGTGGGGACGTTGCCAATCGGTGGATATCAATGGCAGGTCAGCCCAAATTCGGACGGCAGCGCGGCGGTCAACATTGCTGGCGCCACCAACACCACATTGGTGCTGAGCAATCTCCAGCTGGCCAACTCGGGCAATTATTACAGTCTTAAGGCAACGAATGCCGTTGCGCCTTATGTGGCCAACAGCAGCTGGGCGCAGTTGACCGTGCAACCATTGACTGCCTTGGTGCAACTGATTGCCACCAATTACAATCCAGGTAATGGCGTGTGGGCCGATTCCAGCGGCAACAACAACAACGCTTCATATACAGGGGGATCAAGCCCCGCTTTGGCTTCCTTTGTAACGCCTAACGGTGGATCGGCTGTGAACATTACTTCGGGTAGCGGCAGTTTTCTCCTTACTTCGTCACTTGATCCCAGCAGCGGCTACACTGTGTTTGCCTATTTGATGCCGACCAATAAATCAGGGCCACAAGCCCTTACTGGAGGTTCAGCTTCCGGAGCTTTGGAATATTCGGTTAAAAATGACAAACAGCATTACGCGGTAGAGTATGTTGCTGATATCGGCGACGGCGCAACGAATGTTTCCACCAACAGCTTCAGCCTGGTTGATCTGGCAGTTAATTCGTCCGGCGGAGCTTTTAGGTATAACAGATCGACTGACGGCACAAATGTGGCCGGTTCGACGTTCACTTCGCCCATCACACGCATTGGGAACAATGAAGGCAACGGCGATGGATTTGTAGGACAGATTGCTGAAATTGACATTTACAGCGGCGTTTTGAGCACCCTGCAAATCAGCAACATCGAGGCACAACTGACGACCAATTATGTCACCGCCAACAGCGTGACCGTCGAGCCGGCCAATGCCACCCCCACCAACAATACCTACGCCGGCAATTCAATCACGATTGGTGCGCCGGTTCTCGGGGCGACATCAACGACCACCTATCAGTGGCAGACGGATAATGGCAGCAGCGGTGCCAGCTTCTCGAATATCAGCGGAGCGAATACCACCAACTATTTTGTGCTGAACACGACAAGCTTGAATGGACCTTACGAATATCAGTTGATCGTCACTCCGTTCGGCGGCACAGCAGTCACCAGCGCGCCAGTCACATTGACCGTGCAGCCGGCAAGCGCACCGGTGGTGTTAATGGATACCACCCCCAATCCCGCCACGGCCACGGTTGGTGGCAACTTAAGCTTCTCAGCCTCATTCACGGGAACCTTGCCGATCAGCGGCTACCAATGGCAGGTCAGCCCGAATTCGGACGGCAGCGCGGCGGTCAACATTGCCGGCGCCACCAACACCACATTGGTGCTGAGCAATCTCCAACTGGCCAATTCGGGCAATTATTATAGTCTTCAGGCAACGAATGCCATCGCCCCTTATGTGGCCAACAGCAGCTGGGCGCAGTTGACCGTACAACCATTGACTGCCTTGGTGCAACTGATTGCCACCAATTACAATCCGATCACTGGCGTGTGGACCGATTATAGCGGCAACAACAACAATGCCACATACGGAGTAGTGCAGTCGGGCTCATTAGTCCTTCCTTCCTTGGTTTCCTCTGTCACACCGAACGGTTCCTCGGCAGTGAACATAACTGCCGGCAATGGCAGCTTTGTTTTAACTACGCCACTCGATGCAAGCAGCGGATACACGGTCTTTGCTTATATTGAGCCTTCCAGCACTTCAGGGCGAAATGCCATCACGGGAGGTTCGGCCCAATACGCGCTCGAATATGATGTTTACAATGGCAATCAGAATTACTTGAACGAGTATTCAGGAACTGAACAAGCTTCGGGAACCGGAACGATTCCCACCTCAAACTACAGCTTGATTGACTTGGCCGCTTCAAGTTCCGGTGTTTCCTTTAGACTCAATGCTGCATCTGACGGCACCTCGTCCGGTGCGACGTTTAGCCAACCTATCACCCGTATTGGCAACAATGAAGGTGGCGGTGATGGGCTCGTTGGGCAAGTTGCTGAAATCGACATCTACAACGGAGCGTTAAGTTCCATACAAATCACCAACATTGAGGCGCAGTTAATAGCTAGCTACGGTACTGCTGGCATTCCGCCCGTTGTGACGGGTCTGCAATTCACGGCCAAGCCGGTGATCTCCGGAACTAGCCTGACCATCTCAGCGATGAACACCGGGGCAGGTAGCATATATCTACTGACCAGCACGAACATAGCGTTGCCGCTTAGCAGCTGGACGCCAATCTGGACAAATTCGACAAGTGGCAGCGGCAGTTTCACAACCAACCTGCTTAATACCGTGAACCCTGCGCTTGGCCGGCAGTTCTATATACTCGGCAGCACGAATTGACAGATACTATAAGTCGGCAAAAATCAGAGGGGTCGCCGCAGGACGACCCCTCTTTTTAATCCGGTGGAGAAATTAAAAGATGAAGAAGAAAAATTCAGGCGTCGTAGGTTTTACGCTGATTGAACTGTTGGTGGTCATAGCCATCATTGCCATCCTTGCCGCGATGCTTTTACCCGCGCTGGCTGCGGCCAAAAGAACCGCTTACAAGGCGCAATGCGCCAGCAATCTCAAGCAGTGGGGAATCGCCATTACGATGTATGCCGGTGATTTTAGCGATCATTTCCCGGACGACAATATTGTGTATCCCTCCCCCAATTTTGGCACCAGTTGGGTGAGTCCAAATATGAACACCAATTTTTACCCGACATATTTATACAAAAACAACACCGGCAGCGCCACCACTGGACTGCGTAATCAAAATGATGTGATCTATTGTCCGACTGACACCTGGCATCGGGATTATGAGGCATCAACTGGACGAAATGATTTGATTGGATACCATTGGCTGCCTGCCCGGTCCGCCGATACAAAATATCTCAACGCATATGCACCATGGTATACCCGGACAAAATTGGGCCAAACATATCACAATGCCCCGGTCATGGCCGATTCAATCGAAACAGCGTCTGGCAGCTGGTATCAGTCCTATACCGGAACCTTCAATTATAACGGGCCGGGGTCGAATCACGCTGGCAAAGGCGGAGTGCCGATCGGCGGAAATTTTGTGTATGAGGATGGACATGTAGAATGGGTAAAGTTTGATGGGAATACCAGTTTAATTGCGATTTCCGCACTTAACGGCTCATCAGCATATTACGATGCACCTGTTGCTATTGGCACAGGCCCTTGGTGATAACAAATTCAAAACGGCCTTGGATTGAAAATTCCTAAAGTATTGCCTTTGTGATTCCATTGAAAGATTTCAAATTGTGCAGCAAATTGGCAAGTTCAATCGCAATCCACTGAAGCAGTCCTTTGCTAAAACTGACAAAAACCGTGCAAGCTTCATTGCTTATTCGCATTAATTTGACCATGGTCGCATTGGTATTGGCGATCTCGGCAAACAAAGTTTTCGGGCAGACCAATCTTCCTTCATCTCGAACAATCTCTTCAGGTCCATTTCAACCGACGTGGGGCTCGCTTGAAGCACAATATCATTGCCCTGAATGGTTCCAAGATGCCAAGTTTGGCATCTGGGCGGTCTATGGGCCTCAATGCGAAGCGGAGGATGGCGATTGGTATGCACGCGGAATGTATTTTCAAGGCAACCGCCAGAATAAATTCCACGTTGAACATTACGGGCCGCCGTCACAGTTCGGTTTCAAAGATGTCATCCACGAGTGGAAGGCGGAGAATTTTCATCCCGACGACCTGCTCGCCTTCTACAAACAATCCGGCGCGAAATATTTCATGGCGATGGCCAACCACCATGACAACTTTGACATGTTTGACTCGAAGTATCAGCCGTGGAACTCCGTCGCCATTGGGCCGCACAAGGACATCATCAGGATGTTTGCGAAGGCGGCGAAAAAGAACGGATTACGTTTCGCCGTGAGCGTTCACGCCTCACACACCTGGACCTGGTATGAACCGGCGCAGGGCGAGGACAGGACCGGCCCGCTCGCCGGCGTGCCTTACGACGGCAAATTGACGAAGGCAGACGGCAAGGGCAAATGGTGGGACGGGCTTGATCCGCAGGATCTCTACGCGCAAAACCATGTGCCCGGAAATCAAAGTGGCTGGGACTGGTGGAACTGGGATCCGGCCAAAGGCGCGACGATTCCCGATGCGGATTACATGCAAAAGTTTTTTCTTCGCACCAAACAACTATGGGATGATTACCAGCCGGACATGGTTTATTTTGACGACACCATCTTGCCGTTCCACGGAATCAGCGACGATATCGGGCTGGAGCTTGCGGCACACTTTTACAATTCCAGCCTCAAGCTACACGGCCAAAACGAAGCGGTGATGAACGGCAAGTTTCTCGATCAGTTGCAGCGCAAGGCGCTGGTCTATGACATCGAGCGGGGGAAGGCGACTGGCATTTTGTCGGAACCGTGGCAGACCGACACCTGTCTGGGCGACTGGCATTACCAGCGCAGCATTTTTGAAAATCACCAATATAAGACTGCCGCCACCGTCATCCCGATGCTTGCAGATGTCGTGAGCAAAAATGGAAATCTGATGTTGAGCGTGCCGGTGCGAGGCGACGGCTCAATTGACAGCGATGAGGTGAAAATCGTCGGTGACATCGGCGCATGGTTGAAAGTGAACGGCGAGGCTATTTACGCGACGCGTCCGTGGAAAGTTTTCGGTGAAGGCCCGGCCACAAAAAATTTTGTGAAAGGGCAGTTTGATGGCCAGCGCGACGCGGATACGAAACCATTCACACCGGGGGACATCCGTTTCACACAATCAAAGGATGGCAAAACACTCTACGCCATTGTGCTGGCTTTTCCCGGGGATGGGAAAGTCACCATTGAGTCGCTGGCGGAGAATTCCGCGCAATGGCATGGAAATATCCGCAGCGTGCAGATGCTCGGCACAAACGGCAAATTAAAATTTACCCGCGACGCAGATGGATTGCATCTCAAGTTGCCGGACAAAAAGCCGTGTGACATCGCTTTTGCATTAAAGATAGGTCTTTGAAAAGAACTTCGTTTTTTACTGATATTTTGCCGCAGCAGCTTTAAATATCTCTCAATGGCAAAGCACTTACGTAGTCTTCCGTTGCAGGTCGGGCTCATTGCATTGCTGTTTTACAGCATCACCTTGAGCCATGGTGTGACATTTGAAAGCCTGCCGCTGACAGCAAAGATTGCAGGCTGGGATTGGTTGCCGATGACGAGACAACCGCTGCTCTGGCTGTGCACATTACCTTTGCGATTGCTGCCTGGCGCATGGTTGCCGCTCGGACTGAATTTTTTTTCCGCCGTCTGTGCTTCTGCAGTGCTGGGGATTCTGGCTAGAACATTGGAATTGCTGCCGTGGTTTCGCCCGATCGAGATGCTGAAGGGCTGGCATATCCGGCTGCCAATGCTGCTGGCGGTGGTCGTGTGCGGAATGGAGTTTAACTTCTGGCAGGATGCAACGGCTATCACTGGCGAAATGCTAGACCTGCTGCTAATGGTGTCCGCGGTCTGGTGCCTGCTGGAATATCGTGCCGATAAAAGCAATCATTGGTTGTCTGCTGCGGCAATTGTTTGGGGCGCGGGGATGACGGAAAACTGGGTGATGCAGATTCTTTTGCCGCTTTTCATTGCCGCTTTGGTGTGGCAGCGGGGGCTTAATTTTTTTCAACGGCGATTTATTCTAAAAATGGCTGCCCTGGGTCTGGCTGGATTTTCAATTTATGCTTTGCTTCCGACCATAAATGGGCTTTCGCCCGGATCACCTTGGAGTTTTTCCAAAACATGGATCGTTTCGTTAAAAGAAAGCAAAACCACGCTGGCGGTGTTGCACGGAGAATTTTGGGTAATACACCGGCTGGTAACCATCGCTGTTTTATTTTTTTTCTTGTTGCCAGCGTTGGCTTTCCTGATGCGTTTCGGCGACGACGACACTCGAAACAAATCCCCGCTGGACCAAGTTCTGATCTGGATTTTTCGCGGCCTGCGTGTAGCACTTTTATTATTTTGTGTCTGGCTTGTATTTGATCCAGTTCTAGGACCGCGCAAACTTTTGGCACGTCAAATGAACGTCGCCCTGCCGTTGCTGACCTTCGATTACCTGAACGCTTTGTGTATTGGATTTCTGGCTGGCAACATTTTGCTGGCTCCGTCCGACGATGCGTCTCGACGCCGATCCACATTTGGACGGCAACTGGCAAAGTGGCTGGAGCGCGCCACTGTGCCGGGATTAACCGTATTTTTGACATTAATCTTGATGGGATTGATTGCCCGGAATCTGCCCGCGATCGCGATCGCCAATCGTCAGCCTCTGACGCAATTCGGCGAACTGGCCTTGCACAGCCTCCCACCGGGAGGCGGAATCGTTGTCAGTGATTTCCAAGAGAATTTGGAAGTTTTTCAAGCGGCTCAAATACAAGACAAAGACAAGCAGGGCTGGCTGCCCGTGGATTTGCAATCGTTGCCAGCACAGGAATATCAGTCTCGATTGTCCCGAAGTCACTTTGGCGATTGGCAGATCTCGACAAACGCAAATGAGCCTGCGTCCGAAAAAGTTCTTCGGCTGATGAGTCGCCTCGCTCAAACCAACCGGATTTTCTATTTGCATCCCAGCGCTGATGACATGTTTGAAATCTTCCGCTCGCAGCCAACTGGTTCGGTTATTGAATTAAAGCAATATCCAAACAACATGATCAATCCGCCGCGATTATCAGCCGAGTCCATCAAGGCGAATGAAAAATTCTGGGATGATTGCAGGCCGCAAATCGAATCGCTCCTGCAAGTTGGGACACCATCAAAATCTTTGTTGGCCAATTTCGCAGAAAAACAATTATACATCGAGGCAGTTGTTCCGGCTCAAATCGGTTTGCTGAAGACGTGGTATTCGACGGCCCTAAACGCTTGGGGCGTGGAACTACAGCGAAACGGACTGTTGCTACCCGCCCAGCGGCGTTTCAATCAGGCACTGGATCTTAACAGTAATAACTGGGTTGCGCGCGTCAACTTATACTGTAACACCAATCTCCAGAATGGAACAGCCATGTCATTGGAAGACACAAGCACTCTGTCCGATCAAATCGGCAGCCCGGAGAAACTGGCCCAGGCATTGAATCATCTGGGACCTGTTGACGAACCTGATTATTGTTTCATCCTCGGCAAGGCTTATCAAAAGGCCGGATTTTTACGGCTCGCCATGCAGCAACTTGACCGCGCCCATACTTTGTCACCTGGTGTTCTGGCACCCGAGTTTTCACTAGCCGAATTGTATATCAGCTGCCGGCTGAATGACCAGGCCACGACCACAATAAACCAACTGGAATCCGTCGTGCAGAGACTGCCGGCCAATGCTGAACTGGATCTTTCACTGGCCATGCTTGAAACCGATGCTTGGCTTTCGAAAACCAACCTAGCACGCGCAGAAAAAACTTTGCGCAACGCAGTTGAAAAACATCCCGATGACGAACAGACATTGAACAGTGTATCGGAAGCCTATTTTAGTGTTGGCGATTACACCAACGCCGATCTGTTGGCTGGTCATTTGCTGGAACGGGAACCGGATTATGTGCCAGCCCTGCTGGTCCGCTCCGGCATACTCATAAAAACGCGTCAAGCTGACATGGCCATTCCGGTTTTGAATCACGTCCTGTCTCTTACAAATAGTCTTCAGGCAAAACTTAACCGGGCGATTGCCTATGCCCAAACCCGCAACTTCTCGGCCGCCAAGTTAGATTACCTTGAACTGGAAATTTCAATGCCTGACAATTTTCTGGCAGAATATGGACTAGCACAGATGGCTGAAATGCAACATGACACCAACCAGGCAATTCATTATTTGAATATTTGCCTGTCCAAAGTGCCGCCGGGATCAGCACAATGGAGTACAATTCAAACTGTTCTGGAATCACTTCATCCGTCCATATCAAAAAATTGAACCAGCGCGTTGTCTTGAGAAGCAGCTTCCAAAAATAATTAAACCACCGAATGCGTTGCAACAGATGTCGCCTTTTTTTGGGCTTTTACGATTAGCTTGCCATCAACCAGCAATCGGTCGTAATATTTATTAGATGGAACCTAGTAGATTAGATATGTGAACCAAGTCTTCGTTAATGGAACCGTCAAATTTGGCCTTGATAATTTAGGCCGCGCCCGTAGCTCAGTTGGATAGAGCATCTGCCTTCTAAGCAGAGGGTCGTGCGTTCGAATCGCGCCGGGCGCGCCACTTCGCATTTACGATTTGCTACTTTTGATTTACGATTTCACGCGTGTTAAACCTTGAACATCTTTCCGAATTGCTCGAAAAAAACCGTGCGTCCGTGGTCGCGCGCGTGAAGGAATTTTCCATCGGCGGCAGAAAATTCAATTTCAATGCGATACCCTCCGTCATGGGAGTTATAAATTTGTCGACAGATTCATGGTATCATGAAAGTGTCTGTTTGACTGCGGAAAGCGCGGTCAAACGAGGGAAGGTTCTGAAAGCACAAGGCGCGGACATTGTGGACATAGGCGCCGAGTCCACGCTCGCACACGCTCTTAGGGTCAATGACGTGGTGCAGAAATCAAAATTGATTCCCGTGATCAAAGGATTGCGCTCGGAAAACATTCTTGTCTCGGTCGAAACATACTCGCCAAAAGTCACGCGCGCGGCACTCGAAGCCGGGGCGAATATTTTGAACCTGACAGGTTCC